>Ga0114919_10000460_pt1 | contig 31422 bp, 32 predicted proteins | sample BlataG_FD_88682 | JGI IMG/M metagenome (GOLD analysis project Ga0114919, IMG submission 88682) | Deep subsurface microbial communities from Black Sea to uncover new lineages of life (NeLLi) - Black_00105 metaG | ecosystem: Environmental > Aquatic > Marine > Oceanic > Sediment | place: Atlantic... | reverse complement strand
CTCCGGCTCTGGCTCCGGCTCCGGCTCTGGCTCCGGCTCTGGCTCCGGCTCCGGCTCTGGCTCCGGCTCTGGCTCCGGCTCCGGCTCCGGCTCCGGCTCCGGCTCTGGCTCCGGCTCCGGCTCCGGCTCTGGCTCCGGCTCCGGCTCCGGCTCCGGCTCCGGCTGTGGTTCTGGCTCTGGCTTTTCTGGTTCAATGGGGCAGTTCTTGATGGGTTTGCAGAGACCAGTCTTCTTTTTGCACTTCTCACATTTTCCACAGACAACACTCTTCTTCTTGCACAAATCAACCTCCTTCTTATCCTTCTTGACCTTCTTCTTAGATTTCTTGATTTTCTTCTTAGACTTCTTGATCTTTTTGCTCAGTGATGAATGATTGTGCGTGGAGTCCTTCTTGTCCTTGAAGTTGCCGAATGTCTTGAGGTTGCGATTAGAAGAGATTGAAGGGAGGCTGTTGTCATCATCAGCTTCAGTAAAGACATTGGCACTGTATATTTGTTTAGATAGATACAAAGAGCAGGGGAGAAGGAAGAGAAGCAGGAGGATTAGAATGGAAGGGACAGGGAAGAGGAAGATTGGATTTGGATCAGTCTTGGATTGTGCAACTGATCCTCAACCGATCCCAGGGCGGTACACCCATCTTGTTTGCCATGATTTTCGCCGTGATTTTTCTATAAAACACAGTGATAAACCACTTACTGGATGTTTATGAAGCACAGCAACAAACAAACAAGGGATAGAATGCGTTTCAGAGCCATCTTAGATGGAGGGGCTGCAGTACTTCACTGTTGAGAGAGAGAAGGTTACTATGTGTAGCAATGGGTGCTGCTTGATAGACAAGTAGATATTCTAGAGTTGAAACACTCGACCTTAGTATTAGATTACTTGTTAGTTTTCAAAATTTGTGGTACAAATTAGCCATTCAGAGCTATTTATAGGTTTATCAGGTTTTCTTGGATCAATCAAAAGATCAGTTGAGCGGGGGAGCGGTGGAGCGGTATGTGTGTGGTTTAGGGGAAGAAAAAGGGCTCCACTTCCTCCCCATTGCGTCTATCCTCCATGATAAACACAATATCATTAGCTCTGTACATATATATAAGTGTACAGTAAAATCTATTTACATCTTGTGTGTTTACCATGCATGCATGCATGCATGTGTACTGCTTTTCTAGGATAAATCAAGATCACTCCCCACCAAATTAACACCTATGCAGTACCACCTCCCCTATTCCTACTACTACTAATAATAATAATATCCACCACCACCACCATCACCAGTACCTCTTCTATCAATCAACCTCCTAACACTCTCCTTAATAAACTCATGAACCTTCCTCTCCAACTTCCCTCTCTCAATCAACTTGAACGCACCCACTGCCTGCCTCTCTTTGTAAGCCAACTGCTCCTTTTCCAGTACCTCTCTCTTTACTTTACTATACAAATGATCAGCTTCATCTTTAGATATTGCCGAGGGGTGGTCTGGGTGGACATACTGGCCTACCTTGTAACTGACGCAGTTTTTAATAAAGGCAGTGAAGCTGTCATCGGGAGATTCCCATGTCTCCTGCTGTTGTTGATGACTATTACTATGATGACGAGTGCTGGTGTGACGATGGCCATTTTGTTGCTGTGCTCTTCCATTGGCATCATCATCATCATCATCATCACCATCGTCGTCGTTTATTCTCCTCTTCTTTCTTGGCTCTTCTCCATTGTTATATCCCACAGCACCTTCTTCATCATCATCATCATCATCATCACCATTCGCATTGATATCACCGTCATCATCTTCTTCTTCTTCTTCAGTCATTGGTGACATGTCCAATCCACCTACATTCCTACTAGGCCTCCTCTTATTAGTATCATCACCCACCACCATCATCATTGTCTCAGTACTGACATTGCTATTCTTTCTTTGTTGTTGTTGCTGTTGGTACCCAGGTGGCCGGGGAGGTGGCGGTGGTGGCGGAGGTATCACTATCCCTCCTCCTCCTCCTCCTCTATCTCTATCACCATTATAGTAACTACGAGAATACAAACCATCACCTCCAGTACCACCTTCATCTTCACTCCAACGTGGCCTTTTATTAAAACTCCCACCACCATTACCGTCTCTAGAGGCATACTCATCATTATAATCATACTCTCTACGTGACCTCATCCTACCATTACTGCTATCATCATCATATCTATCATATCTACCACTATTAGAATACCCACCCCTACCATTAGAAATAGTAGTAGTAGTAGTGTTATCATCATATCGACCAGCAGGTGGAGGACCAGATGGTGGGTAGGATGTTCTTGGAGGAGGAGGAGGAGGTGGCGGTGGCGGTGCTCCGACGATACCGCTCCCACTTCCACCTCCCTCCCTCTGCTGCTGCTGCAGCTGCTGTTGATTAGTACCACCACCACCACCATTATTATTGTTGTTGTTGTTGTTATTAGCAAGAGGGGGAAACTTTTTCAATAACATCCATCCCCCATTCCTCACCTCATAATCCTTGTGTTGCGTCAATCCCCGTAACACATCAGCAAAACAACCATGAGCTGATCTAGTCACATACACATCATGAGGTCCTAGCGGCAAGGAATCCACAACTTTCAATACCTTTCGTAATATAACACCAAACTCAGGCCCAGTGTTGCCACCTACGACGATCATTATTTGGGTGAGGATGCCGCATTGGACGAAGAGCTTCCGGGCAGATGGGTAGGTGGTCTTGGAAACAACGTCTAGGAGGAGGGAGAGGTCTGCTACTCTGGCTCTTTGTCTGGGGGCAAGAGATGATGAGCACGGTGGTGGTGGAGGCGGAGGAGGAGGGCCAGTTCTTGGAGCAGCTATGATGACTTCACCTTCTTCATCTCCTCCTCCAAGGGTAGTGGTGGTACTGCTAATACCGCCAGTACCACTAACATTGAGAGTAGTTGATTGAGGAAGAGCAGTTGATGGTGCTCCAGACATACTATTACCATTACCCATTGTATTATTGTTGTTATTATTCATCTGTTGAGGACGGTCACTGCTGATGTCGCACAGATTGAACAACCTCAAAAAGTCAATAATGGGCTTCTTCTCCATATACTCAGGTCTAAGACGCCCAGATGGTCCCAGCATCATTTCTAGCTTTCTATCAATCTCTGTCCTTCTCTTGAATCCTGCCATCATACCACTCGATGTGAATGCTTTAGAGGATGAAATGGGTCTCAGTAGACCTGTACTGGCTGAAGATGAGATCTTCTTTCCTCCTACTACTGCTGATGCTGATGATGATGCTGATGAGCCTTTGGTCTTAGAAGCAACTAGGGTCTTCAATCTTTGTTTTCTTTCTTCTTGTTCCAACCTCGCTGCAGCTTTATCGTCATCGTATTCATCTTTTTCCCAATCAGAATCGCCTTCCTTCTTCCTTACCAATGCTTTCTTAGCTACCTTGTTAACAGCAGCAGCAGCAGCTGCCTTCTTTCCACCAGTGTTCGTAGTCTGTTTACCTCTATTCTTCTGTTTATTGCGAACAGTCCATGCAGCTGTTTCTGCAGCAGCTGCAGCTGCTTCTTCATCTGACCATCCTTCACTCTCACTACCACTCTCATCTTCCTCCTCCAGAACATCGCCATCTTCACCTTTTACTCCTCTTCTAGTACTCTCGACTGGCTCATCATCCTTCTCCTCCTCCCCTTCTTCACCATCCTCCTCCTCCTCCTCTTCTATTTTATCGATCAGCTCCATGTTATATTTCGAAGCCAACTGCACCATCTTCTTCTTCACTTTAGACGACCCAACTGCCTTTTTATCCATCAGTCCCACAGCTCTATCCAAGATAGTTTTCAAAGCAGGATCACTTTCCTTCTCAGTAACCATAATCGGCTCAGGATCCTCTTCTTCCTGGTCCTCCAAACTAATAGCTTGAGCAGCTGCTGCAGCGGTGATTGATTCCTGAGTCCCACCGATGAAGCCTCTACACACCTTGGTTCCACACAGACACTTCAGTGGCTTGTCTCCATATCTTTCAAAATTATAATCAAACGTCAACTCTGTGCCAGCAGTGATATCTTTGACCGCAAACAAGCCGATGGAAAGTTCACCTTGTACCACCCATTTCTGCGTCTCACAGTTGGGATCACAAGAGTGATTTATAAATCTACCAATACCACCCTTTCTACATGCGTCGATCACTTCACCATTACCTACATTCATAAAGTAATAGTGACGTTGCCCTGTGGCTATATAAAATTCCTTACGGCGGATGTACTCCTCTTCTTCCAGGACCTCCCCCACGTAATGAATAACAAACTGCCCTGCCTTTATGTCTTGCGCTGCAAACAATCCAAAACCTTTTGCTCCAGCTCTCTTCACGTCCAGCTTGGCGTATTCTCTCTTGGTGAACATTCGGTTGGTGCATCTGTCTCCAGAGGGGCAGTACTCTGGGACGCATTCAATGTTGAGCATTCTGTTCAGACATGCCTCTCCACATCCTATTGTAGTGGTATCTGTTGCCCAGATATGTTTGCAGTGGCAAATCATGATGTCGTCTTCATCCAGGACTTTCTTTTCACGGTGGGTGTAGATGCTGTCTGGGACGAGCTGCCAGACTGGAGGGCGTTTGCTTATTTTGATGCGTTTGGGGGGGGCGGCGGCTTTGATAACTGCTGTTGCTGCTGCTGAAGGTGGGTGGTGGGTTGTGGTGGTGGGTTGTGGTGCTGAGTTTGGGTACTGTGTTGACAGTGGTTCTGATGCTGTTGCTGCGGCTGCTACTGCCAAGACCTGTTGAAGTTTAGTTAGACAGGGAGAGAAAGAGGGTTAGAGAGAGAGAGAGAGAAAGTGAAAAAACAGGAACGGGATATTGGTGACCAATAGTGCAGTCGTATTCAACTATTCAGGTTCAAGAAGGGTACTTACTGCTTGGTTGGCATGCTCGTCAATCTCATTGTTGGTCAATTCTTGTGGGACATCACAGCTATTGTACACAGGGTCGCTGCTGAGTTCGCAACACCTGCAAAAAAGGTAGGGGCAAAAGACGGAGAGAATAGAGTGGACAGGAGGGCGGGGGATGGATTAGAACTAGAACAAAGGGAAATGAAATTGAAGTAAGTAGACGTATAGAGGCATACATATAGAGAACGTACCAAGGGCTATCATTGCCTAGAGCGTCAGCAATAACTGTTGGGATTCGTCGCCATTTCATACATTTGTCACACTGAACCCATGAATCTTTTGAAGACTCCATGGTTGCGTTATCACTGATAGATAGTTCAAGTATACAAGTTTGGAAAAACGGTTTTGCAAAATGTTGCAATTGTTGAATATTTTTTATTATTTTGAAATTTATGCTTGCCAACCTCTATCTACACAAATTGGTAACGATAGAGCTTCACCTGGCGAATGCAGTTGGTATTTAATCAGGATTAGAGGGGCGTTGGACAGACTCTCTTGCGTTTTGAAGTCGGAAAATTCCAGTGGTCTTCCTCTGGCCTTTCCATTGTCCGCCTCTCGAGTGCAAGCCACTTGAATATCCTATTGAATTCCTTACTGCCGACTTCTTTACTTCTTTCCTTTCATGAATATATTTCTACATTTCTAAATCTAGGCCTGATGGAGCTTCAATATGCATTCACACCTCAAGATCAATATTAAACCGTCTCTTAGCATCTCAAAAAATGAAGCCTGCAACTTCCTCAACCCTAACCCTTACACTCGGAATCCTTGGCAGCTCCGTCCTACCAGTAGCCTGGGCATTCAGCCAAACATCACTAATCATCGGCACTCTCACTGCTCTCGTTGTCGCAGTCATCAACCACCAAACTGGCTCCATCCTCATTGATGCCGCCACCTTCACTCGCTCCCCTACCTATGAATCCCTCGCCCTCGTTGTAGGTGGCCCTCTGTGCAAGCTTCTAGCCAGAATCAGCCTCGTCGTCCTTCTTTTTGGTACTCTATGTGGAGACTTTGCCCTTTTAGCTGATATGGGTACCATTGCACTCGAGGACCTTTTTCCACAGCACCTCTCATCTTTGGTGCCCAGAGATAAAGACGATCACAACCACAACGAGCATATGAGTACCATCACAAGAGCTCGTATCGTCCTCGTATTCCTAGCCATCACACTAGTCCTGCCACTCAGTTGCAGTAGACACATCAGACAATTAGAAAGAGCTGCATTAGTTGGGCTATCACTGGTCTTCGTGTTGATGATTGTTGTGTGTTGGGAATCAGCTGCAGCTGGGTTTCCTGCTCTTCGTAGTGGAGAGTTTCCTCTATTCTTCCTATCTAACAGCACTAGTAGCAGTACTAGTAGTCATCTTCCTCAAGCAATAGCTATATTTTCATTTGCATTCTATACGCACCCCATGTTGCTCCCTCTCTTGTCAGAAATGCCGAGAAGAGTAATAGGAGCAGCAGAAGAAGAAGAAGAAAGAGGGAGAGATAATGGACTGCCATCATTATCATTATCATCTTCTCAACATCACCATCATCATTCATCAATAGATACAGGTGCAAAAATAACCAAAAGAGCATTGGGCATAGTCACTATTGGCATTGCCATGGCTGTCTATTGCACAATTGGCATTGCAGGAGCAGCTCGGTACGGTCTTTCTACAGAAGGTGACATATTGATGAACACATGGCTGACCTCATTAAAGTGGGAAGGTGCTCTAGGGTTGTGTATGGCTTTATATATAGCAATAAGTATGGCACCGTTTGCAATGACGTTGAGGTACCAGCTGGATACATTATTTCACTTGGATGAACATGATGCTTATTTTAATCGTAATAATAGTAATGATGGAGGAGGAGGAGGAGGAGAGGAAGATGGGTTGTCGGAAGATATTGCTAACCATCAAGCTAGCGGTAGTGGTACTACCAGCAGTGATAATAATAGTAAGAACAATAGTAATAGTAAGGGAGAGGAAGGGATGTTTATAAATAAGAGGGAGATGGGATTAACTATAGCAACTCTGGGATGCGCACTAGCAGTAGCTTTGACCTTCCCAACTGAATCTGAGCAGATATTTGCGGTTACAGGAGCTACTGGAGTTACTTTTGTGTGCTATTTATTTCCTATATATGCACATTATAGGTTGTTTTTTAGGAAGAAGAAGCGGGGGTTGTTGTTTGTGAGGCTGGCAGGTACTGTGGATGAAGAAGAGGAAGAAGAAGAAGAGGAGGAGGAGGGGAGAGTTCCGTTGTTGCTACATGATAATGATGATGATGAGTATTGCTATCCTAGATTTTCAGATTTATTGGGGAAGTCTGCAGCAGAAAGAGGTGCTGGACTTTGGAGGTATGTATTGAAGCCTGGGTTCATGGCAGCGATGGCCATCGCCGCGATGATGTTTGCTTTGGCTGGCGGTGGCCATAGTGAAAAAGAGGAGAAGTGACGATGTAAGTTCAGACTTTGTGAACTTCAAACCATCAAATCTGTTTTATACGTCATATTTAATACAGGTTGTATATTTACCTGGCGGTCAACGAAGAAATTAGGTTCAATTTCGGTTCACAAGGATGCTAGCACAGTCAGGTCGTTGTGTGCTAAATGCACATCCAAAGGTCATAAAAGCATGCACTGTATCATCTATTTGCTCAGAATATACCCTTCCAACCAAAGCATTCACACCTAGAAGACATTCACTCTCCCCGACGTCGCCCCTAAACCCTACCTCCTCCCGACGACGACACTCCCTTCTCCAACTAACAACAAAGGCAGTCGACCACGAAGCCGCCGCCACTGGCTGGTGGACAAAAGGAGACATTCCTCCCAACTTCATCCACATCACAGGTGGAGTCACTGCCCTTTTAGACCAACTCCAAGCTCACCAAAAAAACCTCATCGTCCTTGATCTCTTCGCTCCATGGTGCGCCGCCTGCAGATCTCTCTACCCCAAGCTCCTCAAAACAGCTGCAGCAAACCCAGATGTTATCTTCCTAGCTATGAACTTTGATGAAAATAAACCCGTTGCAAAGCAGCTAGGTATCAAGGTACTGCCTTATTTCCAATTATATAGGGGAAGTGATGGTAAAGTGGCGGAGTTTAGTTGCTCAGTAGCGAAGATTCAGAGGTTGAGGGATGCCTTGGAAGAACACAGTTGTGATGAAGATGGATGTCCTTTTGACCCTGATAGCCCTGTTCAACTTCCTGAGAAGAAGGAAGCTCAGGCTGTTTAAGAAAAGATGGGGGGAGAGGAGAGAGACTTGTATAGATTGAGAGAGAGATGTCTATGTGGTTTTCTGTTGTACAAAAAAGCTTGATTGATTGATCAATAATTGTTTTCAATATTTAAAAGCTTATTTACACATACCCTATATATGTATATGTAACAACACAAACACTCCTTCTATTCATTTATTTAAGCTGATACAACCTATGCTTCCTGAGCATCCAGCGCCGACTCCAACATCGACAATCGGTCCAACGCCATTAAAATACCTCGACCGTGTTGATCCAGTGCTTCCATTAATCTCTTCATTTGTGCTGGAGGTACATGCATACTATCACTATTAATTATAGCACCATTACCACCACCACCACCACCACCACCAGTAGCCTTGATATGCGCAGCTCTTCCCCGGATCATTTTAATCTCACCTACCATACCCCTCACAGCCCCCTCCAACTCGGGTAATTCCACCTCTGCAAATCTCTTTTCAGCTACTGAAACAGGCCTTGGAATAGCAACATGCAGCTCTGCAAGCAACCGTAGCCTCTCTTCCAGGTTGGTCTGCATTTGTTCTGCTCTTGCGGCTCTCTTTTGCATGGATTGACTGCCCATGGTGACTTTTTGCGCTAGTTGCTTTATGGCGGTAATCTGCGATTTCTGTTTTTCCGCCTCTTGTTTAATGAGCGGCAGTCTTTCTAAGAGGTCGTGGTGTACTTTAAGAGCGTACTCTGCGTGTGTTGACTGTAGGGCTTTTATGCATTGGGACAGCTGTCTCTGGCCTTCTGGAGTTGCCACATCACCACTAGTAGTGGAAGGAAGGGGTGCCTTTCCTGGAGGATGTAACAAATCACTGTAAATGGCCTTGACCTGAGCTTGGATCTCACGCTCTTCTTGTTGTTCTTCATCAGCAGCTTGTGACGACAGCTGCTGTCCTTCTCCCTCTCCTCCTTCTCCTCTACCAACGCCACCAACTCCTCCTCCTTTTCTACTCAGACACCTATAGCTCCCATCACCCAATAATAACAACAAGCCAGACCCTGCCAATTTATCTCCAACCGCTATACAATCAATAATTCCTCCATTCACAGTAGCTACTGATGTAGATGAGAACAATGTAGTAACTGTTGCTGGAGGTAACACTGAGGGAAGCACAATTGACGATGATGGTGGGGAATGAGACAACACCCCTGCATAACTACTACTGCTACTATTCATAGCGGCTGTCAACAAAGCATTGGAAAGCAATGGCAACCATGGCAATGTAATAGCATACACACCACCAGTGACATGGATACAATAAGCTACTTCTTCTGCTTCTAAATCCTGTGTCAAAAATATAGATGATGATGATGCTGTATCATTATAGTTACCACCGTAGTCGTCATTGTCATCGTCGCCGTTGTCGTCGTCGTCGTCATCTTGTAACTCCTGAGCAGAATACCTTCTACTGCTATTTTCAGGGCAATCCAGTTGGATCACATCCAGTAGTAATAATTGTTGAAGTGATAAATAAGGACCCCCAGTACTCCTCACTTGACTTCTCACTGCCAGTACACCATCATCAGTACCACTGAGAAGGCATTGTGGGGTACTTTCTTGCCAGGTAGGTACTGCAGTACCAGTCAATATATGAGCTCCAACAGTTCCATCTGTGGTAGTAATCAATACTGCACTGCATCCATTACCTACTGATATCCACAACATACTCTCTACACTACAACTTGTACTATTAATGGTAAAATCTATTATAGATCCCACTCCTCCTCCACCTCCTCCACCTGAAGCATTAGTACCAGCTGTTGAAGGAAAGGGATCTGAGCCAGGGGTGATGAAAAGGATAGGTCCAACTAATGCAGGTGAATGTTCATCTAATGCATGAGGAACAGACATAATGATGGTACTACTACTACTACTACTACTAATGGGGGAAGATGGGGAAAGAGAATTTAGAGGAGGACGAGTTGATGATGATGACGACTTTATATATGAGGAAGAATGAGGGTGAGGATGAGTGAAAGCTCTCTGCAACCAAGCTTGACTGTTGCCATCCTTTTCCTCGCTCACCGACAACTTCAAGTTGTAAATAGATCTAGATGAATAGGCACACCCGAATGGTACTACGGGACATAATGAGTAGAGATGGCCATGTGATGAGAGGAAGTAGATGCAATACCTTTCCCAAGATTGCGCTACTACTGAAGAGGAGGAGGAGGAGGAGGAGGATGGAAGGTGGAATGCAAACGATATAAATGTAGTCTGATGATGATCACGATGGTGTCCACCTTTGCTGCTACTACTAACACCCTTCGTCTTCCCTCCTTCTCTTGCTATCCTTCCTATGACAGCTCTTCTGCTCTGTTTCCCCAACTCAAATGTCTGTTCGGCCATCAATGGATTGATAATGTTGTACAATCCAAGTACATTATCAGATGTGAGAATAGCAAGATGTGTGTCACTATCTGGGTGCCATGCCAAGTGACGGATAGCTAATCCTGGTCTGCTTCTAAACAGCTCTGTATCTAGTTGTAAACTCTTTATTACTATTGGCTGCTGCTGCTGCTGCTGCTGCTGCTCTTTTTGCTGTTGATGATGGTGAGGGGGTTGGGGGGAAGGGGAGAAGGTGACTGCGCTTGATGAGGATGATGGTGAAGGGCTTATCCGTGATCTTCTCCTTCTTTCTGTTGATGATGATGATGATGATGATGAAGAAGAGAGGGAGGCTTTGGAAATGTCAAAGACAAGGAGAGATGTTATCTCTGGATCTGACAGGCTAGGTCCCGCTATAGCTAGATGAGTGCCTGATCTGTTCAGTGATGAGTGGGTGACAGTGAGGTCTGGAGGTGGGTATGGGCATAGTGTCTTTGAAGTTATGGGTTGGGGTAGTGATGATGGTGAAGATGGTGATGTTGTACTTTGTTGTTGTTGTTGTTGTTGTTGTTGTTGGGTCCATGAGCCCGATAAGAGTAGATTTCTAATATCTGCCATGCGAATGGATTCATCGTCTGCAGCTACGTATCTGTAAGAGGAGAGGGAGAGGGAGAGTGGGGGAGTCAATTGATGTTGGGAGAGGACGTCGGGGAATGATTAGACGACATGTTATTTTAGGATAAGATACTTACAACTTCCCCGCCATGCTGTATGCCAGCATGGATCTACGTTCATTGGGAGTGTCTTCATCATATTGGAAGACTACTTCGTTCAATAATTGAGACAACATCTCTCTCTTGAAATGATCAGATATCACAGTATTACATGGAATGATAGGCGAATACTTGCTGCTGCACTGTCTTCAATTTTGAAATGGTGGAAATGGGAATGTATTTGCAGGGAGCAAATCGCCCTTGTTATGTCTCAGCAGTGTACAAACGCCCATCGCGCTCGATCGACTCGCGAGTCGGTGCTTCTTGCAGGGCTATAACATTTGGCAAACACCCTCCACTTGCCATATTTTCATTCATAAAGTGAATAATGCATAGAATAACATTGCATTAACACGCTGATCGAAGACATATATATAACCTGCTGATACTATGAGCGATCTGATCGACAGTTTTTCAACCGTTCAGTCCACTCTCCTCTCTTTTGCCGACTTATTTCAACGTGCAACTGTCTATCTGGACGATGGTGCAGCTCAAGTCATTTCAACAGCCGCAGGTCCCGACTTCTTACTCGGTATGTGTACAATTCCATCCCTCTCGCATGCCGCTCAACGCCCTTTGTCCATCTTCCTTCCAGATCCTTCTCACCCCCACAATACATGCACCTACGCACACACACACACACACACAGGTCTAGGAGCAATATCAATCTCCAGACTCCAGGATGCCTCTTCATCCACCATCTCAGCAGCACACTTCCTCAACTCTTCCACTCACATCACCAACATTGTTGTCATTACCACCACCTTCATCGGAGACGTAGAAGCACACATCAACCACCTCCTCCACCTCCACTCATCATCCCCCTCCTCCTCTCTCTCCATCATATCTTCTCTCTCAGAGCAACTGCACACAGAAGAGCTCCCCAATATATATGGTCCCAACTGCTTCTCCATCCTAAGAGACAGGCTCCTTACAGCCCACCCTCATCTCTTCAGCAATAATACTGATATCAAGATAGTATACGCACCATCACTCAATATTTGTCCCATAACATCCAATATCTTCACCCTACCTCCATCCAGTGCAGCAGCCTCTCTTCCACATGCTCTGGGTCTCCCTGCTGGATGGTGTCCCGTTGAAGATATTGACGAAGAAGAAGAAGAAAAAGAAAACAGAAATAGAGATAAAGACCGAGCATCATTACCATCATCATCATCATCATCTAAGCACCAAGGAGCAGCATTGCTAGCACACACACTCAGTCATGTAGCTGCATCAATAGGGTGTAGAGTAGAAGGGTTCACATTAGGTCCTTTTTCTAAATTAATTGGGCGCGCCCTGGCATTTGTACCACCACCACCATCTTCATCTTCATCATTTGGGAATTCTGCTGGTCCGGAGCGTAGTGCAGCGTTGATATTAGTAGATAGGGTAATGGATTTGGTATCTCCGTTGTTATGTGAAGATATCCTTGTACAAAAGATGTTCCATGTCACCACTACTACTACTGGAGAAGAAGAAGAGGAAGGTGGGTTGGTTGCGCCCTGGAGTTTCGCGTCAATGCCAGAGCTGTATCAATCCTACGTCAAAGTAAAAGAAGATGGTGATAAGGAGGAGGAGAAGGGTAGCAATAGCAGTATAAACAAAAATAATCCCAACAACAATAATAGTGTATTAAGGGGAACAATGATGCATCCGCATGATACAGAAGCCAGTAAACAATTAGAGTTCCTAATGATGACCAGAAAAGGGAAAGATGCACCATTATTTGTCCGTAAATGGCTGAAAGAAGCGTTAAGAAGGGAAGGGTTGCAGCCCAGTATGAGAATGAAGCCGGGGAGTGCAGTGGGTCCAGGGGAGTTGGCTGCATTAGCTTCCACTCTTCTCAATCTATCTCCTCCTCCTACTACTACTACTAGTAGTAGCACAAGTAAACAACAACAGAAGGTAGTACAGACAGGAGGAGGAACAATAACAACAACCAAAGAATCATCGTCCAAGTCTCCCTCTATAATAGGAAGGAATCTATCTCTTCTACAACTAGCATTAGCTGCAGATCAAGCAATTGATGATAATGAACAAGAAGAAGAAGGAGGGAAATCAGCAAGTAGTAGTAGATCAATAATGAAGAGGTACAATGCATTAGCAACTGAACAGAATCATTGCTTATTATCATGTTCAGAAGGTTCAGCAGCGGTAGTGTCCTTCTTCCTAGATCTCATCCCCCTGGTTATTAGTAGTAGTAATCATGTATTGACCCTGGTAGACGTGTTTTCATTGATACTTATGGCGCATTCAATTAAATCAGATTTCGTCCCTTGGTTTGGTAATAATAATAATAATAATAATAATGGTGAAGGATTTGAAGGCGCATTCTCAGCTGATGAAGAAGCTCAGATCCTTCAATGTATTGTAGATCATCTAACAAGAGATAATGGTGATAGTGATAGTAGTAGTGGAATAATAACAAGAGGCAACATTCTCCCTCCATCATCAGTGTTATGTCATCCAGAAGGGGATTTGGTACTACGGCAATACATCCATTCCTTGGCGGACTTATTCCAATCTCCACCTCCTACATTTCCTATTCCTCTCTCATCTAAAGTGCTAGTACTCCAATCAAGAGACATCCTCTCAGACATCCTCACCAGACTCCGTCACCTGGCTGCCTTTCACCATAACCCGAGTAGTAGCTTGAAAGAACTAAAACGCACCACCCGTACATCTCACCAAGACGGCTCCATCTCCCATGCCCCCCTGTTGGAACAGCTGACAGAAAAAGCATTAATGGCAGGGGAGGTGATTAGTGACTTGACTCCAGCTGCAGCATCATTAGCCGGACTGTTAAAAACTGGTCTAGGAAGATTTGGGATACAGAAAGCTCAACCAAAGCCATCGGATCATGATGTTGTGATGATATTTGTGGTTGGAGGCGCGAGCGTTGGGGAGATTCACCATGTTATGCAAGCTGCTAGCGCTGCACAGCAACAGATGAGTGGTAGTGGTCAGGAAGGGAAAAGTGGTCCTCCTATTCCTCAAAAGAAAATCGTGTTTGGATGCACGAGACTCCTTACATAATACTATATATTTAAGCTATATGATACAGACTATATGCCACTTCCCTCACTTTGTAATACTCTGAACACAAAGCTCCTTCCACGCTCAATCCATACCCACCATCCCCACCACCTCCTCCGCCTCCTCCTCTTCTAGTGACGACCACTCTCCCAGCACAATGCAGAGCACCTCCATAAAATTCAGAAGGGATGCCTACTAATTCCAGAGCCTTTTTCAGTTCAGATAATTTGACATCACCAATGAATACACCGCCGTATCCGGCTGCTGCTGATATATTCACATTAGCAGCATTAGTTGTATCGATAGCAGAAGCACTTCCTGGAGGAAGTAGAACAAATGACCCTCCCTCCTCTTGTTCCTCTCCTCCATCACTACCAACATCCCCATCCCCAGTCCTCCTCCTCCTCTTCCCAATAACAGCATCCACCCATCCGATGCGATACTCACCCACATTGTGCATATTAACACTGTCCAACACAGCTTCCATTACCGTCACTGGATAAGAAGGTTCCACCATGAAGTGCATCTCTTGCAACACTGCAGGTGCTACCACAACACTCTGCAGCCCCTCCAATTCACTCTTCAGTCCAGCTTGTAGAGTTGCACTAGCCTCCTCTGTTCCATGTATAATAACACATCTACGTGGAGCAATTCTGGACAACATGGTCTTCATACTTCTCCCGTCAACTCTGCCATTGAAGTCTGTATTTACTATCTGAGCTTGCAGCGTGACGGTCACCAGTTTTGTCACTATCTTTGTCGGTATTGCAATTTCTTCCTCATATTCTTCTTCAGCTTTTTCTTGTGCTGCAAACTCTGCCTGTAGTGGGACCATTCCTCCTTGAGCTCCTCCATACCCACCTCCTCCAACTCCAGTACCACCAACACCAACCCCCCCATCACCTCCATCTTCTCCTTCTGGGGTTAGTAACAATTCAAGAGGAGCTCCATACTCATCCCAGACCACCTTCTCCCAATCGTCTTCATCCGGGAACATAGGACCAACTGCATCTTCAGGGAATTCAAAGCCTTCTCTCAAGCATGTGCTTTTCCTATCTAATCTAATCTCTTCTCTCGTCGTTTTTTGTTGTTGTTGTTGTTGAAGCTTTGATGGTGTCGAGATGATGCAAAGTGGGTTGGCGTTCTGCTTCTCTAAGAGAGGCGTACCATCTGCAGCTAGGATTTCAGCTTCTCCTGTTTTATGATTCACTTTAGTGGTGACATAGCCAATGGCAATCGAACTGACACGGCGTCTGTTGCTAGTAGTTGCAGTATTGTCTCTTCCACCATCCCCAGTTTTAGAAGTAATAGTATTGGCTGCTGTGGTGGGTGAAGAAGAAGGAGGTTCTTGTTGTTGTTCTTGTTGTTTTGAAGATGCAATTGGGGTAGTCTTCATATTCTTCTCTGCTAATGCTAATGATGGTGAATTGTCACCAGCAGGAACAGTATCTCCTTCCTCCTTAGTAGTAGTAACGTCAACATCCATCATATCCTCTCCCTCCTCCACAATAACATCATTAACACCAACATTATTATTCTCCTGAGCCCTCTGTTTATGTTTATCCAACTCCTCCCCCTCCAGCTGCACCCTTTTCCCCATCAGCAACTGCATCTCCCCTCCCCTCCCCATTCCCAGCACCTTCTCAGCCAAGCTCCCTACTTCTGGCTCTGTAGGAAACAGAATAGTATTCCTCTCATCTCCAGCCCATTGAGCAAACAGTTCCCTGGCTGGACCTGCTTCTAATGATGGCAATGTTGCTAGTACCAGCTTAGGAACTCCCTTGGGAAACTTCATCTTCTTGAGTTGGGCAGTACTGGCACACACTACAACGTGTTTTAAAACAAAGGCATTGTCCTTGGAATGTCCAAGGAGCCTAGTCAGCTCGTCGTTCATCCATTCTAATTGAGATTTAGCAAACTCTAGTGTATTGTATGCCATTGTGGAAAGAAAGACAAGAGGGTAAGTTAGTTTATGCTCCGACCAGTGACGTTCTACAATCAGCAGCAATTCCAACACTCTTCCGGCGGTATCCACTGGCATCAGAACATTGCCATCTCTTCTTAGAGTGGTCATTATAGTATCTAACAAGGCACTTTCCATGTGGCTTTTGGGGGGAGGGTTGGGGGCAAGGGCGTTCCAGGCGTCCGTGATGAGTAGGGTCGGTCGGGAGAAGGCTGATTCTAACACGGTACCAAGGAGATGACGCTCCTTCTTGTGATTGTAATCTATTGCGTAGACGTACTCTTCTCCTGCTTTTTCTATCTTCCATATAGAGCCACCTACCATGCGTCCTGCTGCATAAGGAGATATTTTGATTATACTATCACTGTCAGTAAAAGTGGTTCCCTGTCCTGCTCCGCTTCCATTTGTTTGTTGTATATTAATGGAAATGGTTTGTTGATAGCGTAATGGAGTAATCTGAGCAAATGCCTCATCTACGTTATCCAAGTTGAAGGCATTGAAATCTGAAGATGATTGGCGACAGAGGTAAGCGTCGTAGGCAAACATCTGGCCCATCTTGAGAACTGGTACTGTGGCGTAGATTGGAGCTTTAAGGCCTAGATGGCCAACGAGGTAGGGGAGAGCTCCTATGTGGTAGGTATCTGGATGAGAGAGCAGGACTGTGTGGTTGTGGATGTGGGCGTGTTTGTAGGAGAGAAAACGATGGTGAGGATTGGAGGATGGTGTGCGAGAGCGAGGAGCAATGATGGGAGATTTGATTAGATGGAAGTTTTGAAAACTCACCAGCATTTACGCCGGGCAAAACTTCTTTGATTGGATCTAATAAGGCAAGATCATATGAATCGTCCCAACCGCAGTCTAATAAAAACCCAAAGCCATCAATCTTGAGAAAATAGCAGACTGGGGAGCGATTATGAGCCCCATACAGGGCTTTGAAGATCACTTCAGGCATCAATTCTTGTACTTATCTTAGACATGACGTAATTCAGTTGATATTGCATACAGCGACTGCACACTTCATCTTGAGGAATTCCACGGTCTCTCATCGACTGCTCTCTCTCTCTCTCTCTCTCTCTCTCTCTCACAGCTTGCAGTTGTCCCCCTCAATTATTGTTGTTTTATACATCTTACATACATTGAACCCCATATCAAATTGCATACATGTAAGGAAAATAATAGTATTTTTTTTAAACAACAAGAAGATGCCATACAATCAGCTCCCCCAGCCTCCGCCCTTCTTCTCCTCTCCTCTAATTTCGATATTCCCACGTAACTCTCCAAGAGTTCTTAGCCCAGGGATAAAGGAAGGACGATGAGAAGGGAAGAGGTGGATTTGGGCATCATTACCCTGCTGATGATGATCTACACTTTATATTTCCACCTTGTTCTACTTAAAATCAGGAAGTGATATATGTATTTGGTAATTGACAGATTCCACCATGCAAGTGAAGCTAATGACAATAGTGTATGGAAGTCATTTCGTCGTGCATCTCCATTTTATGTCTTTGCCTTGGGAGTTTTCACAAAACACCCTATCCATTGTCTGAGCTGTACCTCCACAGATATGAACACTTACTGATATTTTACCCCTACCTGACTATATTCGTCCTCCCCACTCCAGCCGGCATCTATATGGTCGGCACTGGAAAGGCGGTGGAGGAGTCAAAGTGGGAGGGAATGAAGAAAAACTGGTGTCATGTCTAGAATATGGCATTCTCAATGATTCTTATAGTAGTGTGTACCTAGACGATCATCACATACTCACCCTAATGAATTCTGCGTAGTTTCTCTTCCAGTGTCAATCCGATCTTAGGAATGATCAGAAGTCGGTCTGGAAACGTAGTGCGTCGAGTTGACGAAGAAATTCCTTGGACAACAGTCTTCTATGCCGTAGGGCTTCTCGTTACAGGTACCTCCCCTCAAACCCAACCCTCAATCAATTATTCATTCATTCTTTTTCCCTCTCTCTCCCGACACCCCAACTCACCACCATTTCCACTCCACTTCCATTCCACCATACACAGGCCTAGTTCTCTTCATTGTAGGGCTCACTTTATGGCAGACGGAGGGCACCAGTGCCTTTATAGGTCTCTTTGTCCTGGGTTTATTAGTATTCATCCCTGGGTTCCACTTCACCAGACTATCTTGGCTGGCATATACGGGACGAGGTAGTTGGAAGGATCTCCCAGACATGCCCATGTCTGTGCAAGATGAATATTAGTTAGATATGTATAGAAGAGTGATTATTCTTTAATTAAAATGTTAGAACACATAGAGCTTGTGCAGCTGTATGTTGTTGAAAAGGAAGGAGGAAGGAAAGGAAATTGAAGCAGGTACAAAAAAAAAATGAAAAAACAGAGATAGGTGTGTGAAAAAAAGAGAAAAGGAGGGAGGGAGGGAAGGGTCGAAGGGTCTACCATCATAAAAATTGCCCTTATGTATAGTATCCATACCAGTACAATGCTTCCTTTATCTTCCTCTTCCTCCTCTTTGCTGGGGAGAAGGAGGGGGGAGACCAAATAAAAAAACTGCAAGAAATTGTACTCTCTCTCTCTCTCTCTCTCTCTCTCTTCCTTTCTCTCTCCTCAAACTAATCAATCGTAAAACAAGATACTTAGATCTACTACTGCTGGTACTACTTCAACGCTGCGGGAAATACATTTACTTTTTTTCTCTACTAAATCATCAAGGATTCAACAACAAGGCTGGACCCAACTCCCCAGCAACAGAGTGATACGTAGCCCAATCATAAGCTCCTGATTTCACTTTAACATAAGCCTCTCTAACTGGGAACAACGCATCATGCATAGCTTGTAACGATCCCTTGACATCAGTATACGTAGAAGCAGCAGCTCCATCTACAATGATGTTTCCATTGTTTGTGATTGGCAGGAATCTGCCAGTTGGAACGGTAACCCATTGGACAGTGGCCACTTCAGAGGAGACCAGGGAAGAAAAGGTGCTGGAAGGGTCCACGGTGGAGATGAACATTCCAGGGGTGATGGTATGTGCAGCTACTGGTGACAATGATACTTCACTAGTGTCAGTAGTAGAAGAAGAAGAAGCCTGCATCAGATAGTGGTTGCCACCAATAGTAATAACAGAGCCATCCTTTGTCACAATCTGCATCATAGGAGCAGGCATACCCTCCTGAGCCAAGGCCAAGGTGATAATCTCCTCGTAGCAGACCATTGAAGTGCACAAGCTCTGTACTCTATCTCCAACTACAACTTCAGACAGTGGTTTGACCACTGAAGCACCAGAGGCGTCTTGAACGAGGACACGACTATCTCTGGAGAATCCGGCTGATTTTACGGTTGATGGTTGGATGTGGAATTCCATGAGTGTTGGGCTAGAGGTTGGAGTTGAGATGGTGAGTACAAATTTGTCTGGTTTAGTTAATGATGATGGACGGTAATGGAGGCGGCCGGACAAGAGATCACCGTTCCAAGAGAGGTCCTTGCCCTCTGCACTTTCCTCTCCTACTCCTCCTTCTCCAGTCAAGATGAGAGATCCTGATGATGGAGCAGTTTCCACTTTGAACATCAAAGAATCAAAATCAATAAATCCTTTACCTCCATTTCCAGACAATATTGGGCTTGGTTGAGAAGTGAAGGTCATTTTCCTGGTTGGTCCTGCAACAGCAAACGCAGCATCAGTTGGTGATGGAGCGATGATGACATTGCTGGTACTGAAGCAAGGTGCGTCAATGGAAGTACCTGCAGTAGAGATGGACACAGCTTGTGATACAATACGAGGAAGACCTCCACACAGAGCTGCATTACCATCCAGCTTCATAGTAGCTGCTGGAGAGAAGGAGCTGAAGCTTGGAGCAATAGTACCAGTGAGTCTGTTGTTTGACAAATCGATGGTGGCTGCTGAGGAAAGGGCAGACATTGAAGCAGGGATGCTTCCAGTGAGGGCGTTATCTGCAAGATCTAAAACAGAGAGAGAAGGCAGGGCAGACCAGACTGAAGGATCACTTGGAAGAGAGCCATCCAACATGAAGCCACGGAGTTGAATGGCAATCACTGCTCCGTTGCCATCGCATACTACTCCAACATATCGGCACACAGTCATTGGTGTAGTGGTGCTGGTGGTAGAAGTAGAAGGAGTCCATGCAGAGAGAGATTTTTCAGATGGGTCGACTGATTGACGGAACTTGGCAAGTGCCTTGACAACAGCCAAACTATTAATTGCTTCTGCAACTATTGGTTCAGACATGTTAATGGCAATCTTCACAGTCATGACACCCAAATTGCCACCTGCTGCTTTGCTTAATGATGTAACAACTCCACTACTACTTTCCTCCTTATTGTAATTATTATTGCCCAACACAAATGCAGTAGTTGGATAAACCATTGTCATCATCACCTCTGGAGCAACAGTCTCCACGCACGTACCATCACCCCCTGGAGTGAAAGTCAGATTCACTCCTCCAGTGTAGGATCCAGGGTCAATGGAACCTTCCATTGTCACGGTAAACACTCCAGTCTGTCCAGGTGACAGGGTTAATGACTCTGGACTGATTTTCAATGTTGGATCCAAGTCTCCCCACTTTGTTGGAGACACGGTGGTTGGGCAGTTGATGCCGGCGTTTGAGACGGCAACTGAAGCGGTACCTACAACTGGAACTGATCCTTCCAACACAGCTGACACTGGTACACTGCCGTTGACAGCAGCAGAGGCAATGGACACCAAGTCTTCAGGAACTTCACTCACAGCAGTACTAGCAATAGGAGCAGTGACACCGGGAACAAAGACATTTCCAATTCCAGGAATGGTGACAAATCCAGCTTGGCCAGCCTCACCCTTGACATCCAACTTGCCATAGCCCAGTACATACACAGTTCTACCACCATCTTCAACCACAAATGCAACTTCACCAACTCCTGGAACGTTCATAATAGCTGAAACACCACCATTTGTAATGCTTTCAGTTCCCATACCACCAGCAGTGATAATAGTAGTACTGCTGGCGATGACTTCCTCGCCACTTCCAATCAGATACTTGCCTCCAATGTGAGTGTATGTGGGATACACTGCTGCTGGGTTATACTGGTAGTACCCATTAGCACAAGCACCATTAGCAGTCTCAGCATACATTGCAACAGCTCCTGGTGGAATAGCGACCAGATCTTTAGGGGGGAGACCAGTATCAGAAGTATGGAAGATTCCGTCAAACACAGAGGGGAAGACATCTTCGTACATCATCATGCCGACAAAGCTCAAAGAAGCGAATTCGCCTCCATTTTGCACAATAGCACCCCATTCAGCATCATCGACCTTGTTCAAGTTCCATGTAACGACATTCTTCATGCCAGTCATTGTGCCTTCATCGCATCCTTCACTGTGGGTGACCACTTCATTGGCTGGGACACCAGCTTGTGGGTTGACGTACCCTACTTGATCGGGTTTGATTCCGTGGACCAGTGGCACTACAAACTTCTCCATCTGGCAGAATCTATCCATTGGTTGGTCTGATCCCAACATCATACCGCATCCAGTAGAGCCCCACTTGACAGAGAAGACAAAGGTGGTTGTCATTGAGGTAGCGTCATACGTGCGAGCCACGGTGAGGCTGGTCCCGCTCGGGTTGACCGAGCTTGCACTGCTCCAGCACTGTGGGCAGCCATAGGCGATGTTGTAGCACATTGGCTCCCAAGTCCACCAGAATTGCGGGCAGGTGTAGCGAGTGGCTGCATTCAGTGGGTCGTAGTAGTTTTCTGGAGACTCAGGGATGTCAATGGGCAATGGTCTGGTCTGTTGGAACACTCTCTCTGCTGGTTGAGAGTCGGGGAAGGGGAGAGGGCTGGGTTCGGGAGACTCTTGGTATTGACTGAAATCCACCAACTTGGCATAATTCTCTGGACTTTCCCCGTACCCTCCTACAGATGATTGGCTGGCATTGTCGATGTACTGGTTGAGAATAGCATCGAGAGCATTGAAATCAGCACCACCGGGAGTGTTGGCAAAGGGCATATTCCAGTCCTTTTTAACTGCATCATCGGCATTGCCAGCCATTGGGAGACCTTCAACAGTGCTATAATAGCAGAATGGAGCAGTACCGCATGGACTGTTTGGTGCAAAGTTGATTGTCACCAGGTAGGTCCTGTCATCTTGAGGAAGACCAGTAGTGCTGGGTGTGATGTTGTCACCATCACCATTGACAATTCTCATCTGACCGACTGGGACAAACAAACTGCTCAATGGATAACGGCCTTGCAATTTGAGGGTGAAACTGAGAGCTTCAGATTCAGTGCTCAAGTCAGCACCAGCGTCAATATACCAGATCAGGCTGGACTCCACACCGGTGTCGGCATTGCAGCCGGCAACGATGCGGGGGGAGCCTGCATCATTCTCTCCGGTGGCAATGACTGGGAGTTCTTTGATACCTGGCTGGAGTTTGATGGATACGGAGTCATAGAGGCAGTTTGAAGGTGAGTTTACTACGAATTTAATGGTGGTGATGTCTATGGTGGCATCGTAGGACTGGGTGTCTACTGCGACGGTGCCAGTGGGGGCGGCGTTGGTGAAGCAAAGAGCGCAACTTGGGCATTCATCTTCTCCTTGGGCATTGACGCCTGAGCATTGGAAGGGCATAGACTGTGCTAGTGTGGAGCTTGCTGCTAGTGCTAGCAGTAATACCAAGAAGACCTGTGTTGGGGTTTTTGGATGTGAAAAGTGCATTGTGGTATGAGTGAGGGAGTTGGGGGGGAGCAGTTGCAAGGGATGCCAAACACATCTCGTCACAAAATGACCGGGAAAGGGAATTTGGGATACTTTGGGCGGTATTCATCACTCAATGGTGTTTATTATCCACGAATTGCGTTGATTTACCGTTAAATTGGGTGCGTACTGGTGGTTAATAGCACCCAACAGCATCCCAACCACCACTGTCAATAGTCAGGTAGCAGGTCTTACCTTGCTATTTATGCGCATGTTTGGTATTCTTATACTACTAACAAATGTATTAGAGTCTATAAAGCTGTTTATTGCGGTAAATAAGTGCGGAATCTCGGATGACTTTAGATTTTATTATTATCAACTGAACTGAACGTCCTTTTCGGTGCCTAGATCAGTGGAGACTGCTGAGTTGAAGTGATATTTCTAGTAAAACTATGTTGAAATTTGGTGTGTGAAATCAGGTCTGGACCCGCTAAATAGCTGCAGCTGCCTCGGCCCAATTTTGCAGCCTAGACTTGCAACAAACCGCTTGCACTCAGATGCCAGATCACTCAAAACCAAAAAGAAGATTGCCATGCATGCCATAGTTTCAACGGTTCTATTGTATCCTACAATCCCATAACTCGAAGAATTGATAGAGGTTTATCCGGAAAACAACTAGTTAATAATATCATCCTTCCTTGGATTTCTCTAATCACAGCCACCTGAAGCTTAGCAGAGCGCACATATCAAGCATTACGCAGCATCAATACCACCTATACTATTCCTATAATCCATCAACTACCAAATCCGACACATGAAACTCCTTTCCAAGAGCATTGTCAGAGATGGCAGCGGCTCCATCAAATTGATCCCCGAGGAATCCGAAGACCTCTGGCACACCTACAACCTCATCAGAGAAGGCGACCACATCACAGCCACCACCTTCCGCAAGGTCAGCAGAGATGGTGGCACAGGTACAGATTCAGAGAGAGTCAAACTCAAGCTCACTATCACAATCGAAGGCATTGACTATGACGCTGCAGGAGCTGTCATCCGCCTCAGAGGCCGCAATCTCACTGAAAATGAACACATCAAGCTCGGTGCCTATCACACAATAGAGTTAGAACCTCACCGTGCGTTTACACTAGAAAAAGACTCCTGGGACACGCTTGACATTGATAGAATAAAGCAATGCACTGATCCCACTGCCTCGGCAGATTTAGCTGTACTGCTCATAACAGAAGGTCTGGCACACTTGTGCCTGGTAGGATCAGCGTGTACGATAACCAAGGCGAAGATTGAGTCTACCATTCCAAGAAAAAGAGGAGCAGCTGCTGCTGGATATGACAAAGCTATTGAAAACTTTTATAATAGATGCTTCACTGCTGTTCAAAGGCACGTAGATTGGGGCATCATTAAGTGTCTGGTCATTGCTGGACCGGGTTTTGCAAAGGATGGGTTTCGTGATTACCTCGATGCTGAAGCTCAACGACAAGAATTCAGACCATTACTGTTGAATAAAGCTAAAATAGTACTAGCATCTGCTTCTAATGCATATACCCAAGCTTTAAAGGAAGTACTCGCTGCTCCTGGCATAGCTGCCCAAATCAAAGACACCAAGGCTGCTGCTGAAGTTTCAGCCCTGCATGATTTCATGACAACTCTAGCCAGCTGCCCAGCCAAAGCATTCTACGGCCCCGGTCACGTTGCTGCAGCTCATGAATTAGGAGCCATACAAACACTGCTCATAAGTGATTCCTTATTTAGAACCAATGATGTCAGCAAGAGGAAGAAGTATGTCAAGTTGGTGGAAGAAGTGGAGGCGGTTGGTGGAGGGAGGGCGCTGGTGTTTTCTTCTGCTCATTCTTCGGGGGAGCAGTTGAATCAGTTGACAGGTATAGCGGCGATATTGAGGTTTCCGTTGCCGGAGTTGGAGGACCAGGAATTTGATGCTGATGCGTTTTAAGAATTTGTAGTATGTATTTGTAGTGTGTGTAGCTTTACTGTTGACCAATGAACGATGGTGTTACTTACTTACTTACTTACTTACTTACTTACTTAGATGGTATTTATTTTACGTTTGATAAATGAACATAAAGCAGAATTCATGTAAATTGACATATCAGAGACAGACAGACGAAGAAAGAAACAAAGAGGAATATAGAAAATTAGAAGGGAAGGAGTCAAGATTGAAAAAGTGAATAGGGAACATGCAAGCTTGGTTATTACTTCTTCTCAAAAATAACATTGCAACAACAACAGAATAGTAATAAGTGGAAAATATATAGAGAGAGACATGGCAAAACAATAGACAATGCAACAAAGAAAATAGTAGGAAGAACAATAGTACTGGGGGGGGGGAAGGACAGGAAGACAGAGACAGACAGACAGACAGAGAAGACAAATAGATAGTTAGATACATTTCGAGTTTTTTCAATATATCTTCATCATCATTATCATCATCATCAGAAAGGCCGGATCACAAAAAATGAGCATTGGCATTAGCAGCTTTCATGCATGGCAACACAGGGGTCAGTCCCCACTTGATACCAGTCAGCAAATGAAGGAAATGCGCTTCTGATTTCTTCAGACTGGCTCTGCAATGATGTTCAGCCTCCTGACTCATACCGGGACCAGTGGCACTTGTACAGTGGCTATAATTCATAGCACTACAACTAGTAGTACCACTAGTAGTAGTAGTAGTACTAGTACTATTAATTTGATAAATCTCAGGTCGGGGATCATTGAAACAGCAAGATACAAAACATGCCTGCACATTGTAATCTCTACAATACAATCTTCTTCCCCCACTACCGCCACCTCCATCCCTACTTATCCAAGTATATGCATCAAAAGCCAACGCCTTGAGTTCAGAATCCATCGCATTACTCAACCTACGCAATCTCTCATCTGCGTCATACCACACAGGTACATCCTTCCCTCTGCCTCCTCTGGATAGCGTCAACAAAGCCCAGCCAAGCAGCTTGGAGGTGCAGCAGGTGAGCCGGAACTTGGTGGCGAGCTCAAATGCTCTACACGCCCAAGCCCATTGAGATAGGGGGGATGAGTGGAGGAGTGGTAGTTGAGATGGAGAATAGTACAGATACTGGTCAACGTAGGATAAGACGTCTGGGGCGCCAAAGTACCGGCCCAAATGGAGGACTGCCTCTATGTCAGAGAGAGAGTGGTCTAGGAGGAGGGAGGTGGTGATGGTGGTGTCTCTTTGGTAGAGAGCGGTGAGGAAGAGCTGGAAATGGGCTGGAGTGGCTTCAGCAACTTCATAAGGGAGGGTTGAGAGAGGAATGTTGATGACGGAGGTTGGAGATGTGGGTCTTGTTGTGGTGGTGGTGGTGGAGGAGGTCTGCAGAGCTCCTAGTTGCTGCTCTGGTGAGGAGGGTGGTTGAGAGAGCTGTTGGAGAGCGTTGTGGAAATGAGACAGAGTGGGGCACTTCCAAGAGATGAGTTGTGTATGTACAGCGAATGAAGTACCTTTGTAGTGAATGGTCAAGTCTGTACAAGCGATAAAATCAGAGTCACACCCCGTGAGGTGAGAATTAGAGACGTGTGCATGATGCCCCAGATTTGATATTTTAACTGAGGCCGTCCTAATGACTTCTTTCATGCTGACAGGCAACAATCCTCACTCTTTAATTGTCTATCATTACCATCCCATGCAATGAGCGCACACGATGCCCGGTTATGGCCTTAACCCCAAGAACCTCCAATTGCAATTGCAAATCTCCGCTCTACCCTTTTTCCCTTCTCCTGATCATTATTACACACATTCAACATTTCTATCTATCTATCATTAATTCATTCTATCTATTATTTTATTTATTTTCCTTCTCCTCTACAACAACAGCCTTTAAAGTTGCATCCTTCCCATAAGTCAAGTACCTCGTCAACTTCTGTTCCTCTCTTTGTTTCACCACCACCTCAATTTCCGCCTCTTTGCACACCTCCAATGCAGCAATCTCAGCTTCCTCACTCTCTCCCGTCAGTATTATGGCAGCTGTACTCTCTGGATCATACATGAGCGTATCATCAAAATCAAACATGTCTGAAAAAGAGTCTCTAGTAGAGGTGACGACTTTAACGCCGTATTGTTGCTCCCAAGACTCAAATTCATCTCTAAAACAAAGTGATTGCTCATTAGCAGCTCGATAGTATATCCTAACTGAGTTTCTGAGAGGGAAACTGAGACCTCCAACGTCGGGGGTAGCGGTCACCAGAGCTCTGGCGGCGGCAATGCCATCTGCCTCGACAAACATGATTATGGTTCGGGTGGTAAAAACCGCGGCAATTGGACCTCTCAAGTCCATTCCCCCCCCTCTGAAGGCTCCTACTTCAATGACTGCGTCTTCTTCTGCTTTAAACAGCTCTGGACTGCCTTCTTTTGTGGCCCAGACTGTCAGCTGGGTGAGTGTACTATCGAGTTCCACCACCGTCTTGGTGTGATTGGCCACGAGATCCCCTCTTGTGATATACAGGGAGTCTCTGATTAGTTTTGAAGGGAAAGGAGGACAGGTAGGAGGTACTATCTCCTCAACACCATCATTGACACGTACACATGCCAGCTGACCAACATGTTTGTAGGCATTACGGAGAGGGACACGCTCCCGAGAAATTTCAATTTCTAGTACCACCTCCTTGACGGCGGGAGAGAGTTGCCTGGACGAGATGATACGTCCTGGGTTCCAGTCTGGCATGTCATCTGCTGCAAATGTAGGGAGGTACCATTTGTCGCGGCCTTCGTATTGCCAGAGGTCTTCGGCTGTGTCGGCGGATGAGGCGGCATGGACGATGATTGAAGAGGAGGAGCGGGTGGAGGATGTGTTGCTGTGGGGTTGGGGTTTAGATGCTGCGTGGCGTTGTGGAGCAAGGGATCGTGGAATATATGGGGTCTGGAGGGTAAGAAGGGAAGAATTTTGGGTGAGTTGGAGAAGGATAAATAGAATAAAACAAACTTTGGAGATGATTATGTTTTTCAGTTCACCAACCTGACCCATTATTCCGATATTTCGGTTGGACAAGCCATGCTGCATCATGATAGTATGCATAGCTATTTCAGATTGAAAGCACAGTAACTTTCAATGTAATCTTTGGGAATGCTGCTATCTTCAAGGTTTTCCTGCCTTATTTTACCCAATACGTGTCCAAAACCCAATAGTGACGAGATCGACGATATCAAATAACTTTGCATTTTGGGTTCATAGCTCGAAAACAAGAGAAGGTAAGGCACATTGACTCACAAGACGGCGCCTCTCTCCTCTTCCCACGCTACTCAAGAGTAGGAGATCTCCTACTTCTTCCCGCCCTTCCCTTTACCCTCTTCATCTTCAGAACCCTTATGAGCCATAAACGACATATATACATTCCACACTAATGCCACCACATTAGCAGCCAACACTTGTAAATTCCCAGGGACAAATCTAAAGTTGATAAACTGAAATGGTACCCATAATGTCCAGTTACTCTTCACAATAGTCCCCAAGTCAGCCTTCAATTTACCAACCACCTCACTAGGCCCATGTCCCTCCAAGGTCATGATAGAACCTACTATAACAGATATAAACACCGGGGCAAATGCTAGTTGGTCTAGTGCCAGCCTGGCAATAGCACCTGGTGTGCCTGCCAAGGTGATGAGTCGGCCGAGGGAGCCGTACCAAAAGTGAAGGGTGGGTCCTATCAAACCAAGGCCAACGAATGAAAAGATACCGAGTCTTTTGTAATCTAATCCTTTGTTTTCTTCTCTGCTGTGGTTGAATTGTAGCTGGGCAATGATGTCGCCGAGGGCGTTGAGAAGGGCGGCGGTGATGGCTTTGGTGGCGATGGGTTTACGATCTAGCAATGCCAGGTAGGCCGCCCAGATGCCACCATTGCTGCTGCTGCTGCTTCCTCCCCCTCCCCCTCCACCTCCCCCTCCACCACCTCCACCTCCTCCAGAACCTCCTCCAGAACCACCACCACTACCGAATCTACGTACATCAGGCCGATGGAGTGGGGCTGGTTTGTGAGAGAAGATGGGAGCAGCACTACTCCTCAAAGCGGAGAGGCGGAGAGGTGTGTTTGTTGCTGCTGAGGAAGAAGAGCGAAGGGGAGTTGTTTGGAGGAATACGTGTCGGACCATCCTAGCTGCTACAGTCTTGAGTATGTGTTGCATTTACTGCTTCGCTAGCGAACGGAAAATGGCGATGGGTCGTGGGGAAAGAAGAAGGGGAAAATTGAAAAACTAAATGGTGGTTGATCAAGATTAATACAACCGGGTTAAAGGTACCTAGCTTTGTAGAGTATAGAGAAAGTGATGTGATTGGTGTCGATGATGTAGTTGACAATTGCAATTGCCAGTAGATGGACAATTCGCTCGGTTTTGTGCCCCAGAGTTTCAAACGCTCGACGTTCCTCCCGGCATCATTCTGCACAGATGACAAGACTGGTCATATATATACAGCCACATTTGCTCCACTCTCTTTTGACATTGTAGGGATCCAGTGCACTAGCATAGATGCTGGTAGACACGTGAAGTAGTTCTTGTCTTAATGAAGAGAGCCAACTTGTTGCTTTAAAATTGTAAAGACACCACCTGCTCGACGAGCGGTGCTCTTTCCCGTCGGCGACGATGGGTTCGGCTCTTGATTTAATGCAGAGATAGGCCATTGACCCGTGATCATTTAATAGGAGTATATTTCATTGTACACTGTTAGTTGATAAAATCAGTGAAACGTAAAGGTGCAGTTCTCATGGCAGAGGCTGAGACCATAATCAAGGCTGCACTGGTAGAAGAAGAGCTGGAGAAGAAGAAACGCAAGGAACAGAAAGAAAAAAAAGGTAAGCAACATGTATCTCGTTTCGTGTGCACATATACATGCTGCAACATCGACAACCGTGAACAAAATGTTTCCAACATCTCATCGGCCCCGTCTCTTCTCCTCCACCACTAACTAACTCACACAGCCTCTGCTACCAAAGCCGATAGAAATGGCCTCCCAGTACAATATTTAGAAGCCCGAGAAGATGGACCCATCAAGGAATCTCTAGTGGCTGTAGCTCATAAGAAGAGGGCTTTCAAACGTAAAGCTCCTTCACACCTTCATGACACTGATTTGGCACCAGACATTGAATTCGCCGAAGAAGAAGAAGGTGGCCCATCAGCTGGTAATAATGATGATGATAATGGAGGTATTAAGATAGAGCCATTCAATATGAAGGAGGAGAGAGCCAGAGGCTATTTTGATGAAGCAGGGACCTATATAGAAAAAGGAAGCGACGACGATGATGACGAGGAAGGAAGAGGAGGAGAGAAAGATGCTTGGCTGCAAGGCGATGCCTCACGAGCTGTCGTCAGTGAAGAAGTCCGACAAAAGATCCTAGCAAGACAAAAACAACAAAAGGAACTACAGCAACAGACCCAATCTACAGTAGCAGCAGCATCTGAACAGCCACTTGCCGCCACACAAATAGCCCGTCTCCAATGGCAAGTAGCCAAGATCCTCCACCCAGGAGAATCCATCACCCGAGCAATGAAACGCCTAGGCAGTCAAGGCACACATCGAGCTATTGGTAAACGAGCCAAACAGCAGACTGTTATATTGGATCCTGAGGCCAAGAAGCAATTAGATGAGCTGACTGATGTAGCTGATGCTTTATTGGATGCTGGTGATATTGATGTGTATACGCAGGATAGAGAGCATTTTAAGACTGCTGCATCTGTGTATATTGATGTTGATGATGATGATGACGACGAAGATGACAAGGGGGGAGGAATAGTTGGGGGAACAGTAGCTTATGAGGAGGCTGATGATGATATGTTTGCTGACGATGATATGGATAAGAAGAAAAAGGATAAAGAAGAAGCAGTCGGTACTATAAATCAATCTACTACTACAACTAATGCAGATAGACAAGAAGAAAAGGTAGATTATGCAAGTTGGTCAATAAAGAAACTGCGGAAGTTTCTCAGAGATGGAGGTCAAGATGCAGCTACATTTGTAGAAAAGTCAGAGCTGGTGGCTGCAGTAGAAAAGCTTGGTGGTAATGTTAATAATAGAGCTACTGCAGTTGTTAGTGTTAAGGCACAACAAGTAGTACCAGTAGGATTTGCATTTGATCCGGGTAGTGGGTATTGGTATAACAGTGAGACAGGGATGTATTTTGACCAAGGGAGCGGGTATTATTTCCATAACGAAAAGTGGTATAAGTGGGATGGACAGCGATATGTTGAGATATCATTGTCATCATAGCAGCGGCAGTACTGGGTTGGTTAAACACAGGTGTATTATCTTTTTTGTGATTTTGAGTTGGCGTTGTTTTAAAAATTAAGCATGGTGAATTGTCAAAAAAGAAAATACTAAGAATCACATATGCTGTGACTCCTTTCTCTCTTTCTTTCCTTTTCCAAGCAAATCACATCAGTAGTAGGCATCAATCAAGCTAATCATATTGGGGCAAAATATACACACT
>Ga0114919_10000459_pt1 | contig 31428 bp, 36 predicted proteins | sample BlataG_FD_88682 | JGI IMG/M metagenome (GOLD analysis project Ga0114919, IMG submission 88682) | Deep subsurface microbial communities from Black Sea to uncover new lineages of life (NeLLi) - Black_00105 metaG | ecosystem: Environmental > Aquatic > Marine > Oceanic > Sediment | place: Atlantic... | reverse complement strand
GGGGGGGGGGGGGGGGGGGGGGGGGGGGGGGGGGAGAGAGAGAGAGAGAGAGAGAGAGAGAGACCGAGAGGTGTCGACCGAATGAGGGAAGGAACGCGCGTAGACCGAGATGCCTCGTGCATGATCTAGGGTGGACTGTATTCAACAACTAACCTTGAAACCTCTTCATAGCCATGACCATATGGGCTACAACCTTGAATCTATTCCCTGTTGGCCTCGATTTCCTTTTCTGTCCAGTCTGAGAGTCTGTATGTGGAATAGTAGCTGCTGTAGTCTTGACAACAGCTGCATTATCAATTCCAGATCTAGGTTTGACGGCTTCTTCTAGTGGAGCCATTGTTCACCTCTCTTGATTACTTTGCTATTTTTTTTGAATGCTATTAAAACTCTGCCTCTGTGATTCTACGCTTGTGAAATTATGACACGGACCTTTCTATTCTTGAACTGTAAATGTTACCAAATTTTAATTAGTTTGATGCTCCTAGACCCCTGCTTTTTTTTAGTCCCTTGAAGTCACCTCACCGTCGCCAGCTGTTCAACCCATCGCTCCCATCTTCTTCTATTCAAGCCAAAGCCTGCAACCTCCTCAATATCTCCTTAAAACTAGGCCTAGACAGGGGGTCCACTCTAGTACAATCCTCCACCAAATCCTCCAGGCCTCTATATATCCTCTTCCCCTTCTCCTCTCTCACCCCTCTTCCTCCACCACCACCACCTCCTCCTCCTCCTCCTCTAGTAGGCAACCTCATCTCAAACGGATCATTCAAACACTTGGCAGCCAATGCAGCATCACTCATCCCTTCAAATGGCCGTTTCCGTTCTATCAACTCCCACACTACACACCCAAAGCTCCACACATCCACCTTACTAGCCCATTCCCAGTCGGCCATGTGTACTGGTCGGAGATCAGTGTTGGTCAGTTCAGGTGCTGAATATTTCTGAGTACCTATTACCCCAGGACTCAGTCTCCTCAGTCCTCTATCTCCCTCACTATTTCCATCTCCCGCACTATTTCCCCCTCCTCCTCCTTCATTCCTAGTAACCAGTCGGGCACACCCCAAATCCCCCACCTTCATTTGATACCCATGTCCTACAAAAATATTCCCGCTCTTCAAATCCCTATGAATGATCCCCCTCATATGTAGATGTCTCACCCCCCTAGCTATACTTCTCACTATAGGAAGCAAGGTTTTATCAGGCTGTTCCCTCAGCAACACCCTCCTGGCAGAGGAAGAGTCATGGATGAGGAGATCCAGGGTGCCACGGGGGCAATATTCTAGGACAAGATAGACATTGTTATCATGCATACAAAGGCCTCTGAGACCTACAATATTATCATGAGTGCCTGCTTTCAGGTACATTTGTACTTCATGGATGGATGATGAGGGGTTGTTGAATTGTTTGATGGCGACGGGGGAGTCGTGGAGCCAGGCGGCGTAGACGGAGCCTTCAGAACCGTCGCCCAGGAGCTTGCCGAATGTGAGGTCTTGGTACTCTACTATGTCTACTGTGATGCTGGCTGCTGTCAACCAACAATCGTTTAATGGAGGAATATTGCTTATTACTGTAGAAGTACTACTACCTCCTCCTCCTCCTCCTCTATCTGGCTGGTCGTCTTGTATCTGCTTATCATTACCATTATCATTATCATTATCATCTTGATTATCAGGAGCTAGATATGCTCCTGCCATTGCTTGCATATACTGAGCAGCAATTGCTTCATCTCCCTGTATTACTACCTCCTCCTTCTGAGTACCATTAATGTTATCCAAAAATAATAGTGGTGGGCTGGTATCAGTTTGAGTGCCTGTATCAATATAGAGATGTACTTTTTTATTACTTATCTTCTTCTTCTTCTTACTCCTTTCCCTCTTTGCTGCTGCTGTTGTCATTGAGTCTATTCTATTTTCATCCTCACCACCGGTATTTTGATGTCTCATCAGAAATTCAACTAAACTTCTTCTCTTCTTTTGCTGTATAGAAGCAGTCACTTCCAAGCCATCACCTTGTTGTGGATGGGTTTGTTCACCACAGACTACACGCACTGAGGATAACCGGCCAGAAAGACTACTACCACCATGAGCCATCTTGACACCTAGCTTGGAGAGAGCATGCTGATCTTTACTTTCAGACTGCTCCAGGTGTAATGGCCGCGTTGATGATGACGATGGTACACTTGGTGATGATGTACTGGGCGATGATAAAGCTGAACTAATGGTAGCAATAATAGACTTGGCAGTGTCAGGACTGGATGCTGCTGATCGTGATGGTGGTGGTAACAGTCCTGCAATATCAGCAATATTACTAGTGTTTCTTGTTGTATTCATCGTCATCACATCAGCAGTAGGTGCCATAATGGTCAACATTGCCTTATCCAATCCCATCCTCCAAGTATCGAATGTACCTTTGTCAAAGAACTTTAGTATAAGCAGAGGATCTAATGCAAACGATATGGTCAGTGTCATGTCTGCTTCATTTACCGTCAGCTCTTCCACGTAAAACAGTCTGACATAGCCATGCCAGCCCCATCGTAGGGTTGAGCAGTCTTGAGATAACTGGATGAATCTGATCTTCTTGGGGTTGTTGGGGGTTGGTTTACCTAGCCATGTTCCTGCCATCAGTGGATCCAAGGCTTTCTGATGATGATGGTTATTGTTGAGTTTATTGTTAATGCTATTATCATCTCGTTGTTGTTGTTGGTCGCTATCCCTGTCGTTGTTGTGACCACTCTTATCAATCGTTCTCAAAACAAGCGTACACAGTACCCATACAACCAATCTTGTAATCATGAAGAATGCAGATGCAATATTGAGAGATATACCTGCGTTAGCAAGATCAAGACCAGTCATGAGGGCATAGATGGCAATAGTGGCAATTGGCTGAGCAAATGATAGTGGCATCAAGCAGTGGAACATGAACTCTAGCTTATTATCTACTTCAGTATTACTATAGCTCTTTCTAGATGTCCCACTACTACTACTGCTACTGTTATTACTGCTATTGTTGCGTTGCCTTCTTCTGACTAGATATCCACCGAATATTGTGAGAGAAAGACCAACAAAAAAGCCTACAACTGCCACAGTTAACAATGCAACCTGAACAGTCTCCCTCTTCTCAACTGACACATCCACTCCCAACAGACTAAGCACTATTAAAAACATTATATCCAATTTAGATACAGTCCAAAATCCATGCCGTAGCAGTGCTGCTCTCCACCGAGCACTTGCTCCCCGTCTTCTCACATCCACACCCAGCTGACTGTACAACCTCCACCCAAACTGCCTGTATGACAGTGCAGCTAGCAGTATCTGTACAGCCTGACTCACACCAAGCAACACGGTCCATGTGACTGTAAAATTCAAACCGGAAGTGGATGTAGCAGCAAACCAAGCCACCCTTGCTAGGATCATGAGTCCCAATACGCCAGAAGCAGCCAGCTCCATGGAGTTTTCATGTATGATTGCATCTACCACTGCATAAAGTATGAACAAGCTGGTGACTCCAATGATGATGGAAATGTGGAACTCTTCATCAATTCCTGGGTCTAAGGTGACTGCTGTGATGGAGTAGGAGAGCTGGAGAATGGTGTTGATGATGGAGCAGAGGAGGAGGGAGCGACAGGAGGTGGGGAGGCGGTACCATAACTTTGCTCTTGATGGGGATGATGACGGGTGGGAGGATGTGGATGTGTGTGTGGGTGTGTGGGTGTGTGTGTGTGTGGGTGTGGGTGTGGGTGTGGGTGTGGGGGGTAGTGGTGCTGAATGAACTTTCTTTGGGTTGGAGGGTGGTGGTGGAGTGAGTGGAGCAGTGTGGATGCCATGTTCAAGGTCTCGGAATGAGGATGTGGTGGTGGGTGACGGGTTGGGAGATTCCATTGTTGTTCAAGGGGGAGGTATGTTGGCAAGGGGTTAATGTTTATCGCTAGTGAATATGGTTTGGATGTGACCAGTTCAGATGCATGGTCGAAGGAGGGATATTGGAACAGGGATTTTCTGCGGAAATCGATACAAAAAAATCAAGACTTTTTGAAAATTTGACGTGTATTTTGAAGGATAATATCTAATATACAGCATTTAAACATCACGGCTGCGTCAACAATCTAAAGTTATCACTTTTAAGGGCACATCGAAGCTCTCTTTTCTAACTCCCCTCCCGACCCAGCTGGACCTCCGAAACTGAGGCTTAAGGCATAGAGAGAAGCCTAATCTTAGCAACATTTATGTCAAGCATTGGATACATTGCTCATTACTGGTTGTAGCCCATAGTAGTAGGACATACCATCAAGAGCAATGTCAAGCTTGAAAATAAACCCTAAAATTTACTCATACGCTTTGTTGAACACACATCATGGCGACGTCTATTCTTAGTAAGAAATTTATGATACTGCCTGCTGTTATTCAACAACAAGCAGTTTTACTATTAATACTGACAGCATATCTTTCAGAAGAAAAATGTAATCTAGGGGTGCTGAGTATTTCTGGGTTGGTTGGTTTGGGTATTGGAGTGGGATGATGTTTGTTGTCGTGGTAGAATGAGAGTCAGCGCAGGAGGTTGATCAAGAACTGGGCCTCCGGGCAACGAAGGCGTTATAACTTCATTGTTTGTAACGTTTAGTAAGCTAATATCTCGCTACCAAACAAGACTATTGTGCAAGCCAGAAGAAGATAGTAGAGTTCTTCGCAAATTAACGGCATTTTTCAAATTTCTCCAATAACGTTTGGAGCTGCAACCAGGGAAATCTATTAGTGTAAGTATCTAACAGACCCAAAGAATCGATTGGAGCGGTCGTTGGCGTGTATTCTTCTAGCAAAATACAAAACAAGTCGAGACAGATTGACAGAGCCATGGGTCTTTCTCTCCCGTGTATGCACAGTTTGGGCCAAGTAATCGACTTGTTTTGAATGAAAATGGTCTCCAGGTTGATGAAAATTTCCCCAGCCCCATTCCATTGACATTCCTAACACACAACCACCATCCCCCATTTGCAGTTCCTCTCCTCGACAAGACCACTTCTTCATACACAAGCTAGAAACGACAATGTCTGGTGTAGCACAATTAGGACGAACATTGATGTCCCCCTTCATAAACTCAGCTCAATGGTACAACCGCACAGCTCAGCAATCCCCCTTCTTGACGGGCATCATCACATCCGGCTTGAAAACCAGCGCTGCCGACATCTTTGCACAAAAAGTCATAGAACGTAAAAAAGAAATAGACTGGACACGCCATGCCGTCTTTTGTACATTTGGATTTGCCTACTTAGGTGCATTCCAGTACTACTTATACAATATCAAATTTACACAATGGTGTGGTGGACTCACCGCTCGATTTGGTCACATTGCCACCGCCCCCATCAAGGTCTTCATTGATCAGGCCCTGCACCACCCGTTTATGTATTTCCCAATATTCTACTCAATGAAGGCTGTAGTATCAGGCAAACCACTGTCTAGCGCAGTTACAAAATATAAATCTGAAATCTGGGAGAGTGTACAGGCATTATGGAAAGTATGGGTACCAGCTCAAATTATTAATTTCGCCTTTGTTCCACGTCATTTGAGAGTGCCATATGTAGCAGCAGTGAGCTTTGGATGGACGATGATACTGAGTGTCATGCAAAGCAAGTTTGATGGGAATATTGCAGCACCAGGAGCAGCAACTTCAACAGGCAATGAAGCAGCCCAATTAGCTCCAAAGACGTTGACGGTGTCTCCAGCGTTTCAGAGCGTCAGCGCCCTTCCTGCCTCTCCCTTGGTGGTGAATGCAGTGGCTCAACAGAATGTTGTACAGGAGTCTACATATTTGAGGTCGGCAGCTGCAGCTGGGCAAACTAGTCAGTACCTGAAAACATAAAGTCATGTATGAAATGATAAGAGAGAGGGTAATACGTATGGAGGTTACATGCATCTGTACATTATATGATATTTGATAAGAGAATGAGAGGAGAAACGCAGTACCAATTGCAGTATATTATATTCTTTTTGAGTGAATCAACACTATTGATAGACGAATGATTAAATGAATAGACATTCTAAACGTGCTGTGTTGATACAAAAAAGCAAGCACCTACTATTTTTTGAAACTTGTTGGGCCCTCCCTTTTTTTCTTCTCTTTTCCTGAAGGAAAACTGAAAAGATCGCCGGTGACTAGTATGAAACAGATCCATCCTTCCAAGTATGTAATACATCAAGGCCTAAACCCTAGTCCCCCTTCGAAGGTACGTAGTAGTGTAGTGTAGTGTAGTGTAGTACGAAGCATTGTATTGAACCAAGGCCAGGCCAATCCATTTATAGACCTACAACTCTTCATTTGACTCTCTATAGATAAAATTTACCAGCCAACTTGATTAAATTGCACACTCTACTGGTGCGGTGCATCTCTCTCTAGATCTATCTTCCTATCTTTCCTACTTTCCTATCTTTTTTCAAGCCGCCAACATCATTTTAGAGACATACCCCAACCCAACCACCACACCCAGCACCAACCCCATAGTTATCCCATTCCTACTCAACAGCTTGTCATCATCATGCGGCACCAGTTCATCCCTCAGCACCACCGTCAAACTAAACAATCTAAAACTGATAAACACATACACTCCCGTTGTAACTGCAAAGTTGAGCAGTGGGTAGCCTGCTACCAAGGTCATCAAGTAGACTGGTTGGCCATCTGGTACTTTGGTCAACATCCATACGTGGTACTGTGAGATGTAGGTCTCCAAGGTGATGCATCCCAGCCAGCCGTACAGCCACATGTTCCAGGTTCTCAGGAGAGGAGTCAGGTTGCGAAGGACAATAATGGCGACGATGGGGATCCAGGAGGTGTAGGGGTGTAGGGCGTTGTAGGTGTACTTGTCTTTGAGATAGACGGTGTGAGCCCAGATTGCAGTCATGAAAAGGGTGGCGGCCACTACTGCTGCCCTGGTCAAATAACGACGCTTTTGGTGGACTATTCCATCCATGACAGACAGCCACTTATCAAAGGTTGGCTTTAGATAGGCACATACCATACCAAAGATCCAAACATATCTGTCTAGCCCACTTCTAAAATACCATTCGTGCATATCATCAGCAACTGGTCTCCGTGGGTCCACATATCTCAGCATGAAACTAAAGGGAGCCCACACAATATCAAACACTGGCCTCATCTCCCACCCTAAAGCAATAATCAGAGTAACCAGAATCATTTTAGTCCATATACCAACAGCGCTGGCATTATAGCGTCTTCCAATTCCCAAAGTAGCGTAGACAGCAATTGTCCATAAAGTGTGCATGGGGCAGATGTAGTATGCCATCAAGCTGTTGCCCAATGACATGCACACAACAGTGACCAAGAAATTGAGGCGCCACATCATCTGACAAAATCTTCCTATACTAAAGTCTCCAGTTTTATAATAATACATGAAATTTCCATAGCCAGTCATCCAGACATAAGCTGCAATGCATATACGAATGGCATTATAGACTTCTGCTGCTTTGAAGTAGTGATAGAGCAGGAAGAAGACTTGCATCCATCCCTTCCACTCCTCCGTTTGCTGCCTGCTCAGCAAGGAAGGGCCACGTGGTGTCTTTTTCAGTGTGAAACCTGCAGCAACCAGGGTCAATACCAAGAGAATAAATACAAAGGTATCTCTGACGTATATCTTTTCTGAAGGGGCAAATACGGTGGTACGATCAGCTACGTAGAACAGCATCATGATGGAGCCCAGTTCCATGAGGGCACGAAGGGTGGGGAGGGATGAGGAGAGGGCCTTTTTGTCTAGGGTGAGGCAGCGAATAAAGGTGGTGTTGATACCTATGGCACTGCCCTGTACTACTGATGATGATGATGGAGTTTGGTCTACTGAGACCTTGACGTGGACGGTGGGTGGGGGAGGGGAGGAGGTGGAAGTGGAGGTGGGGGGGTTCTCTGAGGAGGTGGTGTTTGTTTCTTGGACTATGAGTTGCTGTAATTCTGTTTCTGTGACTTTCTCCAATTTAGTGTGGTGCTGTGGTTGGTCACTGCAGTATGAAAGGAAGACAGAATGCGGAAGAGGGTGGGTGGGTGAGTGAATGAGTGTGAGTGAGAGTGGAAGAGATCTTTAGAGAGGGTGCGACGGGTGCGACTGGTGCGTCGGTGGGGAATGTAAGTTTTTCAAATAGGTTCGCAATGTGTGCTTGGATGGCTGGAGCTTACCTCTCACTAGAATAAAAGATATACTCTGCGTATGACCAAAGAATCAATACCATGCAATATCCTACAAGGCAAGCAAACTACATGGCGGTTGAACCAAAAGGAGTGATGTGACGTTAGTTTTGGTTATGATTGGAAATAAAATGGACATATTATGAAATGTATGGTTGATCTATCATACCTGTGTGCCTTTTGGAGGGCCAATCAGGTCTGCATCCTCCATTTTACTTATTTTTGAAAATCAATTACTCTCTTCTTTTGTTGGTAGGAGAAGGAACACGTAATATGTTGCGTCTGATGAGTAGTTTATGAAGAAAAAGTAATATTATTGTGCCTGAATGAAGCCGTTGTATCCACATAGAAATAGCTCCAAGTCGCTGAAGTTCGAATGTGCAGTTGCCGATGCCCCCTCTCTCTTCCATAGTCAAGTTGAGGCTGTCATCTCCACCTGGTGGACAATTTATCAGATAATTTAAATTTGCCAGCATAATAATGGGGGTGTTTGGGCGATCGCATGTCCATCAAAGACCATTATTGACCACAGCACACGGGAGAGTGATCATAATCCGATCACCCACCATTCCCTCCTACCACACTGCTACCATATCCTTAACATGCTGTTGCTCTCAAAATGCATCCACAGACGTAACTGCACCTCATCACTACAAAATTAGACTTGCGCGCTCTTCAGATATCAAAGATGTGGCCCAAATCTGTCAAGTCGGGTTTGTGGCAGGCGGCGTTCTCGGCAGACGTTCCAATGAAGACTGGGTCCGAGACATTACCAGAGCCTTCCAAGCCAAAGAAGCAGCCACCAAGGCAACACACAAATCCAACCTAAAACATAGAATTGATGAACTGCAAACTCAAATAGCTATACTCAACTTATCAGCATCCCAAGCAGGCAAAAGCCTATCCACTCGCCGCCGTCGTCAAAATGAAGCCTCCTTTTTATCAAAACAACTCTACCGACTCCGCCAAGAAGAATTCAGACGCTGCAGAAATCGCTCCTTTGCCTGCATCGTAGCAGAAGACACATCCACCAACCAACTCATAGCATGTGCAGCACTCACACTAGCCAGACCTGAAGCCCTCTTCCCTCCCCCAGCTCCCACATTCACCCCCATCAGGGCTTATTGCAGCAATGTCGTCGTCCTGCAACCTCACAGGAGGCAGGGAATTGCTACTAAGCTACTGGCTACTTGTGAGAGAATAGTGCAACGGTGGGGGTATGACCAGTTATATCTTCATGTTGATCTGGACAATCATCCCGGTATACAATTATATACTAATCTAGGATATAAAAACTTGAGTGATGATAATAATAGTAATAGTAATAGTAATAGTAATAATAATAATAATAATAGTACTGCTGTCATAGTAAGTATTGCCAATTCAGGTTTAGAGGGGGTAGGTATGGTCATCAGAGCTTTATTATTTGGTAAGCCAGCAAAGTTGATGTATAAAGCCCTACGTGGTACAAGTAGTAGTAGGAGGAGAGCATCTTCATCGCCACCATCATTAGTAGTATGTTATGATGAAGAAGATAGCAAGAATAACAAGGTGGGTGAAACCCATATGATTGATAGACAACAACCATCATCAATGTCATCGATAGAACAATCTCTAGGGGAAAGGAGATCTAGTGATGGTGTATTTGTATGGAACACCAATAATAAGGAGAGTGAGAGCGGTGGAGAGAAGAGCAAGGTGAAAAAATGAATAATGGAAAAAAGGGGGCATTCATTTTTGCAATAATAATGTGTTTAAAAATAACTACAATTACATCATCATCATCAAAATTATTATTCTAGAATAGCATCATCTAATATAGCCTGAATCTTTTCCATCATCCCATCATCAAGCCTCTTCACAACATCCAGACACCCCACATTCTCCATCAATTGCTTCCTAGATGTAGCCCCCAATATAACACTACTGACCTTTTCATTCTTCACCACCCAGGCTAGACTCAATTGAGCTAAACTCACACCCAACTCCTGCTCAGCAATTGGCCTTAGATTTTCCACCACACTCAGCTTCTCCTCCACCAGCAGCTTGTCTGCTAAGAATTTATATCTGTCCAGTGTGAATCTGCTGTTCTCCGGCAGGTCTCCATTCAGTGTATACTTGCCAGTCAATATGCCACTAGCCAATGGTGACCATGTGGTCAGCCCCAGCCCTCTTTCTTGATACAACTGCTCATACTCCTTCTCCACTCTCTTCCTGTGCATCAAGCTGTACTGGGGTTGTTCACAGCATGGGCCCACCATGTTTAGCTTATCTGCAATGGTCCAAGCTTCAGTAATTTGTTGAGCAGACCATTCGGATGTGCCCCAGTAAAAAGTCAAACCCTGGTCAACGCACCAATTCATGGCTCTCACTGTCTCTTCTATTGGGGTATCTGGATCTGGTCTATGGCAGTATAAAATGTCTACATGGGTGAGTTGCAGTCTGGTGAGAGAATTGCGGATGCCTTCGATGATGTGCTTACGGTTGTTGCCACGAGCTGTCGGTTGGGGGTCCTTGGTGTCACCAAAGAAGAGCTTGGTTGAGATGACGATGTCAGAACGAGGGACTTGGAGTTCTTTGAGAGCCTGGCCTAGAATGAGCTCGGCCTTGCCATGGGCGTAGACTTCAGCGCAGTCGAAAAAGTTGATGCCTGAAGCGATGGCAGTTGAGATGAGGTCTTTAGCTGCGTCGACGTCTAATTGGTAGTCGAAACTGACCCATGAGCCGAAACTGAGGACGGATACCTTGAGTCCCGTGTTGCCGAGGTTTCTGTAGATCATACTATGGTTGCTGGAGGCCATAGCAGTTGCTTTTGGGGTATGTGATCTCCTGATTGGAGTTTTAGGGGAGGGGTTGGTATGTGTTCCTGCTACTCCCCTTAAAGTGCCCCGATTGAGAGTGATACTTATCATATAAGTGAATTTTATTCAATTGCTGCTCTTTTCTTGTTCCAGGCTATTGTAGGTCAACCCCGAGAGGAGGCATAAGTTGGGCAAAACGTCCCTGGCTCCAAAACGTCCAGAGCGAGGTGTGCTTGCAACTTCCCAAATTGCCTGGAACAGAGGAAGAACAGCATTTGATCGCCATCAATTTCATTTCTACCAACCTTCATCATATAGTTCAGTTATTCATTTCTTTCTTTTTCCCCAGCATTCGCCTAGTATAGAGGTAATTGTTTACATTCTTTGTTGATAGTTTTCGAAAAATCCGTTACAGAAAAGGAATGGCACCCAAGAAAGTATCATACCCTGAGAAAACAGCTTGGGAATACACCTGTATAGCACTCAAATCCGAATCAGTGGCTGTACGTCTCTCACTTTTTGGAATGTTTCAACATCTTCTCTGACCAGCTCAAAACCTTATACTTTTTCTCCTCCCTCCTTCCCACCATGCAGTGGGCAGCCCAAAATGCAATCGGTTCTCTCTTTGTAGGTAAGCCAATCACTGCAGAACACGCTACGATAAAAAATAAACTCCCACTACCCCATCCTCATCGACCCTCCCTGCCCCCACCTCCCACCCTCTCCAACACACCCACACAGTCTTATTCGCTGTCGTTACAGACTTCAAATTCGAGCTAGCCTGCCTCTGTGCCTGCCTTTTCACTCCAGCGGCCTTTGTCCTCTCCATCGACAGATCCATCGGAGGCAGACTCTTTGGTGGATTTCTCTTCCTGGGATGTGTCCTCACTGGTGGAATGTTGGGAGGAGGCTTGGCCACCATTGCCTGGCAAGCACGTGGTGATGGTGTCCAGGGGTTCCTAGATTATCTACCTCCTGGCTATCAAAACCTTCTTCCAGTGGAAGACATAGGCAAAATAATGGAGCTATGGACTAGAATAGGCGAATTACCTCTCCCTCCTTTTCTTGTTGACGCCTTCACTGCAGTATTGGATTTCCTACAAACAGAATTTGGCCCCCCAACCCCTGATTCATGGTTTTGGATTCTCCTCATTCTCCTCTACCTCATATTCTCCATCCCATTTGCTGTTGCAAGGGGTACTGCTCAACCAGCTATGTTGGGAATAGTGGTGGCTATAGCAGCATTGTTCATGGGATCTATTATCATATTCGCCGTATTGCTACCGTCGGTAGGACTGGAAGTGTTTTGGCAGACTGTTCCAGTGGGGTACATTAAAGTGAGCCTGGTAACTGCAGCTGCAATGGTGATATCATCCACTGTAGTGTGTTCTAAGTCTGCTCATGATGGAGTTAGAGTGCAATTAGGTGGGGTGTTGGTGAGATGTGGCTGTCTTGTTTCTCATCTTGGCTCTACCGTTGGTAATGCTAAGAAGAAGAAGAAAAAAGGGGAGAGGGAAGAGAGGAAGAAAGAGGAAAAAAGGAAAGGGGAGATGATGGTTGATGGAATACAAGAAGAAGAAACAACAGAAGAAGAAGAAGAAGAAGAAACAGAAGTATGTACTACAACAACTACTACTACAACAACTACTACTACGTATTTGCATGGTATATTGTTCACATTAGATACGCTAGTACTGGCCAGTGCCTTGGAACCTTCATTACCAGGTCTATGTGCCCAACCAGGAGCTAGTACTATCAGGTACAAACAACTGAAGGACCAGGTAACTGAAATAGTAAGGTTGATTGGTGTGTTGGAAATGACTCTACCTAGATGCTTTGATGAAATAGCTGCAGCAAGAGGAGAAGAAGATCAACACAATAGTCGTAGTGGTAGTTATAATGAAGGAGAAGAAGATGCCTTGACCAGAGCTCGATTGGCAGTAGTGGATTGCCTAGCTGCTGTGGCATCTAGTTGTCGTGCTATTGGAGCAGTGTTACAAGACTACTACCAGTCATCTTGCTTTCCTACTACTAATAAGTTGAAGATGTGGAGACCAGAAACAGAAGGTCACTCTTGGAAAGTGTATCTAACTAAACTTGATGAATCTTCACATGGTTTGATGGAACATTCTGCATTGATAAAAGGAAGAGCTTCCTTATTGATGCATAGTGGGTGTAGTGCCTTGGTGCGTAGCGTGATGGTACTAGAGAAGGATGCTGCTGCAGCACTTGGCATTCCTCCTCATGCTTTTACTGATGATCACAAGGATGATGATGACGATGGTGAGGCGTTGAATGCCAACAACAATAAAGCAATATCATCTTCACCTTCTTCGTCTTTGAAAGAACGTGTGTTAGGGAACCAATATGCATTGGCTCTACTGGCCTGGTTTGCTCTTCTATCAGGAGCTGTCGTCATTTTCCTTGTCATCAAAGCTACAGTACAAATGATCAAAGGCACCAAGAGCTTCCTCAAATCAGCTGCCTATCGAGCCAGTGTTTTCCAAGATAAGAACGTACAATTTGCAATCAAGTTCTACATTGGCCTAGCTCTATCCATTATCAGCATCATCCTACTCTTCTGGAAAGGGGAAGCCTCCAGTTCCATTCAGTCGGACAATGTCTACAACACCACCAACTTCTTCTTTACCTGGCAACCCATCTACTTTTGGATAACAGCGGTCATTTGTCTGCAACAGTACGTTGAAGCAACTGCATTCAGAGCTGTTCTACGTACAACTGGTACTCTCCTTGGTGGCACACTAGGCTACTGCACCATGTTGAATGGCTCTCTAGCCAACAACCCATATTTCATCACCTCCATGGTTGTCTTGTTCACTGCCATCTGCAGTCTGCTGGCTCCCATAAAGGAGCTCAGGTACGCTCTCTTCCTTATGACGTTCACCTACAATGCAGTGGTGGTATGTCAATACTTTGGATGTTGTGATGTAGCGGGTGATCCAAAGGTGTATGGCGGTAAAGTGCTCAGTACTGCTCTGGGGTCGGTGTTTGCCATAATAGTCAGTTGGGCGTTCTTTCCTTATTACGCTGCTAGTTATATGATTGACATGGAACATGGTGCATTGATGAAATCTATTGAAATCATCAGAAGGATGAGGAGAGATGTGTATAACTTGGCATCTAGTAGTGGTGGTAGTAATAGTAGTAGTGAGGGAACTAGGGGGGTGAAGAAGAAGGAAGATAGCGGCAGTCATGATAAAGACAAAGAAGAATCCATTGTCATCATCAATGTAGCAACTCCATCACCATCATCATTGTCAACAACTGAGCAAGTATCTAAAGAATGGAGGGAAGCCATTACCGAGAATGTATCATCTATAGTGGGCCATGTGAAGAAGACTATAGAGCTGGACACTGTTCAAAAGTATCAGACAACAGTGTGGCTTATTCTTGCAACTCCACCTCTAGTGGAAAAGGTACTGGGTTGTGTTGATTCAGTAGCACAGTGGCTGGAAACTGCTGCAATTGTACTAATACAAAATAATGACAGTGGCAGTACTAATATTTGTGATATAAAGCCACCAGGGCCAGCAGTCAAGGCAATGATGGAAGATCTACATAATGATGTCGATGTGGTTTTAAATGCAGCAGAGAGCTTAGTTGAAGAATGTGGAGTGTGTATGAGGACACAGAGTAGGGATGGTGTGGAAGAGAGTTGTGTGAGGTTGAGGGAGAAGGCTGCTGTGTTTCATGAAAGGAGGGGACAGTTGAGAAGAGCATTCTTGAGGTGGCAGGATGATGGTGGTGATGGTGGTAGAGGCAGCAAGGTGATGGTGAGGTGGGAGGACGGTGATGAGAAGGTAGTGGCATGGTTGGAGTGTATGTTGAATGCACTGGATGCATGTGCTGGTGTGTCTGATGTGCTGGTAGTGGATGGTGAAGGGGTGAAGAGGAGGCTGGGGTATTTGGGGTGGCTGACAACGTTGCCAAAGGGATGGTGGCGCTGGCGGTGGTGTGGGTCGAGGACGTTGGAGGGGGGAGAAATGATTGAAAAATAGAGGCGTTTGTGGTGAATGATTCGCTGATTGTGAATTCAAAACACAAAGAGTGACAACGAATGCAGACATTTCAAGTGTTTTGATAATAGAAAAGTGTGAAAAAGAGAATTCAAAAGAGTTATAATCACCACTGCCATCACGCAGCTTGAAGTCGAGATCAAGAACTGAAAAAATTATTCACGTGTATATTGTCTATACGGAAGCAGAATGAGTGACATCAAAGATATTTTGGGCGTTCCTCGCGCTGGTGATGCCCCCGATGGCAAAGCCAAGGCTGCAAAGCCAGAGAAACCAAAGCTAGTCAAGCCCAAGGGCATGAGTAGGTACGAGTTACACCCTAGCATGGACGATTAGCTGCGATATTGAAAGTGTTCCACACCATGTGATCACTTCCCCGTCTCCCCCCCTTCCCTTCTCACCCCCAATCCTTCACACACCTCTCTCTCTCTCTCACTCTCTCATATCATAAACACTCTACAGGGAAGCATTCGCTCTCCTGAGTGCATCCCACCCCCTCACAGCTTCGGATCTCGCCGGTGACCTCCGTCAACCCATAGATATCAAATCCATCAAAGATAAACAAAAACGAACCCAGAGAGGCCAAGTCACCTATCAGTGGCAATTTTTCAAAAACCCTGCTCGCCCCGATGACCTAGAACTAGAACACTGGGTCAAATGCTACCGTGACGTAGCTGGTAGACTCACTCCTGCCAGTCAAGGCCCCTACCATTTTTCCAAGTTTAACAAGAAAGTTACAGTATATAAATATGATGACGAAGAGTGGGAGGAGTTGGTGGAAAAGGATCCTGATTGGTCGAGAGAGGAGACTGACTATCTGTTGAACTTGTGTGAGAGGTTTGACTTTAGATGGCCTGTGATTGCTGATAGATATGGAGAGTACGGAACCTTCCCTGCTGCAGCAGCAACTGCAGCTGCTGAAGGAGGAGGAGGAGGAGGAATGCCAAAGAAGAAGAATCGTGATATAGAAGATTTGAAGCAGCGGTACTATTCTGTAGCAAGGCAACTACTAATTGGAAGGGAAGGAGGACCAGAGAGCGTGGCCAACAATGTCATAGTGAAGAACCCCTTCAACCCAGCATATGAAAGAGAGAGAAAGAGAGGTATTTTGATTCTTATGAGTCGTAGTGCAGAGCAAGATGCAGAGGAGGGCAAGATCTTGGAGCAAGCACAGGCTATAGAACAGAAGAGACGTGTAGAGGCAGCTGCAAGGAAGGCTGCAGCTGGTGAAGGACTGAAAGGAGTGCCAGGAGCTCAGCCTACTTCTGTTGCAGCTGCTAATGCTCCTATTCAAATTAGTGATTTCTGGCAATTGCCTCCGGTGGGCACACATCCTCTCTTTGATCAGCAAGGTGAGCCGGCTCCTCTCCCTGACACTGCAGTTGGTAATGCATACCCTAGGTCTAGCCATACTAGAGACTTGATACAGATGTATATTGAGAGCATTCAGCCAGCTAAGAACCAAAAAGCAGTGGTTGGTGCGCTGGAGGATTTGAAGATGGAGTTGTTGCCCCGGGCAGCCAGTAGGGCAGTTTGTGGAGCATACCTGGCATTGATTCATGAAGTAGCTGCATTGCTGGAGTTGAAAAGGAAGGTTGCTACCAAGCAAGCAGCATTGGCTGCAGGTGGTGGAGGTGGGAGTAAGAGGGGGAGAGATGATAATAATGGGGATAATGGCGATGAATGGGGCGGGAAGAGAGCAAGAGTTTAGGATAAGATAATGGGTTGGATGGTAATTATTTTAGTATGCTTGTAATGTCCATGCATGCGTATCACCGTAGACAGTTGATGTACCCATGTCGATGGTATTGCTACGGACTTAATTCGTTTTCAAATCAGTTTTCATTCCCTAGACCCTAGATTAGTGCTTAAAAGTTTTTTCTTCCGAAAAATGCCGAGCAACCTTTCTGTCTTCGGTTCTCCAGAGCGTTATGTGCAAGGCAGAGAGGCAACCCTTTACATGGGAGAAGAGATGATGAAACTAGGGATTGACGGCCCTGTCCTCATCGTCGCTGGTCGCTCGGCGCAAGCTCAGCTTTGTGAGACCTGGAAGGCAACCCTTTCCAAGGCTGGCTATGAGTACCAAATATTCAAGTTTGGAGGGGAATGCACGAGTCATGAGATTGAAGATGTTGTCAGCAAGGCCAAGGAGATGAGCGCAAAATGTATCATTGGTGCAGGCGGAGGCAAAGTTATCGACACTGCCAGAGCGGCAGCGGACCAGGTCAAGATTGATGTCTGCTGCTGTCCCACAGCCGCTTCATCAGATGCTCCTTGCTCTGCACTTTCAGTGGTGTACCGTGAAGATGGATCTGTCGAACGGTACTTGTTCTTCCGACGTCACCCTTTACTGGTATTGCTGGACACAACTGTCATTGCAAACTCCCCAAAACGTCTCCTGGTAGCTGGCATGGGAGATGCTCTAGCTACTTGGTATGAAGCACGCACAGTTAAAGAAGCTTGCAAGTGCAATTTTCTGGGTGGTACAACGACTATGACTGGAATGGCTATTGCTGAATTATGCAAGAATACACTGTTGGCCGATGGCCCCACTGCTGTCCAAGCATTGGCCACCAAATCAGTCACTCCTGCATTGGAGCGGGTAGTGGAAGCCAATACATTGCTTAGCGGTCTTGGATTTGAGTGTGTGGGTGTTTGTGTGGCTCATTCTGTTCATAATGGACTGGCATCCTGCCCTGCAACTCATGATTACATGCACGGTGAAAAGGTTGCATTTGGCCTGATGACCCAACTCACTTTGGAGGGACGTCCTGCATCTGAAATCAAAGAGGTCATGTGCTTCTGCTCCAAGGTGGGCCTTCCTATCACACTCAAAGAGGTGGGACTCGATGCAAATGACGAAGCAGCAATCGAGGCCATTGGTGATAGAACAGTGCAACCTGGAGAGACAGCCCATAATGAACCTTTTGAAGTCACCTCAAAGATGGTTCAGGATGCTGTTCGCCTTGCTGATAGGTTGGGAACATTGCATCATGATGCGCAAAGTGGTTGTTAGAAGAAAGGTTGTGTGTGTGTGTGTGTGAGAGAGAAAGAGAGATGGAGGGATTAAGATGGGATGATTGGTGGTGGGAAGCGGGCAAGAATTTAAAAAATAGGGGATGGTTTAGAGTTGGATGATAATGGTTTTAGTGCGCTTGTAAATGTTCATGCACGCATATCATCTTTGATTTAGTCGTGTTGACGATACCGACTGAAACTTAACTTAATCAGAAGATTCAATTTAAAATGGACAAAATCCCACCTCCTCCGAAATTTTACGAGTCAGGCGATGCATCAAAGAAGATAGGCAGACAGCGATTGATTGAAGCTGCAGAAAGAGCAGCACATCATGCAGACACAGGTGCAGCTGTTCCCGCTGAAATAGATCGACTCGTTCATCAACCTCAACAGCCATTACACCAACAACACCCAGCCCACCCACCACCATCCCACCCACTCACTTCAAGGCAACAACCATCACCCTACAACCCACCAGAATGGTCAGGCCTCCCCCCTCCCTCATTCCAATATTCCCTAGAAATCCTAAAACAAGGCACCATCATCACCCACCTCCCCAACCTCTCCTCCAAACCATTCTGGACATTTGGCCGCACCCCAGACAATGACATAATTCTCGACCACCCCAGCTCCTCCAGACTCCATGCAATATTACAATTTAGGTCTCCTCCTGACCCAGCTGCTTACTTATACGACCCAGGCTCCACACATGGTGTATATGTCAATAAGGCTAAACACCCTATCCCTCCCCATCAGTACCACCTTTTAAGGGTAGGGGACGTGTTCACTCTAGGTCAGAGTAGTAGAATGTATGTATTCGGGGGTGCTCCAGATCTTATGCCACCAGAAGAAGAAAAAGGACTTTCTAAACTAGGTAGGAAACTACAACAACATCAAGGAGAAGCAGCAATGTTGGAGGCCATGGCACAGAGAAGAGAGACAGATGCGGCCGTGGCTAAATCTCAGATGCAAGCAGCCTTGGCTTCTAAATCAAGAGGAGGAGGAGGGACTTCATGGGGCATAGTAGATGATGATGGCAATGATAATGATGGTGAAGGTACTATTATTGATGCATTGGGTGAAGTAGATTGGCGAGCCTATGCACTAAGCAACAGCCTGAGCGATAAACAACAAAAACTAGCAGACAAAATCAGAAAAAGAGAATCTAGGATACAGCATTTATCAAAAGAAATAGAAAATATACGAGCTAAGCAGGGTATGGAGGAGTTGAGTTCGGGGCAAGCTACGACGGTGATGAGGAATGAGGGAAGTATAGAGGTGGCTAGGCAGGAGATTGAGGAACTGGAGGATTTGTTGTGCGACTCTATCAGGAGTGCTACGGGGAGTGGTGGTGGTGGTGGTATGAAGAAGGGTAAGAAGAGAAAACACGTAGATGATGGTGATGATACAGTGTGGGATAGGACTACCATACATAACAAGAAGAACAAGAAGAAGAATGGTGGTGGTAGAGGAGTAATATATGATAAGGAAGAAGAAGAAGAAGAAGAAGAAGAAGAAGAAAAAGATGATGAATATGATGGGGCTTTAGATGTTGCTGCATTGATAGCCAGGAAGGAGACATTAGTTGAGGAGAAGGAAAGAATAGAGATGGACCTAGTGAAAGAGGAAGCTAAGGAGGAGGAAGAAGGAGGAGGAGGAGGAAATGCAGATGATAGTGATGCGCTTGATGCCTTTATGACTGGGTTGAAAACCACAATGGAAGAAGAGACGTTAAACTCACTGAAGAAGCAGTTGGATGGTACAAATAAAGAGATTGGTGAGGTGGAGAGATTAATTAAGATTGCTGACCCTGATGGGTGGTATTCTATAGAGGAGGAAGAAGGAGGTGGTGATGGTGGTAGTAGGAAGAAAAGGGTGGAAGATGTGTTGAGAGCGAAGAAGAAACTGCAAGAACAGCAAGACAAGGTGAAGAGGAAGAGAGTGGAAGAGGAAGAGAAGAGAAAGCAAGCGATAGAGAGAGTGGAGAGGGAACAGAATGAAGAAGAGGAGGAGGAGGAGGAAGAAGAAGGGAGGAGGAGGGAGCAAGTCATGGCAATGATGATTACTAATAATAGAAAACAGCCAGTGGGTAATATACATAGAATGGAGGGTGATGAAATTATAGGAGTAGTAGGAGGATTGCAAACAATGAAGAAGATAGATGAAGCAGGAGAGGCAGTGAAAAAGAAGATGGAGGGGAGGAGAGCAGAGATTGCTGCAAAGCTGAGTGCAATGAAGGGAGAGAAAGGTGGTGATAGTGATAAAGGTGGTGATATTACAGCATCTTTGTTGGAGGATTTGGCATTGTTAAGGGGAGCAACGGCTGGGTATGGGGCAATGGCAATGGCACAGGGAGAGGTAGATGATGAGGGGAGGGAGTAGTGAATGAGGACGAAGTCACGAAGGAGAGAGAGGAGCAGCTGCATGCAGGCGTTGTAAACTGTGAAATTAGGGTGGTAAGTACCGTGATAATGGCACCTTTTTTGAATACTTTACGGGGAATTGGTACTGTTTTTGTGGTAAAATTAGACGATACCATCAAGCATAGTGCAGCTTCTGAGTTAGATTTTAATAAAAAGAAAAATGCATTTTAATCGCTTACAGCAAGCCCTGGGCTTCAGCCGTGTAGTCTCTGAAGGAGACACCGACGCTGAACCATTTTATGAAGAAACAGAGATCACTCCAGCAGGTTTTGCCGCTCTCCCAGAGCACCTCTTAGAACAGATTTTCAGAAAATTAAGGTACAGTGGACGCCAAACGCAGTTTGCAGTGTAAGTATTTACCAAGCCTGGACTCTAAGCATCCTCTCAAGGCACCTGTAGAACATAGATTCCCTCCTCTCACCTCCCAAGAAACATAGACTGATCCATGCCCTCGACCCTCCCCCCCTCCCTCCCTCCCTCCCTCCGCCCTCTCTTTTCTATAGCTGTGGAGTCTGCTTCTCTTGGAGAAAACTAGGCCAGCCACTCTTCTTCCCTAAACCATGGGACTCTCATCACCTCATATGCCACCCCAACCAACTCTTCTGCCTCAGTCCTCGTCCTCTGAGATATTCAGAGAGCCGTAGCGGTTTACTACGATGCTTTGTTCGCAGAGAACCCTCCTTCTCCTCTAGTTCTCCCTCTTCCTCCTTTACCGGACATCATCATCATCATCGCCATCTAACATTCTGGCTGGGTAAAGGCCCATCCAGATCTTCAGTCCGTTTCCTCATGTCTGCCCTCAAAGTCAGTCGTACCAAGACCCTCATCTTCCTCAACCCCAATGCAACTGGGAAACCATGTGCCATTCTTACATGCAATCTCTTTGGTACCAAGTACTCTCTACGTCTAGCTGGCCTCCAGTTATATGAAAACACCACCACCACCACCACCACTACCACCACCATTAACAGTAGTACTATGGTGGATACAATACCTGAAGAAGACAAGACACGACAACTACTGCAACAACATCACGATGAAGATACTATAGATGATGACAATGATGATGATGACAATGGTAGTGGTAGTGGCATCCATCATCTCCACTCATCCACATACACTCATATCAATAATAATGCCCTAGTACAGTTAGAGTACAAGGCCAGAATCAGAGGATTTATGCAACCGCGTAGAATGAAGGTATCCCTTCCTCACCCCAGTACCCTGCAATGTGGGGATCCTTCCTCCCTACCTACCTTGACTGCTAGCAGTGCTTTTAATAGAGTTGGTGCTGCAACTAGTCCCAAGCATGGTATTACCAGTGACGAACTTCATACCACCACCACCACCACCACCAATGCATTAGTAGGAGTGGCGCATCGTTCTTCCTCACAACAGACGTTGGTGATGGATGATGGTGATATTATAGGAGAAGGTTCCTCCACATCAGCTATAGGCCGTAATACCACTACTACTACTACTACTACTACTACTACTACTTCTACTACTACTTCTACCAATGATGGTGAATTGTTACCATCAGGATCAGGCAGGATGAGCAGGTTTCTGTTAAAAGCATGGAGGAAACCCCAAGACTTGATACAAAGGTACAGCAGCGGTGGTGGTGGTGGTGTTAAAACAGCACCTCTCCCTCCAGGGCCAATAAAAGTTGAACCAGTAATTCTAAAGAACAAAGCTCCCCACTGGAATGATGACCTGAGATGCTGGTGCCTGAATTTCAGAGGAAGAGTGAAGCTGGCCTCAGTGAAGAATTTCCAGTTGGTGGTTGCTGATGACAGTGCTGAGAAGATCACCATGCAGTTTGGGAGAGTGGACAAGGGGGTGTTTATATTAGATTTTAATCCTACAAAGATGTCTGCTGTACAGGCGTTTGCTGTGGCCTTATCTACTTTTGATAGTAAAGTGATGCTGTAGAGTGGTGATGTTTGGTATACACGTACACACCTTTTTTTGTTTGTTGTTCTTCAGAGGCTATGATCTTTGGTGGATAGCAATTTTTTTTTAATGTATTGTATAGTATTTGTGTGTGTGAATTGTTGCCTGAGTAGAAATGACATGTATTTGTTGCCCCATGTGTAAAAAATGAATAACTATGATAATGATTGCTGTGAAAGTTGGAAGGTTGACTGAATAGTTTTTTTCATTGCACCTGCAGGTTTTACATCCACAGAAACTACTAAAAGTACGTTGTTAAAAATATTCGGGGAGAATGGCATAAATTATGAAGGCTCATTAGCTTTTACTACTCTTGGAACAAAGATCAAGTACCTGAGGATTTAAAAACAAGGATGATAGGGTAGAATATAGAAGGTACTAGGATCAAATCGAAACGATTGAAAAAATGTCAACACTGTGGCAATCCCTAGCAATGAGTGGAGCATTACGGCTCTTCCCAATGCTACTCATTGCAATGATATCATTCACACTACTGGTCCCACATACACCCTTCATCGCCACCAATTTCTTCGCTTCCCGACGAGCAGGCCATCCAATCGACTGCGCCCTCCCCGACCAGTCCAAATCCCTCCCATGTAGAAACGCTCACTCAGATGCAGTCACCTGGTCTTCTTGGACCTCTTTTGCCTCCAATTGCTTCGTCAGTGTCACTTTATCCCCCACCATGGGTGCACTATCCGACATATATGGCAGACGTCCTTTCATCCTCCTCTCCCAATGTCTCTGGATCCTCCCCATCCTCGCCCTCTACCTCCATATTACTTGCCACATCACCTATCTCTGGTATTATGTAATCCAAGTAGCCACATCTGCATTATCTGCCACCACAATATCTCTAGCATACCTTGCAGATCTCATGCAACCTCAACATAGAGCTGCCAGTTTTGGCATCATTATGGCGGTGTTCTCACTTGCAATCATTATTGGGCCGCTGATTGGGGGCATGTTGACGGTGCAGGCTGCTTTGAAGATGGCAATTGCTGGGTGTCTTGTTGCGTTGGTTTATTCTTACATATTCTTACCAGAGTCGTTGTCGGAGGAAGCTAGGATGGAAGCTAAAGAAAAGCAATACAGAAGAAATAATAATAATGATAGTAGTAGTGGTGGTGGTGGTGGTAATAGCACCAATAACAATGGTGGGATACAACAGCCAGGATCAATGATAGTCATCATCAAGTCAATGGGCCTCTCTCTAGTTGAAATATGGAGAGCACCACTGGCAATTCTCACAAGAAGCCCCCTCTACAAACGACTCACCATCACCCTCATGATCACAGCTGTAGTGTCTGAAGGTCTTATGGACGTCCTAACTCAATACGTTCAAATAAAGCTCAATTTCCTACCTATAGACCAAAGCCATCTGTTCATTACATTTGGAGTGTGTGCACTGATAGTGCAGTCACTGCTGTTAAAACCCACACTGGCAGCAATAGGAGAAAAACGGGTTCTTGTAGTCGGTCTGGCCGCTCATATCGGTCAGCAGGTGTGGCTGGCAGCTGCGTCTGAGAAATGGATGGCATTGACTGCAGTTAGTCTGGGAAGTGTAGGCAGTATCATCTTTCCTACTATTAGTTCCATCAAGTCTAATAATGCCGATGAAAGTGAACAAGGGACAGTGCAGGGGGCCTTATCAGGTGCTAGAGCCCTTGCTGCTGGCGTGGGACCTCTTGCTTTTGCTGCTCTGTTTTCCGTCTTTACCAAACAGGAACAACAACAGAAAGAGGGTGGGTGGTAATGGTGGTGGGGAGTTGTGCCATATTTCCCAGGAGCTCCCTTTGTCTTTGGAGCTGCACTGATGACTATGGCAATGGTATTAGCTATAGGCCTGCCTGCTGATGCTGGAGGTACTGTTGGCTACCTATTCAGTAACAATAATAGGAAGGAGGAAGATGAGGAAAGGTTGCCATTACGTCCAGCATCATCTCTGTCAACAGCATGGCCAGTACCAGTGCAGATTGATGAAGGTGGAGCACGGTTGTTGTTGGAACGTGAAGAGCACATGTTGTTACAGTGACCTTACATTTTATTTATTAAATACCAATAATAATATAATATTACCAAAAAAATAGTTGTAATGTACATGTGTATAGTATTTTTAAGGATACTTCATGACTATTAACGTATCATTAGCCAATAATCTAGCCACGATGCTTCCAGCAGCAACTTCAAACCCCAACTGAGAGGGGAGGGCATCTGATGATGGGAGAATCTCCTCTTTGAAACCAAGGTTGGAATAAAATCGACGTCGTTTGCTAATGGTGGTGAGATAAACCTTGCTGTTTGGTGGGTGCCTGTGTTCTAGTAGATGTTTGACTAATTTAGAGCCTAGGCCTGCTCCTCTATAAGGTGGGAGGACTACAATTGAAGACAGCTCAAGGGTGTCGGTGGCGAGATGTTTGAGCTGACCGAAAGCGACGACACTGCCGTTGGAATCGGTGGCAATGGTGAAGTTATTGGGGTTAGTACTGAGTGGATTCATTCGTTCTGACCATATAGTCTTGATTATCATCGCTCTATCGGATAGAGCGTTACCTTTTCTGAAACTGATGTTGGGCAGAGATTCACATCTTGGCTGTAATTTCACTAGGGTTCTCCTCGGTGATGTGGATGATTTGAAACGATACATGCTGTAAGTCACAAGCAGAAACCAATACCAAGGGTGAATGTATGAGGCTGCTTCTTACAGTCTTTACGGAGGTGGGATTACGCTGCCATCCAACTCTACAGCCATCCCAGAGGGGCTGACCAATCCAGAACTCCTCTCTTACTATGCATCATTATTGTCTTAAGTGGCTACCATTGATATATCCATACATATTACAATAAACTATTTTAATGGAAAGAGACACAAGAACGTCCCAGGCAAAGACAATAAAAGAAGAATGTAAGCACTTCAAGCAAGATTTTTTATTTTTATTATAATGAATGCCAGCCATTGTCAATAGTCAGAGATACCGCCATACCAACATTCAACAACAACTTCTTGTACGCACACACACCCAAAAGAACAAATCAAAATTAGAGGAAAACAAAAAAATATGATCATCATAATAAAAAAACAACACCATCTATCAAATCAAGACGGATTGCAAAAATATAACCCCCCCCCCCACACACACACGCAAGACTTGTGTATGTGTATAAATTACTGCTTATTATTATGAATCCTGTACATCCTGCAGGTAGATGCATGGTGTGTATGGGAACTGACTGGATAGCAGCTAAAAACTAAGCCTACCACCGTCGCTTGCTATACAGCCAGCAGCCCACTAAGAATCGAAAACATTCAAACAAATCAACCATTTCAAGATGACACTGGACTTGTATACTGTATATATATACCTGAGCCATCCTTTTAATAATAAAAACACATCTTAATCATATGTACCTCAACAAAGTATTGTCGTAACGTACTAGCAATCGAATAATAAACAAAATCTTTTCTCAATCTGAGTACTTATATAGCTATATACATACCCCCCACATCTTGCTCTCAACAAATAAAAGAAGAGAGAGAGAGAGAGAGAAAGTAAAAAAACAACAACAAGGACAATCCTAAATCAATCAAACTAGTTGCCTGGGAACAATATACTGAGAGAATAGTGTTTTTTTTTTAAGTAGGGTAGAATACTTCAACCCCCGACATTAAGACACAATTAATTAATCTTTGATCAATTACACTTCTTAGAGCTCTCAATTATCATCACCCCCGACAACAGTATTGCTGTTGTTGCTGTTGTTTTGACTGCTCACAGCGTCTCTCAATATCTGGTGAAGTGTAGAGATGACAATCTCATGATTGGATCCAGCAGCTGCTGATGCCACTTGACGCTGAGTCAACGCAATCTTTAATGTGGCCAAGCTCTGTGCCAGGTCAGCTTCAGATGGAGCTCCTCCTCCTCCATTGCTGCTGGTGGTGGATATTTCTCTGCTGGGCAGTTGAGCACCTGGAGATGAGGATGATGAACGCAGGTCGCTGTAACTTCCTCTCTGGTTGTTACCACCACCATTACCATTTGATTGTTCGGCATAGTAGCCCTGACCACCATGTCCACTACTATTACCATTACCATGATGCTGTTGATTATGATTGTATTGCTCCTTGGGAGTGCATGCTCCTGAAGGAAATCTTGAGCTTCCTGGAGATTCCAATGGCGATCCTGCTGAACGTCCTTGTTGCGGTTGACCATTGTTGTTGGCAAAAGCATTGGTCATGTAGCTGCCACCATTACCACCCACACTGCCGTTATGGGTACTGGAATTGTTGTTGTAGTCGATACTGGGCCTGTTGCTCATGTTGGAGAGACTCATGCTACCAACATAATCAAATGAACGTCTGTCATCTGGGGAGGAAGAAACTCTCCAGCTGGTGCTGCTATCTGACCAACGAGGCAGTTCGCCGTAGTCTTTTGAGATACGGGGGATGTTGCCGGCGGCGTTGTTGACTGTAGAGGGTGCCAGTTGGAATTGACGTTGCTGTTGCTGACCATTGTTGCCAGCAGTGATAGATGCGGAGCCGTTGAGAACAGCCAAAGCAGCTGCCTGAGCAGCCTGCTGAGGAAGAGGGCCAGCTAATTGCTCACTGAGTGGGTGGGGGTTCTGGTGGATGGCATCCAGAGAGGCTCTGGCCAACGCCTCGGGACTGACGTATGGCTTGCATGCTGGAACACGGAGCTCATCAAGAGAATGAGCAAAGAAACAGATGCCACGCTTGCAGAGAGGACCATCATTGCACAGCTGAGTGCGGTAGCGGGTGGGGTGGAGCCAGTACTCGAAGACATTGTGAGCATATGGGCAACGGTCACCGCGGATACAGTTGCCCGTCTTCTTCATGTCTGGACAGGCGATGCCGGTGTATGTGTACAGACGGGGGTCCCTGCGGACTGCCTTCTCTCCTGCATGTGCAAAGGGGCAGATTGTCCAGTCGTGGACGAATCGTTTGGTGCACGGGATGACTTTCATGCACCAGATTCTAAAGTCGTCAGATTGGAAGAGGGGGGAGTTGGCATCGTCATCAGTGGGGATGGTACCAGTAGTGGAGGAATCATTAAAGGATGAGCTAGAGTTGTTCCTTCCACCTATGCTGGAGGGAGGGTCTGGGTAAGGCATGTGGGATTGGCCACTGCTCTGATGGGGGGTGGAGGAGTTGCTTGTGGCGGTAGAGGAAAAGCGGGGGAGGTCCTGCATCTCGGTGCTGCATGATAAATCGGTGGGAGGTCGTTGGTACGTTGAGGAAGCGGGTGAGATCAACAAGAGAAGTTTACGAAAGGGATGGAGTGTTTATTTCTGCGTGAGCAGCGACATTAAAGGGGAAATTGTGGCGCCAAATTATTGATTCCCCGAGGATTATGCAGGATTGGCTCAATTAACCGATGTAACTTACCTAGAGGTTTCTTTGAATATATACGTCAAATTGCTTGGCGTTTCCAGCGACAGAACGTTTTAAAATTTTATATTAGGAGGTTAAATGGGAGTGTTTTATGCACACTCTCTGACAAGCTGAAAACAGGCTTATTGCACAGTTATGATATATATATGGTTGAATTAAAGCAACTATATGTTAACAAGATGGCTGGAGGAGCGACTAATGTGAATGGAACACTGCAGGACCAGCTGCCTCAGAAGCCAGTCTCTCAGTCTGACGCAAGGTGTCGAGACCCACATGGGGCATGCACATACAGCAGGTAGAGTCCTGACAACCCTAGAGAGTGAACCTCTAAATTTTGAGAATTTATTGGAGTAACAATAATGTGGATCAATTGGGAGTTCATAGATGGTATGATTTGAGACTTCTGCCACGAAATCTCTCCATCACCTTTAATCGATTGTTTTAAGACTTTATGAGTGACGACGAGATAGACACTTTTACTACTACTACTACGTATTCTTCTTCTTCTACAGAATGGACAGTAGGCCTAGTATTCGCCTCACTGGGCCTCTTCTTAGCAGCTGGCCTCGCTGAAGTCGGTGGCGGGTGGCTCGTCTGGCAGACGCTGCGAGAAAACAAAGCCTGGTGGATGGCCTTATTAGGCAGCCTCATCCTCATTCTATATGGTTTCATTCCTACTTGGCAGCCAATAGATAACTTTGGCAGGATATATGCTGTTTATGGAGGATTTTTTATAGTTTTATCCTATCTATGGGGCTGGGTAGTAGACGGTGTCCAGCCGGACGTTGGCGACTGGGTCGGTGGAGGTATCGCTCTAGTAGGGGTCGTCATAGCTTGGTTTTGGCCGCGATGATGAATAATTCAGGACAGATAGACAGTTAAATAAATTATTATTATTAATGAATAGAGAAGACAAATCATTGTACCACTATTATTAGTTTCTACTACAATATTTATCTATATCATCGTCAGCTCATCATTCATCACTTGAAATTGTAAATGTGACAGGACCATCATTGACCAAGCTCACAGACATCATTGCACCAAACACTCCATCAAATACCTTATCTTCACCTAAACCTAGCTTTAATCTATCTAAGAATGCGATGTATACCTGCTTTGCTTCTCCAGGTTTCATTGCCTTGCTGAAGTCCGGCTTGTTCCCATTTCGAATACGACCACAGAGTGTAAACTGGCTGACACAAAGGATCTGGTAGTTTTTGTCAACGACTGACTTGGACCAGCCCTTTCTCTGGTCTTCTTCATCTGGCCAGACCCTAATGTTAAGAAGGCGTTTGGCTATCCAATCTATATCGGTGGTGGTGTCTGTGTCTTTTATGCCTATCAAGCAGAGCAAGCCGGGGCCTATTTTGGAGATTATTTGGCCATCCACGGTGACAGAAGCTTCTGTGACTCGTTGTATTACTGCACGCATTGGTGATTGGCGATATCAATACGTGATATTTAGATTAGGCGAGGTCTGGATTTCAAAATAAGAGCCTGAGAGAGACTTAAAGACCAGAAAGTGATCTCACTACAGATGCAATCTGACAACAAATAAGAGGCGATCCGCCAATAAAAATGATATGAAAAGATACTATACGCTTGTTAAAATGCAATGAAAGTGTATTTTGGGCAGTAAGTCGTGTACATTTGGTGCTTCTCCCCTCCCTTCACTTTCGCCACCTCACTCGAGCTCGCCGACGTTCTTCCAGTTTGCAGGCTCCCGGGATGTCATTTCAATCTAGTTTTAAAATCGGTACATATAAAAACACATATAAAACACATTCAACGTCCTTATTTATGATGTTTTTGAAAACAATGCGGTAATATTTTGAATCTCTCACAGGGGTCAAGATGCTCGACAAAATAAAGCACCAGAGCTCCACTCTCCTTGCCTTTATGGGCCCAGGTGTCATAGCTTCAATTGCATTCGTCGACCCAGGCAATATAGAGGCCGATCTACAAATTGGGGCAAAAACTGGCTATCAACTCCTCTACGTCCTCCTCCTCGCCACCCTTATTGCCACGCTCTTACAAACCCTCTCTGCAAGACTAGGCGTCGTCACCGGCCAACATCTTGCCTCTATATCCGCCTCACAGTACCCCTACTCCATTAGGATCCTCCTCTGGCTCATCATCGAGTTTGCTCTAATAGGTCAAGACATGCAAGTGGTCATCGGCACCTCCATTGCTCTTTCCCTCCTCTTCCACATTTCCCTCCCTCTTGGTGTCTTTCTGGGAGCAGTAGGAGCCTATATGCTGCTCTTATTAGACAGCTGGGGGCCCAGAGTGACAGAAGGTATCTTCCAAGCTCTAGTGGGACTTATGGGCTTGGCATTTTCCATCTTATTTTGGTTGGTTGGTGTTCCTCGGTGGGAGGTTGTCAAGGGAATGTTCCTCCCCCAATTCTCCGGAGGAGATGTAGTTGCCTCTGCTGCTCTCTTGGGATCATTAGTCATGCCACATAATTTATTTCTTCATTCAGCACTGGTTGCTACTAGAAAAATAGGAATTGAAGGTAATATTGAAAGGTTAGATAGTAGTAATGGTGGCGGTAATGACAATTGCTCTTCAGACACTACCGCTTCAATTGACGAGGAACAACGACAACAGGATTGTCAACAGGCACAACTCTTAGTAGAATCTAAGAAACAAAGACACATCTTCTACTATAATCTTGAAACAATCCTTGCCTTCTCCACAGCCCTCTCAATTAACACAGCCATCATCAGTATCTTCGCATATGGTTTCTATGGAAAACAACTGGAACTGGGACTAGAGAATGCTGGTCACTACCTGGGGAATGCATTTGGGAGGGTCATGAAGGTAATTTGGGGATTAGGGTTGTTGGCAGCAGGGTGTACTGCCACTATGAGTGGAGCACTGGCAGGACAGTTCATTATGACTGGGTTTCTTGGACTGACCAGTATATCTCCGTTGAAGAGAGCTTTGTGTACTAGAGCTGTTGCATTGGCGCCTACTCTACTGGTTGCCATTGCTGCGACATCACCTTCGTCTATTGATGCCTCAACATCATCATCATCATCATCATCGTCATCGTCATATTCATTATTTTCTTCTTCCCTCTTTCATACCCAACATCACCAACACCCATTAGATGTCTTAAATCAAGCCATCAACGTAGCCCAATCCCTAGCACTCCCATTCGCACTCATTCCCCTCCTTAAATTCACATCCAGCATCCATATCATGGGCACACACTCACTATGCAACAGTACCTCCATCAGTACAGCCTCATGGCTTGTAGCTGGGGTGATATTGGTGGTTAATGTAGGAGCAGTGTATGTCGGTACGCTACTGACCGTATTGCCTCTACCTGTTATTATAGTTGTGTCTGTAGCATATTTTGGATTTATAGCATACTTGGTACTGCATACAATGAAACCAATGAATATAAATAATGGTGGTAGAAGTGAAGAAGATGATGATGGAGATAATAACACAGCAACAAGAACGCCATTGTTGGCATGATGATCGTTCATTCAAACTATGAGGTCTTCAACTCAAATCCAATTCACTATTGTAACCAACAAACAACAATCAGATGATAATCATTATTAATATACACTCATCCCCCCCCC
>Ga0114919_10000457_pt1 | contig 31466 bp, 29 predicted proteins | sample BlataG_FD_88682 | JGI IMG/M metagenome (GOLD analysis project Ga0114919, IMG submission 88682) | Deep subsurface microbial communities from Black Sea to uncover new lineages of life (NeLLi) - Black_00105 metaG | ecosystem: Environmental > Aquatic > Marine > Oceanic > Sediment | place: Atlantic... | reverse complement strand
ATCGATGAATTATATGCTCAATTGTACGGTAGTTCAATTGTGTTTCAGGATATTGAAAACCAGATACTGGAAAACAATATTTATGGAGTAGATATTAACGAAGAAAGTGTAGATATAGCAAGGATTTCAAATTCCGTTATGGATGCCATTGCTTTATCTTGAACAAGTATCGTTACAAATAGCCGAAGGTAAACACCATGAATACATAGATGAAATAATAAACATCATCAAGACAGTATCCGAAGCGAAAAAGGATAACTATCGTGTGTGGTATCATATCATTAAGATACTTGTAAACATCCCCAATGAACGTATTCCTATTGAGGTTCTTGATTATGTACCAGTGTGGCTTGAAAGCCGAGCTGATCCCATGCTGCAAAGCTCTGAGTTGTGCGGGAAGCTGTTGCCCAAATTTTTAATCGAAAATCCTACACGTGAAGATACTGAGAAGGCTGAACGCGTCTTACTACATGCCCTTAGCTTAAAACGGGTAGAACCTAAAAAAGAAGCAAAGGTTTGGGGAGGTGAAGGATTTAGCTATGTACCACTTATTTATCTACACTGGCTTAAAGATTCCATTATTGATAAAGGACTTGTTGAGCGGATTGCAAAACATTGTTCGAACGCTGTTGTATTTGACCTTGCTGATAAGCTAAAAATGATATTCCGGGTCTATCAAACAGGACTGCATACACAGTTTAGCGTGAACGAAAAGAAATATATAGTTAGAGCATTCATAGAGGAAATGGATTTGCTTATTACGGCATACCCGGAAAATGCCGAAGTTAATGAAAAGGAACTACAAAAAGAGCGAATTGAGAATTACGAATCATACGAAATACCTGAACTACTTAAGAAAGTAAAGGAAAAGATAGAAGATTTAGGGATTAGCTTGACAGAAAGCGAGAATGCAGATGAAAAACTTAGGAGCATTGCGTTTCTCCTGAACAATGACGCTTCTACAATCTGGTGTAGTTCTATACATAAACTGGGTGACAAGTACCACCACAGAGATAATCTAAAGAACACTTTTGCCTTGATATTGCGCGATCTGTTGAATGAAAAAGCAAAGCATCGAAAAAAGGAAACAAAGGGAATCATCAAAGTTTTTTTAGGTAAACAGTATAAGTTACCTTTCTTCACGAGGCTTGTACTTTATGTAATTTCCGAAAGTTGGTCAGAATACAAAACGTTTTTTTGGGGAATGGTAAAAAATGAAGATGAGGCGCACTGCTTTTCCAGCTACCAATATGATAAAGAACTTTATTTCTTGCTTAGAAATAATATTCAGCATTTTGACCAACAGGAAAGAACGCTTTTAAACGGCATTATTAACAAAGGACCACAGGACGAACGGGAAGGAAGAAGTGATAAATATAACGAATATTGGCAACTTAAATGGTATGCAGCATTAAGAGATGATGAGGAATACCGAAGTAAATACCAAGAACTATCACAAAAACTGGACATAACAAACGAACATTTTGAGAATATGGGAGAAGTAAGAATAAGTTCGGGTTCAGTATCTCCTCACACATTAGAGGACATTTTGCAAAAGGATAATTCTGAAATTGTTAAAGAGATTTTCGAGTTTCGTCCTAAGGATAGGTGGAAAGATCCATCAATTGACGGATTTTCAAGTATGCTTGGAAAGGCAGTTCAGGAAAAACCGGACAAATTTGCAAACGAAATTGAGCAGTACAAAGGGATTTATTATATCTATGCATATCATTTACTGAAAGGGTTTCAGAGCGCATGGAAAGATAAAAAACCCTTTGATTGGGAAAAAGTGCTAACGTTTTGTTTGAATTACATTAATTCCGAAGGATTTATAAAGGATAAACTACGACTGGAAAATGACGAATGGGACGTAACAAAGAGCTGGGTAACCGGTGCAATTGGAAATTTGATTACGGAAGGCACCCAAAGTGATGACAATGCCTTTAATAAAGAATTACTGCCAATTGCTGAAAAAATTCTGTCCGCTTTAATACCTACGTTGGAAGCAGTTGACGATGTTGAAGAAACGAATATGGATTCCCCAACCTATTCGCTAAACTCGACAGCAGGAAAGCTTTTACAGGCACTGCTTGATTGTTCGCTAAGAAGTGCACGGATTAAGCATGGAGGAGATAAGTCAGAGGGTAAAAAATGGGAAGATAAGGCAAAAGAGTTATTTGAGAGCACTATTAAAAAAGAAATCATTGACGGATATATTTTGCAAGGAATGTACTTCAGGCAGTTCAATTACCTTGACAAAGATTGGATTGTAGAAAAAGTGAAGGAGTATTATGAATTGCCTGAAAAATACTGGCTTGCTTTTATGGGGGGGTATGTATTCAACAAGGCTATCAAGGACAAGGAAGTATATGAACTGATGATACCACACTTTAAACGGGTGATCGAAAAGAAAATTGAATTCAAAGGATTCAATGATTCCGGTATTATCAGACATTTGGCAGCATATTATTTCTGGCAATATGAATCTGTTACAAAAGGGAACCTAATACCTAAATTTTTAAATGAAGCAGAACCAAAACAAATAAACAGTTTGGTGCATTTCTTTTGGACTCAAAAGGAATATATGCTCAAGCTCAACAAGGACGAAAAAGAACAATTTGTTGAAAGGGTAATAGAATTATGGAATCATATACTGGAAAGGTTTAGGAATGATAAAGGAGAAGAAGTATTGAAACTGCTTTCTGGTCTTTCGAAACTCGCTATGTTTCTTGAAAGAATTGATCAAAATAATATTGACTTGCTTAAAACATCAGCTAAGGTTATTAATTATGATTTTAACTCACCATTCTTCATTGAGGAACTTGACCGCATGAAGGAAAAGGGTGAACCCAGACAGACCGCAAAGTATCTTGGAGAAATTTTACAAATAATGCTGGCAAATTTCACTCCTGATTACGACCAAAAGCATTTAGTTTCGCTTGTCTCATTCCTTTATCAAAATAAAGCAGATACAGAAGTGAAGCAGATGGCAGATGACATTTGCAATGAGTACGGGAAGCGAGGATATGAATTTTTGAGGGAGTTGTATAAACAAAACAATCAATGATAAAGTCGAACAAATAAAAAACGACTGGTCAGATCTCACACCATTGAACAAACTTGATAAATACATAAAAACCAAATTCTGGATAATTTAATAATAATTGAATACATTTAGTGATGGACAGAGTCGAACACTTCAAAAATTACAATTGCTGGATAAGGGATAATATATTCAAATTTGGAAATCTAACCAATCAGAGATTAGTACCGGAATTTATTAACTCTATCAAACGATTACATTTCAAATTCGGGCATAAAACGATTATTCTGGATTTTGAAGAAGTAGATAAAGTATTTCCATACCCGGCAACTGCAATTTCAGGATATGTTGATTATTTTAAGAATAACCTGGACGTAGAATTTGAATTTATTAATACATCAAAGTATTTAAATTTTATCCATTTTAAAGTACCACAAGATGTAACAGAAAAAAGAGTAAATCGCTATCAGGATTGTTTAGATAATATTTGGAAATTCCATAATTCTGAAGAAGTTCACCTATTAGTAAATGGGATTCTTGCAAACATTAGAAGGTCTATAGAATGTGAACCTGGTGTTTTAGATGCATGCACATGGGGCTTAAATGAAATAATGGATAATGTAATTCAACATTCTGAATCAAAATGCGGATTTATAATGGCTGTTGTTCATAAAACCACAAGAAACATTAACGTTTGTATTTTTGATTATGGGATAGGAATTTATCAATCATTTAAGAACTCACAGAATGAATATAATCCAAGGAGTGCTGTTGATGCAATTTCTTTAGCTATTCAAGAAGGTGTTACGCGTAATAAAAGCGTAGGGCAGGGGAATGGTATGTGGGGACTTTATAATATTGTAAACCTTAACTCAGGACATATGGGTATCATTTCAGGTAAAGGCGGACTTAGTTTGAAAAATGGCAAGGTACGTACTTTTAAGGAAATCGTAATGCTCAGTAATAATCAGCAAGCCACAACTGTTAATTTCCATCTCAATCTCAAGAAAGATATTTCAATTAATGAAGCTCTTGGAGGGCATGAATTAGTAGACTTGTATATTGAGGAAATGGAAGATGATTATGATCGACTGGTATTTAAAATTATAGATGCAGCGTCTGGAACAGGAACAAGAGAATCGGGCCTAAAACTTAAGAATGAGGTGATTAATCTTTATAAAAAAGCAAAGAAACCGGTAATAATTGATTTTGCAGATGTTGGTATAATCTCATCATCTTTTGCTGATGAATTTATTGGGAAATTGGTTACGGATTTAGGTTTTTATCAATTTCAAAGTATCTTTACATTAATTAACATGAATAACACAATTCAAACAATTGTACATAGAGCTCTGAGTCAGCGAATAGCAGAGTCTCTCGATAATTAGGAGAAAAAACTAAATAATTTGGAACATTTTTTGTTATTTTAAATAAGTAGTATTACTTTTGCATTGCAGATATTTCTTCAGATCGCTCTAAAATGGATATAATTTAGAAAAATCTGGTAAGAGGAATATCTCAAAACGTGGCAACATTAAAAAATAATAAAAGGCTCTGATTTTAATCAGGGCCTTTTTTTAAAAGTTATAACAACTTTGCGTTAAAATTCCAGCTATGAGCTCTTTTTGGTCAAATATCAAGTTATCTGATTATTTTAACAATCAAATAAACAGCCGTTCAGCGGTTAGCTCTTTTTTAAATCAAAAAATTGATAAGGAGAATGTAATCTTAGATTTTAGTGATATTAATTTTATTTCCAGAGCAACAGCCCATGAATTATTATCTAGTGTTGATAAATTTGCTAACAGGGGAGTGAAAATAACTTTTACGAACCTTAATAGTCAGGTTGAGTCAATCATAGATAAAGTAGATGCTTCAAGAAAGGATAGTTTTAAAAAAGCTACTTTCGTTAATCGTATATCTTTCAGCAGCGAAAAAGAATTCAACAATTTCTTATTATCCCTTTAGGAGTAGAAATTTTAATTAATAACGATCTTACAACTCTCCGAAGCTCCGAAGGAGTCCCCTTGGGAGAATCCCTTTGTGGCTTTGGCACCTCATGGAGCTTTCAAGCCCTAATGGGCTGTGAATATGTCGCTTGTGCCTTTCTCAGCCACTGAAGTGGCTGGCTATTTCCTTTTAGTCCCTAACGGGACAAAACATATAACAAGTCCGGCTTGCCGGACTGCCTGTCCCATACCGACTTCGTCATTTCCGCCCGGCTGACGCCAGTCGGACGGGCAGGCGGGCGACCGAGGTCACCCCTGCCTGCCGTTCGGCAGTTCAGGCAGGCGGGCGGGAAAGTAAAAGGGAATCAATTTATTGGTTATGTATGGACACCCAATATATTTATATTTAGGTTGGTAGTCGGATTTATCAGAGAATTACTCATACCGAAGTGACTGAGCGGGGTTGGTATTCGCTGATTTGATGGCTTGAAAACTTACGGTTAATGCGGCTATTATGATCGAGATAAAAGCGGTTAATAAAAATACCCTGAAAGAAATATTGGTGCGATAAGCAAAGTTTTGCAGAAAATATTTCACAAGAAAATAAGCAATCGGAAAGGCAATTGCATTTGCAATGATGATCCATCCTGTGAATGTACTAAAAAGAGCAAGAATCACACGCATCACCGATGCACCGAAAGCTTTTCTTATTCCGATTTCTTTGGTTCTGTTCACAACCATAAATGAAGCCAGACCAAACAATCCAAGACAGGCAATAAACATAGCCAGAAAACTTGCCGACCAGGTTATTTGTCCAACGGTATGGAAGAATTTATAGATTATTTCAATTTCCTGGTCGAGAAAAAAGTAATCAAGAGGTTGGTCCGGGCTTAGTTTTGTTATGGTATGTTCGATGGCTTTCAGGGCAGAGGGAATGTCTTTTCCGTTGATCCGGATTAAAATATACCGAAACCGGCCAGGATCAATTTTAAACAATACAGGTTGGATGGGCTCCATCAGCGATCTGAAATTAAAATCCGAAACAGTCCCGATTACATCACCCTCATATATATTGAATATCTTATCTTTTTCTTTAAAATACAGATCCATATGCTTTCCGACAGGATACTCCCAGCTTAAAAATTTTGAACACGCCTGATTCATCAAAATGGCATGTTTCCCGTCAGTGGAAATATCCCGGCTTGGAAACCGGCCTGTATGTATTTTAATACCAAGTGTTTCGAAATAATCGAAATCAATATAAATAATACCAAGCCACAGATCCATCACAGTTTCTGTTCTTGTCATGATACCGTTCTGGGAGGTAAGGCCGGGAACCTGTGAAGAAGCGGTAATGCTGTTTATGTTTTTGTCCCGCAGTAATTCTGCCTTTATCAAAGGGTATTTTTTAGCTGTATTGACATTTTTAACCGGAAGAACGACGATATTATCCTTTTTGAATCCTAAGTCTTTATTATGTATGTAAGACATCTGTCTCGTAAAAAAGATAGCACCGGTAATAAGAACAATTGAAATAATAAATTGAAAAATAACCAGTATGGTTCTGAATCCCTTAAGTCCTCCAGCCGGGGTATTCCCTTTCATAATAGTAACAGGGTTAAATTTGGAAAGGAAGAAAGCCGGATAACTTCCTGAAAATATGCCAACAAGTATAGCCGTTCCAAGCATGAGGATTAAAAAAAGGACACTTCCGGACTGGTAGACCGATAATTTTACTCCGGTTAAAGCCGTCAGATGAGGAAGAATTATTTCAGCTATAGCGACAGCAAACAAAAAAGCAATAAAACTGTACAGAATGGATTCACCTATAAATTGCCTGGTAATTTGTTTCTTTTTTGCACCTGCAACCTTTCGGGTTACCACTTCATTTGCCCTTGCGGTTGCCAGGGCAGTAGAAAGATTCATGTAATTAAAACAAGCAATGATTAAAACGGAAATAGCAATGATAAAAAAACCCATTGTAACCGTTAAATTTCCTTTTCGTGCGAAAAGAAATCCACTGAATTGAGTTGAATTAAAATAAACCTTTTTAAGAGGGATTAATTTGAGTTCTAATTCGTTATATGGACCTTTATCAACATATTTATCCGTGAATTCAACCAACAGTTTTTCAAATTCTGCCGGATCAAATTCTTTATCAAGCAAAATATAAGTCAGGGTCCCCGAATCCCAATGATTGGTCATAAACCAGTTCCCGTACAGACTTGATAAAGTCTGGTATGAAATTACAATCTCCAGATCGATATGAGAGTTTACAGGAATTTCTTCCAGGATTCCGGTTACCATTAAGTCATTCTTAACCGTATCAAATCGCGATTTAAACTGAATTACCTGGTTGAGAGGGTTTTGGTCTCCAAAATATTTTCTTGCCATCTTCGGGGAGAGAACAACTGAAAAAGGCTTTTCCAGAGCTGTTTTAGGATCACCCATACTCAACTCGAAGTTGAGCATTGAAAAAAGGCTTTGATCAGAAAATATTACATCCTCCGATAGAATTTGATTATTAAGGTTAAACAGGGCGTTTCCAAAGGTAAATCTGACGGCATCATGTACCTGTGGATAGTTTTCCATAAGAAGCGGGGCAAGGGGTGCACCGATATTGGCTCTTGTTTCCTTCTGGTCTTCGTAACTGCAATCCCTTATAACCAGATGGATTTGATCACGCAGGTTAAAAAAATTATCGAAACTTAACTGATAATGCAAAAACAGGGCTATTACAAGAAAGCCGGCTATCCCAATGGATAATCCAAGTATGTTAATGAAAGAATACCCCTTGAATCGCCAAAAGTTTCTTAATGCTATTTTAACATAATTTCTGAACATTATTTAATATGTATTGGAATTTTAATGTTTATGGCTTGATAATAGCTAATTTCATTATACTTTGCATTTTTAAGTCAGCAATCTGAAGACTGGGCTATTTATACTTTTCAGGATTTTGAATCATGTGATTAAGTAATCGTCCGATTTCTTCAGATCGTTTATTGAAATCATCAAAAATTTCTTGCTAACGTGATAAATATCCATTGCAATAGCAAATGCTTTTTTATATACAGTTAAGTTACTAAATTCAGTTGCCATTGTGTTATAATTGTTTGATTGTTATTTACTTTTTTGTGGACTGCCCGCCCGAACGTACCGTTCGGTACGGGCGGGCCGACTATTAACTAATTATTTATTCGGCTTAAATTACATAATTTTTAAACTATAAAGCTGTACATTATTATTAATAAGTGTTTTCATAAGACTGATTAGTTACTCCTACGGGGTAAATTTGCGAAGCTATGTTCTTTTTTATTCATTCATCGGTTATATGTACGTTCAATAAGTATGCCTTTATTTATAATAAACTGTTATACAGGCGGATAAAAATAATACCTGAATATATTTTTATTAAAACTTGTTCCGGAACGAAACAAAGGCATGTTTCAGAGTGGAACAAATCAGGAAAATATGTAATTTGCTAAACTTTTTCATATTGAACATGGGGTAATCAATAACTGTGTCGAGAGGAACAGAATGTTAAATGTTATATGTTATAAGTTATATGTTAGGCGCTGAGTACTAGGCGCTTGGTACTGGGACCGGGTACTGGATGGAGTGGCAGTAGCAGGAATAAGTAAGGAGAAATTGTTAAATTGTTAAATTGTTGGAAACAGCGCTGAGGGCAAAAAATGTAGAGCCGAATTTTATTCGGCTGGGAAAAGACCTTCCAGGGTTTTCCCGAAGGTCCCATATGGATCCCCCATGGGAGATGCCTGTGGCAGGAAAACCTGCCTGCCCGCCTGAACGAATACATTCGGGCAGGAATGACTCGGTCGGTCGGTCGGTTCGTCATTTTATTTATGTAGGTGAAGAGTAACAACATGGAAAAAAAAGGAAAAATACTGGTTGTTGATGATGATAAGGATATTTTATTAACTGCAAGGGTAGTACTTAATAAATGAAATGCTTCTCGACGAAAAAGGGAAAAGACGGGATTTGAAGCAAATTGACCCGGGCGACCTGGACGATATGTATTCAAGTCTCAAAACCATCGAGGACAGAAGTAAAGGGCTTCTGGAGTTTGTCAGCAACTATAAAAACCTCACACGGCTGCCCAAACCGCATTTCAATGAAATTTATATCACTGGTCTCCTGCATAATGTCGAAACCCTTATGAAACCGGTCCTTTTGAAAAATAATATTCAATTGAGTATTAAAATCCAAAAAGACAAAATGAAATTCAGGGCAGACCAGGAAATGATTGAACGGGTTTTGATTAACCTTGTGTTGAATGCAGTGGATGCATTAAAAAATAAAAAAAATCCGGTTATTGAAATTTTAGCTTTGGAAACGAACCGGCAAATATTTATTCAGGTTAAGGATAATGGCAAAGGTATAAACGAAGATACATTCGAAAAAATTTTTATTCCGTTCTTTACAACGAAAAAACAAGGATCAGGAATTGGATTAAGCTTATCAAGACAAATCATGCGTTTGCATAAAGGAAAAATTTCCGTTACATCAAACCCGGGTGAAGGCACAATAGTTACCCTGGCGTTTTAATTATTCTAACTAAAAATTAATATTATGTTTGACAAAAAAAACTTGTATTGTCAGGGCATGACTTCAAGTCAGCCCCTGACTAAATTAATCTTCCTGATCATGGTACCAATCCTTTTTTCTGCCTGTTCTATGAGGGAAAAAGACAAAGTAAACCCACCTGTCGCTGAGAAGATAGCGAAAGAGTTAACGATTCATGGGGATACCCGTATCGATAATTATTTTTGGATGAAGCTGACTGATGCGCAAAAGACAGCTGAAATTCCTGATGAACAAACAAAAAAAGTATTGGAATACCTGAAGGGGGAGAATGAATACAAAGAGGCACAAATGAAACACACAGAACCTCTTCAGGAAAAATTGTTCAATGAAATTGTGGGCAGGATAAAGAAGGATGATGAGTCCGTTCCTTATAAGGATAACGGGTACTATTATTATACCCGGTATGAAGAGGAGAAAGAGTACCCTCTTCGGTGCAGGAAAAAAGAATCCATGGACGCTGCTGAAGAAATAATGCTCGATGTGAATGAAATGGCTGAGGGATATGATTATTTTTCAGTTGCCGGTTTAAATATCAGTCCCGATAATAAAATTCTGGCATATGGTGTAGACACCGTCAGCAGAAGAAGGTATACCATTTATTTTAAAGATATGACTACCGGTGAGATTCTCGGTGATGAAATATCAAACACCTCCGGTGGTGTTGCCTGGGCTAATGATAATAAGACTGTTTTCTATACCAAAAAAGACAAAGTAACATTACGGTCGGAGAGAATAATGAAACATATTCTTGGTATGAACACTGCTGATGATAAAGAAATATTTTTTGAAGCAGATGAAACCTTTTCGACATTTGTATATAAAACGAAAAGTAAAAAATACCTGATTATTGGCTCCAGTCATATCCTTTCAGATGAATACCGGTTTCTGGATGCCGGTAATCCGGATGGAGAATTTCAGATCATACAACCCAGGGAAAAGGATCTTGAGTATTCAGTCGATCATTATGGAGATCATTTTTATATTAGAACAAACTATGATGAAGCAAAAAATTTTAAGTTAATGAAAACTCCGGTTGATAATACAACTAAAGAAAACTGGATGGATGTAATTCCCCACAGGGATGATGTACTTTTAGAAGGATTTGAAATTTTCAAAAACTATCTTGTTGTAAATGAAAGGATAAAGGGACTAACCAATCTTCGTATTATAAAATGGAAAGACCGTTCGGAGCATTATATTAATTTTGGTGAAGAGACATATGTAGCCCGTATTTCAATTAATCCTGAATTTGATACGGATATATTACGCTATTCATTTTCTTCCTTGACCACACCTTCCTCAACCTTCGATTACAATATGATTTCCGGAGAAAAAACCTTGTTAAAGGAAGAAGAAGTTCTTGGCGGTTTTGACAAGAATAATTATGAAGCTAAACGATTATATGCAATAGCTGATGACGGGACCCAAATACCTATTTCCCTTGTCTACCGGAAAGGTCTGAAACCGGATGGGAACAATCCTCTTCTCCTTGGTGGTTATGGTTCGTATGGCGCTTCACGGGATCCGTACTTTAGCTCGGTACGCCTGAGTTTGCTCGACAGGGGATTTGTTTATGCCATAGCACATATCCGCGGAGGAAGCGAAATGGGCAGGCAATGGTATGAAGATGGTAAGCTGCTGAAAAAAATGAATACGTTTACCGATTTCAATGACTGCGCAGAGTACCTGATTTCGGAAAAATATACCAATCCTGAAAAACTGTTTGCTATGGGTGGCAGTGCAGGAGGATTACTAATGGGTGCTATAATCAATTTACAACCTGAGCTTTATAAAGGAGTGGTGGCGGCAGTTCCCTGGGTTGATGTGGTAACTACCATGCTGGATGATGATGTTCCTCTTACTACATCTGAATTTGATGAATGGGGAGATCCGAAGAACAAGGAGTATTATGATTACATGTTATCTTATTCACCTTATGATAATGTTGAGGCCAAAAAGTACCCGAATTTACTGGTGACAACAGGATTTTGGGATTCACAGGTTCAATATTGGGAACCCGCCAAGTGGGTGGCTAAACTACGGGATAAAAAAACCGGTAAGAACCTTCTTTTGCTGCACATCAACATGGAAGCAGGACATGGAGGTGTTTCCGGCCGGTTCAGAAGATACAGGGAAACAGCTATGGAATATGCCTTTATGTTTGATTTATTGGGAATCAGCAAATAATAGTGTTTAAAACCCCATCCCCGGACTTGTCTGAGCTTCCGGGAGAGGTTTCCTCGGTAGTAATTCATCCCTCATGGCAGTGTGATAAACAATAGCTGCAACAATTACAGCATTGTGCATCATATCATTTATCATTAGCCTTTCATATGTATCCATGTTGCTGTGATAACCTCTTCCATAGTCAATGGGATCCTGAATAAACTGGAATCCCGGTAAACCAATGGAGTTGAAAGCCAAGTGGTCGGTGCCACCGGTATTTCGCAAACTGACGGTTGAAGCTCCCATATCTTCAAAAGGTTCAACCCATGCTTCAAAAACGGGCTTGAGCATATCATTTTCCTGCATGTAAATACCCCTGATTTTTCCTGAACCGTTGTCAACATTATAATAGGCAGAGAATTTTGCGTGTCCGGGTTTCAATTCCATTGTTGCAACATCACCCAGGTATTTTTTTACATAACCTCTTGACCCATAAAGACCTTGCTCTTCTCCACCCCATAAACCAATTTTAATGGTCCTTTTCGGTTTAATCCCGATTGTTTTCAGGATCCGCATGGCTTCAATCATCACAATACAGCCCGAACCATTATCATTTGCCCCGGTTCCGCCATGCCACGAATCCAGATGGGCACCAATCATGACCACCTCATCCTTCAGCGATTTGTCTGTTCCCGGAATTTTCCCGATCACATTATATCCCATGAGGTCTTCATCATGAAAAGTATTCCTGATCTCCATTTCAACTTCAACCGGTATGTCGTGTTGCAGTAAGCGGACGATCCTGCCATGGTGTTCGGTTGTTAATATGATCTCCGGTAAAACCCGATCAGCATCAACATTGTATGAAGCTCCGCTCGAACGGACAGTGCCAAACGACCCGCTGCCGCTGATAATTGCTGCAGCTTCTTCCTCCAGGAAAAATTTATTGATCCGGTTCCTTAATTGTCTTTGCGCTCTCCATTGTGAAAAATCACCAAAGCGCCGCCTGAAAGGAGTGGCAACCCTTGCCTTTGTTCTTTCTTCAAGGTCTTCATCTGATAAACGACTGGCGGAAGGTTCAAAAGAAACTTCATATTCTGTAGTGGGAGGGGTTATAGCAATTTTGCCCTCTAATTTGCCTTTGTATTTTATTAAGTCGGTAGTATCCTGAACATCGACAAGAATAACTTCCGACTTGAAATAACCATCCGTTCCGGGTGTCCATGCTTTGGGAGTTCCAATTAGTGATGAATAATAGGGGGCAGTCATTGCAACATACGACTTTTCATTATCCCAACCCCTGCCAAACTCACCCCAGGGGTCAATGTTTACATTTTCAAGACCAATTTCCTCCATTTTTTGTTTTGTCCATTCGTAACCTCGTGTCAGTCCTTTTGATCCGGATAAACGCGGGCCAACAAAATCTGTCATCCAGAAAGAGATGTCCTTTATCTGGGAGTTTTTAAATCCTTCCTGTTTGATTTTATGAATAATCTCCAGATCTACTGGCTCTACCTGTGCTAGTACCAGCAATGGAAGGAAAAGAAAAGAAACAAAAATTAAACGTTTAAGAGCTTTCATTTTTTTTAAAATTTGGATTAAAGAATATTATTATGAAACTTCGAGACATCCTGTTTCCGTGTCTAAAGTAATAGTTTTTTTTAATTTTAACGCTTCCGGTTACTTTTGATTATGAACTTCTCGTCAGACAACTTCAGTTCGTCTGACGAGTTTTTATTTATTTAGCTGTTGGAATATTACGCCGAAAGCAGCGAATCACTCTTGATCAACTCTGGCAGTTTCGGCGCTTTTGTATGTTGGCTCTGTTATCTACAATAATTGAACCTCTCCGAGGTTCATCCTTTAACCACACCAACTCGTGCCCCGACCCATCAGGCATGCTTCAGATCGGGGTATGAGTAATTAATACAGGCAAATATTGAAGCCGGAAAACCTTCCGGAGACAACCTGTTCCGGGGGAATAATGTTATAATCCCCACTTTGTTAATCCACTTTCATTTATCGACCCTGCCCCGCCTTCGCATACTACAGCGGGCAGGCAGGTCTTCCAGACCCTGGCAGGTCTTCAATACTGAAAAACTTTTTGCGAAGATCAAAACTGGAAACTTTATGTTCAATGATTGACCCTGTATGGGTCTAACAACAATAGCCCCGTCCCGATTGCTATCGGGAGAGCCCGGGGTAAAGATGGAAAGGAATAACCGGTCCAACTACCATCGATCATCAGGGAAATACCGGTTCATGGACCGGAACAGAAAAAAAGTAAATCAGGACATAAAAACTATTTACAAATCCGGACTATTACTGCTGCATATTTTAATCTAATCAGTACAACATAGAAGTTTCCACTTTAATGGAAATTCGTCTGACCACTTGGAGTGGTCTGACGAATAGCTCATAAATTATGCCTGGAACAACGGCGCTACCCCGGTTGAAATCCTTTTCAATTCTGTAATTTCCTCATTGGTGACAGGCGAATAATTCTGTGCTGTATCTAATGCAATGTCCCAGAATCCAGGGTCTCCCGGTGGAATTGCAGCGGTTACTCCTTGTGACAGGGTGAACCGTACCGAAAGATTCGCCACTTTTTTGTCTTCAATAGGTATATACCACAGTCTGTCATAGGGCTTTTTTGTACCCTCCGGAATTCTTGTAAATGCAAGCGCCTTGAGTGCCAGAATACCCATTTTTTTCTCTTTTGCCTTTTCAACCACTTTGGGGCCGAAATTACCCTGGTTCCAGCAAACAAAATTTATAGGATAAAGTACGGTATCAAAGTCGAAATTTTCCATAGCCAGCAGGGCTGCTTCCTCAGAATGAGCAGAAAATCCAATAAACCGGATCTTTCCTTGTTGTTTGGCTTTCAGAACAGTTTCCATTGCACCGTTTGGTCCAAAAGCTTTCTCAACATCCTCCTTTTTGGTCAGAGCGTGCAATTGATATAGATCAAAATGATCGGTTTTTAGTTTTTTCAACGACTCATGCAATTCTTTTTCTGCTCCTGCTTTATCACGTTCAAGGGTTTTGCATGCCAGAAAGCATTGATCCCGGTATGGTTTCAGTGCCGGACCCAGGTGTTCTTCGGCATTCCCATAGGATGGTGCAACATCAAAATAATTGATTCCTCTTTCAAAGGCAGATGCAACCATGTTGTTTGCAGTTGCCTGTTCAACTCCGCTGACCAATATACCGCCAAACCCGATAATGGAAAGCTTTTCTCCTGTTTCTCCCAATGTCCGTTTTGGAAATTCAGTTTTTGGGTCGTACTTTTTGTTCCTTCCAAAAAGAGGAAAGGCAGTTAAGACGATCCCCCCGGAAAGGCATTTTTCAACGAATGTTCTGCGTTTCATTGTATTTGATATTTAGGTTGTATATGATGGATATTTGGTAATATAATTCCGAAATTAAAAAAACATACACAAGTTACAAACTAAATATAATACCAAGGCTTATTTTTTCCGTTATATATTCCATGGTTATTTTCTGGTCTGTGTCTGCTCAACGGATTTTATTAGTGAATCCGAATCATCTATTACCCCTATGTACCATTGATTTAATTCTTCTTTATTTTCTTTTTTTCCTCAGCACGCTGTCGCTGAAGCTTTAGCGTAGCCGCCCTTAGCCCTTGCCCCGTGAAATGCTTGCCATGTGGAATCCAACAAAAGTTGGTGCGAAGCTATGTTCTTACATGCCAATCGGTCTCCTGTGGCATGTACAGGTATTGTAGTCCATCCTCGGTAAAGGCCGCGATCTGCCCCCGATCCCCGGCTCCAATCCATGCTCCCAGCCCGGTACTGCAACCCGTGTATGGGGTTCAAAGGCGTATAATGTATTGTAATGAAGCTTATGGTTATGCCGTTGCTTTTAACAAATATATTGTCTGGCTTTGTAAAAACAAAATTTTCATTTGGATGTATTTTCGTAAATCAAATATTTTTCTTGCAAAAACAACCGGTATTTCTTTAAAACCTTAGATCTAATTTCGTATCACTTTTCAGTGGCATTATTTTACAAATCGTATTTTCGGATACTTGATATTTATTGGCTAATACGGAGTTTGATAAATTTCTTTTGTTAATCTCAGTTTGTAAATGTATATTTGCCACCTTGCGTTGGAATGATAACTTTGCTTCATTATTTTTTTATTTTAGCAGGTTGTCATTTCTTTTTAGACAATCGCAACAACAATGTTGTGTATAACTAAAAAATTACACTTACTGTTGGCAATAAGGTTTTAAAAAGGAAATAACTATTACTTAACCCTGACCGGGGAAAATCAATAGTTGAGGATTTCTCAACTATTGATTATTTCTACGTCAGCAGAAAAATTCATAGAATTCATGAATTTTTCAGGTTAAAGATCATTTGGATTAAGGATCAAAATTAAAAATTTAAAAAATGCAGGAGGGAAAAATACGAAATGCGTTAATAATGGGTGCAGCAGGAAGAGATTTCCACAATTTCAATACCTATTTCAGAAACAACAAAGATTCCAGGGTAGTTGCTTTTACTGCTATTCAAATTCCGGATATTGATGATCGAAAATATCCGGTAGAACTGGCTGGTAATATTCATCCCGAATACACGGATGGAATTCCAATTTATCCGGAATCAGAACTGGAAGCTCTTATTGAAAAACTGAGAGTACAGGATGTTTATTTCTCATACAGTGATATACCTTATCAATATATTATGAGCAAAAGTGCACAGGTCAATAAGGCGGGTGCCAATTTCATATTGCTCGGTCCGGGTGAGACCATGATTGAGAGCACCAAGCCGGTGGTTTCGGTATGTGCCGTCCGTACCGGTTGCGGAAAGAGCCAGACCACACGGCGGGTTGCTGAGATTCTGCGGGGTCTGGGCTACAAGGTGGTAGCTATAAGGCATCCCATGCCCTATGGGGACCTGGTAAAAATGCGTGTACAGCGGTTCGATTCCATTGCCGACCTGGGAGATCAGAATTGTACTATTGAAGAAATGGAAGAGTACGAACCCCATATCCGGTGTGGCATCCCTATTTATGCGGGTGTTGATTACGAAGCAATTCTGAGAGAAGCGGAGAAAGAAGCCGATATAATTTTATGGGATGGTGGCAATAATGATTTCCCCTTCTATAAGTCGGATCTTGAAATTGTAGTTGTTGATCCTCATCGTCCGGGTCATGAATTGAACTACTATCCAGGAGAAGTGAATTTCAGGAGAGCTGACGTACTGGTGATCAACAAAATAGATACTGCAGACCTGGAGGGTATTTTAAAAGTAAGGGAAAATATCAGGAATATCAACCCTGAAGCCGTGGTGGTTGATGCCACTTCTCCTGTATTTGTAGAAGAGGGGGAAAAAATAAGGGGGAAACGGGTCCTGGTAATTGAAGATGGACCAACCCTTACTCATGGAGAAATGAAATACGGCGCAGGTGTCATGGCAGCCTATAAATATGGAGCGTCAGAATTGGTGGATTGCAGGTCAGTAGCAGTGAAGAGTATTGCCGATACATTTGAAAAATACCCGGAGATTGGCGTACTGCTTCCGGCTATGGGCTATGGTGATCAGCAAATGAGGGACCTTGAAGAGACTATTGCAAAGGCTGACTGCGACCTGGTGGTCATTGCCACCCCCATCGATCTTGGACGGCTCGTGAAGTTCAATAAACCAACTGTCAGGGTTACTTACGAACTTAATGAATACGGTACACCCACATTATCTGAAATTCTCGAAAAGAAATTCAAAAAGTAATAATGCTAAAATAATTCCTAATCATAATAACAAAGGAGGTTTAAAATGAAAGAAGAAAAAAAATCTAAAATTGTGAACTCCTTTCCTTATGAAGCAGTGATCCCGTTTGGTGGCGCCCTGCACTGCACTACGCTGGACATTTATAGGGAGGGTACTTGTGAAGATTACTTCCCGAAACAGATTCCAGGTTATTAACAAATTGATACGTTTTTATGCAAAAACATCTTCTGGATAAAAAGGATATCGAAAGGATTATTGCCCGTATATCCAGTGAAATTCTGGAGCGCACCAAAGATTCTTCCCGTCTCATTGTCATTGGGATCAGAAAAAGGGGAGATTTCCTGGCGGAAAGAATTGCCCATAAGCTGGAATTCATGGATGGACAAAAGGTAGAAACGGCAGCCATTGATATCACTTTTTACCGGGATGATGTTCAATTGAAGGCTTACAAATATATATTGAAGGAAGAAATTAATTTTGAAATTACCGATAAGAATGTGGTGCTTGTGGATGATGTTATTTCCACGGGAAGGACGATCCGTGCGGCCGTCGATGCGCTTATTGACTCCGGAAGGCCCAGGTCCATTCAGCTTGCCGTATTGATTGACAGGGGGGGGAGAGAGCTCCCTATCCAACCGGATTATTCCGGCAAGAAAATGCAAACCGATTTTAATAATGAAGTAGTGGTAAAGTTATTGGAAATTGACGGTGAAGATGAGGTCCTTATCTCATGGAAATAATAAAGAACAATAAAACTGTAGTAATTGCCCTGGGTGGCAATGCCATTTTGCAGGCAGGTGAAAAAGGAACCTGCGAAGAGCAGTACAACAATGTAAAAATAGCCGCTATTGAGATTGTTAAAATCATTAGAGAAGGCTACGGTATTGCACTGACGCATGGTAACGGTCCACAGGTTGGTAATCTTTATATTCAAAACAGTCTGGCTGGAGAAGCTGTCCCTCCCATGCCTCTTGATGTCCTTTCGGCAGAGTCACAGGGATTGATTGGCTATTTCATACAGCAAGCCATGCAGAATGAGTTGGCCAGTCAAAATATAGATATCCCGGTTCTGACGCTAATTACCCAGGTTGAAGTCGATAAAAATGATCCGGCATTTAAAAATCCTACAAAACCAGTAGGACAATTTCATACGAGGAAAGAAGCTGAATTACTTATGGATAAAGCTTCGATTTTAATGAAAGAGGACAGCAAGAAACGATGGAGAAAGATCGTTCCTTCTCCAAAACCGGTCAGTATCGTAGAAAAAGAAGCTATAAAGGCCAATATAGAAGACGGGATAATTGTCATTGTCTCGGGTGGTGGAGGAATTCCGGTTATAAAAAATAATAACAACCTTGTTGGTGTTGAAGCAGTGATTGACAAAGATTCTTCTGCATGCCGTCTTGGTATTGATATTAAGGCAGATATTCTGATGATCCTGACCGATGTTGACCAGGTTGCATTGAACTTCAATACGCCGGATGAAAAATTGATTGATAAAATGAGTGTTGAGGAGGCGAAACGATATATTGCCGAAGGACATTTCAAAGAAGGCAGTATGAAGACAAAAGTGGAAGCCTCTGTAAAATTTGTAGAGAATGGAGGAGAAAAAAGTATTATTGGATCTCTTTATTTTGCATGTTCTGCACTTGATGGCAATAGAGGAACAACTATAAAATCGGGATGAATATGATTTATTTTAATAGATAAAAATGGGAATTAACTTCAAAATAGAAATGTAATCATAATAATTTGTTTTTGAAGGGAAGAAAATTTATATTTATGTGCATTAGCAAATAAGATGCATGATTTATAGAAAGATAATGTAAAAGATGGTTTGTCAAATGAATCAAAGAATAAAAATTTAAAAATTAAAAAAGTTTACTATGGGACCTGTAAAAAGTTTATATCAAAGCATGATTCCAAATCTGGAAGAACATCCTGAAAGATTAAATGCGACATTGGAGAGAGTCCAAGAGGTAGCGAACATTATTCTGGAAGGGAAAGCTCCCAACTTGAGGCAAGTTTTGAAAGATGCCAAAAATCCATTTCAACACCCAAGGGAACCTTTAAGACCCAAACAGGCAATAATCATAGCAAATAGCCTGGCTCAATTGGCTACCTGGAGCCAAATTCAGAATATGATTCAATTGATCAACTATTCTGAAATCAGCAAAGCAGAAGCTATTGATTTACATGAAACCTATAAAATACCTGTATCAAAATTAGAGAAAGATATCGTACCCATCAAAGGTGAAGGGTGCTGGATATTGGATATAGAGGGCAAGACGTATTTGGATATGGACAGTAACTACAGTGCTACAAACCTGGGTATGAGCAATGAAGATATAGCAAAAGGGCTCTATAATCAGGCTTGCCAATTAATTTCCATGAAGGAAGACCGGGTCCATATTCCCAGAAGCAGGTTTTTAAAGAGCTTTAAAGGCATGCTCCCCGAAGAGATAGCCTACTTTTATTGGCAGAACAGCGGTGGTGAAGCCGTCGACAAAAGTTTGAAAATTGCGAAGGCTTATACGGGGCAAACAGGTGTAGTAGCTTTTAAAGGTGGTTTTCACGGGAGAACCCATGGAGCTATAGCTGTTACTTATAATATAAAGTACCGGGAGCCATTTGGGCTCGATTCCTTGGATTGGGTTCACTTTGCAGATTACAATGATGCCAGTACTGTTGAAGAGCTCTTTGTTTCAGGAAAATCCAAGATTGTCATCCTGGAGTTGGTCCAGGGTGAAGAAGCCGGGATACGGCCAGCACACCCTGATTTTGTAAAAAAGCTTCGCCAGATCTGCGACCGGTACGATGGAGTCCTGATTTGCGATGAAGTTCAAACCGGATTTGGCAGGGTGGCAGAAAAGGAGGGCCAATGGTTCGCCTGCCAGAATTATGATATTGTACCTGATATCATCATTATCGGTAAATCCTTTGGAGGTGGTTATCCTGTAACTGCAGTAGTTACCAATGAAAAAATCTCCCAGGCCATGATACCTGGATATGACGGTTCAACTTTCGGGGGGAATCCAATGGCCATGGTATCGGCAATGATTGCCACCCGGCAGATGCAAAACCTCAATTTAACCAAAAATGTTATAGATCGTTCATCCCAGATAAAGGAAGGTTTGTACAAGCTAAGGGAAAAATATTCATTGATCGGTGATATTCGCATAAAAGGCCTGTTCATTGGCTTTGACCTACCTTCGGTAGAGCATACATGGAAATTTCAGCAGTTACTGGCAAGGCATAGTATTAAAAGCTCATTAACAACAGATAAAACAATACGTTTCCTGCCCCCCCTGGTTATTTCCAAAGAAGATATCGATTTTCTGCTTAATAAAATTGACCTGGCTTTGGATGATTTAGAAAAATATGATCAGGATAATTAAAAGAGGATTTGATATATAAAACCGCGGTCTCTTAACAATTAATCAGCTCTTTTTATGGAAATATTTGGGGAACGCTGTTCTCTTCAATATTCTAAATGATTTTTAATAGGAGAAATAATGGAATATCGAATCATTATATTAATCGTATTTTTTCTCGTTTCCTGCAGCAATAAATCCAGTGAAAAAGTTTCCGGAGAAGGTTCGCCAGCTGAAAAAATTATTTTAAAAGTTGCACATAATGATTAAGAAAAACACCCCTTCCATGCAGGATTTGAAAAATTCAAAGAAGTTTTGGAATCCGAGACAAATGGAGTTGTGGAAGTGCAGATTTTCCCTAATTTAATGTATCGGGATTATTCTGCAATCATTCAAATTTAGCAGTTCCATTTGAATAATATTAACCTTTTTAATTCACCCCGTTGGAATAATTATCCTACGGGGTAAATTTGCGAAGCTATGTTCATTATAACCTTTATCACTTTACTGCTTTTATCTTGTCCCGATTGGAATTACACTTGCGGTCACAGCTATGGTAGGGCTGATTCTTATCATTCCTGATACCGATGTTATTATTCTCCTGCCAATGAAGTTTGTATCCGGTCTGGATTCATTTACTCTCCTGCCCATTCCTCTTTTTATCCTGGCAGGTGCAATTATGGCCCAGGGTGGTATTGCCAGGCGGATCGTTGATATGTCAATGGTTTTTTTTGGCAGGATCCATGACGGGCTTGGCATTGTAGTCACTATTGCTACTTTTTTCTTTGGGGCTATCTGTGGATCAGGAAGCGCTAAAACAGCAGCGGTGGGTTCGGTGATGATCAACGAGATGAAGAGAAACAAGTATCCGTCAGATTTTTCCACTATACTTCCTTTTCGATTGGTGGATATAATTTGCCCTGCTATTCCAGATTGTCTCGCCTTTCTCCTTTGCTTTCCTGATTGAAAAGAACAGGCTGAAACCCAGCGCCGGTAACAGGACAAAAATTGCATCCGATATCAAATATAACCCGCGACCGGAACGACCAATAACATCGACTTGGTAATCTTCAAAAATAATGGCATGGTAATCCGGAACATAATAAGCAACCAGTACACCAATCAGGGCTGTGAATCCAGCACAAATTCCGCATAAACCACTGAGGGACAGAAATCTTTCCGACCGTTCCATGATCGAACGAATTTCGGATATGTCTTTTAGATAATCGGTATTACTATTCATTTTTAATTCTCCGGGGTTAATTTTTCTTTTACTATTTTTGTCAGTGACAAAATCCGACAATCCGTCTCATCGTGATCTATCCGAAAAATTTTGGGGATAAAACAGGTTTTGATAAAATCAGGGAAATGATTATCGAAGGATGCCTGAGTGAATTAGGCAGGCAAAAGGCAGAACAAATGTCATTTCTGAATTCTTTCGATCATATTAATACCCTGGTTACCCAAACGGCTGAATTCCTTAAGATACTTCAAAATCCGGAACCTTTCCCTGCTGATTATTTTCTGGATGTTACGCCCTTTCTTAAAAAAATAAGGGTCGAAGGCACCTGCCTCGAAGTTCCAGAATTGTTCAATCTGCGAAGGTCACTGGATACTATCCGTGCCATTCTGATTTTTTTTAAAAAAGCAGGAAAGGATGAATTTCCGTTTCTGACGGATTTATGCCGGGATGTAAAAGTATATCCCTATGTTATTGATTCCATTAACTCAATACTCAGCAAACAAGGGAGTATAAAGGATAAAGCTTCTGCAGAGTTGTCGAATATCCGAAAAAACCTTGCTGACAAGCAAAATGCTGTCTCAAAGAGAATGAACGTCATTCTTAAAAAGGTTCAATCCGAAGGTTGGGTGGAAAAGGATATGAGTCTGGCAGTCAGAAACGGCAGGTCGGTTATACCTGTAAGTGCCAATTTTAAAAGAAAAATAAAGGGTCTGATCCATGATGAGTCAGCCACCGGTAAAACCGCCTACATTGAACCGTCGGAGATCGTTGAGATGAATAATGAAATCAAGGAACTGGAATATGCTGAAAAGAGGGAGATCATTAAGATACTGATACGATTTTCCGATTCAATCAGGCCATACCTCGATGATTTATTGTATTCGTATAATTTCCTCGGGATAGTCGATTTTATTCGCGCCAAGGCATTGCTTGCCCAAAAAATCAATGCGGTAAAACCCGAAATACAGCCGGAACCCTGTTTGGACTGGAAGAATGCTGTTCATCCAATTTTATACATGGCTTATCTGAAAGAGAATAAAAAAGTTGTTCCTCTGGATATATACCTGAATAAAAAAGCCCGGATCCTGTTGATCTCAGGTCCGAATGCCGGTGGGAAATCCGTATGCCTTCAAACGGTTGGATTATTGCAATACATGTTACAGTGCGGAATGCTGGTACCTCTGCTTGAAAATTCCAGGATGGGCATTTTTGACAACATTTTTATCGATATCGGGGATGAGCAATCTATTGAAAACGATCTTAGCACATACAGCTCTCATTTACTCAACATGAAGTTTTTTATCCGGAATGCCGATCAAAATACCCTCATTCTGATCGATGAGTTTGGAACCGGAACCGAACCGGCGTTGGGTGGCGCCATTGCAGAATCAATTCTTGGCGAGCTAAATGAAAAGGGAACCTTTGGCGTTCTTACAACTCATTATACAAACCTGAAACACTATGCTTCATCTATCGATGGTATTGAGAATGGCGCAATGCTATTTGACAGTCACCGGATGGAACCATTGTTCAGGCTGGAAATAGGTAAACCGGGAAGTTCTTTCGCGTTCGAAATTGCGCGGAAAATAGGATTACCTGAAGAAATCCTCAAAGAGGCAACCGGAAAAGTAGGAGAGGGGTCTGTAAATTTCGACAAACATTTAAAAGACATTGCAAGGGATAAACGGTATTGGGAAAACAAAAGAAGCCATATCAAAAAATCGGAGAAAAAGCTGGAAGAACTTATTGAACGGTATGTAAAAGAGCTGAATGACATCAAAAAATTCAGGAATGAAATTATCGGTAAAGCAAACGAGGAAGCAAAGGAGATTCTGGCAGAGGTAAATAAAAAAATTGAAAATACTATCCGGATCATTAAGGAAACAAATGCTGAAAAAGAACGAACGCGTGAAGCCCGCCGCCAGCTTGAAACCTATAAGGAGAAAATTGACAGGAATCAGCTATTAAAGGAGGAGAAAACAAGTGGGGAGATTAGCCGGCTTGAAAAAAAAGAACAACAACTAAGGAGAACAAAACCTCACCTGGCAGAAAAAGTAATGAAGGGGTTGAGATCATCGAAGACTGAAACAGACATTCATGTCGGTGATAAAGTAAAAATGGTGGGTCAGGAAACCGTTGGTGAGGTGATGAATATCAACAACAATAGTTACCTGGTATCGTTTGGCAACATAATAACAACCCTTCCGGAGAAAAAACTCATCAGGATCAGTAATGAAGAATATCATAAGGCGCTGAAAGCGACCGGTCAGAGCAGGGCTGCCACATGGAATATTGGCGAGCGTAAATTACATTTTGTTCCCGATATTGATGTCCGTGGTCAGCGGGCTGAAGAAGCATTAAGAACGGTAATGGAATTTATTGATGAGGCAATAGTGGTTACAGCCAGGGACTTAAGGATATTGCATGGAAAAGGTGATGGAGTGCTACGGCAGATCATTCGTGATTACCTGAAAACCGTCGACCTGGTAAAAACTTTCCGCGATGAACATATCGAACGCGGAGGAGCGGGAATAACCATTGTAGAATTGGAATTTTAAAACTAACCCCGACAGGGTTGTGCCATTGGCATTCCCATGGAAGGAACCCTGTCGGGGTTAACACTTTATGAAAAAAGCATCCATGTTCCATTTATTATATTGTTCACGATGCTCACAATGTTCACATTGTTCCAAAGAGACCAATGCCGGCAAGCGAATGTTAAATTCTTTTTCAGTAAATTTAATGAAAAAATAACTTTTAAATTATGATACAGGTTCCGGTAAAAAATCTTAATGAATCCCAGCTACTATCTGAATATAACTCAGTAAGAGAGGACCTAACTGGCATTTCAAAATCAATAAGACAATTTAATCTTACAACAATAACGATAAGTGCTGCTGCCGTTTTATTTACCTTTCAGTTCACAAACCAATGGTTAAGTTTTCTGGGATTTTGGTACACGATTATCTCGTTTTTTTATGTTAAAGCTCAAAAGTTTTCTATTAGAAGCCTTGGTATTTATATTGAAGTGTTTATTGAATCAAGATTAAAAGAGCTCAATTGGTATTCAGTAAGATATGCGATTTCCGGTATAAGCCGGTGGGGTAGAAAGGGTTTAGATAGTATAATAGTTTTATATGGTTTTATTTCTTTTGTTTGTGCGGCAGCTTTTTATTGGATGTCCATTGAGAATTGTTTCTTGAGTACATTTTGGCTCATATTAATTCCTGTATTGTATATAATGGTATTGTTAATAATGATTCGGGTTTATACCTGGGATAGAGACGAAAAGTATCGTTCCCGTTGGAAAGAAAAATATGCTGAGATATACTCTAAGTGATAAATTATTGTAATTGGATATAATGATTGCGTATATGAAATTTTGAGAATTTCAGGGGGTTCACTATCAAACCATTTGTTTTCGTTTGCAGGAGATATCAGACCGAAGGATTATGTTGGCGCTATTTATCAATTAATCTTTCAAGTTGTTTCTTTAATTTTGGCAGATCTTTTGAAATTATGCCCCAGGTTATAACATCATCAACTTTGTCATACCCATGAATCACCCAATTTCTCTAACCTGTAATGTAGTTCAAAATAATTATCCGTGTATTTCTCAATGGATATGTTTTTGAATGATATTAAAATATCAATATCGCTTTTATCATTAAATTGATCTGTACAAGCTGAACCAAAAATATACAATGTTTTAACATCGTATGCTTCGCAAAGCTTTCTAATTGCTCCCAACTTCTCTTCAATAATTTTTTGCATTTCAATTACTTTTATGCAAAAATAACATTTTACTTTTTATCTGTTCACGGTAATACAGCACAAATGTACAACGATTGCCGGTATAGCACTACGTTTTATGCCCGGATTTAATATTAAGTTCTTTTAATAAACGCTTCAATATCAATATCCGCTTGCTTTAATATAGCTCTTAAAGTACCTTCAGGCATATCTCCTGAATGATTTGGCACTGTAATATATCTGTTTGTTACCGGATTGTGCCAAATCTCGTGACTCCCTGCAGCTTGTCGATGAAACTCAAATCCAAATCGTTTAAGAATCCTTATAATATCTCTATACCTGTATCCTGAAAGTCGACCCATCTTAAACTCCAATTACTAACGGGTAATCAAAACTGTCCGTTAAGGTCTTTAAATTGGATATCTGTTCTTCCCGGGCTTCAATTAACTTTTTTGCCACATCCTTTGCTATTTCAATTGTCTCCGCAATAGTTCTCCCCTGGGCTATGAGTCCCTGAATATTATCCGATGTAGCGAGATAAAAACCTTCCGGCAATTTCTCTATATGTAAATTTACTACTCGTTCCATTTTATACTCCTTTTTTTCAAAGTTAACGAAAATTTGATAATCTACTGTGTTTTAAAATGAGCACCCAACGTATAAGTGTTTATTCTTCCTTACTGCAAGTTAGCAAATTAGTTTGTTAATATCATTGAGGAGATTTAAAAATTTCTGATAATTTATTCAGAATGAAGGATAAAGCAAAGCTGGACTATACCGCCGGTCTATGGGTATTTTATTGACGGGCTTTCGTTCAACATGGCTTCATGCCGGGTACCGGTGTCTCCCGATAGCTATCGGTACGATGGCTTTCATTACCATACGAAGTTTTATTTATTAACGGCGGGTTATTATTTTTTACCATATTTATCAATCAATTTGTCTAACAATGTATCTGATAACCTAAATCCTCTGTTAACCATTTTTAAAATAGTACTTAACACATCTGTTATTAATCCTTTCTTATCGGCTAAAAGGAGTATCCCTATTGTTCCAATTATATCAAGATTAAAAGATTTCGCAATCTTTCTGCCTTTAACTTCATCAATAATCAGTGTTGAATTTTTTGTATCCAGTGCAAGTGCAATTGAACTGGCTTCCCCCCTGTCTACTATTTTTTCTATCTCAGCTTGTTTATCCTTATTTTTTACCTCTGAAACAATAATCCATTCGGGTAAATTTTCACCAAACTCAGCCTGAACCTCTTTTGTAATAATGACTTCCTGGTATAGATCCCTGAGAATATCAAGCAATCCAATATTACTGAGTGCAATCAGGCAGCTTGTATCTGATATAATTATTTTATCCATTTATAATTTGCTTAATATCATCAACGCTTTCTCCAAATATTGAAACCCCGTATTTTCCAACATTTTCAAGAAATTCTCGCTTTGATATCCCTACTAAGTCTGCTGCTTGTCCCGATGACATTATACCTTTTTCAAACAGATGAGCAGCCAGCTGCATTTTAACATCTATTTCATCAACCGAATCAGGTATCTTTAAAGTTAAAGTTTTCATAATCAAATAATTTATCTAATTACAAAAATACTCAAAAAGATGGAAAACAACATGTTTGCAGGTATTTTTATGAGCACATTTTACAACGATCTTCGATTATCGCAAATCGTCCTATGTAATACCTTTTCAATGGGGAAAAAAACCGGAACCGGTCAGTAAGGGTGCAGCAAGCCGTATTTCCCGGAAAGAATAATGCGAACATGAAAGCCAGGAGCTGAAAAGAAGGCTTATATTATGTCCGCATTATTCCCGCCTAAATGTTATAGCGTGTGCTACTTCCAATTTTCAATCTTTAATCCTGGTATTTTCTTAAAATGACTCTCATTATTTGTTACCAATATCATGTCATTCTCTATAGCTATCCCTGCAATTAATAAATCAATATCATCTACTATATTTCCGCTTTGTCTTAATGTCGAATATAATTCAGCTGATATCTTAGCAGATTTCTCAGACATTGGTAACACAAGATTTTCTGCTACAAATTCCTCAAAAATAGTCAATTGTTTTAATGCATTTTTTGCTAATAAACCACCTATAATCTCATAATAAGTAATTAAGCTTATTTCAATCAAATCGTAGTATTGTAAATAACTCTCGAAATTCCTGACAACAATTTCATCTCCTTTAAAGTAGTAAGAAAGAATATCGGTATCAATCAACGCCCTATTCATTTATTCTCCTTTTATTGCGTTGTCGATTCTTTATTAAGTTTTCCGTTAAGTCTTGAAAGATAGAACCATCAATATCTTTCCATGCTCCTGCAAAGGATAATGTTTTTGATTTATGGTCACCTTTTCCTACAAGCTTTGAAATAAAATCATCTAATTCCTTAAGCTTTTCAGAAGGAATTCTTTGAATTTTCCTTAATAGCTGATTTCTTATCTGCGAATCTGTAATCATATTCTTTTTTTTTACAAATGTACCAAAAATCACCAAATTAACTGTATACAATTATGCAGTTGTTTTCTCCTTCAGCATTGCGCTACAACATATAAGTGCTTTATCCTTCGTTACTGCAAGTTAGCAAATTCGTTTGTTAATAGCATTGAGGAGATCAAAAAATTCTGTTAGTTAATTCAGAATGAAGGATAAAACAAGACCCGACTATGCCGCCGGTCTGTGGGGATTTTATTGACGGGCTTTAGTTCAACACGGCTTCATGCCGGGTACCGATATCTATCAAGACAATATCGTATGAAGCCTAATTTATTTGTGACGGAGATTATTGATTCTTTTTAATACCTAATTGAAAACATAAAGCTTTAATAATCTCTTCCTGTTTTATACTATCATTGATTCGACCATACTTTTTTGATAATCTTTTTTTATCTATTGTCCTTATTTGGTGGCATAAAACTATAGATTCATTCTGCAAGCCATATTTTCCTGCAGGTATTCCTGATTCGTTCGGATAAATCTGCCTGCCAGGTTTTCTGGTTGTTATGGGTAGAATATTGACAATACTTAACAGATCATTAATATCATCTTCACTGATTATTAAAACGGGACGGGATTTACCTTGTTCTGAACCTATTACCGGATCAAGATTTGCTCTCCAGATACTCCACTTTTTTAGCTTCATATCGATTCCTTGTCAATATTTTCAAAATCAGCACTAATTTCAGCTATATCAGCAAGGAATAATGGATCATTAGAAGCTTTCTTCATTAAATCAATTTTATCTTCCTGTTCATTGTCGATATCTTCAATAATTACCATAACCTTTTTTTTCATCTTGAATTTATCAGGAAGATATATAATCAACTGGTTATTTTTTTTAACCTCATATGTTTTTTTGTATGTCATTATTTATCCTTTTTTGCAAAATTATGAAATTCTACGTTAAAGTGAATTATTAAATGCTTTGTTTTTTTAACTTTAATTCAGCTAATTGTTTTTTTATATATTCCTTTTCTTGTTCAAAAGTCATATTCATAATTTCTAAGCTGAATTTATCACGTATTGCACGCATTTTCTTTACTAAATCAGTTCTTTCCTTATTCGTTTTCATAACTAAAAATTTCTTTTGGTGTCCGTATTTCAATCATTTGATATCCTTCTCTGAAATTTATTGAATTGTATCCCTCAAAAAAAACCTGGATATAATCAGGGGCTCTATATAATTCCAATTCTAAAATTTCCGAAACTACAATCTTTATCCGATTTTGCAATAATTTTTCAAAAAAGGGTTTGGTTTCTTTCGCAAACTCCTTATCAAAGTATCCACCAAAAACAGAAGCATCTATGTAAATTCGTTTTATCATAAAACAAAGTTACAGGATTTTAAATTAAGATTATGTTTTTTTCTTATGAATATGGCATGTAACGTATAATTACATTATCCTTCCTTACTGCAAGTTAACAAATTCGTTTGTTAATAGCATTGAGGAGATTAAAAAATTTCTGATCATTAATTCAGAACGAAGGTCAGACTATTTTACATTTTTGAGCCAACTATGAGTCCATTGTGAGCCAACTGAGCCAACTATGAGCCAACCTTAAGCTTATAAATTGCACTTGAACCTTTTGTACCTATATTTTTTAATAATTTTTTTTCTTCCAATTCCTTAATATCTCTGGTCGCAGTAGCTTTTGAGACATTGGTTATCTTCTGGTAAATAGAATTGTTGATTTTGCCATATTTCTTGGTATACATAACAGCTTCAATCTGCCTTTCATTTAAGCCTATTTTTTTTAATTGGTCTTCTGTAAACCTGTCTTTATATATCTTACTCAAAAAGCCACCCTGTTCTTCTTTCAAATCAGGTTCCGGCAAATCAGCCTCACAGCAAGCTTCCAAAATTTTTATCGTTCCTCTTCCCCAAGATTCAATGTAGCCACCTTTGAAACATACATCTGCGATCAAAGGATTTCTGGGTTTGGATCTATGTACTTTTTTCAGGTCTTCTTCGGTTATTCCTTCAGGTAACCCCCCATCATTCCAGACACTGAAATGATTTTCATATAAACGGATTTGAGTTTGAGCGCCTAAGTAGTTTCTATGTACCAAAGCATTAAGTATCATTTCGCGGATGGCAGCTACAGGATATTCATCTTTTTCTACTCGTTGCATACCTTTAAAGTCAATCGGGTGAATGAAGAATTTGGCATTAAGCATCTCACCAATTCGTTCTTTCAGTTGGATCAAGTTGCCTTCAACCACCTCATGGAATTTCAGATCGGCATCAGATTCACCAAACTTGCCTATTTTAACCATTATATTCGGATAAAATTTTCCTGGGTCTTTCCCGAATAACACAATGGAAGCTCTTTTCAAATTGCCCTCTTCGCTTAAACGAAGTTTCTCCAGTAAGTCTGGAATTGTAATATCGTTTTCAACATTGATGCGCACAGCTTGGTTGACATCTTTGAGAAATTGTCTGATGATTGTCTCATCAATATCATCAATAGAAGCTTTTTGTTCCGCAATATTGTCCCATGTCTTTCCGGTCCGCTTTAGAATGAATTCGTTCAATGCCGGACCTTTCAACTCCTGTAATGTGCTTCCGGCACGGATATAATATTTGCCCCTCAGAGAGATAGGAACATCATAATGAGGGATTATAATCTCAAGGTAATTTTTGTTGCCCTCACTTTGTAGGTTTACTTCTGCAAATACTCCTAAAATATCCCGGAATTTGTTGGGAAGCTGTTCTAATAATTCCTGGTGATTATTAATGCCCGTTACTTTTCCATTATCATCTATGCCAATATAGAGTTTGCCACCATTCGCATTTGCAAAACCGCACACCCATTTCAAGTAGTCATCACGCCAGTTTTTTTTATATTCTATGTTTTGTTGTTCGGGCATAATTTGTTAATCCTCCTCTTCTACTTCTAAATTACTTAATTTGCCAATTGTGCCAAAGTTATAAATGTTTTATCCTTCGTTACTGCAAGTTAACAATTTCGTTTGTGAATAGTAGTAAGGAGATTAAAAAATTTCTTATAGTTAATTCGGAATGAAGGATAAAACAAAGTTGGACTAT
>Ga0114919_10000456_pt1 | contig 31487 bp, 24 predicted proteins | sample BlataG_FD_88682 | JGI IMG/M metagenome (GOLD analysis project Ga0114919, IMG submission 88682) | Deep subsurface microbial communities from Black Sea to uncover new lineages of life (NeLLi) - Black_00105 metaG | ecosystem: Environmental > Aquatic > Marine > Oceanic > Sediment | place: Atlantic... | reverse complement strand
GTAAACAATTATCTGCCTATTCCTGATCTAGGAAAATGGGTTCTGATCTTCTGCATGATTCTCGGACGCCTTGAGATATACACCGTTATCATTATGCTTGCCCCTGCATATTGGCGGAAGTAAGAATATTGTCATTTGTCAGTCGTCATTTGTCATTAACCCAACAAACACAATAAACTCAACAAACCCAGAACCGGATATCACTCATGAGCCTTGTAATCATCTCTAACCTTTCTATCACCTTTTTAGGAAAAAATCTTTTCCATAAAATAGGACTTCAGGTCGAGTCTGGAGACAGGATTGGCCTTGTAGGCCCAAATGGTTCAGGTAAAACAACATTGTTGAGACTTATAGGTGGCGAAATTCTTCCTGATAGTGGGGAGATTAAGAAAAGAAAAGGAATACGGATAGGATACCTTCCTCAAGATGTCCATACTGCATTATTCGGCAAGGTTCTCAAATCTATTCTGGATTCTATACCAGGAAGGGTCAGACTTAGAGATGCGATAATGAAGGCAGAAGAGTCTATAAAAAATATCCAGCAAAAAAGTAGCCAACTAAAACTGGCAGGGAGACTTGCCGAACTACACCAGGAGATAAGTTATCTGAATAGGCAATTTCCTTCCCATGAGGCCGAAAGAATCCTTGCGGGTTTAGGTTTTCAATCCGAGGATTTTGATTCTCCCGCTTCCTCCCTGAGCGAAGGATGGAGAATGAGAACAGTATTGGGGAGTCTTCTTTATCAGACGCCTGACCTCCTCTTGCTGGATGAACCGACCAATCATCTTGATATCCCGTCTGTTCACTGGTTGGACCAATTCCTTCAAACATATAAAGGCGCCATAATTCTTGTATCCCATGACAGGGATTTTTTAAATAAGCAAATAAATCGCATCATAAGTCTTGAATCGGAAGGCATGAAAAGCTACAGGGGGAATTATGATTTTTACCTGAAAGCCAGGAAGGAGGAAGGACTAAACCTTGAGGCCAGGGCCAGGAACCAGGAACAAAAAATAAAAGAGGCCGAGAGATTTATTGAAAGATTTCGGTATAAGGCCTCAAAGGCCAGACAGGCTCAAAGCAAGATAAAATTGCTCAAAAAAATGGAATTAGTTGAATCTCGCCGACCCCCAAAGACCATCCACTTTTCCTTCCCTGTTGTGCCCAAGAGTGGGAGAGAGGTGGTAGCAATCAAAGGGGTTTCAAAAGGTTTTAATAAAAAAATTGTTTATACTGACCTCAATCTCACTGTATTAAGGGGTGAAAGGATAGCCATTATAGGGCCAAATGGTGCTGGTAAAACAACCTTACTCAGGATGATAGCAGGGGAGATTACACCTGACCATGGTGAGATAACACTGGGTCATAAGGTAACCATGGCTTACTTTGCCCAGCATCACAACGATATGCTTGACCCCAGAAAGACAATAGTTGAGGAAGTGAGCCTGTCTGCCCCCAATGAAACAATAGGGTTTGCAAGGACTGTGTGCGGCACCTTTCTCTTTTCAGGCGATGATGTAGACAAGTCAATAGGCATCCTTTCAGGTGGAGAAAAGGCAAGGGTATCGCTTGCGAAATTGCTCGTAAAACCTGGAAACCTTATGTTGATGGATGAACCAACAAATCACCTTGATCTTATATCATCAGAAATTTTAATAGATTCCTTAGCTGATTACAAAGGCACATTATTATTTGTTTCCCATAACCAGTCATTTGTAAACAGATTAGCAACAAAGATCTGGGATATACAGGGAGAATTAATTGAAGAATATCCTGGCAATCTCAATGAATATTATGATCATCTGGAAAGAATTGCCAAAACTTCACCTGAAGACTCTGATAAGAAACAAAGTCAAGTAGTACCCGGTGGAAATAAAAAATCTCGAAAGGCGCAGAAAAAAGAAGCGGCAGAAAAACGCCAGTTGATCAGGGAAACCCTTAAACCCATTCAGGAGAAACTACTTGTATTAGAAGAGAGGATTTCTGATTTGGAAAAAAGGCAAAAAGAACTGGAAACAATTCTTTCAGACCCAGGCATTTTCGCAGATAAAGATAAAAGCCCATCATTCTTAAATGAATATAGTGAAGTCAGGGAAAAGTTAAGAGAATTGATAGCACGATGGGAATCCGGTCAGGATCAATTGGAATCCACTAAGAGAGACCTGGGTATCTAATTATAACGTTAAAGTGTAATAACTGAGACTTGATCGTGCAATTTTACGATAGAGACTTTAAGGTTAGCTTAGAACATTTTATTAAGATCTTCGATCCCCTGCTTTCAATGAATTTCGATTGAAATAAGCAATAGATTGAGGATAACTGAAATTGATTAGTTCAGTTAGTAATCGACGATCGATGCCCTTTGACGAACAGAGCATCAGGTGTCTGGCAAGCAGAAGTGAGCACGCATAGAAGGTCGTTCGAGTCAGGTGAAGGCCTCACAGAAAAGGAGGCTGCTCGCTCGATTAACTTTGAAAGGATGGACTAATTCTATAGTCAATGCTAAAAAAAGGAGCTGATAAAAAAATATGATAAAAAAATATGATAAAAAAATATTGACAAAGACTATAGGTTGTGCTATTTTGCTTTTAATGAAACAGTGTTGCTTAATATGAACCAAACAAGGGGTTTAAAAAAGCATGGCATGGATTAAGCTAATTGAGCCCGAAGAGGCCAATGAACATGTTAAGCAAGTCTACAGAGATATTGAGAGATTTAGGGGAGCAGGAAAATAGGAATGCAATATAAGGCCTACGCTAACTTGCCGGATGTTTTGGAGGCACATTGGGAAAAAACAAAAAGGCTAACATGTTTCGGTAACCTTCACCAGAAGATAAAGGAGGATGCATCTGTTATCGTTTCTGAAGTTTTTACTGTGAGCCTTGAATCAAGTTCCATTCTTATGCCCTCCGGGCTGAGGGATTTTCTGAGGAGGATAGAAATAATATCATACAAATTATTCGCATGCATTTGTGCCTGGAATTAGTGGAAACAGGGTGCCATCCCCGCCTGCCAAAGTGATGCACGAGCGGGCAGGGGTGGCTAGGGCACTATAGGTGAGGAATCCGAGCAACACTGCAATCTCAGCAAGGGCATGGAAGATCTGGTTGTGGAGTTCTTCCCTTCATCAACCCTTTGGATTGGTAAATGTGGCCTCACAAGGTAAATTGGGATATTTGATACCATCATAGAGCCTATAATGCTTTCCTTTTCCCCTATCATGGACTATATGCACAAAGGACTTCATATCGGGATATTGTTGGTGGTAGCGAAATAACTCCAGCAAAAAGAGGCTGACTGGATCATAGGCTAATCCAAAAACTTTATATTTGTGGGCCAGGATGAATAAAAGAAAAGTCCGCCAGGGAAGAAACGAATCAAAAGAGTCCGCCAACAATACGCCCATCAGGGTAAATTTTTACATAGCGTCGTTAGTAGGTTTGTTTTAATAACCGGAAGGTCCGGGGTTTGGCCTTTGGCTCGTAGGGTCTATGGCTCGGAGAGGAAAAGGATAATTATACTTGGAACTGATGTGGACATAGATTCAGTTGAGTTTGTTGACGATATTACCAATGGCAAAAGGTGTCATATTTCTCAAGCCGCACTTCCTATTGCTTTAAAATGCCGTAATAGCCCAGTATTCTTTCAACGGTCATTCTATGCAGTTTGGCCCTGAACTCTTCGAGAACTTTCTCAGCGACTGTCGCTCCAGAAAGACCGTACTTGGCTCTTTGGTAAATGACGTAGCCAATGATTTTAGATGTTAACCTGTCAGGCTTTGTTTTACCTTTGGCTCTATCTGCCAGGCCTGCTAGCCCCTCTTTACCAAAGGCTTCAAGTGCTTAGCAGAAGGACTCACGGGAGAAACCAAATTCTTTACAGACCCTAGTAATAAAATGGCCTTCATGGCAGTGGGCTCGGAGCATTTCATACTTTACCTAAATCCTGTCATCAGATTTGAAAAAAATAAGATTCTTGAAACAATTTGGACTGTACAGTTTTATGACCCCTCTTCATGGAGAATCCCTAATTTTACAAGGATAAAGATAGCAAACAATTAATAAGATATGGATGTAATTTTACCGCTTTTTTGGAAATAATATTTGCTCTAAAGATATATCGTGGCTTTATGAAGAGTTCTCTTTAGGAATGGAAAATGTTAGCAGGTTTGGTAGTGAAAAGCAGAAACAACAAATCAAAATTGAAAAAATTGAAAGTAATAAACCAATTGTCTCAGAAATAAAAGAGCTAAGAGGAACTGTGCATGAGTCTAGCAAAGTGGAGATGGCCTGTTCATTTAGAGTCTAAGAATCCTACAATGGATAAAAAACTATGTATCACGGTATGCCCAAATGGAGCGCTTATAACCAGGGAACAAAATCCCAACCAACCATATACCCCTAGGGAGATTGCACAACAAGCAATAGCTGCATATAAAGAAGGAGCGGTTATGCTCCATTTTCACGCAAGAGATGAGCAAGGCTATAATATACCAAGTGACGCACGACCATACATTGAAGCAATTGAGCTTGTGCTTAGTGAATGCCCTGACATGATAATGTGCCCATCCATATCGATTCAACCAAAGAAAACAGGTGCAGGCCTTTACGAGGTTGAAACCGTCCAAGAAGTTGTTGATGCATTACTTAAACGTGGGCGAAGATTTATCGAGACAACTGTAATCACGCCCGTCAGCTATGTTAGCCCTAGACCGATTCACCCAAGGGAAAAAGAAGCCCCCAAAACAATTGTTACTCCGGAAAAGCTTCAAGCAGAAGCCAAATTTATACAAGATAAAGGAATCAAGCCGGAATTTATGGCACATAACTTTGAGGCTATTGAGAATGTAAAGGAGTATCTGACAGAAACTGATATCCTGAAGAAGCCGTACTTTATCTCTATGGGTCCAGGTATGCATAAGCCAAGTCCTAAGACTTATCCCGACCCGTGGGGAATGATCTATCTGATAAACATGAAAGAGAATATGCCTCCCTATACGGTAATAGGGACAAGCATAGGTGGCCGCAACTGGTTACCTATTACTATTTTAGCAATCATGCTGGGGGTTGATTTTATCAGAGTTGGCATGGAAGACAGCATATGGCTGTATCCTCATAAAGACGAAAAAATAAAGTCCTGCGCTCAAGTTACAAGCAAAATAGCAATTATAGCAAAAGAGTTAGGTAGAGAATTAGCAACGCCTGATGAGGCCCGAGAGATTTTAAGTATCAAGAAACAGGGATAATGTTAGAGCATGAAAATACATGGGGTATTTATAAAAATTTCCAGAGGACTAAGGGCATGAGCCCGAGGGTGAATGCCTTAAATTAGGTTAGTGCCTTTTGAGTGACATGGGCGCGACCCGTGGGTATCTACTTTCTTTAACAATCCCGAAGGTTCTTATAATTTCACTTCTGAACGGTTTCATTTTTTTATAGATCAAACTATGAGGCACTGTTGGTCCATATTTTCGATATCCGTCATTGAAGTATATATAGCTATTATAGCCATGTTTGTATTGTTCTTTTAGACATCAATACTATTATGGATACCCTTAAGAATATCTTTATAAATCCTCAGTTCGCAATCTTGTGGACTTTTAGAATAAGGAAATGGTGAAAAGCATTTTGACTTTCACGAATCTATACCTTTTCTACTTTTACATAAAGGAACTCATTTTTAGATAGCCATTTTTGATTCTTCTTTGATAAAAAAAAATAGTGACTACTCAGCAAATGACCCCAACGCTTCGCATTAGGGTTATAAATGAAAGAAACTTGCTAGGAAATCACCATTTACGATATAAAGGCACCATAAAGAGATATACTGCACTCTGGCAGTCAAGGCCGATACTACAATGGTGTCACTGGCCCCGTTACTCAGCATGGTTTCCCGATCAAATCGGGATTTCTAACATTGGCGACGTGGCCTCCACTTTTTTGGTGGTACACGATCCCGTTTAGGAGAGTGCAAAGAAAACCGACCCGGGCCAGAGCGCAGCTATCTGTAACCCCCAGCAAGGAGATAGCACCATGAGCAAGCATATTAACAAGCAAAATCAAACGCAACGAAAAAAACATTATAGAAAAAAGCAGAGCGACTCCTTTCCTGTCATTAATACAAACGCAGCCGGCATCGATGTGGGCTCCACAGAGCACTGGGTCGCGGTACCCGAAGACCGAGATGAACAACCTGTGCGCAACTTCAAATGCTTTACGGCTGATCTGCACGCCATGGCTGATTGGCTGAAAGAATGCGCTATCCAAACTGTGGTCATGGAATCGACCGGTGTCTATTGGATTCCCCTGTATCAAATCCTGGAAAGTCAGGGATTTGAAGTGAAACTGGTCAACGCAAGACATGTGAAGAATGTCCCTGGGCGTAAAACCGACGTATCGGATTGTCAATGGCTCCAACGTTTGCATACCTACGGACTTTTGTCCGGTTCCTTCCGGCCCGAAGACTCTATTTGTGTACTGCGTAGCTTCTGGCGACATCGAGATACCCTTATTCGCTATGCCTCTTCCCATGTGCAGCATATGCAGAAGGCCCTCACCGAGATGAATATCCAATTGCACAAGGTGATCAGTGACATTACCGGATTGACCGGAATGCGCATAATCAGAGCTATACTGACCGGTGAGCGCGACCTGGTAACATTGGCTCACATGAGAGACCCTCGTATTAAGAGCAGTGCCGAGCAGATAGCCAAGGCACTAGAGGGAGATTATCGCAAAGAACACCTTTTTGCCTTGCAACAAGCCGTTGAACTCTATGATGTCTATCAGCAAAAGATCCAGGCCTGCGATCAGCAGATTGAGCAATATTTAACTCAATTAGATTCCAAAATAGACCTTGAATCCAATCCCCTTCCATCCTCCACAAAGAGCAATAAAACACCAAAAGGCAATGCCCCTCATTTTGATCTACGCACCCATTTATACAGGATCAGCGGCGTTGACTTTAGCCAGATCGATGGACTGGATGCGGTCTCTGTGCATACCATCCTCTCCGAGGTGGGTCTTGATCCTGCCCCCTTTCCCACAGAAAAACACTTTTGCTCCTGGCTTGGTCTGTCTCCCAACAATCGCATTACAGGAGGGAGAATCAAGAGCAGCAAAACAAGAAAGGTTATCAACCGTGCTACGAGCGCTTTCCGAATAGCAGCTCAGAGCCTCACCCATAGTTCAAGTGCCCTTGGGGGCTACTATCGCCGTATGTGTGCTCGCTTGGGCGCCCAAGAAGCAATTACTGCCACCGCCCACAAGCTGGCACGAATTTTTTATCACCTCTGGAAAAATGGCGGAACCTATCAAGATCCCGGCCCCCTTTATTATGAACAAAAATACAAAGAACGTGTTATCAATAATATGATCAGAAAGGCCAAACAATTGGGCTTTCAAATTAACATAGAGCCCCTTAATGAGCTTCAAGTTTCTTAGGAGGTTGTCAGGTTCACGCCTGCCCGCCGGACGGCAGGCGGGGTTCACGGTTCACGGTTGGTTGGCTTTCGTTCTTCATATTTCTTGAGATAGTTGATGAACCCACGAACGGCGGCACGAGTTCGTCTTGCCTGCTCATAAACATCTTTGAATTCTTTGGGCGATATGTATTCTTCAGAGGTTATTAGGTTCAAGGTTCACGGTTGGTTTCTTTATCTTTATACTGGTCTATATTCATCGTTTTATAACCTTGAACCTTGGAACTGTGAACCTGAAAAGTTGTCTTGTATCTGTCTCTTCAGTCCATAGTCCTTTGCGAATCCTGACTTCTTTGTTAAACGGTATACTTTCTGAGTAAATTCTCGCGCCAGTTGCCAAGCCTCAATATCTTCAAACCGTTCAATCTTCATCGCTTCTTAACCTTGAACCGTGAACCGTGGAACTTTGAACCTGAGTAGTTACAAAAAATAAAAAAAATAAAAAAAATAAAAAAAAATTGACAAAGACTGTAGGTTGTGCTATGGTGCTTTTATTGAAACAGTGTTGCTTAATATGAACCAAACAGGATATATAAAATCATTGCAATCTGCAATGGATATCATCAATTCTTTTACTTTTGACAACTATAAATTAGGTGTATCTGAAATTGCGCGAAAATTGGGTATGAATAAAACAAAAGTATCGCGAACGCTATCTACTTTGGCGGTCAGTAATATGGTCATAAAGTCAGAAAGCAGTCAAAAATATCGGTTAGGTCCGAAGGTATTACAATTAGCGTCGATTTATGTTTCAAGGGGAAATCTGAGAGCCATAGCTTCACGCTATTGTAAAGAATTAAGAAGAGAGACCCTTGAGACAGTTGGTGTCTTCATTCGCGAAGGAGATAGCCGGGTTTTTATAGATTGTCTCGAGAGCCCTCAAGAGCTCAGCTTTACACCAAAAGTTGGTGAGCGTGCTCCCCTTTATGCGGGCGCACCCGGCAAATTGCTTTTGGCGCATTTACCTGCGGAGAAAAGGGAAAATCTGATAGCAAAAAATGGATTGTCCAGATTGACTCCCCATACAATTAAAAAAAGAAGAGAATTGGAAGATGAACTTGAAAAGATCCGGAAACAAGGTTTTGCCGTTAGTTTTGAGGAACGAGTACCTTCGAGTGCTTCTATTGCTGTTCCAATAAGAGACTATACGGGTGAAGTAATTTCAGGACTGGGTATTGTCGGGCCTGCTATGCGCTTTACCCCGGAAAAAATAAAGCGGTATGCTGTGCTAGCGAGAAAAGCGGGGGATGAGATTTCTCGGGAATTGGGATATTTCACTAGATAAATTAATCCTTATCTAGGAAAAACAGAAACGTATATAGGTGTTGTTCTTTAGATTTGGGGGCTATCTGCTATGGCGAGAAGGTCTTATATGGACTCTGACTACAAAAACTGAAGGGATAGCTGAAACTTCCAGACAAAGAAAAAATATTTGACAAATAATTTTTGAAACTGCAGTTCGTATGTCTAATCTCTAAATGAAGAAGGGGGAGGCGTTGAATATTCCAAGTTGACTGAGTAGTCAAGGCTGCATAGTAAGCGCACCCTTTATTCTAAACAAACTACATTTAAGAGGAGGATAATTGTTATGAAAACATATCAGCTAAAGTTTTTTGCGAATGCCATGGGACCTGGCAGAGAAAAATCGAGGTTCACTTATCTTAACAACTATGGGGAAAAGATTAATGTTCCATACCTTGTATGGTTTATTGAAGGGGCAGATAAAAACATTCTCATCGATTCTGGGTGTAGTGCAGAAGATTATTCTAGCGTAATTAGAGAAAAAAAGAAAAAAGGAACCGTTTCAGGAGAAGAATATCAAAATGTTCAAGATGTTATCCCTTTTGAGGTAGGACTAAAAAAATTTTTTGGGCTAACCCCGAATGATGTAGATGTAATCATCTTGACGCATTTACATTGGGATCACTGCATGGGAGTGAGAAAATGCAAAAAGGCGCAGGTAATTATTCAAGAAGAGGAATGGAAGGGAGCTTACAATCACCATTACATGCTGGGTGGTGCTTATGCACCAAGATGGGTCTATGAAGAAATGACGAACCTTAAGCTGGTAAGAGGCGATGTTGAGTTATTTCCTGGAATTCGGGCTATTTTCACTCCAGGTCACACTCCAGGAGGTCAATCCATTGCTATAAATACGGAGAAGGGTGAGTACGTAATAAGTGGATTTTGTGCGGTTAACGACAATTTTTATCCTCCTGAAAAGGTGAAGAAAGCAACCGAGTTTCCGGTTATTGCATGTGGGGTCCATACAGACTCTACCCTTTCTTACGACAACGCCTTAAAGCTAGTTCAGATGTTTGGAAATAGGGTTCTAGCTTGCCATGAGCCAGAATTGATGAAAATTAACACGATTCCTTGAATTTAACTGTGTGGTGTTTCGAAAAAACGTAATGAAAACCTTTGAATTCTTCGAACCAAAAACATTGACAGAAGCGCTAAAAATGTTCGACCGTTACGGGGAAAAGGCCCGGCTTTTGGCAGGGGGAACGGACTTAGTGGTCCAAATGAAGCAAAAATCCATTGCCCCTGATTACGTCGTAAGTCCAAGATTTATTCCGGATTTCGATCTACTGGTACGCGATGAGGCTAAGGGACTCCAAATAGCACCGCTGGTAACTTATGCCTCTCTTCTTGGATCTAGTGAAATACAAGAAAAATATCCTATTATCGTAGACGCATGTCTAGCTGTCGGAACCCCTCAGATTCGAAACAGAGGAACTATAGTCGGCAATATATGTAATGCTAATCCAGCTGCCGATACTATTCCTTCCTTGATAGTCCTTAACTCAGCAATTCAACTGCGAAGTTTTAATGGAGAAAGAATTGTCCCTGTGGAACAATTCCTTAAGGCTCCGAATAAGACTGCAGCCTCGTCCTCCGAATTGGTAACTGGTATTCTGATCCCCCCTCCTCGAGCAAATAGTGGCGGAGCTTACTTTTGGTTACCGAAAGCTACCCGAGTAGATGAAACTTTGGTTGGGTGTGCAGTATTAATTACGATAAATGCTGATTCTTTGATTTTTGAAGATACAAAAATAGCTTTAGGGGCTGTTGGCCCAACTCCTTTCAGAGCAAGAAAAACAGAAAATTTTTTATTAGGAAAGAGTGGAAGTGATGAAGTTTTGGCTGAAGCCGGGGAGATAGCTTCCAACGAGTCTTCGCCGATTGGGAGATTTAATATCTCTGGGGCCTATAGAAAAAAAATGGTCAAAGTATTACTGAATCGGTCTATAAAGAAGGCCTTGGAAAGATTATCCTGAGCTTCACGACGCTTCTGGCTGTCAGGAACTACAAATGAAAAAATATGTCGTGAGTTTGACGGTTAACGGAGAGAAATTCGAAATCCTTGCTAAATCGACCGATACGTTATTGGATCTTCTAAGGAGTAATTTGGGGTTAACTGGAACAAAACGGGGATGCAACACGGGAGAATGTGGAGCTTGCACAGTAATTATGGATGGAAAGGCAGTTAATTCATGCCTAATTTTGGCACTGGATGCTAATGGAAGGAATGTTCAAACAGTTGAAGGGTTAACTAAAGGAGACAAATTGCATCCACTCCAAGAAGCATTTGTGCAATATGGAGCCATACAATGCGGATACTGTACTCCAGGTATGATAATGTCAGCCAAGGCACTACTCGACGAAAAACCAGATCCCACGGAAAATGAGATAAGGGAAGCCATCTCAGGAAATTTGTGTAGATGTACGGGCTACCAGAAGATTGTAATAGCAATCCTGCATGTGTCTCGGGAGGGGAAACTTTAATTATGAGTGATTACCAAGTAATAGGCAAAAATATCCCCAAAATTGATGCGAAATTAAAAGCCACTGGACAAGCACAGTTCTTACCAGATTTAAAATTACCACAGATGTTATATGGAAAGGTATTGAGAAGCCCTATCGCTCATGGAAAGATACTGCATGTCAATACGGCAAGAGCCAAGAAATTGATCGGCGTAAAAGCTGTAATTACAGGTGAGGATATACCCGATATTCCGTTTGGATTTTCACCTGCTACGGCAAATAAATATCCTTTGGAGAAAAAAAGAGTTAGATTTGTTGGTGACGAGGTAGCGGCTGTAGCGGCAATCGATCAGGATGTCGCTGAAGAGGCCATAGGATTAATCAATGTTGAATATGACGAATTACCGGCAATTTTTAGCCCGGAAGAGGCTATGCAGTCGGATGCAATACAAATTCACGAAGGCACTAAGCAGAATTTGGCAGGAACCATACATAGAGAATTTGGCGATATAAAAGAAGCTTTCAAGACATCTGACTATATATTCGAAGATGAATTTGAGACACAAGCAGTCGCTCATTGTTGCCTGGAAACTCAAGGCTCTCTTGCCTCCTTTGATTACAACGGAAAATTGACACTTTGGTCAACGACTCAATTCACTCATGTTTTGCAAGATATGCTTTCAAATGCACTGTGTATGCCACCGCGTCACATTAGAGTTATTAAGACTCATCTCGGAGGAGGTTTTGGAGCCCGAATGCCTATGGATTCAATCGATGGCATCGCAGCATTTTTAGCGAAGAAAACGTTCAAGCCCGTCAAAATAATGAACTCTCGAGAGGAGGAGTTTGGCACTAATAGATACAGATATCCCATGACGATACATTTGAAAACAGGGGTAAGAAACGATGGGACCTTTTTGGTCAGATGCGCAAAAATAATCACCGATAATGGGGCGTATTATAATCAAGGGGTATCAGTAACTTCCAGTGCCATTGGTAAACTTATTGGATTATATCGTGTCAGTAGTGCCAAGGTTGATGGTTATATTGTTTATACTAATAAGTCGTGGGGAGCGGCTTTTCGTGGATATGGAGGGCCTCAAGCACATTTTGCTGTTGAATCCCAGATTGACATGATAGCAGAAAAAATACGTATGGATCCTATGGATATTAGGCTGAAAAACGTAAACCAACGAGGCGACAAAACAATACATGGATGGAAGATCACTAGTTGTGGATTCAAAGAATGTATTCAAAAGGCAACTAAGTTAGCAGGATGGAAAAAGAAAAGAGGAAAGTTCAAGAATCGAGGTATCGGTATGGCCTCTGTCATTCATACTGGCGGCGGATCCAGACAAAGTGGCTACAATTTCTCCAGCGTCGTTTTGAAATTAAAAAACGATGGCAGTATTGATCTATTTACGCAATCGGCAGATTTAGGCCAAGGATCAAATACAATTCTAGGACAAATCGCTGCAGAAGTGTTAGGTTTGAGTATTGATGACATTAATGTAATATCTTCGGACACCGATCTAGCACCCCCAGACCTTGGGGCCAGAGCTTCAAGACAGACATTTACGACAGGGCTAGCCGTAAAGTTTGCAGCCGAAGACGCTAAAAAGCAAATTCTATCAAAAGCTGCGAAGGCTTTGAACTCGGACACAAAAGTTTTAGCTATTAGGGATAAGAAAATATATATAAAAGGTCGACCCAGAAAGGCCCTGGAGCTTCATAAAATCGCATCGATTTATTTTGATGAAAATCCTATCATCGGAAAAGGGATTTACATTGACCATATATCAACAATATCAGATCCCAACGGATATGGAAATTTTGCCCCAGCATATATATTTGGTTGCCAAGTTATCGAAGTAGAGGTGGATCATGAAACAGGTTATGTTAAGCTCCTTAATGTGGTTGCTGCACACGATTTGGGTAGAACTATAAATCTAGCATGTGCAGAGGGTCAGATTGAAGGGGGGGTAGTACAAGGAATCGGCTTTGCTTTAACGGAAAAGACTGTTTGGGAAGAAGGGGAAATAATAAACACGAGTTTCTTAGGTTACAAAATTCCAACAGCGCTGGATGTTCCATCAATTAAAACAATCTTAGTGGAGTCAAACGATCCTAATGGTCCTTTTGGAGCTAAGGGATTGGGGGAAGCACCGATTGTCCCTACAGCCCCTGCTATTGCAAATGCCATTTACAATGCAGTTGGTGTAAGGATTAAGACTTTACCCATTACCCCAGAAAAGATTTTGGAAGAGTTAGAAAAGAGAGGGAAGAAAGATGGAAAAAAAATCAATTCATATTGATGGGTCAGAACGTCGAAAAGTCCCCTATTCACCAGCTATTTTGGCAAGGGGAGAAAAAGTCCTTTTTATTTCTGGTCAGGTGGCTCGTGACGAAAAAGGAAATATAGTTGGCAAAGGCGATTTCGTGGCCCAGGCGGAATATATTTTTGGACGCATCCGAAAAATATTATAAAGAAGTAGGGTTAATTAAATAATTTTGAAACTTCTCGGAATTTAGTGAACGATTTGCTATGATTGGGGTAATATATGACAGCCGGGTAGAGAAAGTTCGACGGGATATCCGTATTATGGGATTACGGGTTGCAGAAAAGTCCTATGACAATTGTGCTATGAAGGGATGAACTATCGACACAACTGGGTTAATCCTTGTTTTAAAAATCTTACAAGGTATTTACTGAGTTGCCTATCTAGGCATACTGCATCTGTCGTCGAACGGTGAATCCTTTTTAAAAGGGTTCGCCCGTGGTTATGTTATACCCGAGCCATGGCTACTGTGAGAAGCGATCACATTTAGACTCCAGAAGAATTGCTCTGTTACAAAGCCTAATTAGGAGGACATTATATGGTTAGCAGCAGAATGCCTGAAAAGATAGAGTATCTGTGGAATTATGCGGATTCTTATGCATTTATGGAGAAGATTCGGCAGGGGTTGCCCGCCATGATTCTGGTGGTTGCCTGCAACGGAGGCGTACAGGGAAAAGAATACAACGAGAACATACCTGAGACACCAGACGAGATTGCGGATTCTGTTTATGAGGCTTACAAGGCTGGGGCATCGATGGTACATATTCATGCGCGGGACAGAAATAAAATCTTCAATACTGCTCAGACAGCCGAAGACTTTTATGAGGTCAATAGGAAGGTGAGAGAACGCTGCCCTGATATTATCATCAACAATACTACAGGGGGAGCAAGGCTATTAACCGAGGAACAGATGGTTGCACGCCTCGATGCAAAGCCGGAAGTTGCTTCTGTGAACTTAACACCAGACATGGAAAAATATAAGTTGAAGGAGCGAAAAACGCCACTCATGCACCCACGTCAGGCTGTTGAGTACGATGGTACATGGGCAGTTACATACAGAATGGTCACCGTGTTAGCAACGGAGATGAAAAAGCGTGGGATAAAGCCTGAACTGGAGACCTATCATACAGGAGGTGCCTGGGTCATTCGTTACCTGATCGAGCAAGGATTGTTAGAGAAACCATATTGGATTCAGACGGTGATGGGCTATCAGACTTCAAGCTTTGCGACGGTAGAGAATGTCATGAACCTGATCCGGGAATTCCCTCAAGGCACGCTTTGGTTGTGTTCTGGGATCGGCGTCTACCAACTACCCATGACGGCTCTGGCTACCCTGTTAGGAGGTCATGTTCGTGTGGGGATGGAAGACAATATCTACTATAGACGAGGTGAGAAATTGCGAAGTAACGCACAGGTCGTTGAGAGGGCGGTGCGGATTGCTCATGAATTAAACCGGGAAATTGCCACTCCGATTCAAGCTCGGAGGATGCTGGGGATACCAGAGATTCCTTCACAATACGGTTAGTTTAGGTGACAAAAAATAGGCATCATTGACTAGATATAAGTCATTTTATGCACGAGGGGATCTGTCTACTTCGCTGCTGAAAATAGCGGGGTCAGTCTAGCGATATAGGTGGTCGGGGTTTCAGAGCAGAGCTTGGATCATGAGTGAATTTTGGATGGTGGTACTGAACAGATTTCTTCACATCTATAGAGCATGATAAGTTGCTGTCCTTAATAACCCGGAGTATATTGGGATGCAGGGTACTACGGATTATCAAAGAAACCTCTAGGATTAGATGCTGTTTGTAGACGAAAGGACTTCAGACAGAGAAGGACAACCCGTCTGGAGGCTATGATTTGCCTTTTCGTGAGCAATATCCTTTCAATTCCGCTTGCCTGTAAATGGAGGGTTATACAACTCCGTTTTGCCAATATTCAACCGAAGGAAAAGCGAGTTCCTATCATTTATTTTGAGGAAAGGACGTAGAGAAATGGTTAATAGTAATAACGAAAAGCTTGGGAAAGAGAACATTTCCATGACTGAAGACGAGGTGAAGGATTTACTTAGAAAGTATGGTGTTACAACACCAGATTACACAGTTGTAGACAATGAGAGAGAAATTTCAGCGTTGAAAATGAACTATCCTGTTGTCTTAAAGGTATGTTCCCCGACGATCCTTCATAAAACGCAAGTAGGAGGAGTTAAACTGAATATCAAGAATAAAAGACTTTTGATCAGGGAATTTAAAGAGATGAAAAAGAAATTTCCCACAGAGAAATTTCTTGTTGAGACCATGGAGGAAAGTGGGTTAGAGATAATTGTGGGATTGGTCAGAGATCAAACCTTTGGGCTATGTATCATGTTCGGCCTTGGGGGGATTTTCACAGAGATCTTTGAGGATGTTATCTTTCGGGCAGTACCAATTACCAGATGTGAAGCAGAGGAGATGGTGAAGGATTTGAAGGCCAAAAGAGTTTTGGAAGGATTTAGGGGGATGAAGGTTGATAAAGAATCAGTGGTAGATTTATTGGGAAAGATCTCCAAGTTGGCCGTGGATATGGATGATGAGATAGATCAACTTGATTTGAATCCTATCATTGTGAAAGAACGCGGTCTATCAGTTGTGGATGCAAAATTAATAAGAAATAGGACTGGCACGTTTAGCAGGAAAGGAGAAAAGAACACTATTGATCCGGATATCCTCACCCCACTGCTTTATCCGAAGAGTGTAGCTCTCATTGGGGCTTCGGCAAACCCCGGGAAAATTGGCTATCTTGTTTTGAGGAATATTCTTGAAGGTGGTTTTACCGGAAGGATCTATCCCATCAACGCGGGTGGTGGAGAGATATTGGGATTTACTGCGAAGAAGAATGTTCTTGATGTTGGGGAAGAGATAGATTTGGGAATCATTGTTGTTCCTGCCGAAGCTGTGCCCCAGGTAGTTGAGGAATGTGGAGAGAGGCATGTTAAAGGTCTTCTTATTATCTCTGGCGGATTTAGCGAGGCCGGCCCTGAAGGGAAAGAGTTGGAAAAAACACTTGGGGGAATTCTAGAAAAATACAATATGAGTGTTATCGGGCCAAACTGTCAAGGCGTTGTCAATACGAACGTAAATCTATCTGCGTCCTTTTCAGTTGAAACCCTCATTCCATATTTCCAAAAGGGATCCATAGCGTTAATCACGCAGAGTGGGTCTGCGGGATCAGATTTCTTGCAAAGCGCGAATAACGAAAGACTGGGTTTCTCATTATGGATTAATGTCGGAAATAAACTGAATTTGGATGAATCTGATTACATTAGATTTGTAAATGAAGATTCCAATGTGTCTGTCATCGCTGCTTATTTGGAGGGGGTTAAGGATGGAAGGAAATTTCTAAAAACAATTAAGGACTTAAGAAAGCCGATGGTGGTATTGAAATCAGGGCGGACAAAATTGGGGGAAAAAGCTGCTCAATCTCATACAGCGGCTCTTGCTGGAAATGACAAGATTTGGGATGGTGTCTTACGGCAAAACAGTATTTTCAGAGCTGAATCAACGGAAGATTTATTTGATATTACAAAAGCGCTGAGCCATTTAAAATATCCTGCGGGTAGGAGATTATTAGTTGTGGAATCTTCTGGGGGGCTTGGAACCATCGCCTCTGACATAGCGGAGAATGCAGGTCTTGAATTGCCAGATTTGGATGAAGAGGCTAAAGAGAAATTGCGACAGTTTCTACCACCCTTTCTTGTGCCGGGAAATCCATTGGATACCACGAGCAGGTATATGGTTGGACTGACCGGCGAATCGTTTGAAGAAGCCATGCTGGCTCGGATTATGGATAGATACGATGCTTTTTTACTCATCTTTGGTGATCCAGTTGCGGGAGCCTCAAAGGTTGTTGCCGCTTTCAAGAGAAACACGGACAAACCCATTGTTGTTGCTTTCTCAGGAGGTGGCAAGGTGGAGGAAGAAGAGAGAAAAAAAATCTATGACCTGAAGGTACCTGTTTATCCGAGCGTAACAAGAGCGATGAGGTACTTTCAGTTTTGTTATCGGGATAGCCCTTAGTCTATAAATGACTCTTGCTCTTCCTAAAGCAATATATACTTCGCGATGAATTTTTACTTGTGCGAGCATCCTTAATCTTTTGATTTGGAAGGAGCAAACTTAGTAAGCTACCTTGAAGGACCACTAAGTTCGAAAGGATCACAGGAGTATTATTTCTCGAAATGAGGAATTTGAGAGAATTCAAAGGCCCAGCAATTCTAAGACGTTTTACTTTTTAGTCTTTCGAAGAGTACTATTGACACTACTAATAGGAGGTATAAAAAATGAAAGTAGAAGCAGTTGACAATATCAATGTCTTTGTGAAGGATCTGGAAGTGGCGGTCAAGCACTTCTCTGGTATTCTAGGCACACAATTCATAGGCCCATTCACTGTAGGAAAAACCCAAGACAAAGTTGCATATGATTCTCTAGGTTTTAAAATAGTAGCGGCGACATCACCGACTAGCAGGGTTACAAAATATATTGACGAACATGGGGAAGGGGTAGCGGCTATCGGACTGAAGGTACCCGATATTGAGGAGGCGATCAGAGAACTGGCAACTAAGGATATTGATATTCTAGAAAGAGAGGAAAAGCCAGGACCTCTAAAAACGGCAGTAACAGATCCCAAGGATGCTTATGGTGTCTCGTTTGAGCTGACTGAATATAGGGGTGTGCGGCCCGTGACTATAGCTGGTTTGCAATTGCGGGGAGTAATTCAACACATACCCTGGATATCTGAAAGCCCAAAATCAAACAAGAAGGTAGAAGCAATCGACCATATCCATATCCTTGTTAAGGATCTGGAAGCAGCCGTTAAGCGCTTCTGTGATATACTGGGAACACCGTTCGTGGGTCCGCAACTCGTAAAAAAAACCCAAAATAAGACGGCATTTAATTTTCTTGGTCTTGAAATAATGGCAAGCGCATTGCCTACCAGTTACGTTGTAAAACATATTGATGAATATGGGGAGGGGGTAGCTAATATTGGATTAAAGGTGTCAGACATTGAGGAGGCAATTGTAGGACTTGCAGCCAAGGATATTGGTATCATCAGAAAGAGAGATGAGGTGGGACCTCTTAAGTTTGCACATACAGATCCCAAGAATAATCATGGTGTTGGTTTTGAGCTGGTCGAGTATAAGTATGTCCACCCTGTAGTTCTGGCCGAACTACAAAAGGGCGGGCAGATAAGCATACCTTGGATGTATTGACCAAATCCCAGAGCATTTTGCAAGCTATAGATTTGCTGTGTTTCTGGATTTCCTGTGGACCTGGTCGACGATATGGTATAAAAATGGTTTATTGCAATTGAGAAATAAACCTGAATCCTGCGTGGAAATGATAACCCTGCGCTATTCCTTACAGGAAAATCGCATTAAAATGGCGGAAATCCGGTTGCTCCCTAACCTACTTTTTAGTTAGGTTAAGGAACAAGACAAAACTGAGTTTTATTTCCGTGATTTCTTAATTATTTGTCGTTCTCTGTTTAAGGAGATTAAAGACACTCAAAATTTGATTCATTGGAAGGAGGAAAAATAATGAAAAAAAATACTTAAAATCAAGGCGTTTAATAAACCAGCTTCAATTATTCCATCGGAACCAAGGCCTGCCCATTCTTGGTTTTAGCAGGCCAAATAGCTTACGATTTAAACGAGATATTGAGCTAATCTTTTAGTTTATGAATTTAGGTCATGATTTGTACCTTTTGAAAGGCTCGGATGATGTCCTTTAAAAAATTCACCACGCACAGCAATTGAGATTCACTACCTCTTAGTCAGTGATGATATGCTGTTTGAACTCGAGTGAATCACTTTGGTGAAAGAATGATGATTTGAAGTGGAAATGGAGGGAAATTTAGGTGACTTATAAGGTTCAGGAGATCGGTTTGTTAATCATGTTATCTACTATGCCAAGCTAAGCTTGATAATCAGCGTATAAAGTTTTGAATAATTGTCGCAAGATGGGTTGACTGATAACTGAAAAGACTCTTGGGAGCATTAATGCGCCACAATTACCTAATGCGCACAGGTGAGAGGAATGCTGTCAGGTATTTGAGAATGCTTTATATTGGGAATATAGGTCTGGTAGGGAAGGATCCCATAAATTCTGGAAAAGATAAATAGATGGATAATATTCAGATTGCAAATATAAAACAAGAATTGGGATTAATTGGCCTTCTTTTTAACAAACTATTAAAGGGAAGGGTAGCGATTTATTGCATCATTGTCATAATTATTGCGGTTTTTATAGGTTTATTCCATTTGTATATGGGCTTTTTTGGTTTAATGTCTGCGTTACTAGTACGCCCAATTCATGTTGTGCTTTTCTTGGCGTTAATTTTTTTGTATCCGAGAGGTTCAATTGGGGGTTTTAAAGCAGATTACAAAGTAGCCTTTAAGAATATTATCCCTGCTATAGCAATTCTAAGTGTCGGGATCTACTATGTGATTAACCATTATGAACTGATGCTACGAGGGCAAAGTCCTGTGGGCTGGGATTACTTCTTCGGCATTTTATTTATTGTTCTCTTGTTGGAAGCAACTCGACGAGTTGTTGGCTTCGCTGTACCTGCGATAGCTATCTTCTTCTTATTTTATGCCTTCGAGGGCAGGCTTTTTCCTGGGGCATTGGCCCATGCGGGTTTTTCTCTTCATAGGGTCATTGGCTTCTTATTCTTAAGCGCAGAGGGCATTTTTGGTGTCATTGTGTCGGCTATGGTTTCATATATAGTTCTTTTTGTTCTTTTTGGGACTTTTTTGGAAAAGACAGGGGGCAGTAAATTTTTCATGGATTTTTCAAATAGTATTTCAGGGCGCACGACTGGAGGGCCTGGCAAGACGGCAGTTATTTCAAGTGGTTTGATGGGAATGGTGAGTGGAAGTGCAGTGGCCAATGCTGCTACGACGGGAGCATTCACAATTCCTACGATGAAAAGGATGGGGTTTTCTCCAGTCTTTGCGGGGGCTGTTGAGACCGTTGCCTCTTCTGGGGGGCAGATTATGCCGCCGATTATGGGCGCAGCAGCCTTCATTATGGCTGAGATATTAGGGATTCCTTACATTAAAATATGCATTCATGCTTTAGTTCCCGCCATTTTATACTATGTGGTTGCCTTTGCCATAATTCACTTTGAATCAAAGAAAAGGGGACTTTTGCCTTTGCCAAAAGATCAGGTACCTAAAATGAGGCAGGTGTTATTAAGCCGCGGGTTTCTTTTTATTCCCCTGTTTCTCCTAATTTACTTATTGGTGAGGGGGTATTCCCCTATGTTTACGGTCGTTTATACCATCTCTTTATTAGTAGTTATGAGCATGTTTAAGAAGGAAACTAGGCTCAGTTTTCAAAAATTTCTAAGTGCCCTTGAAATAGGCTCGAGGAATGCTATGACGATTATAGCAGTTGGTGCCTGTGCGGGAATCATTGCGGGCACCATTAATTTAACAGGACTATCCGCGTCCATGTCTTCCTTCCTCATTGCTGTTTCTGGGGGAAACCTTTATATTGTCCTTTTCTTAACAATGATTGCTGCTTTAATCCTGGGAATGGGGATGCCTACGGTTGCGGTATATGTAATCTTGGGTACATTGATGGCGCCCACTTTGACGGATTTAGGGCTTCCTGAGATGGCATCTCATCTTTTTGTTTTTTATTTTGGCATCGCCTCTGGCCTTACACCACCGGTTTGTACTGTTGCATTTACTGCATCAGCAATATCGGGTGCATCTCCGATGAGGACAGGTTTTGCATCCACAAAGCTCGGTATTGCCATATTCATTTTACCCTGGTTATTTATCTTTAATAAAAATCTATTGCTTATGGGTAAGCTATTGCCTACTTTTGTAACCGTAGTAGCCGCATTTATAGGATGTCTCTCTATAGCGGCAGGAATGCAGGGTTGGTTCAAAACGAAATTAGCTTTTATTGAAAGTGGTGCAATGCTTGCTGGAGGAATACTTCTGTTAATTCCGGGGTTCTTGACAAAATTCATAGGGATTATTTTAATAATATTGGGATTAATTAGGCAAATAATTACTGTAAAACCATTCCTTAATAGCCGTTCACAAAATTAGAGATTTGGGAGGAACTTTTTAACAAAACGTACTTTATCAATCTGGCCTATTTTGGCTGCTGTTAAAGCAACCAACAACACAGTGATGTGAGCAATGGTGCAGTGATTGGATACAGCATTGAGGCCATAGACCGATGGTTTTTGCATGCACAGAGTAAGGAGTCTTGAGAAGACCCTCTCTGAACTGGTTCTTTTATTGTAGTGTTCTTTGAAAATTTGTGAGCCGTAATCGATCTGTTTTCTGATCTCTTTGTCTCCTCTGAGATATGCGGTACAGCCTTTTCCTTTTTGAAAGGAGGGATGATTCCAGGGACAAGTGGGAACTTGTTGAGCGAATTTTTTGGAGTGTGTAATGGGGCAGACGAACTTTCTGCGGATTTTCCCTCTATCTGTGAACTTTCCCCAGTAGATCATCTCAAAACCAGCGATACAGATGCGAGTTCCTGTAGAGGAGATTTTGAGCTCCCTGAGTTTTTCCCACCGTGGGTTTCTGGCAACTCTGGGCAGGGCATGGAGCTCATCGATAACAAACCTAAGGTTGCCTTCTGAGTCATACGCGGCATCGCCCATGACAGCCTGGATTGTGAAGCTGAAATGCTCAAGGAGGCCTTTGAACAAAGGGATAAAGAGGGTTGTATCTTGCACGTTGGCAGGTTTCGTCAACTCCCATAGAGGGAGTTCAGAGTTACAATCCGTAATGGAATGATTTCGATATCCCCAGAAGTACCGAGGCTCTTTTTGGAAAGGATTTGCGAAATAGATCATAATGCCAACTCGTGCCTCTTGGTCCCCCTTTGGTGGTTTGCTCTTATTGAATCGATCGTTCATAGAGGCTTTTAGATTATTTTCTCTGACCACCACAGGCACAGCGGATGAGTCTATAGATAAGAAATTACCGGAGATCTCTTTGAGCTCAATGAGTTGATTGACAAGATTGATCCTTATGATTTGCATAAGGCTATTGGGGATATCTTCTAGAAAAGAAGACAGTCTTTCCTCAATGCTATAGAGACTTTTATTCGGTGCAAGGCCACAGGTTATGGCCAAGCGGGGATTATCGATCAGAGTTGAGGCCAGATCAAACAAGGTGGGCAGTTGTTTCACGTTTTTGTAGATCAGCACATTAAGCAGCGCCTCCTTTGAGATAGGCGGTCTTCCCCTTATCCTTGAAGGGAAGCAGCCAGCAAGGCAGGGTTCAAGTGTTTCAAAGAGCAACTCATATTTCCTTAAGGGGTTCAAGCCAAAGACGGCTTCAGGAGGGATAAGATACTGTTGTTTAGGGTTTTAAGTGGTCATAACCATCTCCATTTTTGTGAAAGGCGTATATTGCAAAGTCTGTGAGTTGGAAAAGCCTATAAGGGGAGGTGAAATAGGCCAAAGTATAACTTCTTATAAATATGGAATAAATTAAAAAGAAGTCTTTAAGAATAATGAGTGTTTCACAAAAAGGGGCGATTGAAAAATTCACCTCACCCCCCTTGGGGGAAGGTCAAAATAGGGGTCTAGACGAGAAAATGCAAGGCTTAACTATTTGTAATTACAAGAGATTTTGGGGTGGAGGTGAATTAATTTTGAGGCAGCCTAAATTTACTAAGAAATTCAATATGTTATGAATTTTGTGATGGGCTGATTTCCCAATGAAAGGAGGTGAGGAGATTTAGGCTAGTACGAGCATTAGTTAAGCTAACCTGAAACAAAGATAAGGAGGAGAAAAAATGTTTAGAAAAATTTATATTGTTTTGTTAGCTAGTATGTTTGTTTTCAATGTTTTATGCCTTTCAAGCATAGCAGCAGAGAAAAAATTTTTCACAATAACGGCAGGCCCAGTAACTGCAACATGGTACCCAACAGCGGCAAGAATAGCAGAGCTGGTTAAGCCTTTACTCCCAAATTGCGTCATCAGAGTGAGCTCAGGGGGAGGAGTGCCCAATGTAAAAGCTGTAGATGCCGGTAAGGATGCACAGTTTGGTGTAGCGAATAGTGATACGACCGCGGCAGGATATATAGGGATTTTCCCATTTAAAAAGGTTTATAAGAACATCAGAGGGATATCACACCTGTACGGTTCACCAATGCAAATAATAACATTGGAAGACAGTGGAATTACTGATCCTAAGCAGATGGGCGATAAGAGGATAGCGGTTGGGGCGCCAGGTCACTCAGAGGAGGTAGCATCAAGGCGGCTGCTAAAAGAGTACGGATGGACTCATAAGTCAGTTGAAAAAGCCGGTGGGAAAATTTCTTTTATTGATTGTGGAGATGCTTGCAACGCGATTAAAGATGGACATATAGATGTTTACACAGCAGTTGTGGGACCACCCGCTTCGTATATAATGGAATTGGCCCTTATGCGCAAAATTAGGATTTTAGACATACCAGATGATGCAAGAAATAGCTTTGTAAAACATAATCCAGGTTTTTTCAAAACGGAAATGCCTGCAAATATGTACAAGGGCCAAACTAAGCCAGTAAAGACTCTCGGTGTAGCAACGGTTTTTTTCTGCAGGAAAGATGTGCCAGAAGAAGTAGTTTATAAAATTACAAAAGCAATGTATGAAAATGTGGAGAAGATAAGGAAGGTTAAAACGGCACTCAGGCATTTTAAATTGGAAAGTGCACTCAATGGGATAGAAACGATACCTTTACATCCGGGTGCGGAAAAATATTATAAGGAAGTGGGTCTAATAAAATAATTTTTTCACTGCTTCCCGGGGATTAGACAGATCGGTTAGCAGACCTTCGCGCAAATCAGGTAATACTTATAACCTGATCTTTTGTGGCAAGATCCCGCCGGTTGTAGTCCGTCAACGGATGAGGGCCGGCGCGGGATCACTTGCTGTGATGATGAGTGTAGCATTACCATCGATCAGCGTATTATTCCCGAAGAGGACAGCCGAGAGGTAGAGTCTGAGATTATTGTTCTGTTCAAAGGACTGGAAAAGGACGACCCGGATCTAAAGGTGAGCACTAGAACAATCTTGCTGGCCGATAGTTGGGGGCCTACACCAAAAGACCATATTTTAATAAGTACCCTAGTTAAAAACGCCCCCCAGATTATTTGTGAGGAACTGGCTATCGAGGGTGTGACAGGATTCGTTGATTCCCGTTTCTACTGGGAAGCTGGTATTCCGGTATGTAATTATGGACCGGGACCTAAGGTTTATTCGGAGTCTAATGTCCATGCCGCCGATGAAAACATCGTCATTGATGACCTTATGAAAAGCATCAAGGTGATGGCCCTTACCGCTGCGGATTTGCTAGGTTAGTGTCCAAGTTTAATTAAAGAAGAAAAGCCTGAAAAATCGGAACTTGAATAGTATTTTTTAATCGTGATATTTCAAAAAAATTAAAAAAAAGAAGAAGAGAAGAATTTGACGACCCGAAATTTGTATATTATTTTCATGCCAGTTATTAAATCATGACAAAAAGGAGGAATTCAAATGCGCCAACCGATTAAATCAAGAACCTTCATTCATGAGGAAGTTATTCCTCCAAAGCAAGGTTTTGCAATGATCGTTAGGAAGGGGCAGAATTTTCGAATTATAGATCTTATGGGAAAGCAGGTGGCGGACGTGGTTTTCTTCAACGCATATAATATTAAGGAAAAAAATTGTAACGGAATCTCCATGGCACGCCAAATCAGGCAAGGAGAGCCGTACAAGCAGACAGATAAGCTGACGACCGGGGACATAATCTTCTCCTCCGCATACCGCCCCATGGCTACTATTGTCGCTGACACGCCAGTTCCTGGAGGTATTCATAAATTGGTCGGTCACATGTGTAATCGGGGGCTTTATGAAGCCTTTGGCTACCCCGACCATGATGGGTGCTGGGAAATACTCTCTCGAGTTCTGGCTAGATATGACATCTCTCCCGAGGATATTCCAGATTCTTTCGATGTCTTTATGAATAAGGAGCATGATGTAGCTGCTGGGCAGTGGCGCATCAAGGAACCGGTCAGTCGGCCTGGGGATTACATAGAGTTTCGAATGGAAATGGATTGTATTGTAGCTTTTTCAAACTGTCCCATGGATGTTATTGCCCCAACGAATAACTGGGTATGCACCCCACTCAAGGTGGAAATCCACGAAGAGATGAATGAAGAATAACTTTGAGACTGTCGAAAAACCCTCAAAGATATGTCTTTCTCCTGTATCATGTCCTTTTCGATTTTCAGCCCTTTTATAATTTTGTGTTTAACAGCCTGAAGTATTGTTCTGGTTTTGGTGTTTCTGGTTTATTTAATAGAGAATTTATTGGGACATTCATTGTATTGCTTAAGCAGGAGAAAAAATCTGCTTCTTTTAATGCCCAGAATTTCCAAAACATAATAGGTCTTAATTTCTCTTTTTAAATAACGCTCAATTAGTTCTTTGACCTGGCTGTCTGTGAATTCTTTGTGTAACTGTACCATAATCTAAAACCTCCTTTTGGCTTCAGATTATGGTTTCTCAGGTATCCACTTTTAAACTTTAGATCTTTAAAAAACAGTACACTTTTAATTTTTAACCGACAATTTTACACAAAAAATGTTAGCTAAATTTTAAAAGTGAACTGTTTAAAGATTAAAAGTGAACAACCTTAAGATCGCTATTTTTAACTCTTTGGACATCAATGAGGTTATCATCACACCAGAATCTGACCTCAGATATATCATTGCTCAAAGGATAGATACGAAGTGTTACCATTTTTCTTGGAGTAGCATTATTCACCTTCAGCTGTAGGTTGTTAATAGATATTCTCCTGTAAGGATCAATGGTTCTATTTATTCTCAAGCAAAAGATATCCTTCACAGATTGAAAAGGTGGTCTCACTCTAAACTCTCTAAACAGAGACCTCCTCTCTTCCAGTGCTCTTTGAAAACGGAAATAAGGAACCTCTTGAGTTGTTGAATGGAGCTGTTTATAGTTATATCTGCGGACTTCCTGATTAAGCACTCCCTGAGCCTGTCTTATCTCGGTAACATTATCTCTCACACATGTTCTTATAACTCTATCCTGAAGCCATCTATATGGCCTTTCAATCTTACCCTTGGCCTGTGGGGATAGGGCATAGGTTACCTTTATATTACAGTCACCCATAACCTGTTTCCATTGAGGATCAGCCTCATCAGTGAGTGCATAGTGTTTCCTCCAGAGAGAGTCTCTGCCTTGCACAAACCGAAAGATTGAGTGAGAGTCTACGTAATAGAGAAAGGGTGAGCCATACTTCAAGATTACCGTTTGTAAGGCAAGGATATGAGCCCAGGAGGTTTCTTTCTTTAACAGAGTTGCATAGAGGATAAAGCGGCTAAAATCATCTAAGGAGGTTATAAGGTACCATTTTTCTTTAGCGGGTGGCGAAAACAGGTGATGAGAGGAGTCATGTTGGATTATTTCTCCAATGTAATTTGTTAAGACTTCACGGTCATGAGAGGCTTTCCTATGCTTTCTCTTCAAATAAAAGTCGTTCTTCTTCTTAGCCCTATCAATAATGGTAGGTAAAGATACTTTCTGGTTATACTTTGTTTCTAAAAGGTCTTTGATATAACTGTAATTGTAATATCTCAAGGGTATTTCTATATTCTCTATCATGTCCTTTTCGATTCGCAGCTCTTTTATAATGTTATGTTCAATGTTTTCTGAAATCTTTCTGGTTTTGGTGTTTCTTGTGTATTGAATAGAGAAATTGTTTGGATCTTTACGGTACTCCTTTATGAGAGCAAAAAACCTCGTTTTTCCAATGCACAAAACCTCTTGTATATACTTTCGTTCAATTTCTTTTCTCAAGTAGCGTTCGACAAGTTCTTTAACCTGGCTGTCTGTAAATTCCTTATGTAACTGTACCATAATCTAAAACCTCCTTTTGGCTTTAGATTATGGATTCTCAGGTGTTCACTTTTAAACTTTAAATCTACTAAAAACGGTTCACTTTTAATTCTTAACTGACACAATTTTACACAAAAAATTGACAGTACCCTAAAAATATTGTTTATTGATTCATGACGTTTTTGAGATCTTTATATATGGAAGTACATCGGCATAGGGGAAAAAACTCAATCAAGCTTTTTGAGAATCACTCTCATTCTCTGGGTAGTTATTAATAACTCAAGAAAATCACCAAAATTTCACAAAAATAACCCCAGCTGAAAGCAAGTATTAAATTACTCGCGCAATAAACCGATGAGGCGTACCACGCTAACCCTAAAGAAGATATCACCACGAACGAATAGGTTCCAATGAGTGTAAATTTCGCACCCGGTGTAGGCAATGCTGGCAGTAAACACTATTGCTCAAGATTTCCCTTGCCTCTCTGGGCCCTATTCAGCTCCGGTGTTGGTGTGAGAGATAACCACTGAAGAATCATCGGCGGGAATGGGTGTGTAGGCGCCTTGCTGCAACAGGTATTACGAATCATCAACCTATCGGGCAAAAGGAGCTGTTATAGTATCTTATGGAGGTGAAGGAGCACAGTGACCCTGGACTTGATCTTAAGTCAACGCCCTGTTTAACTCTCAATGATCAAAGAGATACGGTGCGATCAATAGTGTTTTTCGGAGAACTCTCGAGATCAAGCCCCTCTCTTTTGGTGATGACTTCATCCCCGGACCTGACATACTACGGACCCCATTAGATCACTGTGGGGCATTCATTCAAGAAACAAGGAGAATAAATAAGATTTGAGGAGGTTAAGAAATGATTTTGAGAAGATTGCAAGATGTGGAGGTCGTCGATGTGGGAGAGGCATTTGGACAGCCTGAGGGTGCCATGCTGATCCAATGGATTATCAGTAATGAGGTAGGTGACGAAAGATACCACCATACCTATGCTCTGAGAAAATACAGCCGGCAACCACAGCCAGGGCTAACCTTAGACCAAATTCCCTTCCACCATCATAAGTATGTTCAATCCCCGCACATTCTTTCCGGCAGGATGATGTTCGAAAATGGTAATGGTGAGAAGGTGGAAGTGGGACCCGGCGATACGGTGTACTTTTATGAAGATGAACCCCATAGAGGCATCGCGCTTGGCAATGAGCCGGTGGAATTGCTGTGTATAATCGATTGCCCAGATGGTGGTAGAGATTGTATTCCTGATAAACCAACGAATATTGAAGTCAAACAATGAGAGGGATCGGAGAGTAAAATAAGGGAACACAAATTATCCAATTATTACGCTATGAGTGCAATCAATTTTCGCCATATTTGGCCTGAAAGGATTCTTTAAGTTCTCGAAGAGGTTTCATTGCACCTAAAAGAATTGGTGCCTTTTACGCGATTGACATTTGATCCCTACTATAATATGAGGTGTTGCGCGATGTTATTTGATATGGTTTCTTGCGGAGGATGCATTGCTACCCTGGTTGCCTTTTTATTTTTGAAGTCTCATGGGTATAGATCCCTACCAGTCTCACTTTAATTTCGATATCATGGCGTTTGGCTTTTATTGTGTCGCCATCGTAGACTCTGGTGCCATTGAACTGTTCTGCAAATGAAGTCAGTGGCAGGACTGATAGAAAGAGAACTAGTATGATGATTAATCTATAGGCCTTTTTCATAGGAAGGAAACTTATTAGCAAAATAAGCCTACGAGCAAGAATTTAACTATTTGAAAAGTTATATGGGTGGATATATTGGAACCCATTTGGCTAGTTTAGGGCATATTTCAAAAAATGGAAAATGATTTACCGGTATAATGGCCTCAAAGGAAAAGCTTATCACACTGGGCTAAAGAAACTTGGTATTGATAAGACATCACCTATTATAGGCGGAGGAGTATTATTGGATATCGCAAAATTTAAAGGAGAGCAAGTATTAGAAAACAATTACACAATTATCGCTGATGATCTCAAGTGTGTAGTCTGTTCTTAAAAAAATGTCTACAAAGAAGGATAATATTGTCCTAATTAGAATTGGATGGGCGATTTATTGGGATAATCCCAACCAATTTGTATCCAATGAAGGAGAGACAACCGGCCCTGGCCTGGAGGCTACTCAATGGTTCTCATATAAAGATATCCTTCTGGTATGATAGATACCCACTGCATTTGAAAAAACGCCTTCACATTTGCCAGTAAATGGCTACTTATTAGTCGAAAAGGAAATGCAAATATTAGAAATGCTCAACCTTGAAGACTTGTCACGGGATAAAATTTTTGTATCCATTTTATTTGCCTCCCCTATAAAAATTAAAGGTGGCACAACTTCACCAGTTAGACCAGTTGTAATAATCTAAGAGCATTAATCAAAATTAGACATTTTCTCAAGGTTTGATCCGAAAATAGAATTAATTTTCATGCTTCGTGGTGCCCCAGAGGGGCATGATTGTTTGTTTACCAATTAATAAATTTGAAAGGGGGAAACCGCATGAGGAAAGTTATTATTACAGCAGCGGTGACAGGATCCCGCCCAACAAAAGAAATGAATCTTGCTGTCCCTTATTCTCCTAAAGAAATTGCTGAAGCATCGGTGGAATGCTATCGAGCCGGAGCTGCAATTGCTCATATCCATGTTAGAGATCCTAAAACAGGACATCCAGATTTTAAGATACAGCTTTTTAAAGAAGTAATGGATCGGATCAAAGAAAAGTGCAATATGATTTTAAATTTGACTACAAGTGGACTAATGTTAACGGGACCCAATATCATCGAGCAGCGCCTCCAGCCAGTGTCTCTTAAGCCCGAATTATGCTCTCTTGATATAGGATCTATAAATTTTCAAGACAGGGCTTTCATCAATCCCCCGAAATGGGGTGAATCTGGTGCAAAAACAATGCGTGAGAATGGCGTTAAACCTGAAATAGAAGTATTTGATATTGGTCATATTTATCAAGCCATTCATTACATAAAAAATGGTCTAATCGATGATCCACCATACTTCCAACTATGTATGGGAACTAAATGGGGTGTAGAAGCAACTCCTGAAAATCTTATATTTATGAAGAATAAACTACCTCCTAAAGCTAAATGGTCTGTTTTAGGTGTTGGCAAGGCACAAATTCCAATGATTACTATGGGCATATTGTTGGGAGGCAATGTTCGTGTAGGATTCGAGGATAACATTTATATTAACAAAGGCGTTTTGGCAAAAAATAATGCTCAGCAAGTAGATATGGCAGTACAGTTGATAAATAATTTACAATATGAAGTAGCGAATGTAGCTGAAGCTAGAGAAATTTTGGGAATAGGATATTAAACCTAATATTTTCATCCAGTTTTTTTAATCCGCTAAACCTAATAATCAGCGGGCTATATAGCAAGCATATGCATCAAGTGGATCAAAAAACACATAAAGCGAAAAATATAGCCAAATATAAGACCAAAGTATGTTTTAGAAGAGGCATTTGTAATGGCCAATAAGTAGAATCTATTAGATTTGGCTTTTTTAAAAAAGGAGCAATAGATTCTTGCAATATGGTGAAATTTGAGCAAATTCCAGAATACATATGGTAGTGGAAACTTCAATATTATTTTAAAGCCTGTCCGCCAAAATGAAGGCTTCCATAGAAGTCTTATATGATCGAATTTCAAACATCACAATTGCAGATTACAAGATGTTATCTACAACCTTGAGAGATCCTTCATTCTGACGATAAGTGTTTGAAATATTCAGGAAATGGGGGACGTCCATTTGCAATTCAGTAATTATCCAATCATTTGAAAATCGTTATCCTTAACAATTTTCTCCCCCTTTCTAACTGCATATGCGACCCCTGGTTGGCTCATATTTAAGCGTTTCGCCATCCGGGTCCCTTCTAGTCCCAACTCCCTTACCCCCCAATAGCAAAACACACTTCTCGCTTCCGCTCGAACCTTTT
>Ga0114919_10000453_pt1 | contig 31617 bp, 40 predicted proteins | sample BlataG_FD_88682 | JGI IMG/M metagenome (GOLD analysis project Ga0114919, IMG submission 88682) | Deep subsurface microbial communities from Black Sea to uncover new lineages of life (NeLLi) - Black_00105 metaG | ecosystem: Environmental > Aquatic > Marine > Oceanic > Sediment | place: Atlantic... | reverse complement strand
GTTGTCTGTGGAACGGAGGACATGCTTGGCTGCTGCTGGGTCGGAGATGATTAGTAGCTGATGCCAATCCCAGTGATATCCAAGACCTCCTAGGAGGAGCCCTCTTCAAAGCTCTTTACAAATGGATGCTAGAAAGTGGCCCGGTCTATCTCCTCCCCACTGGGCCCATCTCCTCATTCCTAGTCATCTCCGACCCAGCAGCAGCCAAGCATGTCCTCCGTTCCACAGACAACCCCCAACGACCTGTATATGTCAAAGGGCTGGTTGCAGAGGTGGCTCAGTTTTTGTTTGGTCAGGGGTTTGCTATTACGGGAGGGGATGAATGGAGGGTGAGAAGGAAGGCAGTTGGTCCTTCGCTGCATAGGGGATATTTGGAGGCTATGTTGGTCAGGGTGTTTGGTCCTTCTGCTGTGCAATTGTGTACGAAACTTGACAAGATAGCCTCTTCTGATGATGATACTCATAATACTAGCAATGTGGTAGATATGGAGGCGTGCTTCTCACAACTGACACTAGATATTATTGGTAAAGCAGTATTCAATTATGATTTCGATTCCCTCAACACCAAAACCCCCGTTATTCAAGCAGTCTACACTGCCCTCAAAGAGACAGAAACCAGAGCCACTGATGTTCTGCCTCTCTGGAAACTCCCTCAACCCCTTCTCTCCCTCTTTCCAAGACAAAGAAGAGCAGCCGAGGCAGTGGAGCTCATCAGGAAGACAACAGAGCAGCTGATTGCACAGTGTAAAGCCATTGTGGAGGCAGAGGGTACTGCAGATGGTGAATTTGACCCTGAATCATATGTAGATGAAGCTGATCCCAGTGTGTTGAGGTTTCTATTGGCTGCTAGAGAGGAATGTACTGAAACACAACTAAGAGATGATCTTCTATCTATGTTGGTAGCTGGCCATGAAACTACTGGGTCGGTACTTACATGGACCATCTACTTATTATCAAAGAATCCAGAGGCAATGGCTAAAGCCAAGGCTGAAGTAGACTCTGTTCTTGGTAATAATAATAATAGTTTTCCTACTAATTTACAGCAATATAGTGAACTGAGGTACCTATCTAGATGTGTCGCTGAAAGTATGCGTCTGTACCCCCACCCCCCCGTCCTCCTCAGAAGAGCCCAGGTAGAAGACACTCTACCTGGTGGACAAAAAGTAGGAGTGGGGCAGGACGTCATGATCTCAGTGTACAACATTCACAGATCTCCAGCTGTATGGGACAATTCTAATGACTTCCTTCCAGAGAGATTTGGCCCCCTGGATGGTCCTCAGCCCAATGAACAGAATACAGACTACAAGTACATTCCATTTAGTGGTGGGCCAAGGAAGTGTGTGGGGGATCAGTTTGCCTTGATGGAGGCGATAGTGGCGTTAGCAGTAATATTGAGGAGGTATGATTTTGAGATGAGGGATGAGGGGCATCCTGAGATGACTACGGGGGCTACTATTCATACGAAGAATGGACTGTGGATGAAAGTGAAGAGGAGAGCAGGAGGAGGGGAGAATGGGGTTGCTGCTGCTGTGGCGACTGGGGCGACGGCAGTAAGTATTTGATTTGATGTTTTTGGTGGCCGTATGTAACGATGATTGATGAGAATTAATTGCATCCACCTCCATGTGAGGGTCAGGACAAGGGCTGCCTATGTAGCTGTGAAATCTTATTCTAATCATCAATTCGCTACTGTGTGGGGGAATGTACCAAAGGAACCGAAACTCAAACCTTTGCTCACCCCAAAGGAGCCCCACGCGCAGGAGAGTGGGATTACCGTGTGTAGTCCTCTTTCCAATCATGTAATGATGAGAATGATATTGATAATGAGCTAGTGCTCATCAAGGGTTTGACTTTTCTGCTCCATATTGGTCTTTCCAGTCTGGCTTTATTTATAGGGGGTACAGTCAGTCAAAAGGAACCTGGTTCAAAAAAAAAAACACTTTTAATTTAATGGAAGCTGATGCTGATACATTTATAGCAGATACTTAATTACATGCACTGTTAATTTAATTGTGCCAATGAGTGTTATGCATGTGCATGTTGCTAGCCTAAACTCCACAAACACCAGACTATCTTTGACCGGCTCTCCTGGATTGTACACATGTCAAAATGGTGATACTATTGCATATTTGGACTCAGCTTGACTAGTACATTCTCCAAAGGAGTAAAATGTCCCCGGTCGGAATCGAACCAACGCTACCACCGTCACAAGGTGAGGTGCTACCACTACACTACGGAGACTCGAAGCAGCTTCCGTCGAAGAGATCGGAATTGAACCCCGTTACCACCGTTATCAGGAGCATATTTACTGTAATTGAATTATGAATTCTTTATAAAATATTAATCACCAATTAATCCAACAACCTCATCATCAAAAGTTGCACTCCAAAGCACAATCTTTATATAAAGAATCTGTGCTTACGTTCTATAGACGCCATTGGGCACGATGGTGGATGAGATTCAAACTGAAGATGTAATCGAGCTAAAAGCAAGGTATTGCACTCGTATCTCTCCCTTCATACAATTAATAGGAGGAATACTATCCATTTTATGGACTAATTAATTAATTCTCGGTTTGGCCAGTTTAAAAACTTTTGGGTTTCTTCTCTCCCTAAACCTGCCCCGACACCCATCTCTCTCCCTCTCTCGAGCCCAGCAGCACTCCCCCTCCTCTTCCTTTAGGGTGGTGTCAACAGATAGATCCAGTAAATTATTTACACGTGCATATATATGTTAATTCAATTTCCACCATAAAAAACCTGAGTCCAATATACATTATAAATCACCTTGCCAGGGTCCACACCAATCGCTCTGTGACCCACGCCCAACTTTGTATACCCATCATTTAATATGTTGGCTCTATGCCCAGGACTATTCATCCACCCTTTCACTACTGCTTCAGGTGTCAAAAACGCTGCTGCAACATTCTCACCTGCTGTCCATGCCGTTCCAACAGTGAACCCAGCGGCAATCATCCGATCATAAAAATCAGAACCATCTGCACCAGTGTGCCCAAAGAAATCGTGCGCTATCATGTTGGTGGAATGAGTACGTGCAGCCTTGGCCAGGAGAGCATCCCACTGCAGTGGTGCTAAGCCATGTTTTACTCTTTCAACATTAGTCAGTTGCAATACTTTTAGTTCATAGCTATCAGTTGAATAGGAACTGTTGCCAGTGGACGTTGTTGGGGGTGGTACTGATGGTGGTGATGGTGATTTACTAATAGGTTGTGGGCTTTTTGGTTTATGGGTGGTAGACTTCTTTGTAGTAGTAGACTTCTTTGTAGTAGTAGACTTCTTTGTAGTGGTGGACTTCTTTGTAGTGGTGGACTTCTTTTTAAGTTTTCTCTTCTTCTTGGATTTCTTCTTTGCGAGCAGTGTTCTGAGAGATATGTCTGCAGCAAGAGTCTCCTTGGCTGATGTTGTAGTGGACGACACTGCAGAACTTGTTATGTGTCTTGGAGTTGGGAGAGTGAGACTGGTGTGATCTTGAGTTGATGTATCTCCATTGACAATATAGGATAATAGGAAGAGCAGCAAGAGTGCTCTTTTGTAGAAATAAAGAAAAGGTGTTGACAAAACCATTGTTTGACGGAGGAGGAGCCTGTCGCGGGGGGGAGGAGAGATGTCAGGGGGGGAAGAGAGATGTCAGATTGTTTTGAAGAAACCCGAGTAAACGGTGAAAACGATCGCAGTTTCAGAATTCATGCTATATTTCTATTGCTGGATGCACCAGTTGCAGATGAAAGATAGCTTTGCTTACTTTGAAAAATATTCCAGATTTTGTAAAGTTCGCCACTTTTCTGCGGACAAGAGTCTATATTGAGATGTGATAGCGTCACTTGAACCATGCAGTTATTCGACTTGATTTAAGAAAGATTATATCTGAGGGTTTGGAGCCCGTATTATTTTGAAGCCCAGACTTCATATTCATTTCTCCAGCGCCTGTCTCCACTGAACCTCCTCCCAGCGCACATTTTTGAGTTGTTATCTTGGATACAACATCTCAAGTGTGACATTTTCAAAAGGCCAACAACATTAACACCAGTTGTGCACAAGTGCAAGACGAACAGCCCTTTGTGTCACCCTTCCATCTCCAAGTCAGTCGGCGAAAGCTGCCAGTATCAGTTGCCACATGCCCATAAAAGTTGTCCCCAGACAGTGTCTCGCCAAATTAATACATCGTACCATATTATTGATATAAGAAAGTCGTACATTTGGTATCATCAATCTTTTTTTCCGTTAAATAGTTTATTAATGGGAGCAAAGAAATTATAAATCGTCAACTGCCCTTGACCTTTGAGAACAAAACCACCCATCCTTACCTTAACTGCCACAATCACACACCAGATGGGTGCAAGAAAGGCGTTATTCTATCGTTCAAGCAAAGGATCGTCCAAACTTCTCCAGAAGACATCGCTCTTCCTCTGCGTCATCCTCGCCATAATCTACCTCTCCATTAAGGGCCCCATCGTCCAGCCCTCCAACTTTTCAGCCATCAAAGAGACCAGTCAAAGATTCTTCTCAAAATCATCAAACCCACTCCCATCTTCGTTCAATCTCCAACGCTCTGGTGTCAGCATCACATTCGAGCATGAACTGGAAGTCTCCCCTTATGGTTTCTGCCAGACTTCCATCAACTCTCAATACAGCAGACATCTACATGCAGATGTATGCAAGACACTTCCTTGTATGTGGTCTGACACCTATAAGTCAAATATAGACCTCACATTCAGTGCTTTTAGAAAGCTTCCCAAAGCTGCACATCCCGCCCCATGCCCTGCTCCCACCAATGGCCAACTTCCAAGCTCATCTCCTAATAATGATAGTAGTAGCAGTATAGAATGCAGTCCCCCCAAAGTGTCTCTTGTGTTGCTGGCGGGTAACAGTGGCACCCATGCCATTCAGTCTCTCTTAGAAATGTTTAGAACAGCACATGAAGTTGAATCAGTAGAATACATCGTCATCTGCAGCAATTCTGATGGCTGCCACCCAGACATGTCCACCATGGCCTCAGCACTACGCGCCGCCTTCTCCATTAACGTCCAGCTCATCAATGCTATGACTGATGACAGTCGCAGTTCTGCTCTCAAAACTGCCATTCGAGCCAGCAGAGGGAAGTTTACTGCATTTGTTGGTGCTGGTACCATGGTTGCTCGGGGGTGGTTGACTCTCTTACTTTCTACCTTTGATGAATGGAAAGAGACTGGTCTAGCTGGCTGCTCTATATATACTCCATCTCAGAATAGTATTCAGTTGGGGGGCAGGGTGGGTCAGGCAGGAGAACTGTCTTATAAGACGTTGTTGTGGCCTCAAGAAGAGGACAGTGGAGAATTGTACCTCACATGGCCTGATTTTGTGGACACTGACTGTGCCATGGCACGGACTGATATTGCCAGGTCAGTTCTCGCTACTGCTCCCATGTATGGAGGCCTTCATGCAGATGTTGACCTGGCGTATGCCATGCGGAGGAGTGGGTACAATGTGGTAATGCAACCAGTGGCATTCTCCGGTTCAGAAGATGCCAGTAAAGACACCCATATTAATAATAATAATAGCAACAGTGATGGTGGTGATATTGGCGGACAAGCTCTCTCCTCCAGCATCATGAGTGGTAATGTACAGTCTCAACAGCATCTGTCACAACATATGTTTGGATCAGAGCAAGACAAGGTCACATTTTTATCTCGTTACATGGGAGCAGTGTCCCAACAATGTACTAAAGATGGAGATGCAGCCAAGCCCAGTATATTATGGATTGAAGACAGTGTGCCCATGCCAGATAGAGACTCTGGATCAGTGAGATTTAGAGGGCTGATGAAGATATTATTGAGAGAAGGATATAATGTAGCAATGCTGCCATTGAGGACAGCAGACCCGATGTATGCTCTGCAGGCCAATGCACTGGGTGTCAAGGTGCTGCCTTTGTTGAGGATTGATAGTGATCATTTTGATGAAAAACTTGGTGCTGGTACTACCGTTATTAGTGAGGAAGATGGTAGTAGTATTACTAAACCTGGTGTATTGACTGGGTGCCCATACAGTGCTATAATCATTGGGAGGAGGGGGAATTACAATGTGACTGAGCACTTACTGTCCACCACATGTCCTTCTACTCCACTCGTATTTGATACGGTAGATATCCACTTCTTGAGAGAAATGCGCACAGAAGCATTGAGGAGAGGGCACACTGGGTTTTCTTCTTGGGAATCTCTTCTGAAATGGGCCAACATTCACTTGCCCATATTGGCTGCAAAAGGGATCAAGGTTGCAGAGAGTTTGTTGATGCATCGTGATAGGGAGTTGGAGTTAATTGCCAAGGCTAACATTACTTGGGTGGTGAGTTCTGATGAAGCTGGTGTTATTGCGTCGTATCTGTCTGGAATAGGACACAAAGTAGGACTTATTACCAATGTATTTGAGACTAATGGTGGTAGTAGAAATAGTGGTGGTGGGTGTGAGAAGAGGAGGGGAATGTTGTTTGTGGGCAATTACGACCACATCCCCAACCAACAGGCAGTAGAGTTCCTTCTAGTTTATATACTACCAAAACTAAGGGAAAAACGACCGGATTTAATGGAAGACTTGCACCTCCATCTAGTTGGATCTGGTCAGCTTCCTACCAAGCTGGAGTCGTTGCTGGACCAAAATAATCAATTTGTGACATACCATGGATATCAGAGTGATGAAGTTCTTGATGCTTTTTATAAAGGAGTTAAAGTAGCACTAGCGCCGTTACTAGTAGGAGCAGGAGTGAAGGGGAAGATCAATCAAGCAATGCACCTGGGGGTGCCAGTGGTTGCAACACCAGTTGGAGTGGAAGGCATGCACGCTGAGCATGGCGTGGATTGCCTGATAGCCAGTGAACCGGAAGAGTTTAGCGAGGCTATTATTAATGTGGCTACGGATTGTGAGTTGTGGGAGAGGTTGGTAGAGGGGGGAGGGAAGAATATTGAGGGTCATTTTAGTGATGTGGTGGCCAGGAAGGTGGTGGTTGAGACGTTGAGTGCAATGGGAGCTGGGCCCAAGCCGGGTTGTGTGTTGGTGAGTGCTGCGCAATAAGTAACTAGATGGTATTTATACCTAAAACTTGTAACTTGTCTTACTATACATGAGATTGAAAAGAATAGTAGCAGCATTGGAGTTGCCAGCTCCAAGGAATAAGAGAATAAGGGCGGAGTACAGGAGAGAAATTGGTCGGTTGGAAATTTCTACCTCAAAAACTGCAATTTTAATAGGTGATCAGTAGCTCTTTTTATGAATCTTTGTGCCGCGTGATTATTTAGACCACCCCGGCATTGAAGGATGATTAGATACCGGTTACTGTGCGTTTTATCGGTGTTGGTTGGCACTTTGATCGCAAATGTCAATGCCAAGGCCTATTTACACTCCTACGACTATATGATAGGAATTACACACCACAAGACAGGTATGTGGAAACTCAATAGCGTCGATTTCTTGCATAACTTTGCACTCTAGCCCCCCTCACTACTCCAGCAATTCCCACATCAACCAATCGTCCTTCTCCCTCTCTTCCTCTCCCCCTTCTCTCCAGGCACCTCCCAGCAAGGTTGCATCATGTGGAACACCGTCTTTCACAAAGGCTACCCCCACCCCATCTACATCAACAAAAATGTAACCCACACTAGCATAGCCGCCCATATAGAATCCAAGAAGAATCCCCAATCACACCCCGCCATTGTCCTCACTGGCGACCAACTTGCCCCAACCTGCATGCGCCCACCTCCCGGCCATGGTAAATGCACCGCCTACCATGGTGCCTGCCCATGCAGCCCAGATGGAAGTACCCCAAAATGTCTCTCCCTAGAACCCTCCTGTTACTATATGATCCCTGCTGGACACGCTGGGCTTGTCCATATCGTTAGAAACCCCATTGATGCCATCGTATCTGCCTACTCTTATCACATGCAAGTACCACCTCCAGAAGACTGGATAGACATTATGAAGGTGCCTACATACAGTAAATGGCTGCAATCAGTAGGAGTGCCTAGAGATGACTTGATAAAACTGGGCTTCATTGAAGGGGGCAGACTAGATGCCACTGTAGCAGAAAGAGGAGGAATAGTAGCAGATGGTGTGGCGGGGGGGACTAATTCATATGGAGAAGCCCTTAGAGCACTGCCTCCAGATCAAGGAATCTTACTAGAATTTTGGAGATCTGCTCCTACTATGTATGGAATGGCCAGAATGTATGCAGCAACCAAACACGGCTCCCCCAACTCTTTGGTTGTCAGGTTTGAGGATTTAAAGAGGAGGTTTAATAGCACAGTGCATCACTGGGTGCAGGATCTAGGAATGGCCGATGATAGTGAGGAGGCTGATGTTATAGTAGGTAAATTACAGCAGTGTGATCCTCAGACGTGGAATGCGGATCAATTGGCGTCATCTAGTCATGTGACAACTACCAAGACACAGGGGAAGGAGGGGCCTTTGATTGCCGCATTATTGGGTGATGGAGCAGTGGGGCCTAGGATATGTGAGTTGACGACGGCATTGGATTACCCTGATGAAAGGTGTAGTGGCAAGGGTAGTCCTATAGTTTAAGATGGATGAATATGTAATAGTATTGCTATTGCTATGACTGTTGACTGACTAGAGATCCCAAGTATGTAATTTAAAAGAAGAGTGATATGTATCTTATTCATCATCATCGTTATGCGTTTCAACTACATATACCCAATAACACCATCATTGCTGATGCTTACTCGTGCATTTTGTGGTCCTCCAATCAACAGGAGCCGCCCCTACACTAGTAAACAATTCCTTCACCACCGGCACTGCCCCTTCATAAGAAAAGTGCTGCCTCATATTATCCCTCCCCCCCACCACCAACCTCCTCCACAAATCACAATCCCTATAGACCTTGACCAATTTATCAACAAACTCTTCTGGGCTCCTCCCCACCATGCAATCCACACCATCAGTGGCATGCATCCCCTCCACTGCCAAGGGGGTTGCCACCACTGGAGTGCCATACTTCATGGCTTGGTTTACTTTACCCTTAACTCCTGCTCCACTCAGCAGGGGGGCTACTACTGACCTGACGTGGTTGTACAACATAAGAAGTTCGTCGTCAGAGAGGTAGCCGTGGAAGACTACCGTGTCAGTGTGAGCATTCAGGACTTTTTGTAATTCTGGTCCCAATACATTGGCGCCCACAACGTGGACTCTAAAATCTTGGAGCTCCTCTCTGGTCAGCTTTTCAATGAGCAGAGGGAGGATTTCTTCGATTAAATGTTGCACTGCCTGTCTGTTGGGGGGGGGGTTCATGTTGCCCACAAATAAGATGCCAGTTCTGGAGCTGCAGTAGCCAGGGTCATCATTGCTGCTGTTGTCGTTGTCTTCATCAACGCCATCAGAACTCAAGTCGTGAATGTTAGAGACGACTGCTATCTGAGCATTGGGTCTATAATGCTTGATGATGTCAACCTCATCTGGGCTGACCACTACAGTCACTTGGGATGCATCAATGAAGGAGAGTTCTAGATCTCGGTTGAGGCGAACTGCTTCTACTTGGGGGTCGGTGGGGTTGGCGTCAAACCAGTCGATAATGTGGTTGGTGGTGACGCCTTGGAAGTCCCATCCTGTGGAAGTGGCGCTGTTGGTAAGAGCATCCCGGGCTTCTCTTAGGAAGTGGATATCAACTGTGGTTTGTGTGAGAGAGAAGAGAGAAGGGGGAGAGGGAGAAGGGGAGTGAGAAAAAGGAAGAGGGAAAGTAAAGATAAGGAGAAGAATCTTCAAAACAAAAACTAAAGCAAGATGGTGGTCATATTTCTCCTCAAAGAACCAACAACCCATACATACCTGTATCGTAAATAAGTGGAGTGGTGGGACACTGACTTTTAATAGCCTCCACCGTTGCATTGAAAATTGACCGCCTAGCCACCCACACCACATCAAACGCACACACCCCACCATTAGTCAATTTCCATGACGCAGGTGAAGATGCTGGCAACACATGCACACCAATACCTCTCACAAATGCCTCATAGGCAGGGCTCCTCACCACATTGGGCTTGAAAGATACTGCATATCCAAATGAAAGGAGAATCTTCATCAAGTTAATGTTTCTAATTGACCCTGAATCTCTGTCTGGTTCAGGGATGATATCGTCTACCCATAATAATCTAGGATAGGAAGCTCTGTGACTGCCCTCCATCAGGCCTACTTCCTGAGGACAATGATACTGCAATTTATCCGCCCACTTTTCCACAAATTTGGCTTTATTTTGCTTCATTAGCTGACGTTTCAAGTCTGACGTCTGGTCGGTACCAAAAGTACTACCTTCCTGGTGGTACACTACAGCCAGTGGTTGATAGACTATGTCCAGACCTGCTTGAGTCATTGTAAATGCAAGATCTGTATCTTCATAATACCCTTTTTCATACCTGGCATCAAACCCGCCCAGCGCTAGGAAGGTTTCTTTCGCAAATATAATACATGCTGCTGAGATGTAGTCCACCACTCTAGCGTGATTAAACTGGTGAGCCAGTCTCTTTCCTCTGCTCACATTAGCTCCACTGGCATCATTCCAGATCAGTCCACCGGCTTCTGCTACAATGCCCTTGTCTTGTAGGAACAGAGGGCCTACTATGCCTGTTTGGGGCCTGGTTTCCAGCGTCCACAGCAGAGATCCCAGCCACCCCTTGGTGACAAACATATCATTATTTATCAGTGCTATATACTTCCCACTAGCCATTTCTATTCCTTTACTGTTAGCTGCACCATACCCAGATGGTTCTGAGTTGGAGTGATACTTGATGACGGTACCAAAATAGTACCGCAACAGGTCAATGATACGGGTGACTTTGTAAGCGTCTTCTGTACTACCATCATTGATGATGATGATCTCGGCAGAATCTACCTCATGTGCAGTTCTAAATAGTTCTAAGATGCATTTAGCTGTGGTTTCTACATTGTTGTACATTGTCACAATGAAGCTCACCTTGGGCTGGCCAAACAGAGTGGCACGCTGGCCTCCTCTTGGCTTGGGACATGTCTTTTGACTGGCCCAGTCATCATTACTGCCAAGTGTGGGTTGAGATAGTGGTGAGAGGGGATTGATGTATAAATCTATATTTTGTTGGGCTGCTTCAGACCACAAGCAATGAAGTTCTTCACAGACATAAGAGGGGATGGGGGCTAGAAGGGATTGTCCCTTGTGACAGGCACCGACGTGAGGGTCTTTTTGGATCTTTTGCTCTATAGAGATGACTTGTCTAGCACGATGTAAGACAAATGGGACTTTGATGGGGTCTGCTGTGAGGTGGAAGATAGCAGGTTGCACGCCATTGAGAGAGCGGTGGGGTTGACTGTCGTCTTCGCTGGTGGGCAGACCAGAGGGATCCCTGGCTTGATGGCGGATAGGATACATAGATAGAAATGCTGCTATCATTATGGAAATAAAAAGGAGTGCGTGGAAAGATACATGCTTTTTAGAAGCTCGCTTGGAGCTGTCTTTATAATTTCTGACGTTCATTTTCCTCGTTTTGTGGAAATTAAATGACCCCAAGAAAATTGTCCAAGTATCAAATCGTCAATAAGGGATCATCCTTAACATGATCTGATAAGTTGCATAGATATAAGTAGTAAAAATATATGGTCAGTTGGCCATCCCTCCAACCACCTCTTGTATCCTGGTCGCGAAGAGAGGAGCGAATTTGCATCCTATTACAGCCAGAAATTGCACTGAGTACACGCATTGCAATAATTAGTATAATCATCATATCCTAATGAAGATTTTAATCGGAGTTTTGGCCATTCAAGGCTCCTTTAGGGAGCACATCAGCAGCTTGAAGAGAATTGATGGAGTAGATGCTATTGAAGTCAGAACGAAAGAAGACATCGCAAAAGTCCATGGTCTCATCATACCAGGTAAATATACCATCATTACATCGCTCACCGTAATCTAAGCCCCACTCATTCCCCTATAGTAGCAAACTCCATCCCCCATTTCCTTCCACACCGACCCTCCACAAACCACATACATCCCTCTCACACACACAGGCGGAGAAAGCACTACTATGGCCCTCGTAGCCGACCGCCAGGGCATCATCCCAGACCTCCAACAATTTGTCAAGGACAATAAACCAGTCTGGGGCACCTGTGCTGGCCTCATCTTCCTCGCCAACAAGGCCACTGGCACCAAACAAGGTGGCCAGGCATTGCTGGGTGGATTAGATTGCCAGGTGCACCGTAATTTCTTTGGAGCTCAGATCAATAGCTTTGAAACTCGTCTACCAGCTCCATCCTGCCTCGTGAATCTCCCAGGAGGCCCACCTTCAGCAAATAATAACAATCGTTACAATAGCACTGAAACCTCTTCCTCTGCTGCTACTGTGGCAGATCCCTTGACAACATTCAGAGCAGTCTTCATAAGAGCCCCCGGAATACTCGAATCAGGCCCAGAAGTAGAAATCCTAGCTGAATATACACTAAACACATCAGAGAAAGAGGCTACAGGAAGGGATGCGGTCACGGTAGCTGTGAGGTCTGGTCATCTCATGGCAACTGCCTTCCATCCAGAGCTTACTGATGATGCCAGGTGGCATGCTTTGTTTGTTGATATGGTCAGAGATAATGTCAAATCACTCAATATAAGTAATAATAATAATGACAAGGAGGGCGAGAAGGAGGAAGGTGGTATTAATGGAACTCATGGTACCACTGGTATAGGGAGGGTACCTACCCGACCTGCTGATCTTCCTGTATACCACTGATATCACATCTGACGATTGACGTATGTATTTAAATTCATTGTTTCAAAGTGTTACCCGATACTATTCATTCATGATACACAGCCATATAGATCTATACATGTATAATACTGTACTTTAGTAGTAATAGTTTCCTATTATCACTCTCTTCCTATATACAAAGGTAGAAGGGGATCAACCCTACGTAGCTGCTGCTGCAGCTGCCCTTCTACTACTACTGTTGTTATTATTATTATTATTATTATTATTACTGCTGCCACCAGCCCCAGATCTATTCAATTTAATATGCAACAATGATTCTACTTCCTTCCTACATATAGGACACTTACTAGTCTGTTTCCTCAGTTCCTGAGCACATTCATGACACATACACATATGTCTACAAGGCAGCACTGTAGTGTCTCTATCATTGACTAGACATATAACACACAACCTTTCCTCATCTTCATTAGCACTAATACCACCACTAGTGCCAGTAGTAGTACCATTTGGGTTGGTTTTCACTGACGATGATGTTTTAGAGTTCCTAGGACCTTGCTGCAATCCATATATTTCTTGTAATTCATAACTCGTTCCTTGCACCCATATCTTCTGTTTCAATATCCTTGCCACATATCTATCACCCTCATTATTATAACTACTGCTGCTACTAGAATTAGTCGTACCATTATGTTCATCTTCTTTATGAAGCTCAGCAAAGGTAGTTTGACTCTGAATCCATGATGTTTGATCTCCTCCTGGTTTTAGTTCCTCTAATGTGTGTCCCGCTTTACGGCCTTCTTCTGTAATGGATTCCAATCTTATGATGAGAGGGTATGTTGACTCTCTAGCAGTATTAGCAGCAGTAGGAGTGATAGTAGTATTGCTGCTCTTGCATAATTCGGCTTCTGTATGAAGTGACAAGTCAATCACATGATGTACTTCAGTGACATATGGAATACCGTCTTCGGTAGAGGGAGGGAACTGTTGGTTCATCTGTATATACACATACAGGTATAAGAAGGGAAATAGAGATGGTTAGATAATAATGAGAATACGTTGTTAATAGTTATAAATTGTAGAGCTCCCTTCCTCTCTTAGAACAGAAGGATAAGTAAACCTACCCCTTTACCATATACTACCAAGGCTGCTGGTGTTTGATGCTTAGGAACCAGTGCACACCCTCTACTGGGAATCTCAGTAGCACCCACATAAGTACCAACTGCACAAGGAGCAGAAGCATCAAATGAGAATGATATAACTAGTTTAGTATTAGAAGGGTCCCCTACCATGGGGGTGATTTTCAAGGTGTCTTTTCTCAAGTTGACGGCATTGCGAATAGTGGCAGTTTGAGTGACTTGCTGAGTGGGTCTGTTGGAAGCAGAGGTTGCTGTTGTAATATTAGTGGTGTTGGGGCCTTGAGAAGGTCTACGGCTGGGATTGGGGTTGGGGTGAGGTGGACGTTGGTTCCCGTAGCGATAATATGGTGGTGGCATGGTGTTGGGTGGGTAGTGGGGTTGGTTCCCGTAGAATTGACCATTATTGCTATAATAAGGGCCCTGTGCAGTATAGTGGTGGGTGGTAGATTGTTAATTGAAAATGAGGACAGAGTGGTATGGTTGTAGATATATAAACTAATAAAGAGCAACACTACGTACTCCTGGAGCCGGTGGTGCACCTGGTCGGTAAGGGTAGGGTGCCGGGAGATCGCCACTGTTTTGTGGTTGTGGTGTTGGAGCCTCTGTCCTGTGTCTACTTCTACTATTTCCCATGATCTAGAGTGTAGGCGAATGCGTGTAGAGTCTAGAACGAGCTGGTTATTTCAAGTCAAGGAGTGAAAATTGAAATTCTTTGAGGTTGGTGATCAAACGCGTCCTATGAGCAGATACAGATCTAGAGCAACTTAGATTTTGGAAGATGTGGAAGCATACGTTGGGTCTATATGAGCAGAAACTAGGGGGCGCTCTTATGAGGGATGACAGGAGGAGGGCCAAATAAAAAAAAAGAAGAGAGGGATTTGGAGTCCACAAAAGCATGGGTCGTGAAGGCGTATATTGGCATTACATTTGCTAAGTTATCAGTTGGTGTGATCAAGTGACTCAAATCATGATGAGGGCATCAATACAGACGCACAAGAATATGCAGGTATGTTTGAGCATGCTACTACCCCGAGATGCTTTTACTGTCGACATTGCGACAGCAAACATAAACTTTGTCACAAGACAATGTTTTAGAATAAATAATTAGAGTTGTTTGGACGTTACCAAGTCATTTTCCCTTACTTTTACTCACACTGATGCATATCCATTCCTTGATTTTGCAGGTTCCTACACAAACAAGGACATTAGTAGGCACAAAAATTGCTGTCAGGCCAGTTTTTGCAAATAGAGTCCGCCCTGCTGCATCCATTGTGCTGGCAGCTGAAACCACTAGTGATGAAAGGCTGCGACTGAACAATTTATCTCCTCAAGACGGCAGCAGAAAGAATAAGACACGTAAAGGACGTGGTTATGGTGCCGGTCAGGTAAGTATATGTTCATATAACACCAGCTACCACGATATAACAGCGACACAGACAAACACTTCAAGAAGGGAAGATGCTCCGCCATCGCACACATCCCTGCCGTCTCTCTGCTCTATCGCCCCCTTCTTCTTTATTCCTCGCTTTCTCACACACACCTTTCTCATCCCTCCATTATCCATTATAGGGTGGTAGCTGTGGTTTCGGTATGCGTGGACAGAAATCCAGGTCAGGCAGCGGTATCCGCCCAGGTTTCGAAGGTGGCCAGACCCCCCTCTATAGAAGACTCCCCAAATTGAGGGGGATTGCTGGCGGCATGTCTGCAGGTCTCCCAGATTACGTCACCATCAACCTCTCAGACTTGAAGAAATTTGTTGAAGGAGAGGAAGTATCCCTGGAATCGTTACAAGAGAAGCGTATTTTGAATTTGAGTGGACGTTCTACTAAGTTGCCATTGAAGGTTCTTGGCATGGGAGAGCTGAAGACTCCCCTGACTATCAAGGCTACTGCTTTCAGTCAGAGTGCTAAAGAGAAGATTACGGGAGCCGGTGGTAAGATAATAGAGGTTCCACAAAAGGCAAAATGGTTGAGGGTACGTACTTGGCAACCTGAGGCAGGTGCAGAGGCGGAAACTGTTGCTGCTGAATAAATTGTGTGTGCATATTTGTAAAAATGCTCACATATATAATCTATTTCATTGTCTCTTACATCATTGAGGGGTTCTCCCCAAAACAATAATAATAGTTACAACAACACTGGGTGCACTACATAGGCATACATCCCTTCTCCTTTCCTTATTATTATTATTTATTCAGAAGGAAGGGGCATCCCTGGTTTTAACAGATGCTTATACTGATCTATATGATTAAGAATAAGCAGACGAGGCCCGGGAGGAATCTTGCATTCCTGTAGAGAAGGACCATCCCACAACATGAGTGTTTGATCATTCAACAGTCCCTTTTTAATATTCTTTTCATACTTGACCAGTCCCAGTGACTTGAGCATTAATGTCACTCTAGCATATTCAGTTTCGTTAGTCTTGGGACCGGCAAAGCTTTCACCCAGTTTGTAGAAGGCTCCTTGGAAGAGAGCAAAGGCTGCACCGGCGGAGACGGCTGCCATGAGGGGGTTGGGGGGTGGGCCGCCCATTGCATTGGGGGCACTTCCTACGCCAGAGATGAGAGAGAAGGCGAATCCAGAGCCGAATGCACCTACCAGACTGCAAAAGATGGTGGAAGATGGTGGTTAGGATATTTGTGAATAGAATCAAGAGAGGGACAGTCTTGAGCATGTGTTCAACAAAGAAAGAGAGACTTACGCATTCTGTATATCATCAATGCCGCGGGTTCTCTTCATGAGACTGGTAAGACCGGCATTGACACCAGTCATAACTGCAAAATTACGGGCTTGTTGGAATGGACCTCCCATCTTTAACATTGGATTGGCTGCTGCGCCTGTAAATGGAGATGGGGAGGGAGAGAGAGGTTGGGTGAGCACAGAAGTCAACGACGGCGGAGAGAGACAGGGAGAAGTGACAGTGGTGAGGACGAAAATGTAGGGCTTACCTGCTGCAGGATCGGCTCCCATTGTAGCCATGGCGCCCATGACACTACCAAGAAAAGCTCCCTGTGAAGAGAAGACGCATTAAAAAGGTGAGTTGGAAGGAAAGAGGAATCAAATAAATTGGCATGCATGAGAGCTTTTAACATACTTGGAAACTGCCAAAAAGGCCAGTTGATAAGGCTTCCACCCATGGTGGCTGTGTGACAACCCATTTTTCAAACTGAACCTTAAGTTCCTTTGGTTTTTCTTTGAGTAGCATCAATGCATCTGCCATTTTCCAAGTATTCTAGGACGATCCGTCTAACAAATTATTTATTACGAAAATATTGTGCATATAAAAGTGCAACATGATGCAGTGCTGACGATTTCAGGCGATTTTAACCAATTTTTCTTCCTCCCACGATCTCTTTAATTTTCCATGATCCACATCAATTATATCAAATCACAAGCAATTTAACAATTTTCAGAATTATAGATACATACAGACTAAAATGCATATGATAGCAAACCCAAATAGTGCCAGATTGCAACAAGGGAGATGCAAATGCTTTCAAAATATCTCAAAAACGAGAGCTTCAAGGCACAGGTATCAAGCCACAGTTGCTCAAGGCTCTTCTCTAGAGGATACTATTCGCAAAACCGCCGCTAAGATCAGAGCTTCGCTCCCAGTCATTGGTCTCATCTCGTCGCTCACTTCGCCAGAAGGCAATGGAATTGGCACACAGTCCTATCAAGAGTTCTGTAGACAAGTGTTTGATGTTGCTCCACTAGGGTTCCAGATTGCTGTAGCTGAACTTCAGAATAAATATGGAAAGGTTAGTGTGGCATGAATATTATATAAAAATTTAGAGGGAACAATACAGCTATCACCGCCACTAATGTTTTTCCCTCCTCTCCCTTACTGACATGAAATCCATTCCCCTTTCTTTTCTCCCCCCCCCTCTCACTCTCTCTCTATTCGTACTTACAGCCAGCCCAGAGGAAGAATGTCTTGCTCTGCTTATGGATGGCAAGACTAGGTGCAGGTTTAGTTCCAGAAGAAACAATCACCAGAGCAGCAGGAAAGATTCACATTAGTCAAGACTTAGAATTTGAAATGGATAAGTTTAATCAACAATATGAAGAGCAGCTAGGCAAGTATAGATATGGGTCTCTTCCCCAAGCTAGTAATGATGAAAAGGCAAGGGTATCAGTGAATGCAATGATTAACCTGTGCTGTGGATTGCCAGAGAGTAGGAAGCAGGGAGTGGTGCTGGGAGGGGAGGAGTTGGAGTTGATTGCTGATGCGGTGTCTGGTGGGTTTTATGACGTTGAGGGGTTTAGAGAGTGTGTTATGAAGTCTATAGCTGAGTTGAATGTATGATGTATGTAAGATTAAATGAATGGATGGATGGATGGGTGAATGTGAGATATATAGTATAGAGTGTGAAGAAGATGAATAGGGGTGTGAGAAGAGAGAATGGAGAGAGAGAGAGAGAGAGAGAGAGAGAGAGAGTGTGTGCCTGGGACAAAGCTAGTCTGTAAAATTGGCTCGAAATGTGATTTAAAGTCGAGTCTGCAATCACAATTGGTGTAATACAAATCAGAGCTGTGGCTTGAAACGTTTTAGTTTAAGTAACGCTCAGAAAGTGAGTAGCCGTCTCCTTGATGGATTCTAATGGGGAGGCTTATTGAAAAATTATCTTCCTTGACTCTTTGGACTAGAAAAACTAATTCATTCAACTAACCATACCATCTTCTATTGCAGATTGTTCCTCAAGATGACGAAAAAGAGAAGAAGCGGTGGCAGGCAAGTTGTGATGGAGTGATGATGGAGTTTATTTTCTGCTTACAGTTCCTTTTCTACGATCTCCCTAGGACATTACTAACACCGACTACACCAACATTCAAATCCTGCAGGAACAAGAGCGGTCGTGGTAGAGTAAAGCGTGTGCGCTGTGAAAGCAGTGCCGCCATGGTGCCCAAGGACAAGGCCATCAAACGCTTTGTGGTACGTAATTATACCATAGGAACACTATTAGTTTGAGAAATATACAGAGCCTCATTACCAGACTACCTATTCTGGTTACATATATTCATCAAAAACAGCAGAAGTCTTACCCATACCTTTCCGCACTTGTCCTTACAGGTCAGAAATATCGTCGATGCATCTGCATTGCGTGATATCCAGGATTCTTGCCCATTCGAGGGTTATGCTTTGCCAAAGCTTTACAGAAAGGTTTACTATAGCATCTCAGCTGCTATTCACTCCCGCGTTGTGCGTGTGAGGTCTCGCAAGGACCGTAGAAACAGAGAACCACCACGCTTTGGTCGTCCTCTCATTCGTGGTCAGACTCAGGCCAAGTAAAGATGGCGGATTGAGTTTTTTAGTATTAGATATGTAAAGCAAGGATATATAGATATATATAGAAGAGAACAAGCATAGGAATTGTGAAACATGGAGGAAGAGCTGCGCTCCTTTGACTTGATGGATGAGGCAGGCATGGCGGCATGGGCCCAGGGTGGTCGGTGCCTCACCTGTCAATTTTAGAGCAAGGGTGATTGTATCATTTCGATCATTCAAAATCAGAACTTGAATAAAGCCTTTAACTTTATAGTGTTACCTAAGGTCTTTTGTCACCAACCTCGAGCAATATAAACTGATAAAAAAACTCAAATTCTTGTCATTTTTCAGTTGTGGCAACAAGGGACCGCTCTGTACTATAATTCAAAGCACGGCATGTACCATTATCAATGTTAGGGCTATTATTACCACAGTAGACGAATGAGGGTAACATCGCACTTGCGGTTTGCAGCACACCCAGCCTCATCTCTACCCGACCACCGACCTTCTCCAACCACCAAGCACCAGCGGTTTTATTCTTTCCAGTCTGCTCCTTGTACTTCTACACATCATTCCTCCTTCGTCACCCACTGCAGACCTCCACACAACACACAAGATTACGATGAACAAACGAATGATGCTGACAATGTCGAAAACCTTCCTTCAACCAATAGCATTTCTACCAACAACAACAATCCCCACCCTGCTTCTTCCCCGTCTTCTCCATCATTCACTTTTTTCTCTCCTTCTTGGCTCTCCACCAAACACGATGCTGAAATCATCAGCCTAGCGGCTCCAGCTCTACTAGCCTTAGCGGCAGATCCCTTGATGAGCATAGTAGATACCGCCTTTGTCGGATCAGGCGGTGCCGAACCCCTAGCCGCCCTCGGGATTTGCTCAGCCCTCTTCACCTTCTCCTTCCTGGTCTTCAACTTCCTGGCCACTGCCACCACTCCCCTCATAGCCACCTCCCTCTCCTCTGGAGACAACGAAAGAGCTGGCCTTGTCACGACACAGGGCATACTGATCGCCATTAGCCTCGGCACTGTCTTGGCTATCGCCTTGGTGCTTGGTGCCGATCCAGCTCTCTACCTCATGGGGGCAGGGCCCAGCGACCAAGACATCTCCCTTGCAGGAGGAGGAGGAGGACAGGTGTACTCCCTGGCCAGGCAGTTTCTTGTATTAAGAGCAGCAGCTGCACCAGCTACCTTGTTGATGAGCGTAGGACAAGGAGTGTTCAGAGGAATGAAAGACATGAAGACTCCCCTCAAGATTACTCTGTGGGCTAATGCATTGAATTTTGGACTGGATGGAGTGTTAATATTGGGGTTGGGGTGGGGGGTGGTAGGAGCTGGAGTAGCTACATCTGTAGCTGAATGGGTTGCTGCTGTGGCATACTTAGTTGCCTTGTATGAGAAGAGAGAGTTGTTGGGGGCAGGAGGGTATGGGGGTGTGTATGGGACTGTGACTGGGATGATTACTAAACTTACAAGAGATGATAGGAGTACTAGTAGTGATGATAGTAATAGTACTAATAGGGGTGGTAGAAAGAGTGAGTTGGGTTCCTTTGTGAAGGTAGGAACAGCAGTAGTACTAAGGACTGCACTACTGTTGGGCACAAAGACAGCTGCCAGTGCTACTGCAGCCAGACTGGGAGCAGTACCAATGGCGGGGCACCAAGTGACCATGCAACTGTGGATACTGTCCTCCTTTGCACTCGACTCATTGGCAGTAGCAGGACAAGCGCTGGTAGCAGTTGAGATAGGGAAGAGGAATGGAAATGTAGCTAGAGAGATTGGAGATAGATTGCTGTTACTAGGGGTGGGTAGTGGTGCTGTTATTGCCATTGTAGCGACGATATTGCAACCAGGGGTCATTCCGGGGGCGTTTACAGATGATAGGCATGTGGTAGATGCTGCAATGGAAATATTGCCTCTTGCTACTGTGATGTTGCCGATTAATGCTGCTGTGTATGTGCTTGATGGTATACTGGTGGGGTGTGCGGATTTCAAGTTTTTAGCCTTGGCTATGTTGGGAGCAGCAGGGGTAACATGTGGGTTGTTGTTCAATGTGGTGGAGCCAGAGGGTGGGTTGATAGGTGTGTGGGAAGCTCTAGCTCTATTGATGGTCTGTAGATTCATTAGTTTAGTGTGGAGGTATCAGTGGAGGTATGGACCTCTACCTCCTATACAAGATGATAGAACTTAAAGGCATCTATGGATATAAGAGAGAGGAAGCGGGACTCTTGACTGGTCAACCCTTGTGTCTCCAAACTTGTTTCACCGAGGGAGTAAACAACAAACAACTTCACTTTGAGAATAAATTAGCCAATCTTGCACCTTCCTACCAACATAAAATTGTTTCCTTAGTTAATTAAGACAAAAACAACGTGACTTACACGGCTTTTCCAGCAAATAGTGAGTTTCGATGATTACAACATCCTCAGCAACTGAATCGAGTTTGTTGCCCCAACATACCCCTTGAACTAATTTTTAACCACTTTTATCGCTACTTTAAATCTGCAGGATACGTCAGACAACCATAATTATCAAAATGAAGCGCATCGTTGCATCAATGACAATCGCCGCCATGGCTGCCGGCAGCATGGCTCAGACTACTCCAACCTTGCCAGGAGCCCCTGTCATCACTGCTGTGACTCCAGGTGATGCCAGCGCTACCATCAATTTCATTGCTCCACCCCCAAACGACTTCCCAGTCGAGTTTATCGTCATTGACTGCGATGACACCAACATTGCCACCGCTCCCTCTCCCTACACCGCCACCGTCCCCATCCAGCTCTCTCCAATCAACAACTCCGTCACCATCAACGGCCTCCCCAATGGCCAACAGTATTCCTGCACAATTGCTGCTCAGATCATTGACAGATCCAGGCTGCTCCCAAGAGCTCTCACTGGACCAGAGTCCAACCAGTCTGCTGCATTCACCCCATCAGTTAATGCATCTGATGTCCCAATCAGAACCCCCAACCTGGACTTGGCTGAACAGCAGCCAGTGGATGTCCCAGCTGCCACTGCTTCTGATGGACCTTCAGCAGATACAGTTACTGCTCCTTCTACTCCAGCAACTCCAGTTGCTGCTCCATCCACCCCAGTTGCCACTGCCCCAGTGGCTGCCCCAGTTGCTGCTCCAGTCACCAAGCCACCAGGTGCTCCACGCATCACTGACGTTGAAGTCGTTGAAGACGGTGTGAGACTCTTCTGGTCTGCTCCATCTGTCACTGGAGGCTCTCAAGTTACTGGCTACATGGTAGCTTGCCAGCCAAATGCTCAAGTTGTTGCTTCCAATGAGGCTGCCTCTCCAAAGCCAATTGAGCTCCCAGCTGGCGTTACTACTACCGTTGTTGCTCTTACACCAGGACAGGCTTACACTTGCTCTGTGTCTGCAAAGAATGAGAATGGATCCGGCCCAGCTGCTTCCCAGACTGTGACTTATAATGCTCTTGTTGAGGAGGAGGTGGCCGAGGAGGCTGCTCCAGTTGTTGATGAGGTGATTGAGGACAGCATGGTCAGTGGCGCTGCTGCTGCAATGACCTCTATGGTTGTTGCTGCCGTTGTTGCTTTCATGTTTTAAATTTTAATGATGATTGTGGTATTTGAGACAAGAGGCAGGCATGCAGATTTGTTGTGTTGTATATATATATATATATCTTTTCTCAATTTAGGGTTTCAGATTACAACAGCTAGTAATAGTACCATATCGTGACCATGGTCATCATTTTGACTTATCTTTCTCATTTCAACTTTTGTAATATCATCATGATGTGGATAAATGTCTACATGTATACCTTTTACACATGCGCATTCTCACCAGTCCCTAATCGTCTTAATAACCTCTGTCCTATGTTCAGTATCCTCAAACAATGCTTTAATCATACGAATCACCTCTTGGCCAGTCAACCCAACTCCACTCAACCTCCCACTCTCCCACCAACCCCTAATCTCCACCAGCCTCCCTCTCATAATCTCACACAACACCTTCAACTTCTGCAGTGTTATTGTCATACTACTATTCTCAATAACAATATCCTTTCTCAACTCTAAAGATGCAGGCAGCATCGCGGACACAGCGTCGCTATTGAAATCATTTAAAATAGAAGGAATCAGCTCTGAGTCTTCCACTGATATATCCGACAGAGCCAGTATGTCAAAACATAGTCTCTCTGAGATGCTGTGGAGAACATGTACCACTATCCTATTCAACACGGCCTCCTCCATAATAACACCACCACTACTTCTATTATCCAAAACTGACCCCAGCCTCCTCAGTGCATGCACCAGTTGAATACCAGCCTTTTGACATTTTCTAACTTTGCTACTCCCCCCATTAGTCAAGTTTCTAAAGTGATCAAAGTCTTCTATGATAGTGAACAACTCTGATGTTGTGGAACGTAATAAATAATCCATGACCTGCTCTGCTTCTTGCTCTACTCGCATTGCCTGAGAAATAAAAATGCTACCACCACTAGTGGCATCATCATCATTGCCATCGTGTTGCAACAATAAGGTAGATGTAGCACACAGAGCTGCATGTTTGTGACGCATGTCATTGTACTTGATGACCAACACATACGGCGGAACCGCCCCTCCTAAACCAGATGATGATGATGATAAAAGTCCCAGTCTCCATTGAACTGCATCTGCCAAGAATAAACTGACGATGTCAGTAACACTCCTTTGTGCAACCTCCACTACTACACTACTTGAATGCTGATGATTATTATTCCTCCTATGGCCCATCTTAACACCACCACCATCACTCCTGATGGCCTCTTTCATTGTCTCCTGGATCAGCTCAGCCAATCCTGCAGCTGATTCTGATACTACATATGTCTTATTATTCTTATACTGGTTTTTTATGGTGACAGTATTGGTGGTCCGCGTATTGATGAACTTTTGTGCTGCTGCTATCAAATCAGACTGCTTACTAGTGTACACCTTGGTTGTAGCTGTACGGATCAACCTTGACATTGGTCCTTCTTCTTCATTACTACCATCAGCCCCATCAACCCAATCAACAGCAGCAGTGGAAGCAGTGATTGTTTCATTTAAAAAGTGAAGCTTCCTTGCCTTGGTTTCCAACTTCATACCAACACCAGCAATCTTCACAAATGAATCTCTACCATCTCTATCCCTATTATCATCATCATCCTGATGTTTGAGCAGTCTCTTGGTGACCCACTCTCTGGATAATTGTGGCCAGAAAACATCACCAAATAGAGCAGTATAACGACGCATAAGACCCCCAGTATCGTTATCATCCTCGCTATTATCAAAGGCTGTCTCTATGATAGATTTGAGAATCTTGTAAATAGAGCGCTCAATATCTGCTCCCTTGATGACTTGGTGTGTAGGGCTGGTAGCTACCTGGAACAAAGGATCGATGTGGTGCTCCATAATAAGGTTGGAAAAGAGGTCAATGTTGCTGCGTAAATCGCCCATTATTTCCATGGCCTTCCAATCATATATTGTTATTAAACACTTGCTAGCTGCACCTTCTTTGTTGGTACCCACTGTTAGCGTGGCAACTGCTTGTTTTATTTTAGTATTGAGATGGTGTCGTAATTCCTCGTAATGCTGAGCTACCTTGGAAGCAACTAGTTCAGATGATGATGACGATAATGAAGCAGCATCTTTCAACTGATCAATCATATCTGCTGCCTCTTCTACATGCCCGCTATTACTATTATTATAAATCTTAGAGAAGAGATGTTCTATGTGAGCCAGTTTCTTAGTCATGACAGCACTCTCCCGCCATGCTGTTATTCTCCCCCCAGCTTCCTCCATCCACTTTAATAGATCTAGATGACGTTGAGCCATGGAAGACATGGTAGAGAGGGGGAGAGGGGATGGTGTTGGAGGTAGAGGGATGGCGTTGGTAGAGGTGTGGAGGTGGGAGAGGGTGTCAAGGAGAGCTTGAGCTTGCTGGATGGTTTGACTGTCAGGTTGATTCTTGTTGTTGTTGTTATTGTCAAAGGATTGAAGTTGGTGGATGAGGAGGGAGATGAGGGAATGTAGGAGCTCATGTTGGCGAGTTTCTAGGGATTGGAGCTGGCGTTGGAGTTGGGCAGACGATATGGTTTCCTGTGTGAGAAGGTGAGCGGGAACAGGGGTGAGCGGAGAGTGATCACGGAGTGATACATTTGGTTAATGATGTTTATAATCGTAGGATCACGTACATATGAGTCGCTTCTAGTGCTTGACAGCAGTTGATCGACGTAGCTGCTTGATAGATCGGCATTCATTGTGCCCAATCCTATAGTTGCAATCCAACCTTCTTTGCAAGAGATCGAACACTTTAGGTTAGTTATACACACTCTAATCCATTTCCATCATTCGACAGATATCAATTTATGCCTGAAGCTAAGCCATGTGCACGTCAATGTAAACATTTCCCCGTCACCTACAACGACCGTCGATCCAAGTTTTTGTCTGCGAGGCCTCATGTGTTGACACTTCATTCCTAACCTTAATGGGCCACATGTTATTCCATGACAACTTTATTAAGTTTCTATAAAAATACTGGAAGTAATTGGCTTTCGAAGTAGTGGGATGATCTGGATGGTAAACAAATGGGAGGATGCACATCAAAAAAGGAGCTGTCATTCCAAATGACGTCCACAGTTTGAAATTCACATTGAATCCCTGAGTTAGTGCATAATCCATCATTTCTTCTAATTATGCAAGTTATTACCGTGTGTTCGTAACATTAATCTGGGCTATAAAGCAAATTTCACTTCACACAGACTCTTAAATCTTTCAGATGCCTGATCATCGTCACAGCCGACACGACTCCAGTGACAGAGAACATAAGAAACGAAGAAGATCACGGAGTAGAAGCCATAGCCAAGATCGTAGATACACCTCACATCGCAATGTCTCTCCTTCTACACATCACCGACGTCACCACCGCTCCTCATCGCCTCCACCTCGACCTCCACACCCTTCCTCCTCCTCCTCCTCTGCACCCCCACCCCTTAACTCCATCCACCAAGCCACCATCAGATCAATCAAACCCTACGGCATCTTTGTCACCCTCCATGGCTACAACAGAGACGCCATGGTCCACCATTCCCAGATATCTGACGACGTTTCCTTTTCTAAAGATGACGAAGATTCTACCAAAATACAAGCCTTGGAGTACTTTGCTGGCATCCCGGGGACCTCTATCTTTGTCAAGGTTATTAATATTGAACAAAGAGGAGGAGGAGGGGAGGGGAGGGAGAGGGAGAGGGAGAGGGAGAGGGAGAGGGATTTCAATGGACAACAACAACAACAACAACAATATAGAGGTGATAATTATAAGATTGGCTGTAGTATGAAGGTTGTTTCCCAAGATAATGGAGAAGATCTAGATCCTCAAGGACTCAAAACAAGCCATACTACAGTAGCGAGGGGTGATGGTGGAACTACCTCCGGTGATGGCAGTACTGCCAATATAGTACCAGAAATGGGAAGTGTATATAGAGGAGAGATACAGAGTATCAAGCCATTTGGTTGCTTTGTCAAGCTCCTCAATGGCCCCCCATCGTATAGAAGGTCTGTACTCGTACATGTCACCCAACTCAGTGATCATCTACGATTCGATAAGCAGGATACAGAGGAAGAGAGGGTTGCAGGAATCAATGGAATAGTGTCAATTGGGGATCAAGTTTGGATTAAAATAATTGAAATATCTTCTGATCAAGGTAGTAGTAAGGTATCGGGGTCTATCAAGTTGGTCAATCAGAGTGATGGTACTGATCTTGACCCTCATAATCTTAGATACAAACCAAGAGATGTTGGAGGAGGTGATTATAATGCTAATACCAATGGTCAGCTACCATTTACAGCTACTGGTGGTCATGGTATAGGCCAAGGTGCTGGAACAACGAATAAAGATGCTACTATTGATTGGGGACATTTGAAGGCAGATGTAGTTAATTATGGAGGTGATATGCAGAAGAAATATGATCTAGTGACTGGTGATGATGATAATCATGGTGCGGCTGGTGGTGCTGGTGCTGCACACAACAGACAGGATATCGATGGTAATAATAATAATAATAATAATAATAATAATAATAATAATAATAATAGTGCAATGGTGGGGAGAGGAAGAGGAAGAGGGAATGTGTTGCCAGCATGGATGTCGGAAGGAGGAGGGGGTGGTGGTAGTGGTGAACCTGTAGCACCAGGGAGCGGTAGAATAAAGAGTGTAGAGGAAGCATTAGCAATATTAGAAGCTGCTGGAAAACTGAGAAATTCGCGTAAGAAGGAGAAGAAGAGGAAGAAGAAGAAGAAGAAGAAGAAGAAACATAAAAAGGAGAAGAAAACAAAGAGGAGCAGCCGGAGGAGGTCAGCTTCGTCACCAAGCTCCACTCCATCTACCAGTGGTGGTGATGGCAGTGATAGTGATAGAAAAGGATAGTAGGTTGGATGACAGTTTTATTAAATAAGACAATACATGTATTTACTATGACCTCATTGTTATAACAACTGTTAACTGTTAGTGATTAACTACTGGCCATACAACAGACGTATTTCATCTCTATACAGGTGGTGAGCTGCCTCTGCACAATGTTGATGTTTCCCTGTAAAGTATGTTGATTGCTCACAATACCTTGGTCTGGGTACTGACGCCTCAAACAGTCCTTCTCTATGATCAGGATACTTCGTCATCCTCACCCCACCTCCTTCATCACCATCAGTGGTACATGTAGTCTTCTTTTCATTCAATTTCATGTCCACAGATAAAATACTTGACAATTTGGGCAATTTTGAATCAGAGGGAAGCCGTCTATCTATCTCTGCTAATAAGGGTCTGGCATCCTTTTCCAAGTTTTCCATTCTAAGTATATAATCTGTAGCTAGAAGGCCAGTATCAGTGGTCATGCATCTACCTTGGTCAATGAGGTGGTGCCAAAAGAAGTGAGGAGGGAGGACACAGCATTTGGGAGAGGTCATGCACAGCAGGCCCAGCGCAAATGGATCAGCACAGAAATTATCCCACTCAAGCTGCAAGAAGAAAGAAAAAGGGGAAAAAAGAAGGGAGAAGAAATAGAGGGAAGCGGTGGATAAAGGTTAATATATGAAGAAGAAGTTGGACATTGTGGCTATGTAATAACGAAAGAGAAAAACAAGACATGACACATCAACACACACACACACTCCAACAGGAAGAGTACCTAGACCAACGTACCAAATCTTTAGCCTCTTCACATTCAGCTCTGATGAACCCTAATTCAAATCCATGTGCACTCAGTAGTCTGGTCAATGGATTTCTCACCACTGTAAACACTAGATAGTCATTCCATATAGCAGTCAAGTCCATATCTTCCAGTTCAGCTCCTTCAGTAAGAGTACCGTTACTAGTAGTAGTAGGAGGAGGAGGAGGAGGAGGAGGAGATGGCAATTCTTTGTTATAAATAGCTAAACAAGAGGGCCTCACTCTCACTTTATTCCTACAATCACCAAATATATGCAGTACAGAGCTAGATGCAGATTTAGGGTGCCTTAAATATATTATTCTATATGGGTGATTGACCCATACTTGACATTTAGTGAGAGGAGGGAGAGCTGGGTAGCCAGTTGTTTGCTGCTTTCTGGTGTTGGGGGAAGATATGAATGTACTGATTTGTTGTTGACGAAGATTGAATGCGTCTGGAATCCATCTATCTAGTGGTAACATGCCAGATTTGTCTACAAAGCCATACTTTAGTGAAGGAGAGAGGCCTATGTTGTCAGTCGTGGTCGTGGTGGTGCTAGGTTGGTTTTGGTGCTGTTTTTGTTGTAAATCTTCTCCTAAATGTTGCTCCTCGTGGTCATTTGTACTTGTGGTAGAGGTTATGGAGGTGGGTTTGGATGGAGATTTGGCTGACAGAGAATGAAGTGTGGAATGAGCACTCAAAGAGAAGTAGTAGACCTGTGGAGTGAGGCGGGGGGAAGCGGTCGGTTGAAAGGGACAATGGGCAGTTTTGTGGATTTGGGCACGCAATCAGAGATAAATTCAAGGTACCTGTAATATAGTAAAGAGAGATATGATGCTCAGAATGCCCCAAGTGACCTGTCGCCGGATAGAGGGACGCTTTGCAGCCATGACAGATCACAATGATTTAGGGAAAGTGAGGAACACGGTATTTGCTACCATGAATGCATCCAAGGTATATTCAAAGTATCAACCTATGGAAAATGTAGTTAATTATAAATTCATGACGGAATTGAAGGGAACAGGCCTTGAGCGGAGATAAAACAAAAGCAAGACAAAAACAGCTGCAACCGACAACAATCACTCGTTATTTCTTCAATTGTTTACATTATACTACTTCTACAGATTGTATGGTAGGAGAGACGTATCAAACAGACGTTGAAACCTCGTCGTTTGAGAGCTTTCGTATTGAAGATCATTTCAATCTGTTTCCATTTTGTGCCACTTAAGATACGATCTCACCCCTTTATGACCGTTCTTCGCCTCTAACAACATTCATCCACCCGAATTGACATCATGAAAGCAGCAATGATTACAGAATTGGCATCCAATTCCCGCCGACCATTCCTCAACCGCCTGTGGCTCTTTAGCCTCCTCGCCCTCGCCATCTTCGTCTCAGCAGGCTTCATCAATCTCTTCAACTACAATTCCCTCTACTCCACCTTGACTGAAATACCCATAGAGAAGGGATGTCATTCCTTCAATATAGATAAATCAGACATTCCCAGTGGTTGTACATTGATCAATAAGGTCTGTGTCGACCAGGGCACCTTCATCCTCCACGACCCGGCCCATCAGGAACCACATGCCATAGATAAATTGCCCAAAGTATCGCCTGTCTATGTGTATCCCCATACACTCAACAATGTAGATAATGCTATTAAGGAATTAGAATTAACAGGGGAGTACAGAAGACACATGGACCCTCCCAGATTTAGACTGAAGAGTGCTCTAGAGCCCACCCCCTACCTGTCAAAGCCCAAATTCTCCACCTGCACCGTGCCCATCATAGTATACATGCAATTCTTCATGAATTACTGGCATAGTTTTGCAGATACAACGTCTTGGATATCTGATATGATGGGAAGGATCAAATGGGCTGGATATTCTAAATTAATAATAGCAACACCAGAGCAATTTGCATTGCCCAACCATTTATATACTTTGTTGGAACCACTGAGTAACATGACGGTTGAAAGCCTGGGAGAGTTCAGTAGTAGAATACCACCAGGCAATCCAGTAATAGTAGGACAAGGTGTCAAATGGCTGGGACAGTTCACTCCTGAAAAGCCAGCAACATGGGAAGGTATGCCACAAAGATGTTTCGAGCAGTTGATGGTGTGTGGTAGGAAGGGTGGAAAGAAGGGAGGAGGACATCTTTGGAATACTGGTCAGGCATTGGCTAGATATTATAAGCCATTAGCTCCAAAGATAGATCTCAACTTTACCTCTAGCAGTAGTCGTGGTAAAAACAACAACAACAACAACAGTTATAACGGTGGTGGTGGTGGTGGTGGTAGAAATGAAGATGACAAGCAGTCACGGAATAATAATAATAATGATGATGATAATAATAATAGTAAGTCTTTGAAAGTCGTGTTTCATCGACGATCATTGGCAGCGACACGTCAGCTAGTCAACTTACATGACCTACTAGACCGATGCAAGACTTGGAGCTACACTGAACCAACCTCCAACATAGTCTACTCTTTACATTGCTCCGAATGGGAATTTACCGACATTCTTAGTAGTGTAGCAGTATCTCAAGTGGCAGATGTGTTTGTGTCCCTTCATGGAGCATCAGAAGTGAACGCCTATATGATGAAACCAGGGAGCAGCATTATAGAAGTCATTCCCTTTGCATTCAGTAAATATGCCGGCCCCCGGGGTCAGTTTGCACTGGGATCTAGGACAGTATCTCAACCCGGGGCTGAGTTGCATTGGTGGTTGTTACAGATTTGTGATCCTGCTGCCTTCAAGCCTGGGAATTATGAAATTGAAAAAGTGCAGCCTGAACATATGTGGTTTAGAGATAGACATGCAGTACTGGAGTGGAGTGCGTTGGAGACGGTGTTGAGACAAATTGCATATGTAGGGGGGGATACGACAAAGTATCAGGAATTGTTTGATGAAGACAAATGGTGGTGGCAGGTGTTTAGTGGTGGTGAAGCCAAGTGGGGTGATAGAAAGGTATTATGTGAATGATGAATGAAAATGATGCAAGATGTGTGTGTGTGTGTGTGTGTGTGTTCCATCAGTACATGAGTTTTAACAACAGCAGCAGGTAGCCGGTAGCCTTCTACATGCTGTGCAAGATAAGGGTACAGTAAATCTCTGCGCGCGCTCTCTCTCTCTCTCTCTCTCTCTCTCTCTCTCTCTCTCTCTCTCTCTCTCTTTCTCTCCCTCTCTTTTCCTCCCTCCTCTCCTTCCCTTTCCCCTCCCTTTTCTTCTCTCTTTCTTTCTCTCCTATTTCCTCTCTCGTATCTCCTCCACCTTTCCCTCCTTCCACTC
>Ga0114919_10000452_pt1 | contig 31625 bp, 30 predicted proteins | sample BlataG_FD_88682 | JGI IMG/M metagenome (GOLD analysis project Ga0114919, IMG submission 88682) | Deep subsurface microbial communities from Black Sea to uncover new lineages of life (NeLLi) - Black_00105 metaG | ecosystem: Environmental > Aquatic > Marine > Oceanic > Sediment | place: Atlantic... | reverse complement strand
GTTTTAACGTAAAAAAGATCTTTTTTAAAAAGATCAGCTCTGTTCCATAACTACCTGAGCTAAAAAGTAAAGGTTATCGATGTCCTGGCACAATCGGGTTATCGATGTCTTGGCACTTATCATGTAATAATTAACCTTGCCTTCTTATATCAATTTCTGAAATCTTTTTGATTAATAAAAAACCATCGTCATTTTATTGAAATAATTGATAAAGAATGGTTCGGGTTTTATCTTAAGTATTCGTAAAAATAAATAGAAATAGAGGTTTTCTTATTAATTACCCTTACATCCCTCCGATGTATCGAAACAATATCTACCTCCTGTTTTTTCTGGTTATCACCCTCCAAAGATAAAATTTAACAATAATAAGCACCAACTTTTTATGTCATTTTCCATTTGTGGATTGAATAAAAATGCTGACATAAAATCCACATATTCACCTACAACAGCTACCAACTGAAACAACAGATCACATTCTACCGCATAAAGATTCGTGAGGTCTCTCATTTTAAGGGAAGAATAGTTGTGATTTTATGGAGGTAGCAACTATGTTCAAAAAAATAAAAAAGCGAGATGGAAGTATTGTTGGGTTCGATTCAGTAAAAATCACATCAGCAATTGTAAAGGCAGGAAAGGCAGCCGGTGAGTTTAGAGAGAATGAAGCTAAAAAACTCACACTCCGGGTTCTGGATTTAGCTCATAAATCGGGTCTTGGTTCAGTTCCCGAAGTGGAGGGGATACAGGACATTGTAGAAAAGGGACTTTTAGACTCCCCTTTTCTCAAGTCAGCCAAAGCATAGGAGGATTGAACTATTATGAACAAAGCAATTTTGATTGGTAACCTTGGAAGAGATCCTGAAATCAGTCATGCTCATAGCGGTGTGCCTATTGCAAAATTTAGTTTAGCAACATCTGAGAAATGGAAGGATAAATATACTGGGGAGATGCAAAGACGCACAGAGTGGCATCGCATTACTGCATTCAGCAGGCTTGCCGAAATATGCATGGAATATCTTTCCAAGGGCTAGCAGGTTTGCATTGAAGGCCGAATTCAGACAAGCTCATGGGAAAAGGACGGTATTACGAGATATAATACAGAGATAATTGCATCCACAATGAAGATGCTGGGTTCAAGGAATTCAGAAGGAGATTACAGACCGCCGAAAACATCAGAGGCTTCATCAGGGATCCCGGAAGACTTGGGGTCATCGGATCCGGAAACCGAGGAAGAAGAAATTCCGTTTTAATTTTATTATTGTGATAGACAACCCGTATAACTCACGAGCTTGAGAGGTTCAGGAGCAAGGCATTTCACCCTGTAGACGTAGTACTTTACTTTAAGGGCTGAATAACGCAGATTCTGGAGCACTCAGGTTCGTCTTTGGCGAAGAATTTATTTTTACAATTTATATCGAATTGTTATTGGAGGTTATATCCTTTTCTCGCCCTCCTTGTTGCATAATCCGGGGAAATAATATCCTGCGCCTCCATATCTGGCCATTTCACTGCTTTAACAAAAATATCGATGAAATTGGCCGCAATGACGTCAAGGATCATTTACGAAAAGTTTTTCAAAAACGCTCCCCGGCAACCGTGGAGACGGTTCATTCGGTCATCAGCGGGATTTTTGAAGAGGCCATCGATGCCCAAAAGTTGAGAGCCAACCCGACAAGAGGACTATTAAAAAAAATCCTGCCGCCAAAACGGCAAAGGGATCTGAAAGATGCAGATCCTTTTACGCGCAAAGAGCGTGACCTTTTCTTGGCCCAGGCCGAAAGCACATGTCCCTGGACAGAGCAACTCACCTTAAAGGTAATGGCCCATGCAGGTTTTCGGCTGGGTGAGGCGCTGGCCATGCGGCGAAAGAATCTCGATTTTGAGAAAATGACCTATTTGGTAACTGAAAGCTATAAGAGGAAAAGGTTTAAAAAGCCCAAATTCGGCAAAACTCGATTTGTCGATTTTCCCGACTTTCTGGTTACAGAACTAAAAGACTATGCAACTTTTCTAAAGAAAGAAAGCCTGAGAAAGGGGACCGGCGGCCATGTGGATCTTTTGTTTATCGAACCAGAGGAAAAGGGTGAATGGCCTTACAGTCAGCGAAAAATCCAAGATCTGGTCCGCCGTGTTTGTAAAACAGCAAGACTTAGGGTCAGAAACCCCCATGATCTTCGGCACACCTATGCGACCATTATGCTAATGGCCCATCAAAGTTCCGGATATGTGCAAAAACAGCTGGGGCACAGTTCCATTGCCATCACCATGGATATCTATTGTCACTGGATTCCGGGGGAGGGAAGATGTGGCCCGGAAGAGGCCCTTTTGGGCAATAATTTGCATAATAACCGGCATAAAAATTTGTACAAAAATCGCATAAAATCGCATAAATTTAAAGAGCAACTCCAGTAACCTATTGGAATCGCTCTATAAAAGATGCATTTGGTGCCGAAGGCCGGACTTGAACCGGCACGGGGTTACCCACTACCCCCTCAAGATAGCGTGTCTACCAAATTCCACCACTTCGGCACATTTGTATATCGTCAACGTAAACCCAACTATTTGTCTGCCGAACACCGTCCGGCATTAAATAAAGCTATTGGAACCTTATTGGGCCTGAGCAGGTTTTGCAGGCGGCGAGGTTTCCGGCTCAGGTTGAGCGCTTTTTTCAGGCTCTACTGGTGCAGCTTTTTGTTCTATGGGTGCTTTTTTGTCCGTCATAATTGAATTTTTCATACTATGACTGGACAGATAAGCCAATCCCAGAGAAGTTATCATAAAGACGACAGCCGCTACGGTTGTCATTTTGCCCAAAAACGTTGAACTGCCTGAACTCCCAAAAAGGGTCTGACTTGATCCCCCTCCAAAAGCAGCGCCCATGTCAGCGCCTTTCCCGGTCTGCAAAAGGACGATCATAATAAGGGCAATACAGACGATTACATGCATTATTATTAGAAATATTGTCATAATTGTTTATTCAGAATTATTCTTTAAACCGAACGATTTTGCTGAATGTCTCAGGGTCGAGGCTAGCGCCGCCGACAAGTGCTCCGTCAACATCGGGCATTGCCATGAGCTCTGCGATATTATTCGGTTTAACACTTCCCCCATACAGTATTCTAATAGATTTAGCAAGTATATTCCCGAAACTTTTTTCAACCATGGAGCGTAAAAACTGATGAACCTCCTGAGCCTGACCGGAAGTCGCGGTTTTACCGGTTCCGATGGCCCAGACCGGTTCATATGCGATAACCAGCCTTTTCAAATCGTTCGAAGAAAACCCCTCTAACCCCTTTTTTACCTGTTTGTCAAGTACGGAAAACGTGTCTTTTGATTCCCGTTCTTTTTCAGATTCTCCAACGCACATAACCGGTATCAGATCATTATTAACGGCGGCCTGTATTCTTTTGTTGACGGTTTCGTCGGTTTCGTTGAAATGTTGGCGGCGTTCGGAATGGCCGATAATAACATATTTGCATCCTGCCGAAACCAGCATGGCAGGTGATATTTCGCCGGTAAAGGCTCCCTGGGTTTCCCAAAATAGATTTTGAGCGCCCAGGGAAACAGAGCTCCCCCTGACAACATCAGATACCGGTGCGAGAGCTGTAAACGGCGGCGCAATCATCACATCGATATCCGTGGTCGCGGCTAAGAGTTTTACAAGCTGTCCGGCAGTTTCAACAGCCTCGGGACAGGTTTTAAACATTTTCCAGTTTCCGGCGATAAGCGGTGTGCGATTATTCATCAATTGATCCCCATTTGAGATTGAATATTGAAGATTTACTATTTAAGGATCGAAGGCTGTTATTAATTTTCAATATTCAATCGAAAATCTTCAATCTGTATTTATAGCTGTGAAGCAATCATGGCTGCAAGATCTACCATCCGGTTTGAGTATCCGGATTCATTATCGTACCAGGATAGCACTTTGACCATGTTGCCGACGGTATAGGTGGTCAGTCCATCGACAATAGAGGATAATGTCGATCCATTATAATCAGAGGATACCAGCGGAAGATCGCTATATCCAAGTATGCCTGCAAGTGATTTTTCCGATGCCTCTTTAAGGGCGGCGTTTACATCAGTGACCGTGACACCTGACTTTTCCAAAGTTGCAACAAAATCGACAATCGATACATTCGGTGTGGGGACGCGAATGGCAAGACCGTTTAACTTGCCGGACAGTTCCGGCAGCACCAGAGCCACGGCCTTGGCCGCACCGGTGGTCGTGGGAATCATTGACATCGCGGCCGCCCTGGCCCTTCGCAGATCCTTGTGAGGAAAATCCAGGAGGCGCTGGTCCCCTGTGTATGAATGTATGGTTGTCATCAGGCCGCCCCTGATCCCGAAATTTTCAAGAAGTACCTTGGCTATGGGTGCAAGACAGTTGGTGGTACAGGATGCATTGGATATAATGTGGTGATTTCTGGGGTCATACTGGTTTGAGTTGACACCCATGACGATAGTAATATCGGGCTGTTGAGCAGGCGCGGATATTATGACTTTTCGTGCACCGGCGGAAAGATGTTTTGATGCGCTTTCATGATCTCTAAAAAAACCGGTGCATTCTGCAACAATGTCCACGCCCAGGTCTTTCCAGGCAAGAGTGGCGGGATCTTTAACCGAGCTAACGGCAATGGATTTCCCACCCACTTCAATGGAACCGTCTTTTCCGATTACTTCCAGATTAAGAGTGCCGTGCACGGAATCATATTTAAGAAGATGAGCCATTGTGGCTGAATCCATGAGATCATTAATCCCGGTGACTTCCAGGCCAGCATGATCGATCAAGGCCCTGAAAACAAGGCGTCCTATCCTTCCAAAACCGTTTATACCCACTTTTATGCTCATAATGCCCCCTTTGTTTTTACATCGAGAACCTGGTCCTCTGGGCCTCCGGTTCGTAGAGCCTACGCCTCGGAGAGCCAGGTCAGAGATAGATGGCTCTGCCTTGGAGTTTTGTGTCTAAAAATACAAATTCCAAGCACCAAATTACAAATTAACCCGCCTAAGGCGGGTTAATCTCAAATTCCAATATTCAATGACCAAAACCTTCCAGGACGAGATATTGTTTGGATTTTCGAATTTTGGTCATTGGAATTTGTTTGATATTTGATATTTGGGATTTCAATAAGTCAATGAACTTCCAACAAAGCAAATCCCCTATGGGGGACAACCAAAGCCTGGTCCTCTGGGCCAGGATTTTTACTTTTATCGTGGTATCCGGCTATTTGCGTTTATTTCCTTTTAAAATCCCGCTTGCCAATGTAATACTCTTTTTTCCAAAAGCTTCAAGGTGTTGAGCGAGTTCGCTAAGTTCCATATCTTTTTGAATATCCACAGCCTTGATCAAAATAGGAAGATTAACGCCGGATATGACTTCCACTCGCCCTTCTTCAAGAAATGAATAACTTAAATTTGAGGGTGTGCCACCGAACATATCTGTAAGGATAAGCACCCCTTTTTTATTATCGACCGTTTTAATTCCTTCGGCAATTTTCTTTCGCAATTTGTCAGCGTTTTCTTTCAAATCTATGGAAACCGATACCATGGTATCGGGTCGATCCCCTAAAATGAATTCAGCAGCGTCAATGAGTGCATCTCCAAGCTGACTGTGTGTTACAATAACAATACCTATCATAATGCTCCTTCAAACCTTCTAAAGATCAATGTCACGGTGTGTGACTATGATCTGTCTCTCGGGTTTTTTTATATGTTCGAATAACGCTTCGGCAATGGTTACCGAACGATGCCGGCCTCCGGTGCAACCGACGGCAATGGTTAAATAGGCTTTGCCCTCTTTTTCATACAATGGAATTAAATAGTCAAGCAGGCCCAGATATTTTTTTAAAAACCTGCGGGCTTTGTCGTTGTTTAAGACATAGTTTTTAACCTCCTGGCTTTTTCCGTTAAAATCTTTGAGTTCAGGTACGAAATACGGATTCGAAAGAAAACGAACATCCATAATCAGGCTGGCATCGTGAGGCGTGCCGTATTTAAAACCGAACGACAGGATATTTATGCTCATGGGCGCAAAATTTTTACTTTGTTGTGCGATATTATTGATTACGGACTTTAAGTCGTGGACAGTGTAACGAGAAGTGTCGATAATTTTGTCGGCGATAATTTTCAGTTCTTTTAACTGCTCCTGTTCAATGCGTATTCCCTCCAGAAGACTTTTGTCCTGAGACAGGGGATGATGTCTCCGTGTCTGGCTGTAACGCTTAAGCAGAGTTTCTTCGTCGGCCTCTAAAAAAAGGATTTTGAATTGATATCCTTTTTTCTTTAGAGAATCAAAAACCAATGAGTACCTGTAAAGAAAGCTTTTTTCGCGCAGATCCATTACGAATGCCAGCCCCGTAATTTCAGAATTGCTTTCAATGGGCAGTTCTAGAAACTTTGGAAGAAGCGCTACCGGCATGTTATCGACACAATAGAAGCCGGCGTCTTCAAATGCTGATATTGCAGTGCTCTTGCCGGAACCCGAGAGCCCTGTAATAATAATTATTTTTAATTTTTTCACTTTTGATCAACATTCGGGTTTATAATTCTTCTTCCTCCTCTTTTTTAATAATAGCATAAATTTCATCACGGGTAACAGCATGTAACAGATTTTGTTTGAAAGGATCATTTTTTAGAATCCTTGAAATTCGGGCGAGCAGCTTCAGATGAAGACCTGTGGAATTTTCGGGCGTTATAAGGAGGAAAAAGATATGAGTTGGAAGCCCATCCATGGATTCAAAGTCGACTCCCTTCCGGCTCAGACCGAACCCGAGCACCAATGATTCAAGATCTTTGACCTTGCCATGCGGAATTCCGATGCCTTCACCAATGCCGGTGCTCCCGAGTTGTTCCCGTTCCATCAGCACTTTTACAAGGTATTCATGATTTATGCCGGCAATACGGGCTACAGGGGTTACAAGTTCTTCAAGAACACCCTTTTTATCAAGTGATTTCAAATCAGTAAGAATTGCTTCTTTTAGTAAAACATCAAGAATTTTCATTTTATATTCACCATATAGATCAGGTGCTCGGCCGGATTAAACCATAGTCGCCGTCCTTACGCCGATAAAGGACGTTTACCTGATTAGTCCTGGCATTGGTAAACACCAGAAAATTGTTATTTACAAGGTCCATCTGCATGATTGCTTCTTCCACATCCATGGGTTTATACTCGATATCCCTGACCCTGATCTTTGCCGTAGCTTCTTCGTCCAAATGCAATGTGTCTTCAGCAATAATATTTTTTGCTCTGGATTTGGACCCGCTTCGGCGTTTTCTGACTTTTTGTTTATTTTTCTTTATCTGTGCTTCTATCTTGTCAAGGACCATGTCAATGGCAGAATACATGTCTTCGGTTACTTCTTTGCCGTATATGTTGAGCCTGTCGCCGATTATGTTGATTTCAGCCATATGGCGGAACTTTTCAATCGAAAGTACAACGTTTGCTTCTGCCGGGTTATATAGATATTTATCAAAACGATCAAGTTTGTCTCCAACATAAGATTTTAAATTTTCAGAAGGATCAAGATTCTTAAAAGTTACAGATGTCTGCATACTTAAGACCTCCCTAGAATTGTTTGCGTTTGTTCGATGGAAGTACTCTCATTATCTCACGATACTTTGCTACGGTCCTGCGAGCGATACTGATGTTTTCCTCCTTTAAAAGTTGTGATATTTTATCATCGCTATACGGCCTTTTGGTATTTTCACTTTCAATGATCTGTTTTATCTTATCCTGAACACTGGCGGAGGCTATGGCCTCGCCATGGAACCGTTGAATAGAGCTGTTAAAAAAATACTTCAACTCAAAAATACCACGTGGTGTATGGGTGTACTTATTGGTTGTTACCCTGCTGATTGTCGATTCGTGCATCCCAATATCTTCCGCGACATCTCTTAACACCAATGGTCTTAGGTATGAGATTCCCTTTTCAAAGAAATCCCGCTGAAATTTCAATATACTTTCCATTACTCTGTAGATGGTTTTTTGACGTTGATGAATGCTCCGGATCAACCATGTTGCAGAACGTATCTTTTCCTGTATATATTCCTTTGCTTCGCTTGAAAAATTTTTGCCGTCCCGAATTGCATTTTTATAAAAATTATTGACATGCAATCTCGGCATCCCGTCGTCGTTTACCCATATGATGAACTCATCTTCAATTTTATATACAAAAACATCGGGATTTATATATTGGGGTTCTTCATCCGTGAATTGCCGTCCCGGCCTTGGCTCTAAGCTTTTGATAACATTAATGGCGGTAATAACATCTTCAATAGTTACTTTTAGAGACTTGGCGATAGCCCTATAATTTTTATTTTCAAGATGATTGAGATGTTCTTTAATGATTTGGGTTACTATGGTATCATCAAGACCCAAATATCTTGCCTGTATCAGAAGACATTCACTGAGATCCCTTGCACACACCCCTATAGGATCAAACGTTTGTAATAGCGTTAGAATCTCTTCGACCTTTTCGGTATCAACCCCGCTCATCGCGACAATGTCTTCCACAGAGGCATCAAGATAACCGTCTTTATCGAGGTTGCCGGTAATAATGCTTCCAATTTTTTCTTCGTCTTCGGTGGGTGATGTCATAAGCAACTGCCAAAGCAGATGTTCGCGCAAAGATTCCTTGCGTGCCACGAACGATTCGAAATTCGGTGACTCCTTTTTTTCGGTTTCGGAATGTATTCTGCCCGATGAATTGTATTCATCAATATAATTGCTCCAGTCCATATCATCGCGGATTTTTTCTTCTATTGTCACCTCTTTTGTATCAGGCACTTCATCAGAGTTATTCTCAGTCTGTTTATCAAGATTTTCTTCAATAGCAACTTCAAGGATTTCTTCTTCCAGCGTTGGATTCTCTTCGAGTTCCTGGTTGATCGCGTTTAAAAGCTCAAGTCGTGTTAATTGCAAAAGCTTAATAGCCATTTGCAACTGAGGGGTCATGATAAGCTGCTGAGTCAATTTCAACTGTTGTCGTAATTCAAGCACCATATTATAATTTAAACTCGTCCCCTAAATAGATCCGGCGGGCTGTTTCGCTTGAAGCTATCTTTTGCGATGAGCCGGATTCGATTATTTTACCCTTGTTTAATATATATGCTTTATCACAGACTTCAAGTGTTTCTCTTACATTATGATCTGATATGAGAATGCCTATTCCCCTTTTTTTTAGATGCCGGATAATCTTTTTTATGTCGATTACAGCCAAAGGATCTATGCCTGCAAAGGGCTCATCAAGAAGAATAAAGGACGGATTCGTGGCCAGTGAGCGTGTTATTTCAAGGCGTCGCCTTTCCCCGCCGGAGAGAAGGTTTGCCTTTTGATCTGCAAGGTGTTTTATTCCAAGTTCGTCAAGAAGCATATCTGTCCGCTCTTTCTGCTCCGATTTAGAGATGGGCAGGATTTCAAGAATCGCCATGATATTTTGCTTGACAGTCAGTTTTCTGAATATGGAAGTTTCCTGTGGAAGATAGCCGATACCCCTGCGTGCCCTCAGATACATTGGATAGCTTGTGATATCTTCATCATCAAGAAAAACTTGACCCTTATCCGGCTTGATTATTCCAATTGTCATATAGAAAGTGGTGGTTTTGCCTGCGCCGTTTGGACCGAGAAGACCAACAACGCTGCTGTCGTCGATATTCAGGCTCACGGAATTCACAGCCGGTCTTCCATTATATATCTTGACCAGGTTTATTAGAGCCAGTGTTGCCAATTATTTTAAACCCTTTTCACCGGAATAAAACACAGCTTCGACCCGTTTTCCACCGCCGCTTTCAACAGTAATGCGTCCGGTAGTTCTATAAAGCGTTATTTTTTCACCGGAAATAGAATCCTTTCCACTGACAATCCTTGAATTGTCACCCGACAAGACAAGAACCCCAGTTTCTGTATTGTATACGGCCTGCCGGGTTACTGCAACCCTGTTGTCGAAATTTATTTTTACGTTGCCGCTGGCAATTATTTTGTTAATTGATTCCGTTCCAACGCCGGGAGCGCCCTTATTGTCCGGATTTTTTTTTAAAAAGATCTTGAGACTGTCGGCGGTGATAACCGTGTCCTCTTGAGTCGCCCTTACATTCCCAATAAATTCAGCGTAATCGACTTCATTGTCGGAGATCAGTTTATCTGCTGTAATATGGATCTTCCGGTCTTCTGAAAGATTACGGGCATCTGTATCCTGCGGTTTTTCGTCGGCATACCCTGACGGGGGAACAACAGGGACGGCCAATACCATAAACACCGAGGCAAAAAATAGAAGAATTGGACACAAATTTTTATTAAAGTTTAATAACCTCATGCAGGGTCCCTTCTACTTTTCCTTCAAACATGGTTTTATTTGTATTCAAATTCAAAGACATAGAATCAGCGGCAAGATCGAAAGCGGCTCCGGTGACTGTAACGGGAACTTTTGAGAAAATGATTCGGCGGTTGTGCCTGTAAAATAAATTTTCGGTTTTCAAACGGTATGTTGAACTTTTTATGACAACATTGCCAAAAATTTCCATGTCGTTTGAATCTATGTTTAAAATTCCTTTATTCGCTGTCAGGTAAACTTGGCTTTTATCTTTAAGGTAGAAGGTAACGGACAAATCCTGGAAAATCGCCTGGTTTTTATTAACCATATAATTTACTGAGGATGCGTCCAGATTCCACTCTTTTATTCCGTTTTTGATGGCCGTTTGATGAGCTTTGCCGATTGAAATGTTTGCTTTTCTCCGTATGTCTGAAACTACATCCTCCTTTTTTTCTATAAAATGTCGATGGGTTACAAACACAGCCAAAATGACGCCTAATGCAGAAAGAATAACCGAGAGCAGAATCAGTTTTAGCTTTTTGTGATTATAGTTCTTTAAAAACAGCATGATAAAAAACGTTTCAGAATGTTTTCCCAGAGCCCTTGAGCTTTCAATATGGCTTCACAGACTTCTCTAACCGCTCCGTTTCCGCCTTTTGCCGATGTTACCATATCGGCATTTTTAAGTACAGTTTTATGAGAATCGGTCACGGCGATGGAAAGCCCCACCTTTTTCATCAATAATTCTATTGTATCATAACGCTAAATTGATACAATAAATTTTATCTTGCACAGAGTTAAAAGTCAATAAACGAAAAAAGGAAAAACAGTCCTTGATTACCAATATTTTTGCTGTTAATATCACTCATTTAAAAAACAGGAAAGGCGAATTATAACCTATTGAAAACTAAGAAGAAAAACATAAAATCGCGGCTGATTGTTCTGGTTTGTTTTATTGTTATATTACCGGTTGCCTGGATACTGGTGGTAAGGCTCGAAGGTGAAAAACCGTCTATTACGCTGGAACTTCCATCTCCATCTTTAGGCAAGACCCAGGAGCTTTCCCTTTCCGTGTCTGATGCAAAGAGCGGCGTTCGAAGGATATGGATCGGGCTGATTAAAGACGGCAAGGAGGTTGATTTATTTAAAAAGGATTTGCCGTTTGCAGGCCTTATTCGCGGTGGCATTATACACCAGGAGTCGTTTAAAATCCTGGTTGAGCCGATGAAAATGGGAATAACCGATGGAAAAGCGATTTTACGTATGGTTGCAAGGGATTATTCATGGCGGGGATGGTTGCAGGGAAACACAACTTACTTAGAAAAGGATGTGATCATAGATACCCATGCACCTGAGGTAGGCATTCTTAGCAGAGCCCACAATGTAAACCAGGGAGGGGCAGGTCTTGTTATCTACAGGGTGTCGGAAACGTGCCCGAAAAGCGGAGTTTTTGTGGGGGAAAACTTTTTTCCGGGATATCCGGGATATTTCAAAGATAATAATATGTTAATGGCCTTTTTTGCTCTTGATTATGAACAGGGACCTGGGACTAAAATTTTTGTTACTGCAACGGATTTTGCTGGCAACAACTCCAGAGCGGGGTTTCCTTATTATATTAAAAGAAAGGTTTTTAAAAAGGATTTACTCGAAATCTCCGACAGATTTCTTAACTGGAAGATGCCGGAATTTGATGTTGATATTTCTCCTGATTCCCAGACGCCTCTGGTGGACAAATTTCTTAAAGTTAACCGCGAAGTTCGTCTTGATAACTATAAACAAATACAAACTATAGTGGAGAATACTGATAAAAAGTTATACTGGAAAGGTACATTCCTAAGGCTTCCAAAGTCAGCCAGAAGAGCCGGGTTTGCCGATCATCGCAGCTATAAATACAAGGGGCATATCATTGACCGGCAGATCCACATGGGCGTTGATCTCGCTTCTGTGGCACGCTCACCGGTTTCTGCATCCAACACTGGAAAGGTTGTTTTTGCCGGATACCTGGGTATTTACGGAAAAACGGTAATCATTGATCATGGCTTTGGGCTGTTTAGTATGTATTCACATTTAAGCTCGTTTACTGTTAAAAAGGAACAGATGGTGTCCAAGGGTGAGATCATAGGCCGTACCGGAATTACGGGACTTGCGGGAGGAGATCATCTCCATTTTGGAATGCTTGTTCATAACATTTTTATCAATCCGGTTGAATGGTGGGATGCATCCTGGATAAAAAATAATATTTCAGGCAAGATTGATACGGTTAAGCCTAACCCGGATAAATTGGCCTCCGGATCGGAGAGAAATAACAAATAACAAATCGCAAATCACAAACAAATCACAATAACCGAAATTCAAAATTCTAAACAGGCTTTGGTCATTGAATATTGGAATTTAAAATTTATCTGTTTTTTTGTGCTTATAAGAAAATTGTTGCTTAAGTGTAACTGCCATATGCCAATGACCGAACCCTATGGGCGGTAAAACCCGTTTTGGTCATTGGAATTTGAGATTTTTTTGTTATTTGAATATTGGAATTTGAGATTTAGTTGATATTTTGTGCTTGTGTATTGATTTTTTGCCAGAAAAAGTACAAAATTTGCAACTTATAACAGGTAAAAGGCATATGTCAGCAATGAAAAATTATAAAATCAACAAGACCTACCAGGAGATCAATGAAAGAATCCGGTCCGGAGAAGTTGTTGTTGTTACCGCCGAAGAGATCATCGATATCGTTAGGGATGAAGGACCTGTTGAGGCTGCAAGGCGTGTAGACGTTGTTACTACAGGTACTTTTGCCCCTATGTGTTCATCCGGAGCGTTTATCAACTTCGGACATTCGGTTCCCACAATAAAAGCTTCCAAAGTATGGTTGAACAATGTTTCTGCATATGCGGGAGTGGCCGCAGTGGATTGTTATATTGGGGCCACAGAGCCGTGTGAGGACGATCCATTAAACAAGGTCTATCCCGGTGAGTTCAACTATGGCGGCGGCCATGTCATTCAGGATCTTGTTGCAGGGGAAAAAGTACATTTAAAGGCCATAGCTTATGGTACCGACTGTTATCCAAACCGGATGATCGAAAAGGAGATTTTACTCCGTAAACTTCCCCATGCCACGTTATGCAACCCGAGAAACGGGTATCAAAATTATAACTGTGCTATAAATCTCAGCAAAAAGACAATTTATACATACATGGGCACATTAAAACCCAAAGCAGCCAATGCAAATTACTGTTCGAGCGGACAGCTCAGCCCGCTTTTTAATGATCCGTATTACAAGACAATCGGGCTGGGCACCCGTATTTTTCTGGGTGGGTCAACAGGATATGTTACCTGGTACGGCACCCAGCACAACCCTTTGGTAAAAAGAACAAAAAAGGGTATTCCCGTGGGACCGGCAGGCACCTTGTGGGTCATGGGTGATCTTAAAAAGATGAGCCCCAAATGGCTGATGGGGGTAAGTATTCAGGGCTATGGATGTTCTCTTGCCGTGGGTCTGGGTATTCCCATACCCATATTGAACGAAGAGATAGTTCAGCATACGGCGGTTTCGGATGAGGAGTTGTTTACCCAGATAGTCGATTATGGGCATGATTACCCTAACGGCATTTCAAAGAGCTATGGCCAAGTCAGTTATGCAGAGCTGAAAAGTGGTCATATCAAATTCAGGGGCGAGGAAATACCGACGGTTCCGCTATCGAGCATGGTAAGGGCACGGGAAATTGCTGAAATGTTGAAAAACTGGATTTCCAAAGGGAAATTTCTTATCGGGGAACCGCAGTTTACGTTACCGGCCTAGGGTGTCAGCGATGAATTTTGTATTTTTGTAGAAAAAATTTGCTATTTCATTTCTTAGACCTAACCCGGACAAGCCGGAAAAGTTACAAGTGAGCCAAAGTTTGAAGTGAGCTAAAGTTAAGGAGTCGCTACGCTCCGCCTTCTATAAAAATTGGCAGTATTCCTTAACTTTAGGCACTTTAGATCACTTTAGATCAGTTCACACTTAATTGGCTAAGCATTTTTTTGCCACAAAAAACACAAAATTTACAACTAGGAAAATAATTTGATTGAAGATTTTCAATTGTAACTAGCCAATTTCATATGTCAAACACCATACGAACGTTTATAGCCATTGAACTGCCGGAAAAAATAATTTACACTATCAGCAAGGTTCAGGAAGAAATAAAATCTTATGGGCTTAAGATCCGATGGGTCCGTCCGGAAAACATTCATCTTACCTTAAAATTTTTAGGCGACATCAAAGAAGCGGATACGGAAAAAGTCGCAAGGGCTGTTGCTGAGTCGGTTACGGGCTATCATCCCATATCGCTTACGGTAAAAGGAATCGGTGTTTTTCCGGGTATAAAACGGCCCCGTGTGTTATGGTTCGGTATTTCAAAGCAGCTCGACCTGCTCACCGCACTGCAAAGAACACTGGATGAAAAATTAGAGGCAATCGGTTTCCCCAAAGAAAAGAGGCCCTTCAGAGGTCATCTTACCCTGGGAAGGATAAAGGACAAAATCGATCCAAAAAGATTACATGGTGTATTGAAAGAATTTGCTCAGTTTGAATCCGAACATTTTTTTGCCGACAGGATCATTTTGTATAAAAGTGAGCTGAAGCCCAAAGGGGCTGTTTATACGAAACTGGTGAATCAATTATTGATTGAAGATTGAAGATTGGGAAATGACTCCAGTGAAATGCGCTGCGCTGTCACTACGTGAATTTCACAGAGCAAGCAAATGATAGAGGTCAGAAGACAGAGGTGAGTGATCAGTAATCAGTTACAATGACGAATAACCAATGTCCAATAACAAATAACCAATGTCCAATAACAAATAACCAATGTCCAATAACAAATAACCAATGACAAATGACCATTGATAAGGAGGATATCATGAGCATATCTCCGGACAAGGAAAAGGCGGTGGAAACCGCCATGATGCAGATAGAGCGACAGTTCGGCAAAGGGGCTATTATGAAGCTGGGGGGCAGCCCTATTGTCGATGTGCCGGTGATATCAACCGGCTCCCTTGCTCTTGATAAAGCGCTGGGTGTTGGGGGACTCCCCAGAGGAAGGGTTATTGAGATTTTCGGCCCGGAATCGTCCGGGAAAACCACCCTTGCACTTCACGCGATTTTCGAGGCCCAGAAACAGGGCGGCATTGTGGCATTTGTTGATGCAGAGCATGCCTTGGATATTTCGTATGCCAAGAAACTCGGTGTGGATTGTGACGAACTTCTGGTGGCCCAGCCCGATACCGGGGAGCAGGCTCTGGAAATTGCGGATATGCTGGTAAGAAGCGGTGCAATAGATATTGTTGTGATAGACTCGGTTGCCGCACTGGTTCCAAGGGCGGAAATAGAAGGAGAGATGGGAGATACCCACATGGGACTTCAGGCCAGGCTCATGTCCCAGGCACTGAGAAAGCTGGCCGGCACTATCAGCAAAACAATGACTTCGGTTATTTTCATTAACCAGATGCGTATGAAAATCGGCGTGGTATTCGGCAACCCTGAAACCACAACCGGAGGAAATGCACTGAAGTTCTATTCTTCAGTCAGGCTCGATATCCGGCGGATCGGAGCGATTAAGGATGGGCAGGAAGTTATAGGGAACCGGACCAGAGTGCGTGTGGTTAAAAACAAGATGGCCCCGCCGTTTACGGAGGCTGAATTCGATATCATATACGGTCAAGGCATATCGCAAACCGGCGATCTTATCGATACCGGCGTGGCTGCCGGAGTCATCGATAAAAGCGGCTCCTGGTATTCATATGACGGGGAGCGGATCGGGCAGGGACGCCAAAACGTAAAAAGTTTTTTAGAAAATAATCCGGATATATACAATTCAGCGTTAATAAAAGTCAAGGAGGCTTTGGGTTTTTCAAAAAACAAGCAAGAAGAAGCTCGGGATGATTCCTCACCAGAGAACCCGCAAGTCTAAAATGGAGTGATTTATGACAGGAAACGAAATCCGCAGGAAATTTCTTGATTATTTTGAAAAACATAATCACCAGATCGTAAGAAGCTCATCTCTGGTTCCTTCCGACGATCCTACTCTGCTATTTGTCAATGCAGGTATGGTCCAGTTTAAGCGCGCTTTTCTCGGCGAGGAAAAGAGAGGCTATGTAAGGGCGGCAACCTCCCAGAAATGCGTGCGGGCCGGAGGCAAGCATAACGATCTGGAAAATGTCGGATATACCGCAAGGCACCATACATTTTTCGAGATGCTGGGGAACTTTTCATTCGGGGATTATTTCAAGGAAAAGGCCATAGATTTCGGCTGGGATCTGTTGACCAACGGGTATGGACTGCCGGAAGACAAGCTATGGGTTTCGATTTATCTTGATGACGATGAAGCCCATGACCTCTGGAACAGAAATATCGGTGTTCCGGAAAACCGGATTTTACGGTTCGGTGAAGAAGACAACTTCTGGGCCATGGGGGATACGGGTCCGTGCGGTCCCTGCAGTGAAATACTTATCGACCGGGGAAAGGAATTTGGCTGCGGCAAGCCGGATTGCAAGGTCGGGTGTGATTGTGATCGTTTCTTAGAGATATGGAATCTGGTTTTCATGCAGTTCGATCGCGATCTTTCCGGCAAGCTGACACCCCTTCCAAAACCGAGCATTGATACCGGGCTTGGGCTGGAAAGGCTGGTTTCCATCATACAGGATGTGCCGACAAATTATGAAATCGATCTGATTCTGCCGATCATAAACAAGGTGGAGGATCTTTCTGAAAAGTGGATTGGAGAGTCCCGTGAAGTGGATGTGGCCATGAAAGTCATTGCCGATCACAGCAGGGCCGCAGCATTTTTAATTGGCGACGGGGTCCTTCCTTCCAATGAAGGCAGAGGATATGTGCTGCGCCGTATTATGCGAAGAGCGATCCGATACGGGCGTAATACAGGCCTGACACGGCCCTTTCTTCATGAAACCGCCCGTGTTGTTTTTGATATCATGAAACCCGAATATCCCGGTCTTTCGGAGGCTGCGGCTTTTATCACGAATGTCATTAAAAACGAAGAAATCCGATTTTCGGAAACACTGGATCATGGGCTTAAGATTTTAAACGACGGTCTTGCCGATCTAAAGGCCAAAGGTCAAACCCGAGTGTCGGGTGATTTAATATTTAAGCTTTATGACACTTTTGGATTTCCGGTTGATATTGTCCAAGATGTGGTCAGGGATGAAGAATTGTCACTTGATATGGAAGGTTTTGAAGAATATATGGAAGCGCAGCGTGAACGGTCGAGATCCGTGGCCGCATTTGCTGAAATCAGCGATGCTTATAAAAACCTCTCGGCCGCAGGCGTAATTCCGGAGTTTGTGGGTTACGATAAGATATCCTGTGAGTCAAAGGTGCTTGTACTGGTAGAGGACGGCCGGGAGACTCAGGAGGCGACCAGAGGTCAAACGGTTGAGGTGGTGGCGGAAATCACGCCGTTTTACGGTGAAGCCGGTGGGCAGGCCGGGGATACCGGCAAGATTACCGGTGATGATCTTGACATGGAAATCTCGGACACCGTCAAGGATCCCACGGGGCTTATTATCCACAAAGGTAAAATCATTTCAGGACGTATTGAAAAAGGGGAGACTGTAACCCTTACCGTTGATAAGTCTCAGCGTGATGCGACAAAATGCAATCACACGGCCACCCATATACTCCATTTTGCCCTGCGAAAAATACTGGGTGATCATGTCAAACAGGCCGGTTCCCTGGTGGCGCCGGACAGACTCCGGTTCGATTTTACCCATTTTTCCCAGACCGATCTGGAAACTCTGGATAAAATTGAAACCCTGGTGAACCAAAAGATACGTAAAAATATACCTGTCCGGATGATTGAGATGGATGCAGAAGAAGCGTTTAAAACAGATGCCACAGCGCTCTTTGAAGAAAAATACGGTGACCGTGTCAGGGTTGTTTCCATGAACGATTTCAGCAAAGAGCTGTGCGGAGGGACACATACGGATATGACCGGCAATATCGGTTTTTTCAAAATTACCGGCGAATCGAGTGTGGCTTCAGGGGTACGGCGTATTGAGGCGCTGACCGGTGCGGCCGCCGTCGAATATATTCAAAAAAACTCAAAGATCATACATGACTCCGCCAGGTTGCTTAAAGAAAATCCCGAAACGGTTCCCGAGAGAATTAAGAAAATATTATCTGCTCAGAAATCGCTGGAAAAAGAGGTGGAACAATTAAAAGCAAATATTGCGATGCAGTCGGCGGACTGGGCCGAGGAAGATATTAAATCCGTCAACGATATAAAGGTACTGGCTAAAAAGGTCACGGTGGGCACGCCGGCTGAACTGAGAGATCTGGCGGACAGGTTTAAAGAGAAGATAAAAACCGGCATCGTTGTCCTTGGCAGCTCGGCCGATTCCAAGGCGCTTTTGATCGTTGTGGTTACCAAAGATCTGACGGACCGGTTTCATGCCGGGAAAATTGTTAAGGAAGTGGCTTCGGTTGTGGGCGGCGGCGGCGGGGGCAGGCCGGATATGGCACAGGCCGGCGGAACCCGGCCGGAACATCTGGATCAGGCTCTTGAAAAGGTTTATGAGGTGGTAAAAAATTATTTTTGAGTGAGCCCTTGGTCGTCCCAACAATTTTATCAGTTCCGAAATAATTTGCAAAATCCTCATACTGGTTGCGAACCGATTCAAGGCTTTTCCGGAGCTTTTCTTCATTGTCTTCAAATGCCAGTCTTGGATTCTTCATCTGCATGTCAATAGTGTGTCTGTATATACTGGCACGCTGCTCTTCGTTTTCGTCAGATCCAATGGTCATTGCACCTCCTGAAAAGATAGCCTCTTTCAATTTGGAAATAGTGTCTCCCAACATGGATGCAATCATAAGGAGTCAGGAGATGAAGAGACGCTATGGTCTCCTTTCAAACGACTCTCTGGCGCTTTAGATTATGAAAGACATGAAGATAAAGAATCTCGCCTCTAACGATGCCGATTTTGAGAGGGTGAATTTCATCAAGCTCTATAAACCCCGAGCACGGATTACAACTGGTCCCTGATCCTCCGACACCTGATTTTATTGGTTGTAATGCGCGATTCTGTTCAAAGCACCTGGAGGTCAAGCTAAAATCTAAATCCTGCATCCATCGAATGTCAATAATTCACCATCGTCCCCAAGATCCACAGTGAAATTCATGTCAATGAGGAGCGAAGCGTATTTCACCGGGGTAGGTCCGGAAGATCGTACTGGGGTTAAATCCCCTTGGGGCTATTTATCCGGGGTTAAATCGCTCTTGCTTTTATTTAACTGGGATTTGAATCCATTTGCAGCAGATGAAAGCCTCCGGCTTGCCCTTTGGGTGAAAATTAATGAATAAAAAAGATCATCATCCCATATACCATTTGGGTAAAACGTGTAATGACATGATTTTGTATAAACTCGGTTCAAATACGTAAGGTAAAGATTCTCATTAATTTTCATGCAAGATTCAGGTATTTACTTATTTATGGATGTGCCGCATTCCACACTGTCCCATATTTCCCGGAACGTGTCAGTTAATGTTTTGGGGTTGACATGTTGGGGCGAAATGTATATACATAATGTATAGACATTTTTGAAAGGAGCTAACATGAATACCGCAAAAATATTTAAGAGCGGCAATTCTCAAGCTGTACGCCTGCCCAAAGAGTTTCAGTTCGATGTGCCTGAGGTGGAGATTTTCCGCAGGGGTGATGAAATTGTTCTAAGGAAAAAACCTCGGAATTTAGCTCGGGTATTCGAGTTGTTAACCGAATTTTCGGACGATTTTATGGAAAACGGACGCAATCAGCCTTGCGTGCAGGAGAGGGAGCCGTTTTGATCTTCATGTTGGATACCGATATTTGCATCTATATTATCAAGTGCAAACCAGCCAGTGTATTGAAACGGCTGGAGTCTTTGCAGCCCGGCCGGCTTGCCATGTCCGCAATCACCTTTGCGGAGTTGATGAACGGTGCAAAAAAAAGTAAACACGTAGAAGCGAATTTGGTAAGGTTAAATGCTTTAGGTGAACTGATTGAGATCCGCCCATTCGATAAACAAGCGGCCATATGCTATGGGGATGTTCGTTCCTGTCTTGAAAAAAGGGGAGAGATGATTGGCGGTAATGATTTGCTAATTGCAGCACATGCGTTGAGCCTTGGCTGGACATTGGTTACCAATAATGAGAGAGAGTTTGGACGGGTTGAGGGGTTGAAGGTGGAGAATTGGGTTAAAGAATGATCGCCAATGATCTAAATTGCTCTCACGTTCCAACTTCAACCAACAAAACCCATTAAACCAATAAGCAGAACTCATAAAATTATAGACGTCCTGATAGCGCCCGCTATACCAACATCCCCAAAAGAACCAAAAATCCAATGAACCCATAAGACTTTTTCCGTTGAGATTTCAACAACAGTTCGTTATCATAACCATGCTTTCTTAAATTCTTTTAATCAGTTGTGCACGTTCTGCATCAACGTCCCGTTATTGATTCAAGATTAAGTGCCTTAAGCTTCATCCGCTCTCAAACCAATTTCATTGTAGATTTCTTCAGGTAATCACAACCCGATTATTCCTTTTACATTACATTGTAGGAAAAATCTCAAGGGCGCAAGCGGGATTTTCCTTCACTCAACTTGCAAATGGACGAATCAGATTTGTGAGAAATGCCGGGTTCATTTACTTTCAAAATAACATTTATGAGTCTGTTGATTAATAGTCTTTTTGCCCAATCTCTGCGTTATGTTCAAAAAATAATCCTCGGAATATCAAATATATGCCTGTGGTTATTTTTTTCGCATGCCTTGATCTTGAACGAAAATCCTCATTAATCAACAGACTCATTTATGCCCCGCCTTTTAGCACATCGATCATGGTAAAGACTTTTCCTTTAGATCCTTGTTTTACCTTTTTAGCCAGATAAATCAGCGCATCAAGGGTTCCCATGGCATATACATCCCGGCCATTAACATTGTGTGTGAATTCAAAGTGAACCGTCTTGTCGTTTGAATCAAGGCTATAAGTGTGCCATCCATGTCCTGACAGGTATTCTTCGGGTATACCCATGACATTTTTCTGGATTTCCGGATCACGCTCTTTGGTAATTTCCTCTTTGGCAAAAGGTAACCCCAGGCTGTTGAAATAACGTACCATTGCCTTGGCGGTTCCGCTGGTATCGGCCTTTCCTTTCTGATGGCTTTCTTTAATTTTAAGAGAATACCCTTTAAAAAGATCCGGGAATGTTTTTGCGGCATATTCCATCATGGCCTGAAAACCCACGATTTGTTTGGCCATATTTGGTGCGATTACCGCAGAGATGGAAGAAGCCAGGACAGTATCTTCAAGGAGCTGTCGGTCGCCGCCGGTTGTTCCCATGACAAAGGGGAGGCCGTGTTTGCAATAAAACTCGGCATTGCTGTTTACGGCAGGAGGAAGAGAAAAGTCCACATTTAGAAAAAGGCCTTCCTTTTGTTTAATGGCCGAGACGGCCTGATCCCTGTCTTTCGGTAGAATGAGGCGGATAGAAACGGAATCTATGATGGTCTCGGTTTCGATAATTTCAGGTCCGGTCAGTGAGTGTGGAATCAGTTCGAACCGGCTGTCAGCAAGTGCATAACTGGCGACGTTGGAAGCCATATTTCCGGGCAAACCGTTTACCATAATTTTTATATTATTCATTTTTTACCTCCTATTTCCCTCATAATCGATTCTATCTTTGGGAATTCTCTGTTTTTAAGAGCGGAAAGGTTATGCGTTAATGTTTTTATAGCATTAGGGATATATTTTTCAAAGTATCTTTTTCCTTTGATACGATTAAGATAAGCAAAGGCCCCCAGTATCTGAAGGTTTCTTGTTATGGTACAATATTTATAACCGGCCAGAAAGTTGACCGGATCGACGTTCAGAACGGATGGAAGCGTTTTAACGGAAAAATCAAGAAGCATATTCCGTACCCGAGGAGATAATTCAACATAGGGATCGATCAACAAAGATGCAAGGTCGTACTGGATCGGACCTAACCGTCCCCCTTGAAAGTCAATAAAATAAAAACGATTATTTTTTACCATGATGTTTCGTGACTGCATATCCCGGTGCGTAAATCCGTTGACCGAAAATGCAAGAGCCCTGTCCGCAAGAAATCTGAATTCATCTTCAAGATCTTCAAAACAGATATTCATTCCAAGGTATTTCCTTAAGAAAGCATCCACAAAGTACCGGCATTCTTTCTCGAGAATAAGATCCTGATCGTAATGTGAGGTTTGATATGTCCAGACCGGATCAAATCCCTTTGTACCGATTGCGGAGAGTTTTCCGAGAAGGCCTATGATCGATTTGTAGTATGAGATGATTTCTTCAGGGTTTTCAGTGTTCAAAACAAGGGTCTGAAGATTTACATCCCCCAGATCTTCCATGAACACAAGGCCTGAAAAAGTATCATAAAGATATATTTCCGGTACCGGTATATCCTTATCATGCAAATGACGGCCGATGGCAACAAATGAGTCTACTTCGCTGGTTGACTGGTTTTTCCTGATGTTATGATCTGCCATGACCAGTGATCTGTTTCCCGAGGTCAGCCGGTACCAGTTTCTGTCAGACCCGTCACCTTTGAGTTGGGTACGAAAAATCTTTTTGTGCAACCCACTTGGGAAGGCGTGTTTGAACGCTTCCGGGGCCATGTGTTCGAAAACCGCCTTGCTGTACCTTTTCGGGGACCCGACATCTTTCCAATAGTATTCTTTTGAAATAAAAGCGCATAGTTTCTTATTTTCTGATATCAGTTCCCGGTATATATCGATGCTGTTTGAAAATATATTATCGGGTATTCGTTCAAGAACCTGTGGGTCCAGAACCTGTATACCGGTGAAGGTGAGCTTTCCGGTTTCTCCGGGCCGGTAAATATTCGAGCCTGAAGCAGGGTGGGAGGGGAGGGGCGTCGAATCATGGAACTTAGTAATAAAACCGTCTTTATTTACCGATACGGTGTTAAACCGTGGGTCGTCATGAAGAACCAGTGTGACCGGATAATTATGATTTAAGTGAAACTCATAAACCTTTTTTAAATCTATATCGGTAACGATGTCGCTGTTTATGACCATAAAGGGATGATCGTTCCAGAAGTCGGCAACATTTTTTATGGCTCCCCCTGTACCAAGGATTTCCGGTTCAAAGCGGGTGATCACAGGGATTGTATAGTTTTGTCTCGCCAGATAGGAATCTATTTTTTTATAAAGATGATGGGTGTTGATGATAACCGCTTTACATCCTGCATTTTGCAGACTTAAGATAATGATATGGAGCAGAGGACGCCCTGCCACAGGAAAGAGCGCTTTGGGTGTGTTTTTTGTAAAGGGAAGCAGACGCGTGCCAAAACCTGCGGCAAGTATTAAGGCTTTCATTTATAGATAATTCAAATATTTTTGGATTGCATCGGCATAAAATTCCATCCTGTCCTTATTATCGGAACCTTTTACACCGTTGGTTGTAAAAAAATCTATTCCATTCGTGTAGTTGACTATGGAAAGGGCTTCTTTTCGTTCGATTTCCTTCTTTTTATACATGCGATTTCCTATGGTTTCAATTTTTTTTATACGATCTTTTGGTTTAATGGAGTTTGGCGGGTGTTGCATGAAAAAGTTTAATACGATCCAGTATGATTCGAAATAGGTTTTCAGGAAACTTGAAAATAATCTCAATTTTCTAAAACCGGAAGAGGTTAGATTGTATGTGTCCGGCAAGGTGGAATGAGGCACTAAAATGGTTTCATCGATAAATGTCTTTATGTTTTTACGAACAAAGTATTCCGTGGTTTTATCAACATCATATGCGAATTCATATTTAAAGAAATATTGAAGGAATTCGTAGTCGGAGTGCAGATCGGAAGCCGAAAACTGAAAAGCATCCTTTACAAGGATTGCAAGAGAGGTAATGGCCGCCGGGACAAAAAAGGCGATACAGTTATTTTTGTAATATTCGAGGTTTGGGCGTTTGCTCTGGTTTACCTTTAACAGCGCATCGGCAAAACCGGCCTTCTTGTCTTTTGTGATACGTTCGATGAATTTTCTCTGGAGATAAGTGTCAAGCACATGCTCCACGGTATGAACATGATCGAGAAGAAGCGTATCGGCAAGTCTGGCTTTTTGTGAAAGCAGGTGCTTCATGTATGTTTCAACATGGGATGTCAGGTGATCAAAAGAAAAACTTTTTTTTGAACAGTTCATAAGAGCGGCGGCAACAAGGGCATGAGGCGTAACAACAGTTACCGCGTTGATGGCGTTTATAACCCTGTGACCCAGACTTCGGCAGAAAATGTTAAACTCTTTGGATCCCATATCTTCAATGGGCGTGCCGTATTGCAACAAAAGCTCCTTTAAAGAGATGGGTTCATGGAACTGAATATAGATTCTCCCATACCTTTTTTTTAAAAATTTTCGTGCTTTAATAACTTGCACCAGACTTTCAGGCTGTTTCTCTTTTCCTTCAACTTCATGAAGATAGGAGCTTTCCTCCAATACCGTGTCATATCCAATAAAAATAGGTGCGAATATCATATCTTCACACGCTCTGTTTTTATAAGCATTCAGAAGGATCGAAAGGAGTCCGAGCTTGGGCAGAATCAATTTGCCGGTTCGGCTTCGACCGCCTTCAATAAAGAATTCTATGTTGAAACCTTCTGCAAGCAGATTGTGAATATATTCTGAAAAAACCTTTGAATAGAGGACTGCCCCTTTAAACGTTCGCCTTATGAAAAATGCGCCGCCGCTCCTGAATAAGGAGCCTATGGGCCAGAAAGAAAGATTTTTCCCGGCAGCGACATGAGGACACGGCATATTGTTATGATACAGCAGATACGACAATATCAGGTAATCGATGTGACTTTTGTGGCAGGGAATGAGGATTACAGGACCCTTCTGTGACATGCTTTTCATTCTGTTTAGGCCGTCTTTATCCACGGTTACCCCTTCAAACATGGTGTTCAGGACCCAGGTTATCACGGCCGAGGTTATTTTTATGATAATCATATTGTAGTTGGCGGCAATTTCATCAAGAAAATCACTCGCTTTTTTTTGTACCTTTTGAATCGGGATGTCGCGGGCTTTTGAATGATGTTCCATGAAGTTTTGAAGCCGTTCCTTTGTAAGGATGTTTTCCTTCATTTCAAGCCTTGATTTCAAAACCGGTCCCGTGATGCTCTGGCGATGACGATTGATTTGATTCAAAAGATTGCGCCTTAAGGCGAGAGTCTGATATTCGATGTTTTTTTTCCGGTTTTCCGGAAGTGCCAAAAAAGTTTTGAGGTTAACCGGCTCGGATATTTCCACGAAAACCTTACCGGGATTTTTGAACAGGATCATCAGACGTCTTATTTTGCCGGGGTTTTCTTTGGTGCCGAGCAGAATGTCCATGATGTTCGGCAACGATCGATCCGGCTTTTTATCAAAGAACATAAGCTGGGGGACAAGAAAAATGGGGCGGTCAAGCGATTGTTGCATTTCGATAAGATATTGAACCGGATCTTTTTTGGCTTTAATAAATCTTCGGTGGAAACCTTTTTGTTCGACCAGAGAAAGTAATGCCGGCCGGCTGTTCATAAGTTCTTTTCGGATATATCCACTTGCATAAGGATCAGGGAGTGACAGGTTGTGAAATATGTAAGAAAGGTATGAAAAAAAGATTTTTAAAAAGCGTGATACCGGCTGCCATATCATTATTTTATAGTCAAAACCTATCTGAGGATATGGAAGGCCGTCCTGCTTAAACCGGGTATAATAGAAGAGGTATAGAAAGGAGCTTTTGGGTTTCGTAACATATATAATGATCCCTTCTTTTTGAAGTTTTTTTAGATTATGGGTCTGTTCCTCGGCAACCTTTATTCCGGAAAAGAAGAGTCTAAGGATAAAGGTTGACAACATGCCGATATTATCAGGCAGTTGAAAAAAATAGTGATTGTGATTAGTTTGTGAGAAAGTGTCGTTCTTTTTTCTTAAGTTGGGTCTATATTTTTCAAATTGTAATTTAATCCATTTTAACATGGTTAAAATCCGATTTTAAATTTATATTCAAAAATTTTGAAGTAACAGATATGAATTTTGATTGCAATCTTTTCTTTGGAGAAGTATGTTTTTTTTAAAAAAATATCATAAAGTTAGACGGTTATATTTTATGAAGATATTTTACAAGGAAGGTTTTCGATTAGAATATCAAGATTCTTATTTAAAAAATTAAGCTTGCGTTACAAACTAAGTTGTGTTAATTTGCAAATTCTTCTTTTGGGAAAAGTTTTTTTTAAATAAATTTAATTAAAATTAAAGGAGGATGATTTTCTATGAAAACTTTAATTGGTGGGGCGGCCGGAGCTGTATTGGGTCTCATTGGTATGTCCATATGGTGGAAACCATTTTTGCAGCTTTTAGCGGGTGCCATCCCTGTGATGCTTCTGCTTGGCGGTGGTTTGGCTCTTTATCTGGGCTTTGACGAACTCAAGGATACCTGGAAGAAAGAGGATACAACAGTTGATATTCCAACCAAAACAGATGAAACTGAAAAATACAAAGATGAAATTGACGAACTGAAAAAAGAGATCGAAACTCTAAAAGCCCAAAAAACATAATAAAAAGCTGATTCGCAAAAATATGGTACTTGTTTGACGGCAAGATGTGAGAAAGAAAATAAACGCCTTGCAACTGAATGCAAGGCGTTTATTGTTTTTCTTGGGAGTCGATGGTTCTTTTTATGGCCGATGTGGCCAGAAAATCTGCTCTTTCATTTCCCTCATGACCGGCATGCCCTTTAATCTTTATAATTTTCAGATCCTTGAATTTTAGTAGAATATTTTTTATGGATTTTATGAGATTCTGATTTTTTCTGGCTTTCCAGCCCAGGGTCAGAACCCCGTATGCATACCTGCTGTCCGTAAAAATGCGTACCGGAAACTCGGTATCTTTTATGGCCAGAAGTCCTATTCGGATCGCTTCAAGCTCTGCGATGTTGTTGGTCGCAGTACCGATATATTTTGATATCTCTTTTTCATGTTTTCCAAAACGGAGTACAATCCCTATTCCCGATGGGCCTGGGTTTCCGGAAGATGCCCCGTCCGTATAGATACAGATGGAATCCTTATATTCGGTACTATCCGGAGACTCAGTTTTTGGTTTGGGCTTGGTTTTCAGTTTTTTCGGAGAGTTTTCGGTTGATTTTTTATTTTTCGATTTTTTGGTTTCTAACTCGACCGAATCGATGGATTTGATATTTTCTGGGTTAACCCAATACTCGTAATCCTGACCCAGCTGGTATTTGATCAAAACCCTGCCGTTTTTAACAACAGGTTTTTGATTCCGGTCTGTGGCCAGCCAGACTTTATTTTTTTTAAACTGCATCCGCTTCCAGTTTATTTTGTCATCAGTCATTTGTTACCGGCCCCTGAACCTCCGAACCCCGATTTAATAATCAATAATCAATTGTTAATTATTAATTGTTAACCATTGATTATTAACCATTATTTATTCAACCCTGAACTTCCGAACCGTGAACGGTTACTCATTCGTAAAGGTGAAATTTCCGGCTTATTTCTATAAACCCTTTAAGCTCATCAAGCCAGGATTTTTCTATAGTATCTATGTTATCAAGGTGTTCGATACGCTGTCGTATTTTTTTATTGCCGATTATGAGATCGATGGGATGTCTTTTAAATTCATACTCATAAGGTGGACGCTTCCATCGGAACTGATCTTTATGATGAAAAATCACAGCCTGAAGAAGCTTGAAGGTTGTGATATATGGTTTAAACTCATACGGGTCTGTTATATGGATCTGAAATCCTTTGCACAGACTACCTTTGAATTTGTTTGAGGTCGGCTCAAAAACAACCGGTCTAAGTGTTGCGCCCGGCAACCGGTTTTCACCCAGGCTTGACAGCAACAGCGTTGTATTGATAAACGGGGCGCCAAAGATTTCGAACGGGCGGGTGGTTCCACGGCCTTCAGAAACATTGGTCCCTTCCCACAATACCTGTCCGGTATAAACCATGGCCGATACCGGCCATGGAATGTTGGGGGAGGGCGGAATCCAGGGAAGGCCTGTATTTTGGAAAAACATCTTCCGGTTCCAGCCGTTCATGGGGATAATTTCAAGATCACAGCCGATACCGTACTCATTGTTGAACAAAAGAGCGAGTTCACCGATGGTAAGCCCGTGGCGCATCGGAATGGGGTATCTTCCGACAAATGAAGTGCATTCGGAAGTCAAGCAGTTCCCTTCCGTGATGCTGCCGGAAATAGGATTGGGCCGGTCAAGGACCAAGACTTTTTTACCAAACTCTTTTGCAGCCTCAAGGCAATAGGACATGGTGTAAATAAAAGTGTATACCCGTGTGCCCACATCCTGTAAATCGACGATAAGCACATCGATGAGATCGAACATCTTTTTATCAGGGACGCGGGTTTTGCCGTAAAGACTGAAAACAGGAACATTTAATATGGTATCAGACATATCTTCCGACTCGATCATGTTGTCCTGTTTTTCGGCAAAAAATCCGTGCTGGGGTGAGAATAATGCTTGAAGCTGACCCTCCAATTTCCGGTTGATCAATTCGCGAGCATGGCAAAAGTTTCTGTCAACCGAAGCAGGATTGCATAAAAGCCCGATTCGTTTTCCGGCCATCCATTTTGGCGGTGACTCGATAAATCTTTCAAGACCTGTTTGAACATGCATGATACACTTTATATGGTCATTATTTGAGATTTTTAAATCTTGGATATGATCATAAATTAAACCAGCACTCCAACACTCCAATAACAAACAACTTAATATGGACAACTGATAATCCAATTGACAAAGAAACGCAATTTAAGGCCGTGCACAGTATGGACGCTTATTTAGATATGAAATATGATTTATGTCAAGTTGTATCTCCTTGTTCAATAAAGCTAAATTGATTCGAAAGTCTAAAATCTATTGATTTCGTTTGAGAATCTGCTATAAATATTCTTCAGCTCCAGGAAGTCGGAGTGTTGGGATATTAAAAAGATATGAAGTTTGACGAATTTGTAAAAAGTCATTTTTTGACTTTCTGCCAGATCATCAAATTTATACTCGTAAGATTGTCAATTCTGTTTTATAAAGGTGGTGCTGATGAGAAAGATTAGATTCGCAAGTATATATCTCTTTACGCTGGCCGTTGTATTCTTTGTGCTGGGAATATACACAGAGTGGCACTTCATTACCTTGATCAGAAAGATAAAGCATCAACCTTTGGGATATGCGGAGTATCTTCATCTTGTATTTTTCTTGTTAGGATTTTTAGCACTATGTTCGATCTATTTTGCAGAAAAGATGGAAGTAAAAATCCTTTCGCGAGCTAACGCCGTTTTGCAAAAGGAGATAGTTAAACGGGAGAAAACCGAAGCAGCGCTCCGGAAAAGCCAGGAGAAAAACAAATATCTTTATGAAGAAGCCAAACATGCAAAAGAAGTTTATCGTTCTCTTCTTCATTCATCCGCTGATGCCATAGTGATCTATGACCTGGAAGGAAACGCCGAATATATAAGCCCGGTATTTACACAGATATTTGGATGGACACTGGAGGAACTGAAAGGAAAACAGATACCTTTTCTTCCGGAATTTGAAAGGGAATCGACCATGGCGATTATCAAGGATCTTGTAGAAAAAGGGACCCCCTGCCGTGGTTTTGAAACAAAACGATACACCAAAGACGGTCGTTTGCTGGAGGTCAGCATCAGTGCTTCGCGTTATGATGATAACCAGGGCAAGCCTGCCGGCACATTAGTTATTCTTCGTGATATTTCGGAAAAGAAAAAGTTTGAGGCTAAGCTGCAGTATATGGAAAGGATGGAGGCCATCGGTACGCTGGCCGGAGGCATTGCCCATGACTTTAACAACCTGATGATGGGCATGCAGGGCAATATTTCTTTAATATTATATGATGCCAATTCTTTACATCCATATTACGAAAAGCTAAAAAATATTGAAAAATTGATTCAAAGCGGTTCCGAACTGACCCGTCAGCTTCTCGGATATGCCAGGAAGGGCAAATATGAGGTTAAACCAATAAATTTGAACCAAATCGTAAAATATAATTCTGAAACGTTCGGCAGAACAAGAAAGAATATAACCATTCACAGGGAGTTCGCGGAGGACTTGTTTGCTATAAAGGCCGATGAGTCTCAGATTGGGCAGGTCCTTATAAATCTTTATATTAATGCTGCAGATGCAATGCCTAACGGTGGTGAACTTATTCTGAAAACCATGAATGTTACCCACAGAAAAATGAAAAATAAGCGCTATGATCCAAAACCCGGCCAATATGTTTTATTACAGGTGACTGATAACGGTACAGGAATGGATGAGAAAACAATCGAGCGGATTTTTGAGCCGTTTTTCACCACAAAGGAAATGGGCGGGGGCTCAGGACTCGGGCTGGCATCTGTATATGGAATAATAAAAGGTCATGGGGGATATATCGATGTCGATTCAGAGAAAGGGCATGGAGCCACATTCAGCATTTATCTGCCGGCATCAGATCAATCCGTCCAAAAAACTTCGGAACCTTATGAACGAATTATAAAGGGTGATGAAACCGTCCTGCTGGTCGATGATGAAGAAGTTGTTATTGATGTGGGTGTTCAACTGCTTAAAAAACTTGGATACAATGTGCTTGAGGCCGGAAGTGGAAAAGAGGCGATTCAGTTATTTGGTGAATGGTGCGACAAAATTGACATCGTTATCCTGGACATGATTATGCCTGACATCGGAGGCGGTGAGGTTTATGACAGCATCAAGGAAATCGATCCTCAAGTCAAAGTTCTTCTTTCAAGCGGATACAGCATCGACGGTCAGGCAACCGATATACTGGAACGGGGCTGCAACAGTTTTATTCAAAAACCTTTCAACATGAAAGTTCTGTCAAAAAAAATAAGGGAGGTTTTGAACAAACATCAATCTTAAGAGACTCATTTCAGGTCACGTGTGTTCATAACTGGCCGAAAACGGTGTAATTTGTTTTGATTATTTAAAAAATGGCGGTTGACTTTCAATTATGATTATGGTTCATTATCAGCTTTGGCCCGTGTCATATGGCATTTTTCTGTGTTGTCCGTAAGGTTTGAATCCAAATTTTGAAATGACTTTTATTAACTCAAAAACTAACCCGGATAAACCGGAACCAAAAATATTTACCACAAAGCTTGCTATATTGCAGTAAGCCTTGAGTTCAAATGAAAAAGGCTATACTCATTTTGATTTAAGCCAATAGCTAGTTGGTTAACAAAAATCAAAAGAGGAGCATAGCCATGAAATCT
>Ga0114919_10000451_pt1 | contig 31721 bp, 30 predicted proteins | sample BlataG_FD_88682 | JGI IMG/M metagenome (GOLD analysis project Ga0114919, IMG submission 88682) | Deep subsurface microbial communities from Black Sea to uncover new lineages of life (NeLLi) - Black_00105 metaG | ecosystem: Environmental > Aquatic > Marine > Oceanic > Sediment | place: Atlantic... | reverse complement strand
CTTTTTGATCAGGTTTTATGACATATAAAGAAAAATGACCCTGGACGGTTCTGAATTTTTATTCAGAAAAACGCTGTGGGACATAAAAATGGCTCGATCACGAATTAGGCGGTGGATTTTGAGAACGCGTAACCTGTTTTAATTCAGTATAAAAGTGATATATTAGAGGGTTATGTAGCATGCATACCTCGTAATTTATTTCCGAAATGTTTATTGATTGGACTTTTTTAACGAAATATCGAGGTCTGAACATGGGACTATACGATTTTACCTTTTATGATCTTATGAATCGTAATGCGGTATGTTTCAATGATGCCGAAGCATGGTTCGAAGCTGACGACAACCGGAGTGTAGCATTTAACCGGTTTAAAGAGATGGCAGATCGCCTGGCCTGCGGTTTGCAAACATCCGGCATTAAAAAAGGCGATCGCATCGGAGTGTTAGGAAAAAACAGCCTTGAATATTTTCTCCTTTACGGAGCGGCGGCGGCATTAGGGGCCATTATCCTGCCGATTAACTGGCGTCTTTCGGCTGACGAAATCATTTTTAACCTGAATGATTGCACGCCTGCATCTCTTTTTGTTGATGCAGAGTTTCAGGAACTGATTGAGGGCTTGAAAGATAGTCTTCCATCAGTGAAAAATTATTATAACCTCAAACCCGGTGGCAGCGATTTTTTCGACTTTGATTCTTTGATGGATAACCGGGGTGATTTTAAAATAGCCGATGTTTCCAATGATGATGGATTTGTCATTATTCATACAGCAGCTGTGACAGGAAGACCCAGGGGCGCTTTGTTGAGCCATGGCAATCTTTTATGTGCCGGTCTGCATTTAAATTACTGTTTTAACCTGACATCTAAAGACGTTCATTTAAATCTTTTGCCCCTGTTTCATGTGGGCGGTCTTTTTATGGCCATAAACAGCTTTCAAGCGGGTGCCTTGAATGTCAATATGAGTAAATTTGATGCTGATAAGGCGGCGGAACTCATTGCAGATAAAAAGGTTTCCATATTGTTCGATTTTTCGCCCATACTCGCCTCCATCCTTGAAGCGAATGAAAAAACAGGCAAAGATATCAAAAGCATCAGGGCCGTGATGGGGCTGGATACGCCCGAGACCATCGAGAAATATCAAAAAGCAACCGGCGGAACCTTTTACTGCATTTATGGTCAAACAGAGACAACCGGTTTGGCAACAATGGGGCGTTACAATGACAGGCCCGGTTCTGCCGGCAAGATGATCCCGCTTGGGAAAGTAGGGCTCGTCGATGATTATGATCGCCCGGTTCCGAACGGACAGGTTGGTGAAATCACCATGAAGGGGCCTATGATCTTTAAAGGATACTGGAATCTTCCTGAAGAGACAGCGTACACGTTCCGAGAAGGCCGGCATCATACCGGAGATTTGGGCCGTTTTGATGAAGATGGATTCTTATGGTTTTCAGGCCGTAAGGCCGAAAAGGAGCTTATCAAACCGGGCGGTGAAAACGTCTATCCTGCCGAGGTTGAAAAAGTGATTCTCCAGCATCCGTCCATTGAAAGCGTGGTTGTTTTTGGAGTACCTGATCCCAAGTGGAAAGAAGGAATCAAGGCTGTCTGCCGATTAAAATCTGGTGAAAATATGGAACCTCAAGAGCTTATAAAATTTGTGGGTGAACGTATGGCCAGCTACAAGAAACCTCAATATGTGGAATTTATAACTGATTTTCCTTGTCTGGAAGATGGGTCGCCGAACAGAGCTAAAATAAAAGAGCTGTATGGAGGCAAATAGAAAATTTAACATTGATAATTAACGATTTATTGTTTTGTATAAAGTTGAATTCATCTTTTTCGATCTTCAATATATTGCGCGAAGCATCTCGACGGGGATAATTTCGGAACAAATTCGAGCTTTTCTTCCGGCAAGCAGGCATTAAATATCAAATGGCAATGTATTTGGAATCAAAAGTCTTAGCTCTATCTGTAATTTTTTGATATTCAAGGTTAATGCATGTTTAGTTCATATTGACATTTTGAAATTTTTTATTCCATTTCTTAATAATTCTTCACAAAAGCTTTCCTGAAATATTTTTCTCCGGCGATCACGCCAAAATTATCACCCTGAAGCATCAATTTTTCAGAAAAATACGACAACCTATCTATCATGGCAAACATGAGAAAAAATGACCAGCAGAAATAACAGATGCATTCCGGCTCAGATTTTTTAAGGCACCGCTTTTATGAGTCAACTGAATGATTGGGATATCGCCCAGTCTTTTTGCCAGGTTGAGGGCAAACCCGGAGATTTTCAGGTTACTAGTTTTGGCTTCAACCAGCAACACAGGAGTTTCTCCTTTGGCGATTAAAAAGTCTACTTCCCGTTTGGAAAGATCCCTTACAAAGAAAAGCTTATAAGGGCCGAGCCCGTTTTCTCTCAGCTGACCACATAACCGGTTGAGTCCCACGGCCACCATATTTTCAAAACGCGCTCCTTCATTTTCATCAGCTATATATGACCAGTCGTAAAAATAATATTTTTTTTCTTTTTTGATGGTTTTATGGATCTTTCTCTGCCACGGTTGTAAAGAGAATATCAGATATAATTTGGTCAAAGAATCAAGCCAGGTGCTGACTGTGCCATGGGATACATATAAATCTTCTTTCAGGCTGTTTATAGACAATATGTTTCCCACCCGTTTGGGCAAAAGAGAGACCAGGGTCTCCACACCGTCTATATCTGAAATCCTAGTCAGATCCCTGATCTCCTCCCTGAGATATAACGAAAGATAATCCTGGTGCCACATATTCGAAAAGGCTTTATCTCCTTTAAGCAGTGGTTCGGGAAAGGGGCCGAATTCGTACATTTGTTGCCACAGGTCATAAGGCAGGGGCTTCTCATCAGCTATCCGGTCAAAAAGGTTTGTCCAGTTTTCGTTGGTGATTATCTCATGCCATAAGTCAAGGTTTTCAAATCTCTTTGAGCCGAATTCTGAAACAGAGAAAGGATAGAGGTGAAAAAGAAAATACCTCCCTATCAGAGAATCACCGGTTCTTCTGAAAAGGTCAAGCCTGGCGCTTCCTGATATTACAAAACGAAAGTCATCGCGGAACTGGTCATAATATCCTTTAAGGATGTCTTTCCATTTGGTTCTTTTATGGATTTCATCGAGGGCAACCCAGACATCTTTATCCCCTCCGCATAACAACCTTGCATCTGATTCAAAAAATGTAGGGTCCCTGCGGTATAATGCTTTGACTTTTGGTGTATCCCAGTTAAAATACAGCGACAAGCAGCCATGTTTGGCCAAAAAATGTTCCAGCAACGTAGTTTTACCTGATTGCCGCGGCCCGGCTATAAATATCATCTTTGGTGCCAGTGTATCTTTTTCCAGGCTCCATCCCGATAAGTATCTTTCTTTGAATTCCATATAATTAAAATATTACAGGAACCTTAAAAAATCAATAGTAAAATTTTACTATTGCCTGAAACTTTATATACAATGCAAGATGTCTTCAAAAGCGTCCCATTCTGCGTTTATCTGCGAAAACTCGTGACCCACTAAATATTTTTTGAATAAATATTTCTCTTCTGCGTCTCTAATTACTAATGATGGCAGACAAACAGATCTGGTCTGTCAAGATTATTAAAAACCCAAATTACACAGTTCGAAGCAAAAATCACGGACTTTTGAATGTATGTGGTTTGGAACCCCTTAATTTTACAGGTATAATTTTATCGAGGTAGTTTTGTGGGTCAAATATATATGGTGAGGAAAATATAAATAAATATGACAGAAATAATTTGACATATATAGTTTGTCATATAATGATCTGGCAAAGAAAATGCAGGATCATTTTCCCATCAAGCAGTCCTAATGAAGTCAGTCACGAATCTGACAAACCCTGACACGGATTTTCACATATTACCTTTTGAATAATTTTCATTTTCGTCGTCTTTAATATTAGCCGAGGGGTAGGGCCCGTTAGGCCGTTGATTGGTTTTTGACTTTTTAAAACCTTTTCACGGGAGGTGAATATGGGGAAAGCCGCAGAACAAAGAAAGAATAACCGGATGAAATATTTGGCAAAATTGTCTAATGAAAGACCTGAAAATTTTAAAATTGAGTGGGAAAAAAGACTTTTTTCCCGGATTGAACTCATCCAGAGAGATGCAGGAATATTGAAGTACAAAAAAGGCCAATCAACGCCACCTGTTTTTGACCGGGTAGATGAAGCTATGTTTATTCGAAACGTTCACCTGTACGGTTAAACAATCTTACGGGGGGAAGCCTCCGCCTCCCATTCAATACAGCATTAATTTTGGCAAATGCAAAAGCCAGGCGCAAGGTTCAAGAAAAAGCTGCTGTGAATTAGGGGACTGCACTACTAAAAGTTTTTTAAGGCGTTGGATATTTGTGGAGGTGGGTGAACGTATGGCCAGTTACAAGAAACCTCAATATGTTGAATTTATAACTGATTTTCCTTGTCTGGAAGATGGGTCGCCGGACAGGGCTAAAATAAAAGAGCTGTATGGAAGCTCACAGGAAATTTAATGGGCAACCCCTGTTACGGAGGTATAAAAAGGGGAAGACCTATTTTGTCCAGTTTTCGATTCTGAGATTTGAGACTCTTTTAAATTCCGATTCGTTATTGGTGATTAAAACGGAGTTTAGCGATAGCGCATGTGCGGCGATAAGCATATCGAGAGAGCCAATAGGTGTCCCTTGGCGTTCTAAATAGGCACGAATTTTACCATAATGTTGGGCGGCGGCGTCATCGTAAGACAGTATTTCAATCGGCGCAATGAATTGAGTCAATGCGAGTTTGTTTTGTTCCGGGTTTGTACTTTTCATCACGCCGCATTCGAGTTCACTTAAGGTTATTGAAGAAACTCCTATTTCCGAAACCTTGGCCTGCCTGAAACGTTCTATTACGTTTTGGGGTTTCTGCTTGATAATGTAAATACAGATATTCGTATCGAGCATATATTTAATCATAAAGATTCTCTTTTATCTTGAACCGGTTGGCCCCTGGTTTGCATAAAATCATCTGTGAATTGATTGAGGCTGTTGATCAAAGGCGCCCATGGATCATCTTTAGGCAAAAGAACGACCATATTACCTATTTTTTTGATGTAGACGTCTGTTCCGGAAAACCTGAATTCTTTTGGTAATCGTACCGCTTGGCTTCTGCCGTTTGCGAAAATACGAGCCGTTTGCATCTCGAACCTCCTTTTGTTATAGTAGATACCGTAGTATATACCACTCAGAATTGGCTTGTCAACATTAAGTTGAAGAGAAACACGCCGTCGCGGAGCGTTCTCCCTATATTGGGATTCAAATGCGTTTGCCCTGCCGGGAACAACCGTTTTTATTGACTGTTACACTTAGCATCAGATATATTGACATAGATCATCAAATTACGATCACGCAGTAGATTATTACAAAACCCAGAGTAAATTCCTGAGAAAATACTTGGATAAGCCGGGTGAACTGGACGCGGAGAACTTCGGCTGTCTTGCGGGTAAGGCCCGTGGGCGAGTCAGTTATTGCAAGGTTCAAGTCGGAGAAGCAATCTAAGATGACATACAGAAGATCCAATCAGGTTCTCTCTTTTTTGCGGACCTGCGCAGGGTTTCTCATGATGGCCGGTATCATGGTTTTCTTCACACCTACAGCCAATTCGGATGATGGCATGCGCATAAGCGTAGTCTATAACAATGTCGCTTTTGCTGATGAAATGGAACTGGACTGGGGTTTTTCCTGCGTTGTCCGGAGTCCCGCCAGAGCAATTCTTTTTGACACCGGCGGTGATGGAAGAATACTTCTTAAAAACATGGCAAAACTGGGGATAGACCCTCGGGAAGTCGAGGCCGTATTTCTATCGCATAAACACCGAGACCACATTGGAGGCGTGACGGACTTCCTCTGCCAGAATCCGAAAGTAGCAGTATACGTTCCGCAATCTTTTTCTTCTACCTTGCACGAGAAAGTCAAGAATCCATACACCAAAATCATACCTGTGAGCGGGCCAAACAGATTATACGAAAACATCTATAGCACGGGTGAAATGGGGACATGGCTTAAAGAACAAAGCCTTGTGCTGGATACGTCCAAGGGTGTGGTTGTTATTACAGGTTGTGCACATCCCGGCATACTCAATATTGTGCGAAAAGCAAGACAACTGGTACACAAAGACGTATGTCTTGTCATGGGCGGCTTCCATCTGTTTAATAAAAACGCTTCCGAAATTGACCGGATAATCCGTACGTTAAAGGAAATGGGAGTTCAAAAAGTAGCGCCAAGTCATTGCACCGGTGAGGAAGCTATTTTGCGATTCAAAAGAGCCTGGGGAGAAAACTTCATTCCCGGCGGATGTGGTGCTCACCTCAGTCCATAAATATTTGCCGCCTTTTTGACCACTTCCCAAACGTTATGGTAAATACAGGTTGGCAAATCGTGAGTCATGAGCTAATGATGTTCGTCACGCTCTTCCACAGAATTTTCCGGGATTACCCTACTCATAAAGATCCATATTTTTGGATCAACCCGTTCCTGCGATTTCTCAAAAAGAAAAATTGACATAATATTAATAAGATGACTGAACATAGTTTTTTAAAGGACCTTGAGAAATGTGAACTTTGTGAACACCGGTGCCGGGTAAATCGGATAAAAGGAGAAACGGGTGTTTGCAAGGTGACCCGGCCTACCGTGGCTTCCGCCACTCTGCATCCCGCACCGCCGGAAAGTTATACGGTATTTATGGCCGGCTGCAATTTCAAATGCCTGAATTGCCAAAACTGGTCGATTTCCCAATACCCGGACAATGGATTCGTACAAAGAGGATTTATAGATCCGGCTGAGCTGGCTGAGGAATGCGTCGAGCAACTGAATTCAATTTCCGGCAGTCGAATGGGGGCGGATCGAATTTTCTTTTCAGGCGGAGAGCCGACCATCCACTTACCCTACATAGAAAAGATTGTTGAAGAAGCAAGGAAGATAGAGCCTATGACCAAAGTAAATTACGATACCAATGGATATTTGACGGAGGAAAGTTTAATAAGGGTTTTAAATTTTACCACATCTATTACTTACGATTTAAAGGCCTATCATAACGAAATTCACCTTGCATTAACCGGGGCCTCTTCAACGCCGGTTTTAAGGAATGCGGAATATATCGGAAAATATGCCAAAGACAGACTGTGGGAGTATAGAATCGTGGTGATTCCCAAGATAAACGAAACCGAGATAAAACCCTTAACGGAATTTATTGCCTCCATCGATTCCTCTTTGCCTGTAAATTTTCTTGCTTTCAGACCGAATTTTATTTTGGAAAATCATCCGGGTGCCGACCGGCAGCTTATGGAAAGATCTATCGATATCGCCCAGCAATCCGGGCTGAAAAATGCCCACTGGTCCGGATATACCGGCATATCAGGCAGGGTCGCCGATATTGAAAATAGCCTTAAAGAAACTTATTTATCCGATGAAGCTCGGTTAGCCGGTTCTTATGCACGTTATGCTGGCTGCCAAACCCCTTTAAGGGACTGTAAAGCCTGTTGCTTTAATCAGGAGTGCCGGCTTAAAAAATATATTTCCATAATATCAACTTAACTTGAATAATTTCATGCCAAAAAATCTCAACGGACCAGCCGGAGGGAAAGAGAGCTCAAAAGTTCGTTGTCATGACCTGAAGTGAAGATCCCAACCAGGCTGCCCAGTTATTAAATTGATCAATCCGGCAGTCTTACAATGGTTCTCCCTTTGTGCTTTCGTTGAAGGATGAGATCGATTCGTTCGTTCAGTCTTTCCAGAGGTATTTCAGTGGTCAATAGTTCAAGACGTTCCAGTTTCCAGTCACTGGCAATTTTATTCCAGACTTTCAGGCGGGTGGGCATCGGACAGTTCTGTGAATCGATTCCCATCAGGGTAACCCCGCGCAAGATAAAGGGATAGACATTTAGAGGCAGATCATGGGACCCCACATTCCCGCAACAGGTCACAGCACCGCCGTGTTGCGTTGATTTGATGGTGGTCGCCAATATTTCACCCCCAACCGCATCAATGCCGCCGGCCCAAAGCCCTTTAAGGAGCGGGCTGTCGCTGGAATCGGTAGCTTCTTCAATACTGATGACCTCTTTGGCCCCAATTTCCAACAGAAAATCTTTTTCATCCACGACCCCGTTTACTGCTGCAACCTCATAGCCGGCCTTGACAAGTATGGAGACGGCAATACTTCCGACTCCTCCGGTTGCACCGGAGACCAGTACGCGTCCCATATCCGAGGTGATGCCGTAATCAACCAGCCTGAAAACCGAGAGAGCTGCTGTGAAACCCGCTGTACCGAATATCATGCTTTCTCGAGGGGAGAGATTCTCGGGCATCTTGACTACCCATTCCACCGGGACGCGTATATATTGCCCGAAACCGCCGGATGTATTCATTCCGAGGTCATAGCTGGTCACGATCACTTCATCTCCGGATTTAAAATCCTTGCTGAGACTTTTAACCACGGTTCCTGCAGCGTCAATTCCGGGAGTGTGCGGATATTTCTTTGTGACACCTCTATTGCCTGTGGCAGAAAGAACGTCTTTGTAATTTAAGGAAGAGTACTGGACTTTGACGAGCACATCTCCTTGTGGAAGGCTATCGAGATTTCTGTCCTTAATTTCCCTGATAAACTGATTATTCTCTCCTTCTGTGACGACCATTGCCTTGAATGTATTTTGACTCATGAAGCTATTCCCCTTTTTTTTACCGTTTTGTATGTATGTTCAAAATGATAATACCTTTTTAAAAAAAATCAATTTTAAGAATACAAGTGGTAACTTTTTCAGCCTCGGAAAAGAATTGTTGAATTGGCAACGCCGACTATATCTGATATCTTGAAAGTGGTCTTCAGGAGTTGTGATGTGGATTTTTTTAAAAAATTAAGGTTATTATCTTGTTTAGCTGTACGCAAGAAGGTCAGTTATTTAGACGACAATTCCCGATATGCCTCCTGGATTTCTTTAAAGCGTTCTTCCGCCAGTTTTTTGAACTCATCTCCCAAATGAAGCACTTTGTCCGGATGGTATTTATTGGCAAGTTGCTTATAGGCTTTTTTAATTTCTTCCCGTGAGGCATTTCTGGGGATATTCAATACCGTGTATGGATCCTTATGCGTATTGGCTTTTTTGAATCCGAAGTCCGTTCCAGGGGATTCTTTATTCTGTTCGAAATATTGGCGGCGTTGTTGGTAAAAGCTCTGGGCGCCGGATTGTTTCTGGCGAAGATTTTGCAAAAATCGCCACCCAAAGTACAGAAGAATCAGGTCATCGAGCAAACCCCGCCATCCTAAAAAAATTTCGGGAAGAAGGTCATAGGGACTTAATACATAAATCAAGCCTAAAATTATCAGAAGAATTCTCATTATCGACACTCTTTAATTTGATCTATAATCTCGGCTCTTTCTATCAGCGATTTCTATTTTTGTCCAATTATTTTGGTGTTGCTTATGAGAAATGCCAGAAGGTAAGCCGCGGCTGCACAAAGTATAATTATGGGAATTCCCAGACTGAGCGCAATTTGGGCGGATAGGATTGATGTCAGGACCGAAGCACATCCGTTGGCTGTCCAGGCATATGCCCGCTGGGCAGGACGATTCAACAGGTATCGCATACCCAGCGGAAAGGGCAGGCCTACCAGAAAACAAGGTAGGATTAGGAGCAGGATTGCTAAGGCATACTGTAAAATTTTGGAAAATCCAAGTATTCCATGGATCATCGGATCAAGACCCAAGAATACCAGGATAAGGACAGCGATTAAAGCTATCAGGACATTTCGGAGGCCTCCGGGACCTATTCGCTGGGAGCAATACCCCCCAAATCCTGAGAAAATTAGGATTCCCGTGAGCACGACGGTGAAGCTGATAACCGGATCGCCGAAAATAAAGATGTATTTTTTGATGAAAAAGAGCTCTACAAACATGAAACCGGCGCCCACTGCCAAAAAGTAGATAAGGTGGGAGATATTCGGTTTTTTGTCTTGTTTTTTGATGGTGAAAACAGGGAGCATTAAAAGCAAAATTGCGATTACCAGTGCTTCGAGAAAGACGACGGAAACAACAATCTCGCCCGACATAAACAGGGAATAAAATCTGCTTCCCGTCATTTTATAAAGCGTTTTCAATTTGGACCATTTGAGGAACCTGCCGGGAAAAGGACGACTGTCTGACTGAGGGGCTACGTCGAGGGGGTAAGTTTCAAAGTACGCTTTCTCTGTTCCGGATCGGTAGGCTTCTGCGAGACGGTTAATTTCAAAAAAGTGATACGGCGCATCGAACATATTGAAGCGGTTCACCATTTCCTTTGTAATACCCGGGAGGTAGACAAGATCAAAGTTCATGTTTCGCGCGAAGTCTTTTAATACGACCGTATCATTAAAGGGCTTCACAGAGACGATGAGGGTGAAAGTGCTCCAGTTACGGAGAACGGCTATGTGCTGTTCGGGGTTTTCGAATTCAAGGGATCTTAGACTTTCGTATGCTCCGGCCCAGAGGCGGATGGAGTCTGCCGGAGGGAGCAAAAGTTTGCGTGCCATAATAAGGATGCCGTTTTCCGTGAGGTGATTGAGATACCCTGAGAATGATGCCGTGGTAAATAGATATCCCTGGGTCAGAGCGTCTGAACCGGGAATCGAACTCCCCCAGTTTTCAATATGTATGATATCATAATGGTTATCAGATTGGGCCATAAACGCTCTTGGATTTTGGTTAACAACAGGAATATTGTAGTTTTTCCGGACCATATGGGCGATTTGGGGTTTTTGTTCAACGATGGTAATGTTAAGGGCTCCGCATGCCATGGCACAGGGAATACCCGATCCGCCGCCGTCCTGGATCAAGAGAATATGTTCAGGATTCGGGGCCAGCATGTATCCGGCGTAAGGGAGGGTAAATCTGGAGAACCATTCATCTTTTTGAAGTTGCAGTTTGTAACCAAAAAAAGGGGTGTCTCCGTCTCTGTAAATTGCCCATTGCTTGGGCAGTATGTCTTTAAATTTAAGGCTTAATCCGGGTGCAAAGCGGATATAAGGGCTTTGAACACTGTCGAATCTGCCCCTCAGACCGGTGACGGTTTCAAAGATTCGTGTATCGGGGAACTTGAGGACCCGGCTGAGGTCTTTATATGGCGAGGGGTTTACTTTGATCCCTATGCCGTCTCCCATTGAGACGAGCAGCCCTGCGATGATCACGATAAAAAGACCGGAGGCCTGAAGGGCGAATCGTTTTCCACGGGAGATGGTTTTTGTTTTCGTATGTATTTTGTTCGCCGGTGGCCTTTCAAAAGGAAGAATTATTAGGGGAATGAGGGCTGCAAGAATGATAAACCTCCCTTCGCCGAGCAAGGGAAGAAAAGGAACCGGGATGATTGCTCCGCATGCCGAACCTGCCATGCTTGCGAAGTAAACAAAGCCGGTTTTTTCAGGGATAAACGCATAAGCAAGGGAGATGACAAGACCGGCAAAGAAGAACGGTAAGGCCAGAAGAAGATAGGCCGTCAAAAGATAGAATATCTGGACAGGTTCCAGGGGCAGTCTGAAGTAGTCCAGTGGAATTCGATTCAAAAGTATAAAAGAACCAATGGCGGTTACGGTATAGAGAATGATGAAAATCTTGACCGGACCGCTGGCGGAAAGCCTTTGTTCCCAGTCTTTTTTGTGCGTATCGATAATGTTTAGAAACGTACCGGCGGCGGCGAATCCAAAGAGTGCGATGCTGATGACCATGAAGGACAGATGATTCCACTGACTGATGGAAAAGACCCGGGTAAGGAGTACTTCGAAGGCCAGAGACGAAAGTGATAATAAGAAAACCGCAGTAAGTATCATGGAATATCGTCTGTAACCGTCCGATTTTGGTCAAGGGCATGGCCTGTCATCGGGACGAAAAGAACGCCGGTGATTTGTTTGACCGTGTATTGGTCGTCATGTTTTGTGACCAGGCTTAGATACTGATAGCTGAAGGGATTTCCGAGGGGGAGAATGAGTCGCCCGCCGTTTTTGAGTTGCTTTAAAAGTGGCGGAGGGATATGGTCGATGGACGCAGTGATCATAATACAGTCAAAGGGAGCTGCTTCAGGCCAGCCGAAGTAGCCGTCGCCGTGGAGGGTTTTTATTTTTGAAAAACCGATTGATCGGAGTAGGTTACTTGCCTTTTTGTATAGTTTTTCTTTGATTTCTATGGTGTAGACTTCTTTGGCGATCTTGGCAAGAATTGCAGCCTGGTAGCCTGAACCGGTCCCGATTTCGAGAATACGTTCGTCTCCTTTAAGTTTCAGTTTCTCGGTCATCAGAGCCACTATATATGGCTGGGAAATGGTCTGTCCCTGGCCGATGGGAAGGGGGTGATCCGCGTAAGCCTGGGAAACGAGTTCTTCAGGTACAAAGCTGTGCCGGGGGACTTGGTTCATGGCGTTCTGGACTCTTTTATCTGATACGCCCCGTAAACGGATTTGTAATAAGACCATTTTCTCCCTGGCCTTCTGGTATTTAGGAGAATCTGCCAGTACCTGGGCCATGAGCAGTGCCGGCAAGACGGTGAGAATAAAAAAAGGAAGGAGTATTTTTTTCATGGCGGCATTGTTGATTGGCAGAAGCAATCTTTGTCAATAAGGATAAAGAACTCTGTAGATTATGACGCCAAGAATTACCGCTGCCAATACAATAGTGAAAACCATTTGGTCAATATCAAATTTTTTCATAAGAAATCCAGGCTGATCTGGATTAATCTTCGTCGTCCAACCCAAATGCGGTGTGAAGAACCCGAACAGCAAGTTCGGTATACTTTTCTTCGATGACACAGGAAATTCTGATTTCCGAAGTGCTGATCATTATTATATTGATGTTTTCCCTGGCCAGAGTGTTAAACATTATTGATGCGACTCCGGAATGGTTTTTCATCCCAACGCCGATAACAGATACCTTCGCAATATTTTTATCGCCCAGAACGTCAACTGCTCCTATTTCTTCCGCCACCTTCCGTTCGATTTCCATGGCCGCTTGAAAATCTTTTCTGGGGACCGTAAATGTGAGATCCGTTTGACCTTGGGCTCGTGTGTTTTGAATAATCATATCGACAACAATACCCGCTTCGGCAATGGGTGAAAAAATTTTGGCCGCTACTCCGGGTTGGTCCTGAACCTTTTTAAGGGTGATGCGGGCTTGATCTTTATCGTGCGTAACTGCGGATACAATAAGACTTTCCATGCCGGCGTCTTCACTAACAACCATGGTTCCTTCCTCCTCACTGAAAGATGATCTTACATGAACCGGGACATTATATTTTTTAGCAAATCCCACGGACCGGATCTGCAGGACTTTGGTGCCAAGACTGGCCATGTTCAGCATTTCATCATAGGAAATTTTATCAATCTTTCTTGCTTTCTCGCAGATATTAGGATCGGCGGAGTAGATACCATCTACATCGGTATAGATTTCGCAGAGATCCGCCTTCAAAGCCGAGGCGATGGCCACGGCAGTTGTGTCTGACCCTCCCCGTCCAAGGGTTGTAATGTTCCCTTTGATATCACATCCCTGAAATCCGGCCACTACGACGATATTCCGTTTTTCGAGAAGGTCTTTAATATACTCGGTACCGATTTCGATGATTCGAGCATCACCAAAGGTGCAGTCTGTAACCACCTTGGCCTGGTGTCCCAGCATTGACAGGGCAGGGTAGTTCATGTTTTTTAAGGTTATTGCCAGAAGAGCTGCCGTTGTCTGCTCGCCGGTGGACAGAAGAACGTCGAGTTCACGTTTGCTTGGTGATTCACTGATCTGGCTTGCCAGATCGATCAGGTCGTCCGTGACTCCGGCCATGGCCGACAGAATGACAACCACGTCGTTACCCCGGTCATAGGTTTTTGCAACTCGTTTTGCGACATTGCGGATCCGTTCAAGATCAGCGACCGATGTGCCGCCAAATTTTTGTATAATTAGACTCACTTTGTAAGCCTCTATGTTTAATGATAATCGGTGAATCAGATAATAATCTGATTAAAAGTTTTTTGGTGAATGAAATCGTACTAAAAAATATATATAGCTTAAAATTATTCTTCAGTAAAGAAATAAAGGCAACAGGTTAAACAAATGGCAATTTAGCTTAAAACAAGGGATATACAACTCTAATCCATATATTTTATAAATATAGATTGTTGACACACAAGTTGCCTTCCTCTATTATTTTTGGTTTAATAAGGAACTTTTATTGTTTCAACATAAGAAAATCGAATAATTTTTCCGTCTATCAAACTCCGTTAGGCTTCAAGTAAGATATAAGGAGGACCTGTTATGGCGCAATATGAGTTCTGGACACACGGTGTTAACGTTCAGATCGAATATCCTGGCAGAATTGTGGGGAGAACAGAAGATGATGTTGCAGAACCCCGCCGCTCGGGCTGGGGAACTCTGGTTTATCAAAAGGAGAACACCACCAACTGGTTCCACTTTGCAATTCCGACTCCTGTTATTATCAATAATCAAGAAGCCACCTTAAGATTCATTCGGCTTCGAGCGGAAATCAATGAAACCGCCCGAATTGACATGATCCACTTCCGCCATGACAACCGCATCATTTTATCCCGTGAGGTGAATATCACGAACTGTAGTGTTGACGAAACCATTCAAAGTCCAAAGACCATCATTCGAAGAAGCTTGGCTTTATGTGTCCATATCAGTTTTTTGTCCGGTGATACCAGGGGAATGGTTATTTTTAAAGGCGCAGGGGGCGCTTTTAATTTCTTTTAACAGAGCAACCGCGTTGACTCCGTGTGCAGCCATGTAAATTTCTCGAGATTGGTCACCTGATATTTCAAATTTTATTACCACATGGTCAGGTAAAAGTTCCTGCCGGATTTTGCCTGCCCATTCGATTGCCACAACATAGTTGTCGCCAAGTATATCGTAGAGACCGATATCTTCAAAATCGACGGGATCTTCAAGGCGGTAGAGGTCAACATGAAAAAGGGGGTGTCTGCCCGGGTATTCATTTATCATGGTGTAAGAAGGGCTGGTTATGTAATAATCATTCGGCACTTCAAGACCTCTGGCCAGTCCCTGCACAAAAGAAGTTTTTCCACTTCCGAGGTCGCCGATCAAGGCAAGAACAATTTCGGCCTGCAGGCACGCGCCTATCTTTTCCCCCAGCTTTTTTGTTTCTTTAACCGAGTGAGTCGTTATCTTATAGTTACAAAGATCGGCCACTGTTCCTTTTTTACGCACAATTATACATGAGATTTATATCTCATCCCGCCCGCCCCAAAAAAAAGAAATTTCTATACTATCCGGATGTGGTTGAAAACTACAGGTCTTTGATAAGTGCCAACATTTCTTTTACGGCCCTTTCCATCCCGACAAGCACCGCTCTCGAGACGATGCTGTGTCCGATGCTGAATTCGTCTATTTCACGAATACCTTTAAAAAACTTTATGGTGTTGTAACACAATCCATGGCCGGCATTGACACCCATTCTTAGTTTATGGGCGAGTTTGGCGGCGTCCACAATATTTGAGAATGCCTGGTTTCTTTTGTTATGTGTTTTTGCTTCGCAGAATGTTCCGGTATGGATTTCAATCATGGTCGTATCTATCTGGTGGGCCAGCTTTATCTGATCCGGATCCGGATCAATGAAGAGACTTACGGGGATACCACTACTTTGCAAGGCGCCTACGGTTTCAGCAATTGCGTTTTTATGAACAATTAGATCCAGTCCCCCTTCGGTAGTAAGCTCTTCACGCCTTTCCGGTACCAGGGTTACGAGATCGGGCTTAACTTCAAGAGCAATTCCAACCATTTCGTCTGTTGAAGCCATTTCCAGGATAAGTTTGGTCTGAACAACCTTTCGTAATATTCTGAGGTCACGGTCATGGATGTGACGTCTATCTTCCCTCAGGTGAACCACAATGCCGTCTGCCCCTGCCAATTCCACCATGACTGCTGCCGCAACGGGATCAGGATAACTGACATCTTCCCTTGCGTTTCTCAAGGTGGCGACATGGTCAACATTTACAGCTAATCCGGCCATCTAATATCCTCCATTTAGGTTTTAATCAGTTTAAGAATTTCATTACTCTTTTTTTTCATCTTATCTGCTTGTGTTTTATTTTTTTCATGATCATAACCCAGCAGGTGAAGGATGCCGTGCACTAAAAGCTGGGTAAAACGTTCTTCCATGCTTATGCCTGCAATTTCTCCTTCTCTCGCGGCGGTTTCAATGGAAATAACCACGTCGCCGAGAAGCTGAGGGGCGATGTTATTAAATTGGCCTGTGCGCATGGGAAATGCAATAACATTGGTAGGGCCGTGTCGATCGAAATATTTTTTATTAAGCTCTCCTATTTCGGGATCATCAACGATAAGGATGGAAAGCTCTGCATCAGGACAGGCCAAGGCGTTTAAGATGGCCATGGCCTTTTGTCGTAATTTTTTCAGAGATATCTTGTATTTGTTTTGTCTGTTGTCTAACAGGACTTCCATTCTTTTCCTTTCCGTTGGCAAGGAGAGGTTTTTCGGGATATTCAATGCGGTGGTGGTACATTCCTGATAATATGTTATAAAAGCTTTTTGCAATCTTATGCAGATCCTTCAATGTCAACTCACAATCGTCTAACTGACCGTCCGAAAATGCCTTGTTTATCAGGTTTTGTACAAGCCCCTGGATTTTGGATGGTGTGGGATTGGCAAGTGTTCTTGATGCTGCTTCAACCATGTCCGCCAGCATGACAAGACCGGCTTCCCGGGTCTGAGGCTTTGGGCCTGGATATCTGAAGTTGTCGATATTTACTGCGTCTTCACCTTTTAACTGCTTTGCTTTTTCATAAAAAAAGCTAATAAGGCTCGTTCCGTGGGATTGCCTGATTGTGTCGATGATGACCTGGCCGAGTTTATTTTTTCTGGCGATCTCAACGCCGTCTTTAATGTGAGCGATCAGGATAAGGCTTGACATGGATGGGGCAAGCTTGTCATGTCTATTAATGCCGTTGGTCTGGTTTTCGATAAAATAGAGTGGTTTTTTTATCTTGCCGATATCGTGATAATAACCACAAACTTTGGCAAGCAGAGAATTCGCACCGATTTCGGAAGCCGCGGCTTCGACCATGGTGCCGACAACCACGGAATGATGATATGTTCCTGGAGCTTCTATCATAAGTCTCCTGAGGATAGGCTGATCAAGGTTTGCAAGTTCAAGAAGTTTGATATCGGTTGTATAGCCAAAGGCTATTTCTATCAGCGGTGTGATGCCGGCGGTGACAATTCCTGCTCCCACACCTCCCGTAAATGCAAAGGCCCAGTCCCACAGAAGTTTGCGATTGGAGGAACCTCCTAAATAAGTGTCTATAATCGTTATAAGTATAACATTCATTACTCCGAGCTTTAAACCGGCCTTTATGAATACTTTGCGTTCCCGGCAGCTCTGCATCCAGAATGCAGCCATTGAACTGTTGATCAGAAAATAGAGAAAAATATCAAATCTATTTTTAAAAATGACGGCTGTGCCGATTGCAGTTAACATGGCCATGGGGATAGCCAGTTCAAGGCCCAAAAACAGGCAGATGGTCATGGCGCCTGAAGCAAGGGGAATACCATAAGAAATTGATGATGCCGATATGGGGAAAGATGTATAATGGGCTACAGATTCAGCCAAAGTTGCTGATATCCTGGCAATGAAAAAAAATGTTACTAAAACGCTGGCGATAAAGAGTAGATTTTTGTTATTGGTAAGATCAGTTCGGCTTTGACGATGTATATAAAGAATATAGGTGGTCATCAGGATGCATAGGATTATCAATGCGGATCCAATGGAACTTGATAAAATCTGTTCATTTTTTATCCCTTCTTGGTAGGCCTTGAGTTTTAAAAGCTGGACTTTTGTGACTCTTTCTCCTTCGCGCAAAAGCATTTCCCCGGCTTTTATCTTGTGAAATACCGGTTTGATTTCTGCCCCGGCTCTTTTTTTCCGTTCCTCGGTTTCACTTCTGTTTAAAGTGATGTTGGGCTGGACAAGTCTTTGTGCGAAATCGACAATCATATTTCGCAGGGTATAATCAATGTTTTCGAGAAGGGGTTGACCTATGATTTTTACCATGGCTTTGGCCTGGCCAAGACCGTAAAAGTGTTTTAAGTTATCAACAACCAGTTCTTTTTTTGTGTTGATATTCCTTAAAATTATACCTTTATCGGTTTCTTTTAAGAGAAGCTCTTTGTTTGTAACCACACCGTTATCCAATATTTCTTTTGAAATGCTGCAAATAAGATTTGCAATATTTGGGAGAAACGTTTCTTTTTCTAGAATTTTATAAGCACCGTCACTCACAGAAATACCGATTTTTTCTTCAAAGTCGGCTTTTTGTTGCCATATAAGATCATGGACGGACGTCGCAATTGTACCGGCCGAAGCGGTTTCTGATGGTTTTAGCGCAATCTTATTTTGGTTTTTTTCGGCTTTAAAAACCGTCCGAATATCATTAAAGGCCTTTTTTACATTCTGGTTGATTGTTTGGGATAGGGTTACATCATGGTCATAAACGGTTAAAAGGTTTCCCACAGCCTCCCTACGGTTGGCTTCTGTGGCGTCTTTGTCTTCTATTAAAAAATCTTTTGTGGCCTTGATATTCCTCTCGGCAACATCACCTAAATTGTAAGAATGTTTTTTGACAACCAGATTAGGATAAAGGAGAATGGTAAAAATTATTGTGACACCGACGAGGATACTCCATCGGACGTGGTCGCTGGTCCCAAAAAACTTTTTTAAGGATATTTTGTTTTTTTCAATTTTCATTGCAACTTGTGATTATTTTTTTTGCTGGCATCCAGGTCTTCATATGCTTTGATAATTTTCTGGACCAAGCCGTGTCTTACCACATCTTTTTTTGAAAAAAAGATGAAGTTTATCCCGTCTATTCCCTGAAGTATATTTTTTGCTTCAATAAGCCCTGAAGGTCTCTCGACAGGAAGGTCGATCTGGGTTATGTCTCCTGTGATAACCGCTTTGGAACTAAATCCTATCCGGGTTAGGAACATCTTCATCTGTTCAGAAGTTGTATTTTGGGCTTCATCTAAAATAACGAAGGAATCGTTTAGGGTTCTGCCTCGCATAAACGCAAGAGGCGCCACTTCTATAACCCCCTGTTCTATTAAATTCGACACTTTTTCAAATTGCATCATATCGTGAAGCGCGTCATAAAGAGGTCTTAAATACGGATCCACCTTTTCCGCAAGATCTCCGGGCAGAAATCCGAGCGCTTCCCCGGCTTCCACCGCAGGCCGGGTGAGGATTATACGGTTAACCATCCCTTTTGAAAGTGCTGCGACCGCCATGGCCATGGCAAGATACGTTTTGCCTGTGCCGGCAGGGCCGATACCGAAGACCATATCAGAGGTGCGGATGGCATCTATGTATTCTTTTTGGGTGAGGCTTTTGGGAATTACATTACGCTTTTTCGAGGTAATATAGACCGTATCCAGAAAAATATCTTTGAGTTTAATACGGTCATCTCCGCTCAGAATCCTGATTGCATAATCAACATCGTTTGGATAAACCGGATATTTATCTTTTAACAGGCCGTAAAGCTGTTTGAGTATATTTTTGGCAAGGCTTCTTGCAACAGTATCCCCCTGAATAAATATAGTATTGCCCCTGGCATGGATAGAGGCGTCTATTGTGTCTGCTATTCTTTTAAGGTTGCTGTTATGCTCGCCGAAAAGCTGCCTGGCCAGATCTATATCTAAAAAGGTCAATCTGGTCTGATTATTTTCAGTGACTTCGTCCATATCTTAAGATTGAACCCATGCCCTATTTGGGGCATGTTTTAAAATTTCCACATATCATAGTTTTTTTAACTATTGCAAACACCAATTTAAGATACAAGAGAAAAAGAAAAATATCTTGACTCGAAATACCTGCTTTGTTAATTTGCGTTATTAATGGCAATAAATTTTATCTTTCTGATTTTATTTATATTTTGTTGGTTTCCAAAATAAATTGTTATATTCCGATATAAAGGTGTGCTATGAATTTTTTTGATATAATCGTTATAATTGTTTTGGGCTATTGCCTGATAAGAGGTATTTTCAGAGGTCTTGTCAAGGAATTATCTTCTATAATTGGTGTATTCGGCGGATTCTATGCGGCTTACACTTATTACCCGGTTCTTGCAAAGCCCTTATCAAAGTGGATTGCCAACGCCGGATACCTTAACATATTGAGCTTTTTGATCATTTTTTGCGGCGTTTTCATTATTATCAGCATTCTGGGTATCATCATAAATTACCTGCTTAAAATAGTATTTTTGGGTTGGCTTGATCGTGTTAGCGGTGCTATGTTCGGTGCCATGAAAGGCATACTGATTGTTTCAGTTTTGTTAATTGCATTGACCGCTTTTCTCCCCAAGGGTACACCTGTCATCAAAGATTCCCTGCTTTCTCCTTATGTGACACTGGTCTCCGAGAAGATGGCCAAAGTTATCTCCAAAGATATGAAACATGCTTTTTCAACTAAGATAGCGACAATAAAAAAAGCTTGGAGAAAAAATAAATAGAATTTATTCAGCGGGAACGAGGCGACATGGAAATAAATTCCATAATCGAATTGATTGAAAGATTAAGGGGTGAAAATGGATGCCCCTGGGACAGAAAGCAGACACCTAAGACCATAGCGGTTTATCTGATAGAAGAGGTATACGAACTTGTTGATGCCATTGAATCCGGAGACCCTGACGGCGTATGTGAAGAGCTTGGTGATGTATTGTTTCATATCCTTTTTCTAGCGGGCCTGTTCCGGGAAATGGGTCATTTTAATATCAAGGATGTCGTTGATTTAAATGTTGAGAAGATGACTCGTCGTCATCCCCATGTTTTTGGTAACGAGAGCGTTGACACTGTTGAAGATGTGGGGGCGCGGTGGCACCAGATAAAAATGGAAGAAAAAAGCCTTGCTAAAAAGGCCTCGATTTTAGATTCAGTTCCGGCAGGGCTTCCGGCCCTGATGCGTGCTTACAGAATTTCCGAACGTGCGGCCAAAACAGGATTTGATTGGAATGATATTTCCGGTGTTATGCAGAAAGTCGAAGAAGAATGGTCTGAACTGAAAGCGGTGTTGAAAAGGGAGAGTCGAGCTTCCAAAGATCAAGATCTTTTGGCCTTAGAATTTGGAGACGTTCTCTTCACACTCGTAAATGTTGCCCGGTTTGCACACATTCACCCTGAAACAGCATTAAGAAATTCGACAAAAAAATTTGAAAATCGCTTTAAGTATATGGAAAAATTGATCATAGAGAGTCGAAGAAACATAGAATCGGCATCCCAGGAAGAGAAGGACGAATTGTGGGAGCAAGCCAAGGCAAATTTGGGATAGAAGAAATCAAGCCGAATAAGAGGCGTAATACATTCTGATGAATCTTGCGTGGCTTTCAAAGGCTATTTCCGGTAGTTCGGCATAATGAAAATAGACCGCATCATCCGCATCATCGCCGGCGATAAGAGTGCCGTTATGCTGTCTAATAAGATAGCCGACCATGAGGACCGTGTGGTACAGGGCACTTGGATTTGAGGACACACCCAGGAGCATCTCAATCCGGCCCGAAAGCCCTGTTTCTTCTTTAAGTTCTCTTAACGCCGCTTTTTCAGGGGATTCACCAAGCTCTATGAACCCACCCGGAAGACACCAGAATCCTTTTTTAGGCTCTACACTTCGTTTTACGAGAAGAACCCTGTTCCTGTTGTCCACTACAACAAGACAGGTGGCAGGTATGGGGTTTTCATAAATCGGTTCATCACAGTGCTCACAGAAAAGTCGGAGACTGCCTTCGCAAATCTTTTCTGTGAGCCGTGTGCCGCAATAATGACAAAACGTTTTTTTCCGCATCATTATGAGAAATTCGGGCTAAGGGCTTGCTCAAAAATAACTTCACATTTTAATACGCCGATCCATCCCGCCTGGCTGCGTTGCTCGTCGGTTAAATAGCCAGCTATTCGCCCTCCTCGCGCCTTGCCATGCGGGCGCCTCAACTCCTGAAAATGTAAATTTATTTCTTCGCGAACCCTAATCGTCGAAATCCCCCTTCGGTCCTTTTTCGGATTCCATGGCCGCTGCCCGCTGGATAATTTTTTCCGGCGTCCATTCAGCAGGATCCTCGATTCTGGCGGCCTTGGGTCCCGGGTCATAGGTTCCGGCCTCAAGGATGGCCTCGATGGCAAGAAGATCTGAATCTTGAGCATTAAAAACATTTACAAGCATGTTATAAACAAACGCTTCAACCCGTTTAACCATCCTTGTCCGAATTGTTTCGGCCTGTCCCAGAAGTTTATTTTCAAACGGCAGGTTGAGTTTTTTGTAGTTTCCCCCTTTAAGCTCATGAGCCTGTGCGTAAGCGACCATTTCTGCCCACATCTCATCGGTGACGCCTTGGTCCTTTAGCTTGATAAAGTTGCCGCTGTCATCAAGGATGGCATTCCCATAGTCATTGACCTCCAGACCCCAGGAGATCATCTGAAGGGCCGTGGCAACATTGGCTTTGGTGGTTCTGGTTTTCGCCGCTATTTCTCTTAATCTATCGGAGTTGTTTCCGGATGTTCCGTGCTGGGCGCCGGAAATCTGATATTTTGCCAGCGCCTGGTGGATTTCAACGGTTAAATCGACTTGTATCCCCTGATCGCTTGCCTCAATGCCGTGGGTTGTTCCGTTGTTTAAGGCGATCCAGTCCGGAAAAATATTATGGGCGTTCAGACCCTGAATCAGAAACAGGGCTTCTTCTTTAGTTGAAAGCCCTTCTTTCCCCTTGATTTCCCCGACTTCGGTCTCAAGACCGGCCCATTCAGGAACAAAAGGGTTCAGTTCCAGGTTGGCAAGCAGGTTTTTGTCGTCGGGGAGATGGGATGCGTCAATGGCAATGGAAGTCATTCCGGCCTCAAACAGCGTGGGTATCTCGATCTTGGCCCCATTTACATCCTGTTCTTTTTTGATCCCATAATGGTCGGCGTGTATTGCCACCGGAATAGTAATATCCAACTCGTTGCAGAGTGCATCGACTTGCCGGGAAATATTCCAGTAATTGACTGCACAATAGGCATTGGCACCTCCCTCCGACCTGGCGATTTCTATGATAATGGCGGCATTTGCTCTCTGAGCGGCCTGAAGAGCGCCTCGAATCACAAAATTGTTTCGACCGTTGGCAGCCATGGCGATGGCTTTACCTTTGGCAAGCATTGCCCGATCAATAAACTTTCCACTAACGATCAGGGCCTTTGAATTAGGAAAAAGCTTTTTCACGTCAGGCGGACGGCCTATTTTGAGCGCTTCTTCGAAATCCTTTGACGTAACGGTTCTATTTCCAGTCATGGTTTAACCTCCTTTTGATAAGCGTTCACGGCGAGTGTAATGGACTTTTTACGAATTTCTCATTCTGGGTTGTCGAGATTTATTGATCTGACATCATTTAATATCTCAAGGATTTCTTCTTTGTTTGAAAGAGGCGCACAAAGTTTCCCCCATCCCATTTGAACTTGGAACAATCCATCATAAGCGGTATCATGAAATGAGTGAATCAGGTGTGGTATGTTTTGTTCGTTCAAGATTGATTCGATAAGTTGAGCCTCTATTATATTATCCAAAATCGCAATATCTATAAATCTTTTCTCATGTATTTCGTTCATATCTGAATCCTGGCCCTGGTGATCCGAACCCGCTGAAATTTATTTTTATATTGAAAACCTGGTCCTTTGGGCCAGGCCAGAGATAGATGGCTCCGCCTTGGAGTTTTGTGACTAAAATCACAAATTTCAAGCACCAAATTCCAAATTAACCCGCCTCAGGCGGGTAAATCTCAAACTCCAAATTCCAAACCGGTTCAAAGCGATTGTTTTTTTGTTTGGGATTTTGAATTTCGGTCATTGTTTTTTGTTTGTTTTTTGGGATTTGTTATTTGGAATTTCAATAATTCAATGAACTTCCAACAAAGCAATCCCCTCTGAATATAACCAAAGCCTGGTCCTCTTGGCCAGGATTTTTATTCGATCTGACAAGTTAGTTATTTTACTTAAATTGGTCATTTAGTCAATTATAAAAAAAGTTTAATTAGTTGTTGTTCAAGAAAAATTGTGTAATTAGTTACATATTTATAATGTAATTCATTACACAATTCGTTTAAATGTTCCCTGCGATATTCTTATAACTATCCGTAATATATATTATTAAATATTTATAGAGTTGGGCATGGCTTTTGCTTATATGATAAGATGCCAGTATCATCAAATAGCTAAAGGAAGTCACGCATATTGGATGCACCGCTATTCCGAATTTCTCACAAAGAATTTCAACCATTTTTTATTTCGGCATAGAAAGCCCGTTCTTTGGGCGTAAATTCTTTACAATAAAAAATAACGAATCAAGCCCGTGAAAAATCCGGGCGAAATGTTTTCGAGTCAATCGATACTACAATATTACTATATATAGTTATTTATTGATGGTTGACATACAATATATGGTTTGTTATGCTTCCAGATCAAAGAACAGATTCTTATATAAATATGATAAATTAGTAAAAATTCGAATTCATCACCTTTTAGATTTTAAGACTTAGGTTTTGGTAATTATATTGTATGTTTTAAGAGAAACTTAGAACTTTACACCTAAAACTTAAACCGTTTGTAAAAAGTTATTTTTTGACTTTTTACAAGACCGTCAACGTATAAGGGCGTGCTAGGATAATGGAGAACGAGGGCAAATTTTCTCGATTGATCGAAGAAGGCACAGAAAACGAATACCTCAGAAAAGGAAAAGAGCTTCGAAAAAAAGATCTGATCAATTTACTGAATTATATTAATTTCCAAGATGGTTCCATTCTTATAAATTTCAAACATGTCAAATATGACCAGATTATTTCCCGCAAAGCAAATCCGCTTCCTTGCCTCGAGGATAAGTTAGAGTGTGTTTGGGCAGAGGCCGACAAACTTCAACAAGAGTTAGCCTCTTATAAATTCAAGGATATTCTCGTTCCCTGTGGTCAAAAACTTTTATTGATAAAATCAAATGATATCATCATAACAGAGAAAGGGATCAGTCTGATTCTTCCGGAAACCTGTTATGAAGTCAACTTCCGGAAACTGAGAAGGCATTCTTGTAAAGGTGTAAAGGCTCAGTTGATTCAAAACAGTGTGCTTTTCAATGGTGACCTTATTGATTTCAACGCGGTTTCCTTCCGTGTTCAAGTAACGGCGGTACCTCCCCAGACATTCCAATGGATTGATTCGGAATCCCCGGTAAATCTGATCTTTTCCAACGAACATGAAACCCTATATTCAGGAGAATGCAGGATAATAAAGCAGAACTTTGGTCAGAAAAAGAGAGAGTATGTTATTGAACCGCTAAGCCATCAGATTCGAAGGTTTAAACAAAAAGAATTTCGGAGTACGCGCCAGGAACTGATCCCGTCACCCAATATTGTCTTCAGGCACCCTTTTACACAAAAAACTAATAATCTTAAAGTGTTTGATCTTTCAGGCTCCGGTTTTTCGGTGGAAGAAGATGCATATAATGCGATTCTTTTTCCGGGCCTGATCATACCAGAACTGGAAATTTACTTTGCTAACCACTTTAATATCAAATGCAAAGCCCAGGTTGTTTATAGAAAAATTGTGGGTGAAGAAAAAGGAAACAATTGGGCAAAATGCGGTCTGGCATTACTCGACATGGATATGGAAGACCACGGTAGACTTTCGGCGTTGCTCCATCAGGCAAAAAACAGGAGTTCTTACATTTGCAACATCGTAGATCTGGATGACCTTTGGAATTTCTTTTTTAAATCCGGTTTTATTTATCCAAAAAAATATGCGTTTCTTGAGGCAAATAAGGAAAAGATTAAAGAGACTTATAAAAAACTCTACACCCAGAATCCTAAAATAGCCAGGCATTTTATTTATCAAGACAAAGGTCGTATTCTCGGCCATATGGCCATGGTTCGGTTTTATGAAAATTCATGGTTGATCCATCATCATGCTGCCGATCGCTCAGCCTCGCGCAGGGCCGGCGTGGCTGTGCTGGACCAGATTGGCCGGTTTATAAATGATTCCCATAGACTTGGTTCTATCCGAATGAATTTTGTTTTCTGTTATTTCAGGCCTGAAAATAAATTTCCTAACCGTGTATTTGGGGGTGTAACCGAAAACACAAAAGATCCAAAAGGTTGCTCACTCGATACCTTTGCCTATTTTCATTATCAAAAAATATTTAATAAAGAATTGAAGTTGTCGGAGCCCTGGAAATTAATGAAGACCCAGCCTGAAGATCTTTTGGAGCTGAAAAATTTTTATGAGCATTTATCAGGCGGTCTTATGTTAAATGCTCTGGAACTCGAACAGAGTTCGGAGAATCTCGATGAACTCTCAAAAGAATATCAAAAACTGGGTTTAAAAAGGGAAAGACACCTTGTTTCACTGAAAAAAGACGGCAGACTCAAAGCAGTCGTTATGATAAATATTTCAGATATCGGTCTAAACCTTGCTGATCTGACCAGTACTGTTCAGGTTATGGTTGTTGATTCGGATGATTTTACCAAGGAAATTTTCCATTTAATGGTTTCTGAACTCTCAAAAAAAATTGAGCAAAATGAAATACCGGTACTTGTTTATCCTGTTGAATATGCTGAGAACCATTCCATACCTTATGAAAAACTATATAATCTTTGGGTATTGAATATGCAGTATACGGATCATTATTTCAGGCATCTCAAAGGGTTGTTTAAAGGAACTCCTTAAACATTTCGGAAATTCCATCCCGATTTTTCCAGACCCCCCTGCCCAAGACCGTGATTATAGACTCCTAGTCATAAAAATTTTGTGTCTGAGTCAGTTCATTCTTTACCTTCTTTCCCGGCACAGAGCATTGCTTCCGCTCCTATTTTAATTTTTTTTGTTTCTCTTATATTTTTTACTCTAACAACAGCAGAAGAAGCTGAAGTTCTCAGAACCTTGCCACAGATAAGCTCTTTACTCGAAGATGAAGAAAAGCACACTTTGGCGCCAAATATAAATCCGGCATCCTTACCTTCATTGATAAAGATCTGCCCTTTTGGTTCATTAATTCTCGTAACTTGTGCCGCCCTGCAAATGTCTTTAAAAAAGGGGGTTGCTAACACGATAATTGTCAGCGCAACAAGGAGTAATTTTATTTTTTTCATTAAGCTCTCCTCTCCGTTATGCAAATTTTAGTGTATTCCATCATTCCAGTTGAGGCAAAGCCCCTAAGCTCTTTCGTTAAACCCTGAGCCATGCCGGTACGAACTTAAGCATGTTCCATATTTATCACATCTTTTCAGCTTATACAATATTCTAAACTTAATTCGAAATATAAGATTGACATGATCATTGCCGTTGGTTCCAGGGCATTGAGTTATATTCAGGAACACGGACAAGGTATGTTTACCGAACCTCCGGTTATTTGTTGTCATGGATATTGACTTAACTTTTTATTTTGCTTATAAAAAACTATTGAAGCCGGAACACCTTTTTTAATTCTAAAGACAGGAGTAACAAATGGTTAGAACGGAAATATCACTTTTTCTTAAGAATGTTCCCGGAGAGCTTGGGAGACTGGCATCGCTGTTTTCTGATGAAAATATCAATATTGACGCGCTTACCATACAGGACGCATCGAGCTATGTGAAGAAGCTCTTTGAGGCCAGGGGCAAATCATTAAAGCGGATCGCTTCCGTGGCCAGCTATAACTCAATGCGAAAAGACTCGGCCGAGTTTGCCCTGATCCGGCTGCTGGTTGACCAGACCGACAAAGCGATCAATCTGTTGTCAAAAAATGATTTTATTTTTGATACCATGCCGGTCATAACTCTAGAACTTGAAAACAAACCAGGTTCACTGGCTGCCGTGGCAAATAAGTTCGGAGAGGAAGGAATTAACATTAATTATGTTTACGGAACGGTTTCGTCACCGGATGAAAAATGCCTTTTTGTATTTTGTCCCGAAGATATCGACCGAGCAGCTAAGATTTTCAAAAAATAATAAAATCACTTCCTGCAGAAGGAATAAAAAAGGTTCTTGTGAAAATGCAACTGAAAAGGTGTCCTGGCGCTTTTGTGCCGGGACACCCATGTTTTAATTTTCTTAAAACTCGATAGCCAGTTGCCCGTAAATCGTATCCCTTTCATCTCTGTCGTCTGGGTCGGCGTCTTCATATTCGTCGTGAAGGTATCCCACAGAGGCGGTAACGCCTTCAAAAAGCTCCTGATTAAAGTTGATGCCGTATCTGTCTTCAGGGAATCCCAGTGCTTCGGCTTCATCTGAGCCGGCATATTTAAGAGCAATCTCCAGGTTTTTCCCCCAATTCCAGTTATATCCAACCTCAATATTCCATACGGAAGGTTCTGCGCCATCTCCACTTTCCTCGGCCAGTTCATTCGGTTCAAACTCATCCAGGGCAGCCATGTACTCCGCATCAAAAAAGAAGTTACCGTAGTCCATATGCAAATAACCGGCAGCACCATCTATATAGTGCCTAATTTCATCTACTGGCAGCGCATCTTCAAAACCGTCTGAATCCGCAAGGTTTGATATGTAAGAACCACCGACCATTATTTCGAAAAGACCTTCCCGGGAAAACGTATAATTGGCATCGAAGCCAAAGGCTTCTATAGAATTATTTGATCCTTCCTCATCCATATCACCGTTAAAGGTATAGCCCGAAACCGCAAAGCCGGAATGTTCAAATCCCACCAGAACGGCTTTTTCGCTTGTCTCCGCAAAGCAAAGCGTAACGGGCTGATCTATCAGCGGGTCATCCGGAAAATGGGTCAGTAATGCACCAAATGGAACAAACATCTTTCCTGCTGTAAAATAGAAGGGAAATTTTTCGGTATTCCCGATGGTCACCGTGCCCACATCCAAATCCACGCTGCCTTCATCGCCAAAAGTAGCATCTTCATACAGATATACGAGTTCCAGGTTGACCCATTCATTTACTTCAACACCTAATCCTATCTCCACCGTGGTGAGACTGATGTCACTTTGATCATCATCAGCTTCGCAATTACCATGCTTGCAATCAACGTCCTGGTAAACGGCGCCAACTTCCATAAGAGCGCTTAAGGTTACTTTATCCGCCCATTTTCCCAGCACACCCTTTTGTTCCATTTTTTCTTCAATACGACGGACCCGTTCCGGCAGGCCCTGACCTTCAAGCCGGATGGGAGCCTCTTTGGAAATTTCTTCTGTTGACACTTTTTCCTGCTTATTCAGCTTTTCTTCGAGCATCCGGGTCTTCTCTTTGAGTGCTTTTAGTTCTTGCATGAGTTGGTAATTAGACATCTCCTCGGCAAAAGCCGGGAATGAAAACAGAGAGCCGCACACAAGCAAACACAATATCACTTTGATTACTTTCTTCATCGGTTGTTTCCTCCTTTTCTTACTTAGTTTGAAATGAGTTTTTATTGTTTTATTTTATCCGGTTGAATTGACACAGCGTTTAGACACAGTATCTGTCCTGGTTTTACACCTCCTTTCCGGTTCAAATAAAAAGGCGCAAGGGACTTCGTATTGCTACAAATCCTGTTGCGCCTTCACTTGCCCCGCCTCAAATCGGGGCCCGTAAGACAAAAGCCAATTCCGGTGGATCAGCGTATCATTCGTTAATCATCATTTCATGTCCAGGGCCTGGACCCAGATAACTGCATCCTGGGAGAGTTCCTTGCCATTGTGTTTGAGGTCCCCTCCGGCTCCTAAGGCGGCAAATCCCCACCAGCCTGCTTTGGGAATACCAAAGACAAACTCGCCGTTTACATCAGCCTTTATGGTCATGGTAATCAGGGCATCGTGAGGCGCCTCAACTTTAGCCTCCTTGGCAAAAGCATTTCCCACCACATCATGGTTCAGGTACTCCACCTCTATTTCAGCATAAGGAACCGGTTTTCCTTTGCATGTGACGATCCCGCGGAAGACATTTCCCACCCAGAGTGCATAGGGTTTGTCCAGCGGAACAATCTCCACGGGCAGGGGATCGCCAACCGGCTGGTCCCAGTCCGTCGGGGCGCCTGCCACATTGAATATGACCTTAGTGCAGTGCTGGATGTAGATGTCCTCCGAGCCCTCATAATAAGGTGCAGGGATAAAGTAGAAAATATGGTCTCCCATTCCCTTGAGCCTTACATTGGCCTCATATGCTCTACCGCTGTTGGTCAGGCTGGTAAAGTTGATGGGTTTTAGTGTGTTAAGGAGATCCTTTTTCTTTTCTTTGTGCATTTCACCAAAGGCTATGGGCGGGTGGATCTTGCCTTTTTCATCCTTTCCGATATCCATGGTGTGGCCCGCCTCAAAGGGATGGGTGAAGACCAGCTTAAGATTAAGCTTTTTTGATTCAGGGACACTGTCCGGCGCATAGATCATCTGAAAATGGGCATAAACCGGGACGCTCAGTGCAAAAGCTAACGCCAGGGACAATGCCAAGACTAATTTCTTCATGTTCATCCTCCTTTTCTTATCGTTATCTGTTATTCATTATTTGTGATTTGTTATTTGTTCAATCCCTCAATCATCAATCGAAAATCATCAATCCCTACCCTCCTATTCTGTAATTTCCGAACTCGGCACCTTTACCTCGTGGCCAGGACCTGCATCAAAGATGACTGTGTAATCACCTTCGGGCTTTGTGAATGTAAACTCACTGTCTTCATTCATCTTCCCTTTTATAAGAACCTTTCCTGCCGAATCCAGCACTCTCATCTCTACCCCGGCGGCCGAGGAGCCGTCGGAAAACCCTCCTTCGCAGAGAATGGCTCCATCCCCCTCGTCTGAACACGAGCAAAGAGGAGTGTGGGCAAATGCATAGGGAATCAGAAGGATTGTGAAGGCAAGGACAGCCGCCAGGATTGTCAGCGTTTTTCTCATTATAACACCTCCTTTCTTAAGTAAATTCCGGTTCTCTCTTGATAAGACCCATTAATAAAAGAAAAATTAATGCCAGGATATAAAAGGCGATCATGGCCTGCATTCCGGATAAACCCAATAAATTTCCGCCGGTAAATACAAGAACAGCTACGATTATCCCTAAAACAATCGGATAAAAGGTGGCAAAGAGCATCCATTTTGTGCTTCCGGTCTCAAGTCTGACCATCAGGAGGGTAGGGATGCACGGGGGATACATGGCCATAAAGAGCATTATGGCCAGCACATGGAGAGACGTCCAACCCTTCTCTTTTTCCTTTATCCTCTCTTCGAGCGCATCCTCTTTTTCCCCTGGTAGTGACTGGTAGATACCGCCTAAGGTTGCTACACTACTCTCCTTGGCCGCAAATGCACTCATAAGGGCTATATTTACGCGCCAGTTAAAGCCTGCCCACCTGGTTAACGGCTCTATAAAATGTCCGGCACGGCCCATGAAGCTTACTATAATCGTCTCTTCTTTTTGCTCCCTTCGGAGCCTGTTCCTTGTCTTATCCAGTTTTTTATAAGCCTTGTATGCCTTATTCGCGTGTTTATCTTTTATAAGTTTGCCTTCTATTTCATATTTTCCCTTCTTTACGATCTTGAAGAATTCAGGATTTTTTTCTCTGAATTTTTGGTCAATGGCCTCCATTGCTTCCTTGCCTTTAGCGCCCATCTTTACCTTCTTATAATCTCTCCAATATCTTGTAAATTCCATCAAGTTGTCTCCGGTCATAAGACCGGTATAAGGGTTATCCTTCCCTATTTTTTTGAAGAAGGTT
>Ga0114919_10000450_pt1 | contig 31766 bp, 33 predicted proteins | sample BlataG_FD_88682 | JGI IMG/M metagenome (GOLD analysis project Ga0114919, IMG submission 88682) | Deep subsurface microbial communities from Black Sea to uncover new lineages of life (NeLLi) - Black_00105 metaG | ecosystem: Environmental > Aquatic > Marine > Oceanic > Sediment | place: Atlantic... | reverse complement strand
GCCGTCCTCATTCTCCAGGTAGCTTAGAATCTCATCAGTTGCCTCATCCTTCAGGGGAAAGTATTTCCCCCACCCTTTGGCATAGATATTCCCCTCGCTGTCCTCAATATAGCCCTCGGCGGTCAGGTAGCGGTGTTTATCATCCACCATCTCCGCCACCGCGCGCACCTCCATCCCCGGTTGAAGCGGCAAGAGATAGCGGACGGATAGCTCCCAGGTGTTAAATAGTAGCCCGGTCTTCACGCAGATCGCCCAACCCATAATCTCATCCAGGACGGCGGACAGGATTCCGCCGTGGATGTGGTCTTTGTAGCCCACATGATGTTCGGCGGGCTTGAACTCGGCGAAGACCCTTTCGCCGTCGGTTTGGAAGGTTATGGATAAGCCACAGTGGTTTTCCCGACCGCAGATGAAACATTTCGGGTAGCGGGGAAGGGGTTTCATAAGATACCTCCGGTGGATTTAATGTATTATACATTATGCGTAGGATATAATAAACCCGTATCCTGATGGGGGGATAGAGATACATGCTTAAGACATTATATTGTTGATAGGATATTGCGCCGTTTTCATAACTATGATATAGTGATATTCTGGTTTTCAGTGGAGAGACAATCGGAAGAGAAGGAAGCTGATGTTTTTTAGAGGGACAGTGCTGTTTTTTTTGCTCAGCGCAATGCTGTTTTCCCCTGGTTTTGCCCAGACAAGATACGGCGACCTGAGCGATGAGGAGCTGAAGGTGATTCCTCCGCCGGACTGGTATCTTATTTTTGCTGTGGGGACCAGCGGGGGACAGAGTGGATGGGACTTCAACTCCCCTTATTTTGCCTTTCAGGGGAGCTTCCACCGCTACTTTGGAGATTCCGGCTCAAACAGACTGGGAGTATACTTTACCTATATGCAGAGTAGGCGGTTAAACGAGTTTTTCCCCAACCGAGGTCTCATCTACAATAACTGTAAAAAGCATATTATAATTGGGCTTTGCCATCATTTTCTGTTGGTTCCCAAACAGAGAATATGTCCCGCTCTGGGGTATGGCTTTGCGGTGATGAATATCCGGGCAAAGGGCAGTTATGAATATGTTTTCTATGAACAATCTGAAGGTGATGGGGCATGTTCTCCAAGCGAGGATGATTACCAGCCCTATGTTGAGGAGCGGGAGGTGAGGATAAATGACTGGCGCATGGGTGTATTGTTGTCTGTGGCTTTGCGAGTCAACCTTACCTCCAAGTTTGATTTAGAATTTGGGTTGTTCCAGACCCTGGGTATAAAGGGAATTAACAAAGATGTGGTTGTCAAGCAGGAGATGAGTGGGGGAAAGATTAGGACGCAGATTACAGAGTATAAAGTGCCACTAAACGAGACCATCTTGACCGCCGGACTGGCTTTTCGCCTTTAACCGCAATTTCCTGCGACCATAACTATGCATCGGGGAGATGGACGATGAAGGAGACCCTGGATGAGAGGTCGCTTCCGGCTTGTGATCCCATTCTTGACGACTGTCTGGCACTGAAAGCAGGGTGGCATATATGAAGATAGGGTATTTAGGAAATACCCCATATTCAGTTATACCTGAAGACGGCTTTTACCCGCTGGAGCATTTTTATCCGATTGAGATAGGGAAAAAAGAGGAGGAGTTATTCGATTGAGGTAGGGAAAAGAGAGGAGGAATGGAGATGAGGTGTATAAGATTAGTGAGCATAGTAATAATACTACTTCCAGTAGTTGCGAGAGGTGACCTTTATGAGACCTGGACCATTGGAGATGGGGACGAGGATGTGGTGGGGATAGCGATGATATCTGAGAGTGATGGATGGGCATCCAGCCCACATCGGTAGGGCAGATAAAGGCGCTCTTCGGCGGGGAGGGCGTGTCGTCGTCTGCCGAGCCCCCAGGGCACAGCGAGACAATAAGATGATAAAGGAAAAGTGGTATATGTATAATGGGAAAAGTACACTCCCCGTCCGGGGAGGTTTTCTTTATCTTTTTTTGCGGGATATGTTATACTCACTAAATTCCCGACGACTGACTACTTTCAGGTTGGAGGGCTGCGTTGCGCCTTTATGAACATGAGGCAAAGGAGCTGTTCGCCGAGGCGGGCATACCCATCCCCGGATCCGCTCTCATAACGGGACCGGGGGAAGCCGAGCGTGGTGGCGATGAGGTGGGCTATCCTTTGGTGGCTAAGGCGCAGGTGTTGATAGGCGGAAGGGGGAAGGCGGGGGGAATCCTAAAGATTGAAAGTAAGGAGCAACTGAAGGAGCGGTTGGCCGAGCTCTGGGGTAAGAAGATTCGTGGCTATGCGGTGGAGAGGATTCTTCTGGAGGAGATGGTACCCTATCAAAAGGAGTTCTATTTGGGCATCACCATAGACCGGGTCAACTATCGCCTGGCTCTTATCGCCTCAACCGAGGGGGGCGTGGAGATAGAGCGGGTGGCAAAGGATAAGCCTGAAGCTCTTGCCCGGCTCTTTCTGGATATTGACAGTCGGTTCTATCCCTATATGGGGGTAGCCCTCCTGAAGAAGCTGGGTATAGGGGGGCGGGCGCTCAACAGTTTTACCTCTATTCTCTCCAGAATGCACCGATTGTTCATTGAGCACGAAGCCAAGATGGTGGAGATAAACCCCCTGGGCTCACTTGAGGACGGGAAGGTCATAGCCCTTGACGCCCGAATGAACCTGGATGACGACGCCCTATTTCGCCATCCGGAGCTGGCGCGGTTCAATCTGACCGACCGCCATGAGGAGGGGGAGCGCACCCCACGGGAGATGGAGGCGCTTTCGGCGGGGATTCCCTATCTGGATCTGGACGGCGACATCGGCATGTTCCCCGGCGGCGCGGGCTTCGGGATTATGGGCAACGACTTCATCACCTACTACGGCGGAAAGCCGGCAAATTTCATGGACTCCGGTGGTGGTCCCACCCCTGAACGGATAGCCAGGATGCTTATGCTGTTGAACGAAAACCCCAGGGTCAGGGCTATCTTCGGAGCCCGATTCGGCGGGGTGAGCAGGTGCGACGATTTCGCCAAGGGGCTGATAATCTTCCTCTCCGAACATGAGCTTACCAAGCCGATGGCTCTGCGCATGACCGGCAATATGTGGGAGGAGGGATTGCGCCTGCTGACCGAAGCTAGGGAGAAAAACCCGCAGTTTTTCGCCAATATAGAGCTTTACGGCATTGAAACCCCAATTGAGGAGGTCTGCAAGCGGGCGGTGGCTCTGGCTCGGGGGGATAATGTGCGGAGCTGAGCGTATGTACGGAAAAATCCTCTCTTCTTACCAACCGATGATTCATCAATAGATGGGAGATAACGATGATGAGGACTTATCTATCAATAATCGTTCTGGTCTGCGTCGTTTTCGCCTCCTGTGCCCGGGCGGAGACGCCGACAACCCCCAAAGAGACGGTGCAAGCCTTTCTGGACTTGCTCTCCGCCGGGGATATGTCCGCTTATGAATACTGGGATGTGGATATGGAGTGCGATTTCATCTTCGGGGATTTTTATCGTTCCCTATCCCCAGGTGAGCAGAAGCGATTGCAGGACGGGCTAATCGGAGCCAACCAACCCTTCATCAGTATGTTCTCTGAGATTCTGGCTGAGAGTGAGATTGTCTTTCTCGGTGAGCGAGCCCTCGGGGCGGATGTGTGCGAGGTGGAGTTCTGGCTGGCTTCTGGGGACGATAAGACCTACTACCTCTATTTCATGCGTCGGGATGGGGAGGGCTGGAAGATTATCCGGGGGATAATTGATGGAATGGACCTGGATGTGGTGCTGCGGGTAGCCTTCCTCACCGAGTGGCAGGGCTTGACCGTAGATGAGATTCTGGAGAATTTCCGACTGTTCTGATGTGCTCTTTATACAGGGTTATATATCTCATGGCAGTGTTTGGGGCGGTGCTTATCCTCTCTTGTACCAGCGGGGGGCGCAGTGTTTACGAGGAGGCGCTGAGCCAGCAGGAAGAAGCCGACTACGCCCAAGCCATAGAGCTATATGAGCAGGTGATTACCGAGAATCCCGGTGGTATCTGGGTGGAGCAGGCTAAGGAGCGCATAAAAGAGTGTAAGGCGATGCTCATCTACTTTGACGCCCACACCGCCCTTGGAGAGGGCGATATTGCCAAGTCCAAAGAGCTTCGCCGGGAAGCCGAGGGACTCTATCTCTACGAGCCGGATTCCCTCTACCTGCAGGGAATGTATGACCTATTTGAGGGGGAGTTTGAGAGGGCGGAGCTCTCCTTCCTAAAACTTCTTCACGACTATCCGGCGGTCCATCTCGGTTACCTGGGCATGGCACATCTGGATTATTCCTTGGGGCGTTTGGGAAACGCCATCAAGAATGTAGATAAAGCCATCCGTTATACCAACCTCCTGCCGGAGAAGGAGGAGGGTGAGGAGTTGCTCATCACCCTGTGCCAGGAACTGGTGGGGGAGGCGGATTATATGGACCGCATCGCCGACCTGCTTCCCGCAACTACCCAGAATCCCTGGGTTTACTATTATGTCGGTTACTCCTTAAACCACCGTCCTGAGCCCCAAAACGAGCAGGCGGTATCAATCCTGGCCCGGGGTCTCTCCAACAAGGACCTTCCAGAGAGGCTTCAGGCTGACCTGAGTGCAGAGCTGGCTTTAGCATATCTAGTGGAGGGTTACGGGGACAAGGCGCTCAGGTATATTGATAAGGCGCTGGGGCTTTATCCGGACGATAAAGAGTATAAGAGTCTAAAGCGCAGGATAGAGAGTGCGGTGGCGGAGGGTCTTTCGCCCAAGAAGAAGAAGCCCGAAAAGCCGGAGGATAAGACATCGCCTTTAAAACTCTATCCGCCGTTCAAAAAGCAGGAGTTGATTGAGGAGCCGGGCAAATAGCCCGGCTTTTCGTATATTGCAATTATTACGACAAAGGGAGTCTCTTTCAGGGGAATTTTTTGGGCATCTTCTCCCTCTGGGTTTGAATATGCTCCCCCAGCTCGGAGATGCCCTCCCCTTTCATAGCCGATACCTGAAAGATGGAGATATCCTGGCGCACCTTGCGGGCGTCGTCTTCTGCCCGGTGGATGTTGAACTCCACCGCACCGAGAAGGTCTGCTTTGGTCACCACCAGCAGGTCTGCGGTGCGGAAGAGCACCGGATACTTGTAGGGCTTGTCGTCTCCTTCAGGGGTGGAGACCAGCGCCATACGCAACTCCTCGCCCAGATCGTAAGCCGCCGGGCAGACCAGATTACCGATGTTCTCTATGAAGAGGAAAGCGGTATCGGTCAAATCCATCTGGGAGAGCGAGCGGTGGATCATCTCAGCATTGAGGTGGCAGGCGCCGACTGTGTTTATCTGAAAGACCTCCACGCCGAGTTTGGAGATGCGTTCTCCGTCCAAGGATGTTGCTAAATCACCCTCAATTACCGCGCTCTTCCCGCTTGAGCCTAACTCCTTTATCAAAGCCTCAATGAGGGTGGTCTTTCCCGAGCCCGGCGAACCCATCACATTTAAGGTGTAAATCTTGCTTTTTCGCAGAAAATCCCGGTTGTGTGCCGCCTGCAGTCTATTGGTAGCCAGGACGTTCTTCATTACCTCATACTTGATACTCACTCCTCCACCTCCAGACTCTCTATGTAGAACTCTGTTCCTCCAGTAAGTTCCCCCTTTACCGAACCACACTCCATACAGCAGAATATGGGTGCCAGCGGGTTGGTCACCGCAGAACAGGCGGAGCAGGTGAAGACCGCTGGTTCCTCCCGAATGATGAATTTGGCTCCTTTGAGCGGTCCCTCGGAAGAGATGAACTCCAGTGCGGAAAGCAGGGCGTCGGGAAGCACCCCGGACAGCCCACCCACCACCAGATTCACCTGGCTCAGTTTGCCGTCCCTTTCCGCCAGGGTCTCAGCGACTATTCGCTCTATCTCCTTTGCCAGGGAAAACTCGTGCATAGAGAATTAACCTCCCACCAGGGAGGTTTAATCTCCCCACCGGGAGGTTTTAAATAGACTGCAGGGATGGTTTGTCCCCTTTATTCTTTTTCATCCTTATCCGCGTCCTCGCCGGCGACTCCCTTCTTGAACTCCCTTACCCCCTTACCCAAGGCACCGAAGAGATTGGTAAGGCGGGAGGCTCCAAAGAGCAGGACCAGGATGAGAAAGATGATGATTAACTCCCCAATTCCTATATTACCCATAGGTTACCCCTTAATGGTGTCATAGATGATGAATTTTGGAACATTGTTGATAGTATCCATCTCCACACCCTCAATATATATCGTCTGCTCCAGCAGTAGTCCTTTTGGCGGCGTTTCGTGGAAGATGCCGGGTTTGCTTTCAAGGTTTTCCAGAGTGTGAGCCACTATTTTATACTCGTCGGTGGAGGCAAGGCGGAGCGCTCTGCTTAGAATATTCACCACTTCGTAGGACAGTGCTGATCGGTATGAGGGATACCTTCCGTAAGCACGGTAATAGGTATCTATAAAAGTGCTCATCATCGGTTCAGTAGAGGCGGCTGATAGATAGCTGAACATAGTGGTGTTAAACAGCAAAGGTGCATCCTCTTTGGAGATGTTGGATTCATCGTAGGGGGCAAGATAATAGACGGGAATGGAGATACCTTTAGCCAACATCCGCTCACATAGTTTCAAGAGGAATTCAACGGGTCCGAAATAGAGCACCGCATCCGCTTCCGGAGTATGGGAGATATCATATACAACATCCAGAAGATCTACTTCGCCGTAGGATAAGGTGTCAAGTACAGTTCCGCCGCTGCTTTCTATGTAGCTTGTGGTGTGCTCGTGATTGTAGGCGAACCCAACTCCCAACTCATCAACAGCGGTCTCCACCAGCAAGAAATTACCTATCGGTCGGTTTACCATAATCCAGTCAAGAAACATCTCCCGACCGCGCTCGCTGTCATCAAGCATCTCATAGACATATGGGGCACTCTTTCCCTTAGGCAAGGCGCCGGATAGGGAGAAGAAAGGCACCTCATGTTGGCTACATAGTTCCGCTGCTTGCTTTACCACACTTGCATCTGTGGAAGTCATTACAATGCAGGCGGCGTGGTCTTTTGTAAGAAGCGTCTTTATGTGTTTTAATGCCAGCTCGGGGTCATTATCATCGTCGTAGTGAATCAGGTTAATGGCGTAACTTTTAGTATATTTCAGCTTACCTTCAATTAACTTGTTTAGGTGTAGTGTTATGCCGTCGTAAACCCCCATACCTAAATAAGCATATTTTCCTGTCTCCGGTCCCACCATGCCGATGATGACTCTACCTTTTGGACCGCATGAGACCATGATTGTGAGGATTAACAGCAGGAAGGTTACTATTATCGCTTTTACCCTTTTCCCTAGCATTATCTCTCCGTTTATCTTTGGGGAGGGATAAGAATAAATGGAGCTGAGGGGAATCGAACCCCTGACCTCCTCCACGCCAAGGAGGCGCTCTCCCATCTGAGCTACAGCCCCAAAGTTATGAGCATTGAACCTGAATTATACTCAACCGTTCCCGTTATGTCAAGATGTTTTTGGGCTTAGTGTATTATAGAACTTAGATATAGAATTTTATGGATGAATGGGATCGGCAGGAATGGGCACAAACCAGTCGCCGACCCACCTCCACACTCTACTCGTTCTCCAGACCTTTATAGGGGATGTAATGAATGTTAAGGGTGGTATCCTCCCCGAATCTGGAAGCCAGCTCGTCTCGGATAAAATCCAGCCGATCCGGGACGGGCTCCTTTTCACCATAGAGCAATATGATAACTTGGTATTGGTCCCCGGTATAGAACCAATCTACGGAACCTATGTGGTAACCTTCCCGGGGGGGTAAGTGTTCCTCAACTATACGCTGGACGTCCATCTCCCGGTTGGTTGTGGATATATTGGTTACTGTAAAATAAGCCATGGGGACGATGACCATGGCCAGCAAGATGCTTGATACAATCAAGGCGTGGGAACGGCGTTCCCCCTTCTCGCCTTTCAGTTTGGGGAAGAACCCTAGGGAAATGAATGTTAGAGCTCCGCCCAGGGCGACGGCTATCAGGTTTGCGACGAAGAGCAGTAGTGCACCTAGAAATATGTCCGGGCGGGCGTAGCCTATGCCGATACCCACTACTGAGAGCGGGGGGATCAGAGCGGCGGCTATAGCTACCCCTGGTAGGGCGGCAGAGAGGTCTCTGGAGGAGAAGGTGTAGGCACCGGCGACGCCGGAAGCGAAAGCCACCGCCAGATCGAAGAGGTTGGGCTTGATGCGGGACAGTATCTCACCTCCCAGGGCCATCTGCGGAGCGATAATAGCCACCACGATGGCAAAAAGGACCGCTATCAACGAGCCCTTAGCCACCGCTATGGTTGATTCCTTCAGAAAGCGGATATCGCCCCTGGCTATCGCCAGCCCGATCGCCAGGACCGGCGACATCAAGGGCGCTATCAACATCGCTCCGATGATGACCGCTACGCTGTCCAGGAAGAGCCCGAAAGCGGCGATGAGCGCCGATACCGCCATCATAACAAAGTAACTAAAGTCCGGTATTGAGCTCTCACGCAGTTCTTGGAATGCCAGCTTTCTTTCAGCGCGGGATTTTAACTTTTCCCGTAATGCACTGAATACGCCCATATCCTTATCCTGACGGTTCTGCTTTATGGTCTATGTTTGCCAACCGCACCCCCATCCCTCACTTTCCACCAGTGGTTTGTATAGTCTTCTTGATACTACACCGGTTCCCTCCTCCCACGATGCCGAGGGTTGATGGGTGGCGTTCATAGATGACTATAGAAACTTATAGCATAAATAGAACCCTTATTAAAGGGTAAACGGTGTCTATTATGGCTTTTGGTGTATTGCAGAGAGTTTGGGGTGGGAGTAGTTGAGGAGTGCGTCAGGAACCAATCTTTAGTGTGAGCTGATGAAAAAGAAGCGGCGGATGGATAATCCGCCGCAAGAGACCATTTTGTCCGTAAAATGCAATTAGACTATTCCCCGTTTTATAGTGCTTTCTTTTCTGCAAACCAAACTAGGTAGTTAGCCCATGCCTCAGCGGGGATTAAGTCGTGGGTTTCATAGACATCCGCTACCCAGCGATAGTCTATTGCCTTTAGAATAGTGTACATACTGTCTATGATTCTCAAAGTTTCAAATGCGGATAGCTCTTCGTCGACAAACCGTTCATGCAGTACATCAACTTCGTTGATTTTTTCTTTGTAGTAGTCCTCGTAATCATCGATGATTGCCACCATTAAAGACCAAGCGTTACTGCTGGTGTCCATCCCGAACTCGTCGGCGCGTGCCCTAAAATCGGCTAGAAATGTCCATCCTGCAACTGTGGGAACAACCTGTATGTGTGGAAAGAACAAGTTGTTCAGTGGGGTGTGATCTTTACAGCAAGGACAAAGGTCATCTGCAGTTGCAATTGATGGAACTAATGGGGCACAGAGCAGGAAAACGACGGCCAGAACTTTGATTTTGGACTTCATTTAAACACCTCCAAATTTGTGTTAAGGTTTACTGCAACGGGTGGAATTATGTTACTAAATGTGACAAATTATAACATATGGCTCTCTTAAGATCAAGCAAAATTTTAGAATCTGTATATTTCCAATAAAATAGTTGTTTAAGGCTATGGTTGGCTTTTTCTATGTATTAAGCCCTTATAATGATCATATGATTATGTTTGCATACTTACCAGTGTTTAAAATCTCAACATAAATATATTAAGAAACCTCAAGTCTGTCTATCCAGTCATAACGAACCTGGGGCCCTGCGGTAGATTTTTTCTCATAATCCTCCTATATCACCTTGTCAGATGCACCGCCCTTTGCTACAATGGCGGAGTGGCTATGCACGCCCCTTTGGAGGTTCCCTTTGAGGACCCGGAGACCGAGTTCATCTCCCGGGTGGTGGAGAAGTATCTCCATCTGCGACAGCGGGGGCTCTTCCTCTCCCCCAGGGACTGGGTGGTGCTCTCTTGCTGGCTTCTGTGGGGATACGACATAGACCTGGTGCTGAAGGGACTGGATATAGCCTTCGCCGATGTGGAAGAGGACTCCGCCCGCATCCGGGACCTTTCCTACACCTCAAGAGTGGTGGAAAGGCTCATGCGAGAGCGGAGGATAATGCAGGTGGGAATGAGCGAGGACATTCTCCAGAAACCCCAATCGGCACAGGGACAGGCGGACTTGAGCAAAGCTTTTGAGCGGATTCGGAGGAAACTTTCAACATTTGGGCGAAAGAACCCCTGGGCGGAGGGGCTGACCGAAAAGGCGCAGGAATATGTGAGCCGGATGGAGCTAAAACTCTTCAGTGGAGAGCTGGATATGGAGACAGCGCTCACCCGCCTTGCCCGCCGGGAGGACCGCTTCTTCTCCGACATCTTCAAAAAACTCCCCCAGGATGAACGGGAGAAGCTGGATGGGCGGGCGCTGAAGTCCATTGAGCCCCATCGGGGGAGGATGAGCGAGGATGCTGTCAAGCGCACCCACCGTGCGGTGCTCCGCTCCCTGCTCATCCGGGAGAAGGGGCTGCCCCGGATAAGCCTATTCTGAGGAAAGAAGAGCTATGGCTACAAAAAAGGGAAAGGGCAAGAAGAAGACAGGTGATAAGAAAAAAGAGGGCGGTGCCGGCTCCACCCCTGCCGAATATGGGGGCTTATTGAAGGACATCAGCGTGGTGCCGGCGGGGGATATATCCGTCTGCTCCGACTGCGGCGGTAGCGGCTGGGTGGTGGAGGTGAAGGGTGGGGTTCGTTATGCAAAGCGCTGTAAATGCTTTGAGCAGAACCTGAACTCACTGCTTCTGGCTTGTGCCGGGATTCCCAAGCAGTATGAGGGGTGCACTCTGGAGAGTTTTAAGCCGGCGGAGGACCAGCCCAACCACTTCAAGGCTCTGCAGAAGGCTCGTGAGTTCTGCGACCAGTATCCCGCAACCGACGGCGGACTGCTCTTCATCGGACCCTGCGGGGTGGGCAAGACCCATCTGGCGGTGGGCATCATCCGCTATCTGACTATGGAGAAGGGGGTGCCCTGCAGGTTTTATGACTTCAGAGACCTGTTGCGCACCATCCGGCGCACCTATTCGTCGGGGGGCGGACCCACGGAGTTTGACATCACCGACCCGGTGTTGACCACCGAGGTGGTGTTGCTGGACGAGCTGGGGGCGATAAAGACCACCGACTGGGCGCTGGACATGCTCACCCACATCATCATCCGCCGATACAACGAACGGAGACCGCTGATAACCACCTCCAACTTCCCCGACGAGAAGGGGCAGTATGGCGAGGAGACCCTGACCGAGCGCATCAGCTACCGCCTCCGCTCCCGGCTGTATGAGATGTGCAAGACGGTGCAGATGGAGGGGCAGGACTACCGGCGGGGGAAGGAGTGGTAGGCGGGTATTTTTATAAATTGAATGAGGAGTGATATAGATGGATAGAACTGAAATTCCTGAGTTTGCAAAATCCTGGGATGATGCTGAAACCAATGATGAATATTGGTGGAATCGCCCTTTATGTGCAGATGAGGAATGTGAAGAAAGGGCTTTAAGTTATCATGATAGGTGCTGGGACCATCTGAGTGGGGAAGAGAAGGATAATTGGCGAGTGGAAATATTAAAAAAGAGGGACCTAAAGGGTTTGAAGCTTGTTAAGGTGAACCTTGAGGGGGCAGATTTAATGGAGGCGACTCTTGAGGGAGCGGATTTAAGGGAGGCGAACCTTAAGGGAGTGTATTTAAAGTGGGGGATTCTTGAGGGAGCGGATTTATGGGATGCGAACCTTGAGGGAGCGAATTTAAGGGAGGCGAACCTTAAGGGAGCGAATTTAAAGTGGGCTATTCTTGAGGGAGCGAATTTAAACTGGGCGACCCTTGAGGGAGCGGATTTAGGGGAGGCGAATCTTAAGGGAGCGGTTTTATGGTGGGCGAACCTTGAGGGAGCGGTTTTATGGGATGCGAACCTTGAGGGAGCGAATTTATGGGGGGCGGACCTTGAGGGAGCGGAATTACGGTGGGCGAAACTTAAGGGAGCGGATTTAGCGAGGGCGAACCTTAAGGGAGCGGTTTTATGGGGGGCGAACTTTGAGGGAGGGGATCTTTCAAACGCCAAATTTGGAAGAACCGGACTTATCCAGAAAGATAACAAGATTGAGTATGAAGATGTAACTAATATCTCAGGTATTACCTATAATCCTCACACGAGATTCTACTTCTATCCTTTCGGACTTATTAAATGGGGATTTAAATGCGCCTGGAATAAATTGAGGGGAAGAGAAACCCCAAAAACCCCCATATTCGCAAAATATAAGAAGACCAGATTTATCGGCGTAGATACTACCGACCTTGATTGGTCTCAACACCCCCAATTAATAAGAGACATCCACTATCAGCAATTTTTATTTGCATTCAAGAATAGAAAACCCATGTGGTTCTATCGCCTTGCCTACTGGGTGTGGGGAACAACATCTTACTTCGGAGAGAGTTTCTTATTATGGTTCTTCTGGATGAGCCTTATAGTATTTGGATTTGGAATTGTATTCAGTTTTTTCCCCCACTTTATACTTACTCAAGTTGAAGTTTTCAATAATCCATTTGAACCATTCTATTATTCAGGACTAGTCTTTACATCATTAGGGTTGGGTGGACTTAAACTGAATTCTTTGTGGGGACAGGTATTGGTATTGGCGGAGGTAATGCTGGGCTTCATCATGCTCGGCTCTCTGGTCTCCTTCTTCGCCAACAAGTTTGTGAGGAGGGATTAGGTTAATATTGTTAAAAAAATAATTCATATAAAAAAAACCCCCCGGAGTTGCGGGGGTTTTTTTTGTCGTTGTCCCAAATCACATCCACGTATCGCTGTAAAGAATATTTACGATTAGGCGATAGCAAGGGATAGAAGAATGGCAAAATTTACATATTTCAAAGTTATACTCACGATGTATTGTCCCTAAATGCTATTCACTTCTTTCATTGCAAAGGGGAAGGTCTCCAAGACTCAGTAAAAAATTATCCAAAGCACGCTGTTCAATACTCTCAGGATTAGTGGTAGTTATTTGACAAAACTCAAGTTGGGATGGAATTTTATAAAGCTTAAAAACATCTGGATTTCCTTTATCAGGGTCATTGATGTGTTCTTGCAATCTTTCTAAAATACTCCTTTTTGGGCTTGACCCAATATAAACTATTGGGCTATTTCCATTTGGGTAACCCTGCTTGCCTTTTGCCAATCTGATTTGATATGCTCCCGGTTCTGCCGAAGCATAATCTTGCAAAGTTCCCTCTTCTAAGGGATACCAATCTGACCACTCACACATATTTCAACCTCCTAGATAAGTTTAAAGGCACGTAGTTCCTTGTTTATCTTTTCAAAGGCTTTTTCCATATTTTCTTGTGTGAAATCCTCCCATATTTTAGGTCCAATATTTGATGAGAATTTACAACCTTCTTCTTTTAGATAAATAACCTTGTTTTTAAGCTTTTCCTGTGCAAGTCCAATTTCATGAACTACATTTGGACGTGGTTGATAATAATCTTCTACTTTATCATCGCATGTAGCAAGGACAATCGCACATAAACACTGATCCATTTTTTCTTCAACTAAATCATCTACAGCTTTTCCTTCACTGGCTTCTCTTTTCACAATAATTGGATTGAATCCAGAAGACCTAATGAATCTTTCTATCTTATCTAGTGCATCTGAGTGTTTGCCATGGCTTATAAATATACTTTTTTCACTTGGGGCAGTTCGATATCCTTTTTCTTTCTCAAGATATAAAATACCTTTCTCTTTCAACTGGTCTATTGCAGACATTAAAATACCTTTTGCCAACACCAAATTATCAATATATGCCTGTTGGTGCTTCGCCTCTGTGTCTCTTTCAAAAGCAAGGGTATCAGTTAAGATCGGTTCTATGTTATAGAATTTTAAAAGGCTTATGTTCATTAGAAATACATTATTTATCCCAAAAAATCTGTCAAGCGTGAAATATAAATTTATTCTCCACCTGATGAACTCATCATTGATTCTAGGTTTGCTTTGTAATGAAGGAATTAATTCAATAAAGTCATTAATTTCTTCAATAGCTTTTGCTGTTTCTTGGTCTATTTTTACTTTTCCTTCTTTTTGCATTATAGCTTCCTAGTCATAAAATTTAACTTATTTTCTACTTTTTCCAAATTTTACTTTCAAGAATTCGCACTATAACATAAATTTGATTGAAAGTCAAGTAAAACTTGCGTTATCATCTTCCCTTCTTCCCCATCTCCCTATCCAACCTCTTGGGCTTAACCCCGGGTATGAAGAAGCGCTCCTCGGGGATTCCCAGCTTCTTCGCCATCCGGATGGGATAGTCCAGGCGGGCGACTTGCTCCGGGCGGTGCCCGTCGGAAGCCATGGAGAAAGTGCAGCCGGCGGAAAGCGCCTCCACCAGAAACTGGGGCTGGGGGTCCTGCCAGCGGTTGGTTATCTCTATGGCTATGTCGTGCTTGATGGCCGTCTTTATCAGCTTTCTGCACCTGCCCGGGGTCCACACCTCATCGTATCTCAACCCTAGAAACGGTGGTATAAAAGTGGGGTGGGCGATTATGTCCAGGGGTAGCTCCTCCATCTGCTGCACCAGGGTCTTGACCATGGCCCGGACAAACTCCCGCTTATGGGGGATGGACTTCAACTCATCCCAGAAGAAGATGTTTTGGCCATAAAAGTCGTTTATGGAGTGCAATCCGCCGATTATGTAGTCCAGTTGTCTGAGGACCGCAACCGAGCAGGGCACCTTCTCCCCCAAATCCAGCTCACAGCCCACATAGGCACCGCACTCCCGCACCGCGTCTATGTAGGTGAGCACCGCAGTATCGCCCCGCAGACTATGATAGGGCGAGAGATGGTCGGAGATACCCACACGGCAGCCCTTTTTTTTGGACTTCTTGACTATCTCCCGAACGGTCAGGTCCCCGTCGGAGAGGGTGGAGTGCACATGGAGGTCGTAGTAGTCCATCAGATATCACAACCGTCTATGGGGTGGGGGGAATAAGAGGGGATTATAACTCAAAGTCCGGGATTTGGGAAGCCATTTCGTTTGCTAGAGCCTCTTTATCGGAAGTTCTTCGCTTTCGGCGATGAACCCTTCCGCCTCTTCCAGAGTGGGAAGACCGGCTCGCCCACCCAGCTCTCTTGTTGATAGGGCGGCTACCGCCGAAGCCAGGCGGGCGGATGTGGGGATGTCATCGCCCTTTATGAGGGCGTAGAGGAAAGCCCCGTGGAAGGCGTCCCCGGCGCCGGTGGAGTCCATCACCTTTGCGGGGTAGGCGGGGAGCTGAAAGAGCCCCTCATCGCTTCCCACAATACAGCCGGCGTCGCCCAGGGTTACCCCGGCGACGGTAGGACCCATGCTAAGAAGTTTCTTTACCGCACGGGCGTCGGCTCCTGCGAGAAACTCCCGGCAGAAGCGGGCGGAAGCTACCACCATATGGCATCTGCGCAGTAGCTCCTCCATCCCCGGACGCAGGCTGCCGGCGTCCAGAGAGAGCGCAAGCCCCAATTCTCTGGCCTGCTCGACTGCCCCCAGGGAGGCTTCCATCTGGTGACCGTCAAGGTGGAGGGCGCGGGCGTCGGCAAGCATTTTATGGGGGATGTCCTTCGCGGAGAGGCTACCCAGGGTGGATTTGGAGGAGATGATGGTTCGGCGACCGGTGCCGTCCACCCAGACCATGGAGATTAGGGAGTTACCCTGTGGGATTTCTTTTAAGTGGGGCTCAACGCCGTCCCTGACAAAAGCCTCCTGGATGTATTCTCCAAAGATGTCCTCGCCGACGGCGCCGAAGAAGGCGCACCGCCCGCCCAGTCTGGCGATGGCGACGGATGCGGTCGCCGCCGGACCGCCGGCGTCACAAGCCAGCGTGTCTGTGAATTCCTTGCGGTCATGGTGGGGGAACTCCTCCACCCTGGCGATTACATCAAAGGCGCAACATCCCAAGCAGAGGCAGTCCCACCTGTGGTTCCCTTGATTGGCGATTATGGGGGAGAGTGGGTTCATCGGTGAATGATAGCACAAATATGTGGGAAGGGAAACCGCTACATGAGATGGGAATCAACCGGCGATGAACGGAGTTAGTTTGAGTGGAGTGGCATTTGGTTTATGTATCCCAAAAAAGTTGACAAGCCAGTTTGGTCGTATTATATTAAGCTTTCACTGTTGATAAATGCATGGGTAAACCGCAAGCGGATGGGCGGTGTCTATTCTTATGGCGATGAGATTTTTACACACATTTCTGGCAATCTTGACTCTGGCAGTCCTTCCGGTCCTGACCGTTTACGGTCAGGAGGAGACCGGGGAGGCGACCGTAGAAGAAGCGCCCCAGCTGACCCCCATAACCGATGTTAAAACCTACAAGAGCTGGGAGTTCGGCTGTACATTGACCGCCCCTGTGGGCTGGGAGCTTAGGACCGGCGTTCCCGGCGCACTGGCAAAAATAATAGACCCCACAAAAGAGGCATATCTTTCCCTCTCGGCAAACTTGCTGGCGGAGATAGTCCCTCTAACTGATTATCGGGTGCGTATGGAACGGTCTAAGGAGCTTTATGACCTTGGTGGTCGGAGCCTGAAGGAGCTGGTGGAAGCGGACCGCAACCTGGCGGAAGATGTTGAGCCCTTCTTCTCCCCCGAAACGCTCTCACTCTACGAATCCGTGCTCCACGATGACAGCCTTTCTGCGGAAGAAATTGCCCTGATACGGGCTGAGCAGTTGGGCGACGAAGGGGAATCTTACGACATAGGACCTTTGCAGACAATGGGCACCTATCTCTACGATGAGCTTGATGCAAATACCGGTAAATCACAACGGACTATCGGCATCTACTGCGTGCGGGGGAATGTGGGCTATACTATAATCGCCACGGCGCCCGGGGAGAAGTTTGATAGTTTCCTGCCCGCCTTTAGAGAGGTGATAGAGGAGATAGACCTGCGTAATCTTACCGGCGGACGCTACACAGTTCCTGAGCCAATAAAAATTGAGACGGAGAAAGTGGGCTTGATTATGGGAAAGGTGTTGAAGAACGGATTGGGAGTGGCGGGGGTAGATGTCAAGCTCTACCGCTCTGTTGCCGATTTCAAGAACGATTCTCCTATGGTGGTGGTCACCTCCAACTCTTACGGGGAATTTCTGTTTATGAACCTTCCGCCGGGCAGTGGTTTTCTCTTAGATGCCGAGGGGAATATGGAGGGAGCCTATGTGCGTGCCTGGCAGCCCATCTCTAAGCTGGAGGTAACCGAGGGGCGGGCTACTATGGTCAATATTGAGGTGGTGGAATAGGAAATTTTAGCGGTAATTTCCTTGAAAAGTTTTTGGTTTGGGTATATAATGAGTATGAAATTGTGTGAAGTTAATCATTAAACAACATAGATTTTCCGAATGCCCAGCATTCGGCTAAACGAGGAGGTTGGGCTATGGCTGAAAAGGAAATCAAGATGGTAGCGCCGAAGAAAGCACGCATGCAAATCTTCTATCGCGGCTTCTGGGCATATGGTTACATATTCTCCCTCTTACTGCAGGCGGGAGTAGCCGCCAGTCTCATCTGGCCCAAACATCCCCTGGATGCCACCATCTTTGAGGAAGAGGAAACTACCAAACCCAAGGTCAAGATAGTCAAGATCAGTTATGACGAGCTTCCCCCGCCCCCTTCTCTGATGGAGTCCACAGAGGCGCCACCGAAGGGGTTGGCTGAGGGGGATATCGGTGACGCCCCTATGCCGGTTCCGGACGAGTTGGCTGAGCGGGATACCATGACGGATACTGAAGGGGTGGCTGATGGTGACCCTCTGGGCGAAGGGGTGGTGATAGAGGATAATGTTGAAGTAGGCGATGATGCCTCTATAGAGTATATTGAGTTTGTGCCTTTTGATAGCGCACCGCAGTTTATCAACAAGGAGGAGCCGATATATCCTGCCATCGGTCGTGAGGGTGGGGTTGAAGGCGTGGTGAATCTGATGGTCTATGTCGGAGGCGACGGTAAGGTGAAGAATGTCATCGTTACCGGACCGATGCAAATTGCCGCATTCAACGAAGCTGCGGTGGAAGCGGCTTACAAGTGCACCTTCACTCCAGCCACCAGCGGAGGAAGGGCTATCGGTGTCTGGTTGGCTATGCCCGTGGATTTCCACCTGAAGTAGCTGATTGCTATGATGACTTATTTGACCGCCCTTATTTTTGGGGCGGTCTTTTTTTCTATTTCTGTAACGTTCAAGTTATGCTATTATAAAAAATAACCTTCCTTAGAAAATTTCCCCATGGCTGAATCTGAGAAAGATACAGGAAAAGACCCCAAAGCTCTCCTTCCTAAAAACGAGTTTGAGCGGCTTACTGACCTGCTCGGCAGGGAGCCCAACTATGTGGAAGCCACCATATTCTCCATTATGTGGAGCGAGCACTGCTCCTACAAGTCCAGCCGAGAGGTTTTGAAACTCCTGCCTACCGAAGCACCCAATGTGGTTTTGGGACCCGGCGAGGACGCCGGGGCGGTGCACTTCACCACCCATGAGGGCAAGGAGTGGTGCCTGGTCGTCGCCCATGAGAGCCACAATCACCCCTCGCAGATTCTTCCCGTTGAGGGGGCAGCCACCGGCATCGGGGGCATCGTCCGTGATGTATATTGTATGGGCGCCCGGGTGATAGCGGTTATGGACCCACTCCGCTTCGGTGACCCCTGGGGAGAGTATGCCGAGCGCAGTAAGTTCATCATCGGCGGAGTGGTGGAAGGTATCTGGGGCTATGGCAACCCCATCGGCGTGCCCAACATGGGGGGGAGCTGTTATTTGCACAAGGGCTACGACGACAACTGCCTGGTCAATGTGGTCGCTGTGGGCATATGTCCCTCCGATGAACTGATCCACTCTCGGGTGCCGGCGGTGGCTTACCAGGTGCCATATGTCTTTGTGCTGGTGGGCAAGGCTACCGATGATACCGGCTTCGGCGGGGCGAGCTTTGCCAGCGAGATACTTGACGAGGAGGAGGAGTTCGGCGCCGTCCAACTGCACGACCCATTCTTGAAACGGGTATTGACCGTGGCAACTTACGAGGTGCTCAAGGAAGCCCGCCAGCGGGGGATAGAGGTGGGTTTCAAGGATTTAGGTGCCGGGGGAATCGTCTGCGCAACCTCCGAGCTGGGTGCGAAAGGGGGTTTCGGAGCGACGATTGAGCTGGACAGAGTGGTCTGTTCAATATCGGATTTGCCCGAGGAGGTGATAGCCTGCTCGGAGACCCAGGAGCGCTACTGTTGGGTGGTGCCACAGGATTTCGCCCCCCGGGTGCTGGAAATTTATAATGAGGAGTTTCAATTGGATAGCGTCTATCCCGGTGCCGGGGCGGTGGTCATCGGTCGGGTGAGTAGCGAGCCGGTCTATGAAGTGACAACCAGAGAGGGGACCATCTGCTCCGTGCCCATAAAAGCCATTACCGAGGGCATCTCCTACACTCGTGAGAGGAAGGCGAGGGCGGGTCAATATCCCCGCCCGGATATCAATTTTAACAGGATTACCGTTGAGGAGATAAAGGCGGTCCTGGCCCATCCCGATGTCTGCTCACGCCATAAGGTTTTTTCTCATTACGATTCCACCGTTCAGGGGTGCACAATCCTTGGTGCCGGACAAGCTGATGCCGGAGTGATGGTTCCTCTGCCCGGCTCGCCTATGGCGGTGGCTATGGCTAGTGGAGGGATTCCCCGTTACGGGTTGATGGACTCCTGGTTGGCTGGAGCCTGGGCTGTCTGGGAAGCGGCTGCCAATGTGGCTGCGGTTGGAGCTCGTCCGCAGGCGGTTACCGACTGTCTCAATTATGGCAATCCGGAGGACGCCGAGGTATTTGACAGCTTCGTCTCCGGGGTGGAGGGGATAGCCTGGGCTTGCCATGAGGTCGGATTGATGGAGCATGAGGGAGCGCCCCTTCCGATTATAAGCGGAAATGTCAGCTTCTACAATGAGAGCGTAGGCGGTGAGGCGGTGCCCGCCTCTCCCATCGTGGCTTGCTTGGGGACTATGGAGGCAAGGCGGGTGCTTACTCCCCAACTGAAACAGAACGCTTCCCGGCTAATCCTCATAGGAGCCAGAGAGGGAAAGCTCGGTGGCTCGGTCATATATCAGCTTTTAGCCGATACCTTGGGTGATGCTCCGCCCGACCTTAAGAAACATAATTTAGGCGGCTTAATTCGTACTATGGTGTCGGCGGCGGAGGAGGGCTTGCTCCTCTCAGCCCACGACATAAGCGAGGGTGGTGCATTGGCGTGTGCACTGGAGATGGCTATGGGTTACGATGGAAGCGGTCGCTTGGGTGTGAAGCTGAAGCTCCCCTCGCAGGTGGACCTTACTCCCAAAGCCTTCTTCTTCAGCGAGGAGCCGGGGTTCGTGGTGGAGGTGGAGGAGAGGAACCTCTCCAAACTTTCCAAGAAAGTTCAGGAGTTTCAGGTGGAGATGGTGGAGATAGGCGAGGTGGTATCCGAGCCTCAGTTCTCCCTTTCACTAAGAGATGGGGAGAGTTTACTTACCATAGAGCTTGATGAGTTGGTAGAGTCCTGGCTTTCCGGGCTTGAGGGGGTGTTGTTGTGAAGCCCAAGGTGGCGGTGATACAGTTTCCGGGTAGTAACTGCGAGGAGGAGACCCTGCGGGCGGCAATAGCTGGGGGAATGGAGGGGGAGATATTCCGCTTTAGCCGTCCTGCCGAGGAACTGGCTAAATTTGACGGATACATCCTCCCCGGTGGATTCGCCCATCAGGACCGAGTTCGGGCTGGGGCGGTGGCAGCCAAGGAGCCGATAATGGATGCGGTGGTGGCAGGTGCTGAAAAGGGGAAGCCGGTGTTGGGCATCTGTAACGGTGCTCAGGTGTTGATTGAATCAGGACTGGTGCCGGGGTTGGAGGAGGGAGACGTGCAGATGTCCTTGGCTACCAATCTGATGGATGACCGTTTGGGCTTCTACCACATTTTTATATATATCGCACAGTCCTCTCCCCGGGGAAGCAATATCACCAATCGCCTAACCCCGGAGGGGATTGTCCTTCCCATCCCTATTGCTCATGCCGAAGGTCGCTTTGTGACCGCAAACCAAAAAGCTACCACCAGTATAGAGTCGGGAAAGCTCTCTAGTTGGCGGTATGCTGACCGGGACGGGACTTTGCAGGAAGAGTATCCGAAGAACCCGAACGGTTCCTACATGGCTTTGGCTGGGCTTTCCAACCCCAAGGGAAATGTGGTGGCTATGATGCCCCATCCGGAGCGGGTTTGTTGGTTGTGGCAGGTGCCTTTGGATTTGCCTGGAGAATGGGGTGAGAGGAGGCGCAAAGCGACCGGGGATGCAGAAGCACTTGACAGCGAGGGTCCGGGGATGGTGATATTCCGCTCGTTCACTGACTATTTGAAAGGATGAACCTGGGAGGATAAAGATGAGAAGATGGATGATACTGCTGGTAGCGTTTCTACTTACTACTCTCATTGCCTGTGAGGAGGAAGTGCATATAGTCACTGGCAATCTCTTTCCTGCTGAGGTAGGTAATAAGTGGGAATACACAGCCATGGTGGATGGTGAGGGGGGTTGGACGGCGACCATGGAGGTGGTGGGGACCAAAACCCACCAGGAGGGATTCAGCACCAAGGAGGTGGAGTTGACCTACACCGACGGCGTCACCAGCTACGACTTTACCTGGTATTCTTATGAGACCTTTGATGGTCTCTACTGGTATAAAGACCTGGCATCGGATGAATGTCTGGTCCTGGCGGTATATCCGTTTGCTGTGGGGGATTCCTGGAGCTTTTCTTTTGGCGGTGGGGATTACACCGCTTATGTGGATTCAATAGTTACCGTCGGCGCCCCGGATGAAACCAGGTATGAAAATTGTTACAAAATTTTGTATAACTCCACCGAGGTCAACTTCAAAATTGACTGGAAGGAAGGTATCGGGCAGATTCTTGAAGATTATTGCGGTGAAGAGGATGATTATTTTCGCGTATTGGATGAGTATGATATTCAGTAGTTGCGCAGACAAAGATAGTCATTAAAAAAGGACTGCTTGGCTTTCCAGCAGTCCCTTTTGAATTTTTTTAATCTCAAGTTGGTTGTGGGACTTTATTCCTCCGCCGTTTCCAGCCTGGGCATCTCCCGCCTTTCTTTGACGAAACGATTTCCTCCTTTGGATTTCGCATAGGCTTTCAACTCAGCCGCTGCATCTGCCAACTGACCATAGCGGGTGAACTGTTGGTTGTAATTCTGGATAATGGCGATGCTTAGGGTTAAATTGCAGGGGAAGTTTTTCGTTTCGCCGGAGCGTGTGGTAGAAGTGAAGAAGCCCCGAGCCCTATCCTCCTGTTTAAAGTATTCCCTGGAGCGCTGGCAGAACTCCAAAAGCAGAAGGTGGGCGGCTTCGTCTATTTTCTTACTGCGGGTGATCAGCACAAAATCATCACCCCCGATATGACCGATGAGGTCGTCGGGGGCGCAGTATTTCTCGCCTATAACTAACATCACCTCAGCCATCATCTTTATAATTTGGTCGCCTTTGGAATAGCCGTAGCGGTCATTGTAGGGCTTGAAGTTGTCAATGTCTATATAGAATATGGAAAAGTCGCTTTTCTCCTCCAATCGGCGCAATATCTCCGTCTCAATGGAGACATTACCGGGGAGGTTGGATAGGGGATTGCGGTCGCGCATCTCCAAGGTGCGACGAAGAACCATCTTGACCCGAGCCAGTAGGTCTTCACGACTGAAGGGCTTGGTGATGTAGTCATCAGCGCCGACCTTCATCCCCGCTACCTTATCGTGTATATCCCGTTTTGCAGTTACCAGGATGATGGGGATGGCGCTGGTGCGGAAGTTGGAACGGAGAGCCTTGACCACCTCCATGCCGTCCATGTCGGGTAACATCACATCCAGCAAAATCAGGTCCGGGTAACACTCCTTCGCCTTTTGGATAGCCTCCTCGCCGTCCTCTGCCGCCTCCACGATGTAGCCCCCGACCTCCAGGTTGAAGGTGATAATCTCCCGAATGGATGGCTCATCATCTACCACCAGTATCTTCCACTCCCGGTCTGCCATCTCATATTTTTGCATCATATTTGCTCCACGGTTGCGGAATTAGCGCAGATTGAACCCGATAATAATAGCAATTAAAGTGACCAGCATCAATATTTTTATTCCCCGCTGGATTAACCCGCTGTTCACTTTCTTAGGTCTAAAGAGCGAGAGGGCGGACATCACTGTAGCCGGGATTGCGCCCAGGGGGATGATGGTCACCAAGTATCCCCAGCCCCAGCCTCCCTGAAAATAGAGTAGAACCGCAAAGACGGCGTAAGCCAGAAGAACAACTCCTCCCACCTTGACCGCTGCCCCGGGTCCCAGAATTATGGGCAGGGTGCGTGCTTTCATCTCCATATCGCCTGAAGCGTCCTCCACATCTTTATATATCTCCCTTGCCAGGTTTAGCAGGAAGGCAAGCGCTGTGGGTAATATCAACCGTTGGTCCAAACCCCCGGCGGAAAGTGCGCCGAAGGGGAGACTGGAGGCGGTCAGGGCTCCTACGGCCAGATTGCCCCACGGGGCTTGTGGTTTGAGCCACAGGTTGTATGTTAGGCAGGTGGCGATGAGGACGGCGGTGAATATCAACATCTGCCAACCCAACCAGAGCCCCATAGCCGGAGCGGTTAAGCCTATTACAACAGTCATAGCCATGGCGGCGGGGACGGATACTCGCCCTGAGGGGAGGGGTCGCTGGGGACGATTGAGGCGGTCTGTGGGTAGATCCACCAGGTCGTTGGTGATGTAGCCGGCGCCGGAGACCAGGGCGATGGCTAATGCGGTGAGCCAACAGCGAGGTGAGAGCCAGTCGCCGTAGGCAAGATGGTAGCCAAGAAGGGAGGTGGCTCCTATCATGAGCATGTTGATGGGTCGCAGGATGCGAATATGGACGAGTAAGCGAGAGAACAAAGAATCAACCTCAATCTCAGGGAATGACTATACCGGCGTAGCCCACCACCTGGCTGGTGTTACCGCTTGCTTCCGCAGAGGTGGTGTAATATATCAGCTCGGCTTCAGTGCTCCCCAAGAGCTTTGCCGTCTCCAGGAGGAGGGCGGTGGGGGAAACGCCGCACATAGTGATGTTATTTTCTTGCACCGTCTTTATCAACCCGGGACCGTCAAGGGACAGTATGTGATTGATAGCCATTCGGTCCAAACTCTGAGCAACTTCTTCGGGAACATAATGGCTCATGTCCGTTGAGGCGACGATGAGCACCCGGTCATTCTTCGCTTCCACCTGCTGGATGGCGGAAGCCAACTCCTTGGCTGACCGGGCAAGTTCATCTGGCGAAATGCGGGCGACTACCACCGGCAGAAGGGAGAAAACATCACGGCGTCCCTGTAGGAAGGGCAGGACCACCTCCAGGGAGTGTTCGTTGCGGTGGGCTGAGTAATCGGCTTTGAATACTCCCCCTTTAAGGAGAGTATCGGCGAGGGTTTCCGCCAGGGGAAGCTCGCCCAGTGGTGTGGCGTAGTTATCCTCGGTCAGCACGGAGAGGTCTTTCCCCATTCCACTATGATTTGTAGCCAGCACCACCACTGTTTCCGGCACCTGCAGGCGTGCGGCGACCAAACCGGCGGTCTTGCCGGAGTAGATGTAGCCGGCATGGGGCATTATCGCTCCCCGATAGAAAGAAGCCTTCTCGCCTTCGGGGATGAGGCTTTCCACCTCGGCTTGGAGTCTCTCCCTGGAGCCGGGATAGAACTGCTCGGCGACGACCATCGGACGCATCTAAATCACCCATTCTTTTATGGTTTGTGAAGGGATGGTTACGATTATGAAGATCTTTGCAGTACTTGACATCGCAGACTCTTTTTGAGATTATAGAACAGATGGGAAAAAATTGCAAATTGATTATCATCTCGCTGGTAATGACCTCTGCTTTCTTCTCCCTCCTGGCGGGTTACGCAATGGGGGAGAAGGTGCTCATCCCCATGGACTACACCCAGAGCAACCATCTGAAAGCTTACGGATTGGTCTATAACATCCTCTCCCAGGGGTTCAATGTGGAGTGGCTTCTGAACTATCGGGGGGGCTCCTTTATGCTTGACAGCCCAGCGGGCTTCGCCGAACTTGCCGACCATTTCCAGGTCAGTTGGGAGAATGTCAGCGACCCCAGGGTGATATATCAGATCATAGAGGAGAGCAACATGGAGGTCATCCTGCTAGAGAAGGCGCCCAAGATTGCCTTCTACTCCCCGCCCAACGCCAGCCCCTGGGACGATGCGGTGCATATGGCACTGGACTATGCCGAGATTCCCTACACCATCGTCTGGGACCCCGACATTCTAGGGGGCTGTCTGGCAGAGTATGACTGGCTTCATCTCCACCACGAGGATTTCACCGGTCAGTTCGGTCGCTTCTACTCCTCCTTTCACGACCAGCCCTGGTATATGGAGGAGGTCGCCACCGAGGAGATGACCGCCCATGCCCTTGGCTTTGAGAAGGTCAGCCAGATGAAGGGTGCTGTAACCCGACAGATAAAGGAGTATGTGCTTTCCGGCGGTTTCCTCTTCGCTATGTGCTCGGCGACGGATACGCTGGATATCGCCCTGGCCGCAGAGGGGCTGGACATATGCGATGTCTATTACGACTACGACGGGATGAGCCCAGGCTACAACGACAAGCTGGACTATTCCAAGTGTCTTGCTTTCACTGATTTTCGCTGCCACGAGAACACTCTGCAGTATGAGCACTCGGATATAGACACCCCTCGCAGTCTAGCCCCCACCATCTATGGGCAGTCGCCGACCCACTATACCCTCTTTGAGTTCTCCGCCAAGCAGGACCCCATCCCCACCCTGCTCACCCAGTGCCATGTGGACTCGTTAGCCGAGTTTATGGGACAATGCACCGCCTTCCAGATGGATAAGATTAAGAAGGATGTCATCATCATGGCTCGGGTGGACGGGGTGCCGGAGGCGAAATACATCTACGGCGCCCGGGGAGAGGGCTGTTTCACCTTTTTTGCCGGGCACGACCCGGAGGATTTTCAACATCTGATAGGCGAGGAGCCCACCGACCTGGCCGACCACCCCCATTCGCCGGGCTATCGGCTGATACTGAACAATATTTTATTTCCGGCGGCAAAGCAGGAGGAGATGAGGACCTAGTGGGGGGTTAGGGGAATGTATAATGTGATTTGAAAGGGCAGGGCGGGGAAGCCCTGCTTTTTTTGGGAAATATGTAAATGATTGCCAAACTCACCCCAGCCACTCCTCCACCAGCCCTGCAATATGGGTGATGTCGCCCACCCGGTCAAGTGCCAGGTCCATCAGGGGCTGGGGTCCGATTATCGCCAGCGGAACCGGGTTGCGGGTGTGACCGTTTACCGACAGGTCCTCAAAGTTGCCGTGGTCCGATGCCACTATCAAGGCGGTGTCCTCCAGCAGGTGGTCCGCCATCCCCCCGATGAACTCGGAGAGCTTGAACAGTATCTTGCCGGCCATATACAAATCCCGGGAGTGCCCCACCAGGTCGGTCTGGAAGAACTCAAAGAGGGTGAAGCTGTAATTTCGGGAGATGGCAAGCAGATTCTCCGCAGCCTTGCGGGGGGTTATGTATTTTACCTCGTAGCCCTGTAGAATCAGCGTGGAGTTATCAATGTCGTGATAGACCGCCCCCCCTTCACGCAGGTGGTCCAGGTCATATAGGTAGTCCATTGCCGATTGGGCGACGACGGTGGTGACCGAGGGGCGCTTGCGTTTGTATTTGGTGAGCCGTCCTTTGCGGTAGGCGTTGGCGAAGACGGCGGGGATACCCTTGTTCTTGAGCCTGAGCAGGAGATTGTCCTCCGCAATCAGCTCGCGCAGGGAGGCGGGGGGAAAACCGGACAGATGTTTTCCCATCATCTTGGGAAAGTTGCGCCCGCAGAGCAGGGCGGCGGTCCCGGTGGCGCTCTGAGGCAATCCCTCCACCCCCAGGCAGGCGTCTATGGACAGGAGTATCCCTTTCTCCTTGCGGCGATACTGTCCCAACTCCATCTCAAAGAAGGGACCTAAATCCCTCTCCAGCCCCGGGAAGCGGTAGCGGAAGATGGGGTTGCTCTCCTTGTCCGCTCTCCCCAGCCCAAAGCCGTCCACAAAGACCAGAATTACCCGCTTAACGCCCTCCCCCTCTTCAAGCGGTTTGGGCTGAGGGAGGGTCTGCTGGTCTTGCGAGGAAGAGGATGAGCGGAGGGAGCTCATAAATTCTTTCCTTCCAGTAAAGCCGTGAACTCCTCCTCGGAGAGTATTGTCACTCCAAGCTCCCTCGCCTTCTCCAGCTTGGAACCGGGCTTTTCCCCGACTACCACATAATCGGTATTTTTACTCACCGCTGAGCTCACCCTTCCCCCTCGGCGGATGACCTCCTCGGCGGCTTGCTCACGGGTGAAATCCTTTAAGCTCCCGGTGAAGACCAAGTTTTTTCTGGAAAGCTCGCTCTCCACAGCCGAGGGAACTTGTTCGGCTTGGAAGTTGACCCCGGCAGTCCTTAGCTTCTCTATCACCTGGCGGTTTCCCTTCACCTGGAAGAAGGACTGTATGGAGGAAGCCACTATCGGACCCACCCCCTCCACTTCTTCCAGCCGGGAGGGGCTGGCGCCAGCCAGAGCGTCCAGAGAGCCGAAATTGTGGGCGAGGTCAACCGCCGTGGTAGAGCCGACATTGGGGATGCCCAGGGCGTTCAAGAGCCTGTCTAATGGTTGCCCTTGCTTTCCTCAATGGCGTCCAGGAGATTTTGGCTGGACTTTTCGCCCATCCGCTCCAGGGAGATGAGCTGTTCAAGTGAGAGGGAGTAGATGTCGCCCACATCGGCTAAAAGTCCCCGTTCTACCAGTTGGCTCACCAGGGCGCCCCCCATCCCCTCAATATCCATTGACCCCCGACCGGCGAAGTGCAGGATTCTGCCCTTCAACTGGGCAGGGCAGGCGATGTTGGGACAGCGCAGAGCCACCATTCCCTCCTCACGGACAAGCTCGGTTGCGCAGATGGGGCAGTGGGTGGGGGGCTGGGTGGGTTTCTTAGCCACCTCCTTCGGTCGTTTGCTGTAAAGCACCTCAACAACTTCGGGGATGATCTCCCCAGCCTTCTGGATGACCACCGTATCCCCCTTGCGGACATCCAGACGAGCCACCTCATTGAAGTTATGCAGGCTTGCCCGGCTGACCATGGTGCCGGAGAGGCGCACCGGAGTGAGGATGGCGATGGGGGTGATGACCCCGGTTCGTCCCACGGAGTAGAGGACCTCCTTCAAGGTGGTGGTGGCTTGCTCGGCGGCGAACTTATAAGCCACTGCGTAACGGGGCGAGCGGGAGGTTTTTCCCAGGATATTCCATAGCTCAAAGCGATCTAGTTTGAGCACGATGCCGTCCACATGGTAGTCCAGCTTCTCCTTTTGCACGGACCACCTCTCGTAGAACTCCTCCACGCCTACCAAACCCGAGGAGAGGGTGCGGTGTGGGTTGACCTTGAAGCCCAGCTCTTCAAGTCTCTCCAGTGCGCAATGTTGGGTGGTGATGTCCTCGTCGCCGATGAGGTAGTAAGCGAAAAATTCCAGGGGACGTTTGGCGGTTATGCGGGGGTCAAGCAGCTTGAGGGTGCCGGCGGTGGCGTTTCTGGGATTGGCGAAGGGCTCCCTTCCCTCCGCCACCAGGGAGCGGTTGAGCTCATCAAAGCCGGAGATGGGCATAAGCACCTCGCCCCGAATGGTAAGTTCCCCTTTATCTGGGATGGCGAGTGGGATGGTAGGTATGGTGCGCAGATTATGGGTGATGTCGTCGCCTACCTCGCCGTTTCCTCTGGTGGCGCCCAAGGTAAAACTCCCCCCGATGTATTTCAGCGAGACCGCCACGCCGTCGAATTTCTGCTCCACCATATATTCTACATCTTCCTCCAGGGAAAGGCTCAGCCCCCGCTTGACCCGGGCGTCAAATTCGTGCAGTTCCTCAGAGTCATAGACATTATCCAGGGATAACATAGGCACTTCGTGGCGCACCTGGACGAAACCCTCAATGGGCTCCCCGCCCACTCGCTGGGTGGGGGAGTCCGGGGTGATAAGTTGGGGGAACTGCTCCTCCAGCGCCTGAAGTTTACGGAGGAGTTGGTCGTATTCGTAATCGCTTATCTTGGGCATTGCCAGGACATAATATTGGTAGTCGTGGTGGCGGATAAGTCGGCGTAGTTCCTCTACACGGGCTTGGGCATCTTTAAAGTCCATCAGAACCTCCCAATATGGTAACATTTATTCTAACTTAAGAGGGGCGATTGGGGAAGAGGAATATAAAATAAGGGGAGCCGGAAAGCTCCCCTTAGTTGCGGTCAATACCCACTATTATACTAGTCTTGTTTGTATTATAACATATTGTTGAGTAAATATTGACTCACCATGCAAGGAAAGAATTTCAGAAGGAACGGTTGGCGGAACCAGCAGTCCCTTCATTAGCCTTCCTGTAGCTTTTTTTCGTTCTACTTGCCCTCTTCCTCGCTCGTCTCCTCGGGTTTCTCCTTGGTGCCCTCGGCTATGTTATCGATGTTGGTGCACAGCTCACGATAGACATCCCCTAATTCGGATAGCTTTTTGCCCTTTTCGGTCTCAATTACATCGCCGATTGCGGAGAGTTTCTTGGCGATGTCTTCTATCTGGGACTTCTCAACCTCTGAGGTTCCTGGAAGGCCTGCCGCTGACTGCAAGTTAGAGACCGCCTTCCCCAGATAATCCCGAGTATCGGAGTAACGTTTGACCTCGGCATACAGCATTGCGTGGAAGGTGTAGGAACGAGCGTTCATCAACTGCAGGTAACAGTTGTTGATGTGGTAGATGTAGTTATAAGCATCTGCCAGGGCTTTCAGCCCCTCATCAATCTTCTTTTCACGAATGAGCCGGTCTACATCCTCCAGCATCTTAGTGGCACTGATCAAAGGTGCACCTAACGATTCCACCGTAGCCGGCTTTATGTCTTCAGAGATAGTGACCCGGTCTTTGGTTCCATCGCCACATCCGAACGATAAAACCAGGAAGGCAACTGACAGTAGAAGGGATAGATAACGCATCTCTTCCCCCTTTGTTTATGATTTACATTATGTTTCAACTAAAGGTCCGGCACAAGGAGTATGGATATATCGGTCTCCTTAGCTACATCCCGACAGATATTGTTCAGGGAGTTTATACCCCCTTCAATGCCCAAAATAATCAAATCGGCTTCCTCTACATTAGCGGTCCTGGCGATAGTAGGGGCTAACTCGCCGATGCGCAGGATGGATTTGAGGGGCTTAGAGCGCTTCTTCCACTTGAATATGTCCAGAGCCTTCTCTCCATCGGCGTAATCCTTTTGACCGGCGACCACATGGAGGACAATCAACTCAGCGTCCAACCTCTCGGCAAGCTCTACAATGTAATCCGCACGTTTCCTCGCCGGCAAGCTACCGGCTGTTGCAGCCAATATCTTCAATCAACCTTCTCCCTCTTGGTTACCAGTTCTTGCGCCTGTATAATACTATTATTGGTTTGATACTAAGTCAAGGCAAATCTGCAACTTTATCCTTTACTTACCCCGGGGGATAATATATCCTTTTGGGCGGTATGAACGGTAGATTATTTGTGGAGTGCTTATGAGTGAGTTGGACAGCGGAGCGCTTTACGAGGAGCTGGATAAGAGCGATATGGCTGGCCTGGTTGAGAGCTTCAGCGACCAGGTGAGTAGGGCTTGGCAGATCGCCTCCCAAGCGGACCTTTCGCATTTGTATAGGAAACCCAAGCGGGTCCTTTTCCTGGGGATGGGGGGCTCCGCCATCGGCTCCAGTTTAGCTTGTGCCCTTGCCGAGGGGGAAAGTTCCGTCCCCCTTGCGGTGCACCGTGGCTATGAGCTTCCCGCTTGGGTTGACAAGAATACGCTGGTGGTGGCGGTGAGCTATTCCGGCAATACCATGGAGACCCTTAGTGCCTACCAATCCGCCCTGGAGAGAAAGGCGCCGACTGTAATACTTACCAGCGGTGGGAAGCTATCCCAACTGGCAAAGGAGAAAAAGCAATCGCATATTATTATTCCCAAAGGAATGCCCCCTCGGGCTTCTCTGGGATACCTGTTTATCCCCCTACTCAAGATATTGGATAGCCTGGGTATCTATTCCATCGGGGATGAAGAGGTGGAGTCGTTGGTTGAGGCGTTGCGGGGTGTGGCGGAGGAGGTGGGGAGGAAGCGAGCGGAGAGGGATAATTCCGCCAAGAGCCTAGCCCGCCAGCTTCATGGTAACATTCCTTTAGTTTACGGGAGTATTGGGGTGATGGGGGTGGCTGCGGAGCGCTGGTGCGGACAATTGCAAGAGAACAGTAAGGTGCTCGCCTTCTACAATGTCTTTCCCGAGCTTTGCCACAACCAAGTGATAGGTTGGGTGGATAGAGCCTGTGTCGGCGAGAGGGTGGTGCTGGTTTCTTTGACCGACGGTGAGGAGAACCCCTGGTTGGCAAAACAGATAGAGGTTACCCTGGCGATGGCGGAGGAGAGGAAGGCAACGGTGGTGGAGATTACCGTGAGCGGGGAGAATAGATTGGAGAAGGCACTGAAGGCGATATACATGGGGGACTTTGTGAGTCTGTATCTGGCTATGCTCAATCGGGCGGACCCCACGGAGACGAATAACATAAGCAGGTTGAAGGATGCGGTGGCTGAGGTGGATGAGAAGCGAGGGGATTGAAACCGGGGTAGTGTGAGCGAGCTTGGAGATTGCATTATGTAAGTTGTGAATCTATGGTAGGCATTACTCAATTGG
>Ga0114919_10000449_pt1 | contig 31778 bp, 22 predicted proteins | sample BlataG_FD_88682 | JGI IMG/M metagenome (GOLD analysis project Ga0114919, IMG submission 88682) | Deep subsurface microbial communities from Black Sea to uncover new lineages of life (NeLLi) - Black_00105 metaG | ecosystem: Environmental > Aquatic > Marine > Oceanic > Sediment | place: Atlantic... | reverse complement strand
TCCGGTCCCCGTTTTCCAACCTCGCTGCTCATGGCGAGCCATGGGTCTGGCTCACAGCTGGATCACTGGCTATCGCCAGTTTGATGATCGTTGGCCTGCTCGCATTTATCGCTGTACGGGGTGCGGCCACCTTCTGGCCACGTCCGCTGGTGGAGGTGAGCCTCACCGGTGGCCAGTGTCTACTGGGAGAGGTGACCGACCGGGAGCCGGGCGAAGAGGCCGCAGACGGTTCCGGCCGGACCGGCGGCAGCCAGCTGATTCGGATCGCGAACTTTGAACTGACCGGCGAGCACTTTCGCTGGGTTGACAATGCGAAAGTCGAGTCGTTTGATCTCCCCGAGTGGGCGACCGCCGTGGAACGACTTGAGGGTGGGCGGTTTCACGGCTATCCAGTCCGTCTATTGCGATCGGGGCAGCCAGTCGCCGAAGGCCCTGCGGCAGCCTGGGATGAATATCGGCGGACCCATCCTGAGGTGAGACGACGGTACGCCAGAGCCATTTGGATTGACCGGCATCAGCGGGGCGAACTCCAACGTGAACTGCGAGCAGCCCGGCTGGCAGTCGCGTCGGCCCAGTTGGAGGCGGGTGCCGAGTCGGCTGCCGTTGCGGCAGCGAAGGCCGCTGAGCAGGAAGTGATTGCCCGAGTTACTGAGAAATCACGGGAGCTTGATGTCACCACGAACCAGCTGCGGGACGCCAATCGTGAATGGTCCTTTGAATTCCGTACGGTGGACGACCAACTGGTAACGCTACCGCTGGAACAGATGGTGCAAGCCTGGCAGCCGAACCGGCTTGGACTCGTTGGCAAACTGAGGGTCTACGGTTCCCGTTGGTGGGAGTTTCTTTCCGATGATCCCCGAGAGGCCAACAGTGCGGGTGGTGTCTTCCCAGCCATCTGGGGCACGGTTGCGATGACGCTCATCATGGCCCTGCTGGTGGCCCCGTTCGGTGTGCTGGCAGCCCTCTATCTGCGGGAGTACGCCTCCTCGGGGCCACTCACATCGACCGTACGGATTGCCATTAACAACCTCGCCGGGGTACCCAGCATCGTCTACGGCGCATTCGGACTGGGCTTTTTCTGCTACGGCCTCGGCGGCAACATTGATGAGATCTTCTTTCGGGCCAGCCTGGTCGCTGACAATCAGCCGACCTTCGGCACCGGTGGACTGCTCTGGGCCGCCCTCACACTGGCCCTGCTGACCCTGCCGGTCGTGATCGTGGCCACTGAGGAGGCGTTGGCAGCAGTCCCCAATTCGATGCGTGAAGGATCCTACGCCTGTGGTGCCAGCAAGTGGCAGACGATCCGTCGGATCGTGCTGCCACGGGCACTTCCCGGCATTATGACGGGACTGATCCTGGCGATGGCCCGCGGGGCGGGTGAGGTTGCCCCGCTGATGCTGGTCGGAGTCAAAAAGCTGGCTCTCGATCTGCCGATCGACGGCAGCTTCCCCTTCATTCATCCGGAGCGGGAATTCATGCATTTGGCCTACCTCATTTACGATGTGGGGTTTCAGAGCCCCAACAGCCAGGCAGCGCAGCCGATGGTCTTCACCATCACCTTTCTCCTGGTCACGATCATTGCCCTGCTCAACGTTACGGCGATCTTCATCCGTTCACGGCTGAAGCGGCGATATGTCATGCAGCAATTCTGAGCCACCAAGCCCACGCCCGAGGACAAACCCGATGACCGGAGCGGACGATACTCGACAGCCAGCCCCGCCGCAGCCAGCCACCACCGATCGGCTACAGGCAGTCGCCAGTGGGCTCAACGTCCCATCCGAGGTACACGAGAAGGTGCTTGAGGAGACCCCGGTGCTGGAGATCGACCGGTTCAACCTCTGGTACGGGACCAAACAGGCCCTGCACGGCATCTCGATGCCGATTCCCCACAACCAGGTCACCGCTTTGGTAGGCCCGAGCGGCTGCGGAAAATCGACTCTTTTGCGCAGCGTGAACCGGCTCAACGATCTGGTTCAGAGCGTGCAGATCACTGGCGACATGCGGCTCAACGGCGACTCGATTTACGACCCGCGAATGGACGTGATTGACCTCCGGAAGCGAATGGGAATGGTCTTCCAGAAGCCGAATCCGTTCCCGATGAGCATCTACGAGAACGTCGTCTATTCTCTGCGAATCGATGGCGAACGGAACCGTGGCGTTCTTGACGAGGTCTGCGAACTCAGCCTGCGGGGCGCAGCCCTTTGGGACGAGGTCAAGGACCGCCTGCACGACACTGCCTTAGGGCTCTCTGGTGGCCAGCAGCAGCGCCTCTGCATCGCCCGGGCAATCGCAGCCGAGCCAGAGGTCCTTCTGCTCGATGAACCTTGTTCGGCTCTTGACCCAATTGCCACTGGCAAAGTGGAGGATCTGATTCAAGAACTGCGTGGCCGCTACTCGGTTTTAATGGTCACCCACAATATGCAGCAAGCCAGTCGGGCCAGTGACTACACCGCTTTCATGTATTTGGGCCGATTGATCGAATATGGTCCAACCTCTGATATTTTCACAAAACCGATGCTCAAGGAAACAGAATCGTATGTGACCGGGCGATTCGGATAGGCAACCGGTATTCTACGGGCTAGCACTACCGGCAATTCACCCAACGAGGCTCTCTCTGATGCGTCATATCGAGCGACAGATCGTTCAGCTGAAGGAAAAAATTCTCCGCGTCGGCACCCTCGTTGAAGAGGCGATTTCGAAGTCAATCACGGCTCTTATTAACCGTGATTCCGCGCTGGCCCAGCGGGTGATGGCCAGCGATGAAGAAATTGACCGGATGGAAGTCGAAGTTGAGGAGGAATGCCTCAAGATCCTTGCCCTCTACCAGCCGGTAGCAGCTGATTTACGACTCGTGGTAGCAGCCCTGAAGATCAACAACGACCTTGAGCGAATGGGGGATCTGGCTAAGAACATCGCCAAACGCGTGGCGCAACTCGCAGACGAAGGGCCAATCGAGCTGCCGGCTGAAATTCGTACGATGGCGACTCTGGCACAGGAAATGGTCAGACAAAGCCTGGAGGCCGTGGTCAATGGCGACACGGCCCTGGCCCGCCAAGTCCGGGAAGAGGATGATGCCGTTGACGATGCCCGGCAGCGGGTGCGGCGGATGGTACTCAAGGGTATCAAGGTCGAGCCAGAGCGGGTCGAGTGCCTGCTGCGGGTCAATTCAGTCTCAAAACACATCGAGCGAATTGCCGACATGGCAACCAATATCGCCGAAGACGTGATTTACATGGTCGAAGGCGACATCGTTCGGCACCGCTCCAGTGACTATTAGCCGAAGTAGAGATCCAATTTTGCAGTCAATCGGCCGGCCAAGTACCATCTTGATGTATCGGAGGCTGCCTGGATGGCGTTCGCCCGCCCCTGGGCCTACCGGCATGAAGAGATGGCGAGAATCCCTATGGCTGCACACTGGCTCACATTCGCTGGCTGCCGCTGGCTGCCGCTTGCCTGCATTATATTCCCGACACTGGTTGTCGGTGATCTCGCCAGGGGCGACGACCTTGTGGGAATCCTTCTGACTGGCCCGCGGGTCGGCACAGTGGGCGAGCAGGTGGCGTTTGAGGTAGAGCTTGTCAACCGCTCGGGCCAGCCGCTCTCTCAGTTGCGCGTGATCGATTATTTCGACAAAGGCTTCCGGCACGCCGCTTCTGCGAGCCCCATCGAGCAAAAGGGAACCATCGACCTAGCGGCCGGAACATCCCGGCGGCTGACGCTCGAATTTCAGCTGGTCGAAGCTGGCAGACATTGCCACCGAGTGGAAATTCTGAACCAGAGCAACCAGGCTGTTGGCAGTGGCACAGCCTGCATCGAAGCAGTACCGGCAGGCTCTCCGGCTGCAACGAACGGTGGCGGGCAGGTCACTGGCGGAGCTGGCGGGCAGCAGCCCACTTCCGGACCTGCGGCAAGCGGCCCGCCGCCGGTGGCCAGCCCGAGAACACCCATTGCGACTGGCCCACCTCCGAACGCTGGCCTAGCACCATCGGCCAGCAGTCAGTTGAACGGCGGTGGCTTCCCCCAGCCGTCTTCGGGAACACCCCAGCTGCCTGAGGCAACAAGTTCAGCCCCTCAGGTTTCTCTCGGCGGCCCACCCGTTTCTTCAGGCGTTTCCCCTGAGCAGACGACTGGCAACAGCCCCCAGCCGGCCGCAGCGGGAACAGCCGGCTCTGGAGGCACGGCCCCACCCTGGCAGAATGGTCTTGCTGGACAGGCTGGCGTGCAACCCGGCCAGCCACTATCACCGTCCAAAACAACGCTTCCCAACGTTGCGGCATTGGCAACAGCCCCGCAGTCCAAGGCGGCATTTGAGGTCAGCCTCAAGGGACCAGCCGAGTTGACGGCAGGCGATATCGCTGAGTTTGTTGTCACTATCCGAAACATCGGCACCAGCGGATCGGCCCCGGCCTCACTTGAGGTTAGCTGGGATTCCGCGCTCACTCCCCTTGAGGCATCAGACGGCTACTCGTTGGGCCGTGACACCGCCAGCTGGTCGCTACCTGAAATTGTCGCCGGCGGCGAGGCCAGTCGGCAGATCAACTTCCGCGGGGTGGCCGCAGCAGGTGGAGGGGGCCAAGTTGGAACCAGAGCGTGCGTCCGAACTGTTCTTGGGGGGCTGCCCGGTGGTGGCATGGTGGCAGACGAGGCCTGTGTCAGCATCCGTTCAGGTGCTCCGCCAGCACGAACCCCTGCTGAAGCGGGCCTGCAAATCAGCCTTGCTGACCTCGATGATCCAGTGCGGTTTGGTGGTGCCACCACCCTCATCTGCACCATCCGGAACGACGGTGACCGTCCGACAGGTCCGCTCGACCTGACCATTTCACTGCCTGAAGAAGCCAGGATAGTTGGCAATCCGATTCCATCACGGGTGCGGATTGATGGTCTCAGAGTCAGCTTTGACGGCATTACTAGCCTACCGCCGGGGGGACGCTCGACCTTTGAGGTTGTCTACCGAATGGCGGGCGAGAACCGGGCCCAGGCAACTGCCATTGCCACAGGGCAGGAACTTGACGGCAGGCTTGAGGCCGTATGTACAACGACCTTTCTTGGTCCCTGACTCCACATTTCCCCGGTGTGGGCTAGAGTTTAAAAGGCGCAATGTGACGGCCGGGCCGTTGGTGGGCCCCCGCTTCGGATTTCGCAACTCCCCCTAAAATCACCTACCCATGCCGACTGCAGCTTCTGGTGTCGAAGTTTCCTCTGCTTCCGTCAATTGTTCGGCTGAGCAGACTCTTGAGGATCGGATCGAACTTGGAGATTCTCGCCAGCGACTTCTGGCTCATCCGATCTACCGAATGGTCGACCGACCGGAACGGATCAGGCGTTTTATGGAAGCTCATGTCTGGGCCGTCTGGGACTTCCAAAGTCTGCTCAAGGCGATGCAACGCCACCTGACCTGCGTCAGCTTGCCTTGGCTGCCGACTTCTGATGCCGAGGCTCGCAGGCTCGCGAATGAAATTGTGCTCGATGAGGAATCGGACATGCTGCCAGATGGCGGGTATGCCTCTCACTTTGAACTCTATTTGCAGAGCATGCGGGATGCGGGAGCCGATACCGCAACGATCACTCAGGCTCTTGAGCGACTTGCGGCGGGCGACTGCCTTCAGACAGCTCTCGATATTGCCGCCCCTCCGGCTGCAGCCCGCCGATTTGTCGAGCGGTCGTTCCTCATCATCGAATCGAATGCAGCTCACCGAGTGGTTGCCGCCTTCACGTACGGTCGTGAAGATGTCATCCCCGACATGTTTCGGCAGTTGATCTCCATGCTTGCCGAACAAGACCCCGCCACCTGGGGGGCATTTCGCTTTTATCTCGAGCGACACATTGAGCACGACGATGAGCGGCATGGTCCGATTTGCCGACGAATCGTGGCTCGGATGTGCGGTGAGGACCCGGTGAAGTGGGCTGAGGCATCAGAAACTGCCAGACTTGCCATCGAGGCAAGAATTGAATTCTGGGACAGCCTCATGGAGAGTCTCGGCTAACTCACCAACTGCCAAGGATGAATGATTATCAGTCAAGCCAAGCTATCCGCCCAATCGTCGGCCTATTTGGCTGCCGCTAATTCCGCCTTCTTGCGTTCTTCAACAACTTCTTTCTGGACATTTGCCGGCATCTGACCGTACTTGGCAAACTCCATGGAGAAGACTCCCTGACCTTGGGTAAGGCTACGGAGATCGGTCGAGTACCCAAACGTTTCAGCCAGCGGCACCTCGGCAATGATGGTCGAAGCGTTACCGACAGTTTCAGTCGAGATAATCAGTCCTCGCCGCTTGTTCAACTCACCCGTGACGGCCCCCTGAAAATCTGCTGGGACCTCTACCTCAAGCTTCATAATTGGCTCGAGCAGCACTGGCTTGGTATTGAGGAATGCTTCCCGGAAGCCAGCGCGGGCACAGAGTTGGAAGGCCATGTCGGACGAGTCAACGTCATGGTAGGACCCGTCAGCAAGGGTCGCGCGAACGCCGACAATTGGAAATCCCGCGATTGGCCCCTTGTCCATTGAAAAACGAAAGCCCTTCTCGACCGATGGAATGTACTCCTTCGGCACCCGACCGCCGACCACCTTGTTGACGAACTCAAAGTTCTCTTCCGCATCGTCGGGAAGCGGCTCGAGCGAGCCGACGATATGGGCGAACTGGCCCGATCCACCGGTCTGCTTCTTGTGCTTGTAGTCGTAGTCGGTTGGCCGGGTTGGAGCCTCGCGATAGCTCACCTTCGGCGCACCAACCTCAACATCCACCTTGTACTCGCGTCGAATACGTTCGACGTAGATATCGAGGTGCAACTCGCCCATTCCAGCAATGACCGTCTCTCCCGTCTCATCATCCGTCGAGACCTTGAAGGTTGGGTCTTCTCGAACGAATCGCTGCAGGGCCTTGCTAAGCCGATCCAACCCATCTCGCTTGGTTGGCGAGATGGCCATCTTGATCACCGCTTCTGGCACGAACATGCTCTCGAGCGAACAGTATTTGTTTTCAGCCGCGTACGTGTCACCGCTGGCCGCGTCGACGCCCATCACCGCAACAATATCACCCGCTTCAGCCGTATCGATCTCTTCACGCTTGTCGGAGTGCATCCGCACGATGCGGCTGAACCGCTGTTTCTGCTGGGTTCGCTGATTGAAGTAACCTTCACCCTTGACCAGCCGGCCCTGATAGATCCGCATAAAGGTCAGCTGGCCGTAGGGGTCGTCGACGATTTTGAAGCCCATCGCCACCAGCGGCTTTTCGGGATCTGCCTCAAGCTCAAAGGTTTCATCCGGATTGTCCCACTTCTTGGCATAAACCTTTCGCTCAAGTGGACTGGGCAGGTAGCGGTTAACGGCGTCGAGCAACGGCTGGACCCCCTTGTTTTTGTAGGCCGACCCGCAGAACACTGGCGTAATGCTCTGGCTTTGCACCGCCGATTTGACCACAGCATGAATTTCGTCGTCGCTGATCGCCTCTTCGGAAAGCAACTTCTCCATCAGGGTGTCGGAATACATCGACAGGCTCTCGAGCATGGCATGCCGTGCTTCGGCGGCCTGATCTTTCAGGTCGGCTGGAATATCTTCCTCGCGGACCGTCTCGCCATTGTCACCATCGAAATAGATCGCCTTCATCGCCACGAGGTCGATCACTCCCTGGAGCTTGTCTTCCTTGCCAATCGGCAACTGCATCGGCACGGCATCGACGTCCAACTTGTCGCGGAGCTGCTGTACAACTCGGTCAAAATTGGCTCCGGTACGGTCCATTTTGTTGATGAAGGCAAGCCGCGGCACCTTGTACCGCTTCATCTGCCGGTCAACGGTCATCGACTGGCTCTGAACTCCACCCACCGAGCAGAGCACCAGCACGGCGCCATCGAGTACCCGAAGGCTGCGTTCCACCTCGACGGTGAAGTCGACGTGGCCCGGGGTATCGATCAGGTTGATTGGGTTTCCCTTCCACTCGACACTGGTAGCTGCCGAGGTGATGGTGATGCCCCGCTCTCGCTCGAGGTCCATGTGATCCATGGTTGCCCCGTCACCGTCGCCCTTCACTTCCTGAATTCGATGGATTCGGCCCGCATAAAAGAGGATTCGCTCCGAAAGCGTTGTCTTGCCTGAGTCGATGTGTGCGGAGATACCGATATTGCGGAGCTTCGAAAGGTCCATTGGGGTCGCTGTGCCTCGCTGGCGTAGGGCGGGTAAAAATGGTTGGGACGAACCGGGCTGCCCCCTTGCATTGGCGGGCACTCCGGAAGTGCCGGCAGCTGGTGCGAGGGAACGGAGGGCCGGCACTCCGTCCACAAGGAATATACTCCCCCGAAAAAAAACGCGACAGGCCGGCCAGCAGAAGCGCGGAAAATTGCGGGCCAGCACTCACTGTCGGCCACCTTGGCAACCATATGACCACCCGCGGACGACTCGCCCCGACGCCGACTGGCCTGCTTCACGTCGGCCATGCCCGCACGTTTGCGACTGCAGCCCAGCGGGCAGCCGGATGCCTGGTAATGCGGCTGGAAGACCTTGACTCAGCTCGCTGCCAGCCCGAATTTGCAGCCGCTGCCATTGAGGACCTCCGCTGGCTGGGGCTGGACTGGCAAGAAGGCCCCGACTGCGGTGGGCCCGTCGGCCCCTACTGCCAGAGCGAGCGGGACGGCCTCTACCGTGATGCCTGGCAGCGGCTGGCGGCTGCCAGGGCGATCTACCCAAGCCCTCACTCCCGTCGTGATCTGGCCACCGCTGCGACCGCCCCGCACCCGGTGACTGACGGCGAGTCGATTTTCCCGCCCCACCTGCGACCGACAGAATGGCCGCTGCCTGTGGATCCTGGCGGGGTTCCCTGGCGATTTCGCGTGCCGGATGGTCGGAAGATCTGCTTCGTCGACGGCCGGCTTGGCACGGTTACCCGAACGGCTGGTAGCGACTTCGGCGACTTTGTGGTCTGGCGGCGGGAGAATCTGGCTGCCTACGAGTTGGCCGTGGTGGTCGATGACCAACTGATGGGCATCGACGAAGTGGTCCGGGGCGAAGACCTGCTGACCAGCACCGCCCGCCAGTTGCTGCTCTACGAGGCACTTGCCGCGGCCGCCCCCCGGTTCTTTCACACTCCGCTGGTGACTGATACAGCAGGAAACCGGCTCGCAAAACGGACCGGCGGTCTGGCCATCCGTGATCTGCGGCTGCGTGGACTGTCTCCGGCTGCAGTACTGACCGCACCGATCGAAGAACTGCTCAGTGGGCCCCCTGGGACTCGAACCCAGAACAAACGGTTTAAAAGACCGCTACTCTAACCGATTGAGTTAGAGGCCCTATTTTTAGCGCGGGCTCGGCCATCCTGGCCCTCGCCCGCTTGGCGACAAGCAAAAACGCCAGAGGGTTTTTACTTGCCCCGATTCATCGCATCCTGCGATGCCAGTATACCGCGGGTTCCGGGATCCTGGCCCTCGCCCGCTTGGCGGCAAGCAAAAACGCCAGAGGGTTTTTACTTGCCGCGATTCATCGCATCCTGCGATGACCGTCGGCTCGGAAACTTCCTCAGCATGAGTGCCCGAGAGAGGATTTGAACCTCCACCCAGTTACCTGGACAAGAACCTGAATCTTGCGCGTCTGCCAATTCCGCCACTCGGGCAAGTGGGCTGGCCGGAGTTCAAGCCCCGGCACCCCGTGATGCTACCAGCCTGCCTGCGGCTGACAAGTGATTGGGCTCAGCCGTGGGGCACTTCCCATTGCGCTATTCCGGAAATAACCGAGTCGAGAGATACCGCTCACCAAGATCCGGCAGGACAACCACGACCATTTTGCCGGTATTTTCAGGCCGGCGGGCAACCTCAAGCGCCGCCCAGGCAGCGGCTCCGCAACTGATGCCACACATGAGGCCCTCACGTTTAGCCATCTGGCGGGTGGTCTCCATGGCGTCCTCGTCATCAACCTTGACGACCTCATCGATGACATCAAGGTTGAGAATATCGGGTATGAAGCCGGCTCCAATTCCCTGGATGGTATGCCGCCCCGGCTTGATCGGCTCACCAGCCAACTTCTGGGAAATTACGGGGCTGTTGAGCGGTTCTACCGCGATCACCTTCACCTCTGGCTTCTTCGCTTTGAGTGCTTCGCCACAGCCAGTAATCGTGCCGCCCGTGCCGACGCCGCACACCAAAATGTCAATCTGCCCGGCCGTGTCGGCCCAGATTTCCTCTGCCGTCTTGCGGCGGTGAACCTCCGGATTGGCAGGGTTTTTGAACTGTTGCGGCATGAAGAACTGGCTGCTGGAGTGCGTGATCTCCTCGGCATGACGGACCGCCCCCGGCATTCCTTCAGCTGCCGGCGTCAGCACCAGTTCGGCGCCAAGCGCTTTGAGCATCCGGCGGCGTTCCAGGCTCATACTCTCGGGCATCGTCACCCGCAGTTTGTAGCCCCGGGCAGCACAGACATACGCGAGGCCAATGCCGGTGTTGCCGCTGGTCGGCTCGATCACGACGGTGTCGGGACCAAGTTTTCCGTCCTGTTCGGCAGCGTCAATCATCGCGCAGGCGATCCGGTCCTTCACGCTCCAGAGGGGATTCATATTTTCGATCTTGGCAATGACCGAGGCGACACAGCCCTCCGTGACCCGTTGAAGACGCACCAGCGGGGTACGGCCGATGCACTGCGTAATGTCGTCGCGGATACCCATTGGAACAGTCGGGGCGGTCATGCTCTTCCTCCTCGTGAAACAGACAGAATTTTCGGCATTATCGGCAATCTCAGCCTCATAGTGGAGCTTTTTCGGGCACCGGCAGGCCTGACTGCCGTTGAAATTCCCTTGATCCCCCTCGCCAAACACCCTACCTTCCCGCCGCTGCCCTGCCGGCGGCCGTTCCGACAGCATCGAATTTGACCATCGGAGGGTGAGATGGCGACGATTTGGCGAGTAAGACATGGAGCCGCTACACGCTTCAGGCAGTCCGTGACAGCCTGCCTGCTTGGCTGGCTGTTCGTTGGGGTTGGCATTGGCCGGGCCGCAGAGCAGACCCCGCCAGCCTCTGCCGCAGCAAAGCCAGCCGCAGTCGTCAATGGCGTCGACATCACCGACGCCGAACTTGCCGCCGCCTGTCTCGAGCGGCACGGATCAGTCGTCGTCGGCACGCTGATCAATAAAGCGATCATCCAGCAGGCAATTGCCAGCCAGAACATTTCCGTCACCACCGCAGACGTTGATGCTGAAATCGACAGCATGTCGCGTCGTTTCAAAGTTTCTCGCGAGCAATGGCTGTCACTGATCGAGCGTGAGCGGGGCGTCAACGAACAGCAATACCGCAGCGATATCGTCTGGCCAATGATCGCCCTCCGCCGGCTGGCGCGAGGCAGGATCGACCCGACCGACCAGCAACTTCAGGAACAGTTCCAGAACCAGTTCGGGCCGACCGTAAAAGCCCGCATCATTGTACAGCGAACCGCCGCCGAGGCTGCTGCGGTACGAGCCGAGGCTATCGCCCAGCCCGATGACTTCGGCAGACTCGCCCGCGAGAAATCGGTCGATGTCGGCAGTGCCAGCGTCGGGGGATGGGTACAGCCAATTCGAAAGTTTGCGGGTTCACCCGCCTTTGAGGAAGCCGCCTTTGCCCTCGCAAAAGGCGAAATCTCGGACGTTATTCAGGTTGCCGATCAGTTCATCGTGATCAAGTGCGAAGGGCATCTACCGGCGGCTGGCATACAACTCGCTGATGTACGGGATCAACTAGCCGATGCTCTCCGGGAAAAACAATCTCGTGAATTTTCGACGAATGTCTTCAGCCAACTTCAGCAGGCTGCCACGATCGAGAACGTCCTGAACGACTCAGCCAGTCGGGCAGCCAGTCCTGAGGTGGCCGCTCGCGTGAACGGCCAGCCAATTCCGATCTCGGAGGTCCGCTCGGTCTGTGTCGAGCGATACGGCAGTGACGTGCTGGAAATACTCATCACGCAAGTGCTGCTCAACCAGGCACTCAGCCGACAACAGTTGGCGGTCAACGAAGGTGACGTCGATGCTGAAGTCGCCCGGGCGGCAGAGACACTTGGCTTCCGTACTCCTGACGGTGAGCCCGACATCGAGTCCTGGCTGAAACATGTCAGCCAGGAGCAGAAGCAGCCGGTCCGGCATTACATCAATGACATTGTGCGGCCGACCGTGGCACTCAAGAAGCTCATCGGCAGCGTCCCGGTGACACGCGAAGACCTCGACAAGGCCTTCGCCGCCACCTTCGGCCCCCGGGCCCGTTGCCGGGTGATCGTGCTCGACAATCAACGCCGGGCCCAGGAGGTCTGGCAGCTGGCCCGACAGCAGCCGACGGCAGAAAAAATCGGCGACCTGGCCGAGCAATACTCGGTTGACCCCACCAGCAAGGCGTTGCGGGGCGAGGTGCCGCCGATTCAGCGGTTCGGCGGACAGCCGGCCCTGGAACGCGAGGCCTTCGGTCTCAGGCCTGGTGAACTCTCCGGGGTGATCCAGATTGCCGACCGGTTCATGGTGCTCTTCTGTGAGGGATTTACCGAGCCGGTCGGGGTTACATTCACCGAGGTGAGGGACGAGCTCTATCGCGATATCCTCGAAAAAAAGCAGCGAATCGAGATGGCCCGTTTCTTTACCCACCTGCGGCAGACGGCGGCCATCGACAACTTCCTTGCCGGCACCAGCCAGTCACCGGTCGCCGCGAAGTCACCGCCCCGCACGCTGCCGGCCACCGGAGAGATGCCGGCCTCTACCCTCAGCCGTCGGGAGGCAGCAGACCTTTCTGAGCCCCGGGCCGGCAGTCGCCAACCACAGGCCCCGGCGGGTGTCCAGCCGGCCACCTTTGAGTCGCCGGCGGCCAACCGCCGCTGAAAGAGCAATTCAGCGGTACGGGAACTGCAGCCCCGCGGAACTGCACTCTCCCGGTGGCTGTGCTTCGGCGGTAAGATGGGGATAGCCCATGGACGTCATCATGACTGCTCACCCCGCCAGCACTGACAGCACTCGCGAATCCTTCGGCCAGCCAGCCGCCGCCGGATCGGCTTTTGCCTTTCGGCCGGCCAGCCGCATTGAACAACTGCCGCCCTACCTGTTCGCTCGGATCAACAAGCTGACCTACGACAAGCGACGGTCAGGTTGCGATGTGATCGACATGAGCATGGGGAATCCCTCGGACCCCCCTGCTCAGTTCATCATCGACAAACTGGCCGAAGCGGCCAACGACCCCCGCGGCCACGGCTACGCGCCCGCCAGCGGCATCGCCAGCCTGCGGCGGGAGGTTGCCTCGCGGTATCTGCGGAAATGGGGCGTCAGGCTTGATCCAGAGACCGAGGTGATTGGGACGCTGGGTTCCAAAGAAGGCTTCGGCCATCTCTGCCTCGCACTCATCAACCCCGGCGATGATGTGATCGTTCCGGCTCCGTCGTATCCAGCCCACGTCTATGCCGTTGCTCTGGCCTCTGGGAATCCGCTGGCAATCGACACAACGCAGCCCGACCGTTTTCTGGGGGCTGTGGCTGAGCGTTGCGAGAGCCCGGCAGGTCCGCCTCGACTGCTCGTCGTGAACTTTCCACACAACCCGACAGCCACCGTCGTTGAGGCCGACTTTTACACAGATGTCATCGCGCTCGCGCGCCGGCACGGCTTTCCCGTCATCTCCGATCTGGCCTACGCCGACGTCACCTTCGACGGCTATGAGTCACCAAGCATTCTCGCAGTGCCTGGTGCCAAGGAGTTGGCGGTCGAATTCACCACGATGAGCAAAGGCTTCAGCATGGCTGGCTGGCGGGTCGGCTTTTGTGCCGGCAGCCCTCGGATCATCAAGGCCCTCGGCACAGTGAAGACCTATTACGATTACGGCATGTTCCGCCCCATACAGGTCGCCGCCGTGGTCGGCCTGCGGGATGGCGAGGCCGACGTTGTTGCCCAGTCGGAAGTTTATCGACGCCGTCGGGATGTTCTTTGCGAGGGACTCGCCAGAATTGGTTGGCCCGTTGAAGTACCCAAGGCAAGCATGTTTGTCTGGGCTCGCATTCCTGAACCTTTCGCCAGCACGATGACCAGCATGGACTTTGCCGCCAAATTGCTTGAAGAGGCCGACGTTGCCGTCAGCCCAGGGGCTGGCTTCGGTCCAGCCGGCGAGGGCTTCCTACGGATGGCCCTCATCGAAAACGAAAACCGGATCCGGCAGGCCATTAAACAAATCGGCCGAACAATCGGGCCGGCGCTGCGGGCTCCCACAGCACCGGCCCAGTAGATTGCTTGCTCGCCACCGACACGCTGGTGAATCAGCCAATTTCCGGCAGGATTGACTCGTTTTCAGCTGCTTCGCGGAGCTTCTCGAGTGCCTTTGACTCGATCTGCCGAACCCGCTCTTTGGTGACCCCAAGGGCGGAGCCAACCTCTTTGAGGGTCTGTGGCTCCCGCTCGTGGTCAAGTCCGTAGCGGCGAATGATGATCGTCTGCTCACGCGGCTCCAGCCGATCAAGAAACTTCTCGACTTGATGCAGCCGATCCGACTCAGCGAGTTTTCGCTGGGTCTCATCGGTCCGGTCGTCCGGAGCGGCCTGTAGCATTTCCATATCGGCTGCCCGAAACCGATCCCGTCGTTTGTGTTCATCGGGAATGGTGCGGGCATAGTTTTTCATGATCGCCCACGAGGCATAGGTGCTGAACTTGTTGCCGCGGGCATAGTCAAACTTCTCGACAGCCCGCATCAGCGACATGTTGCCGTCACTCACCAGGTCAAAAAAGCTGTCGGATGCAGTCACCCGCCGCTTTGCGATCGAGACCACAAGCCGAAGGTTGGCCCGCACGATCCGGTTCTTCAGCTCGACAATTTCTCCGTAGAGAGATTCGATCTGGTCCATCAACCGAGCGTTGGGCCTCTCAGGATTCAGCTGCTCGCGCAGCTGTGCTGCCTTGTGCTTCAGGTAGTTGAACTTCCGGAACAGCCAAACCTCCTGCTCACGAGTCAGCAGAGGAACCTCATAGAGACTTGCCAGATAGGCGGGCAGGCCAGCGGGCCGCCGCACCCGCCTGCCGGCATCGGGATTTTCTGGGTAGGCCTGAAAAACAACCTTTTCGGCACTTTTTCGCGAAAAGAGAGCGTTGGGAATGTTGTCAAGCGGCAACTGGCTGATCACCTCGAATCGCTGCGACAGAATCACCCGATAGATGCTTGCCTTGCTTCTACGATACCGCCGGGCGATCGACTCAACCGATTCGCCCTGCTGGTAGTGCTGGTAAATCCGAACGCAACTCTCTGGTCGGAGTTTTCCGTCTGAGCCGGGGAAGACCGCCAACTCGGGGTGCTCTTGGTCGTGCCGCTTGATTGTGTAGCGAATCGTCTCAACGCTTCTGTTGAGGCGGCGGGCGATCCGACGGTGCACGTCGGCCGGGCAGGCACCGGCAACGGCAAGCCGACGTGCCCAGGCGATGATCCGATCATGCTCGTCGTTGGAAAGCTGACTGAAGCGGCTTCCCCGCTGAATACGGAGGGGATTTTCACGCACAAACCGATCGACGGCGCTTGCTAGAAAGCCGACCCGCTTACGACCATCGATGGTCACCCGCTGGGCCACGAGACCATGATCCCGCCACCGGGAGATGGTTTTTGTTGAGACGTTGAACCGCCGCGCCAGGTCCTCAATAGAAAGCACCTCATCGGCCGCCGATGGAACAGTCCCCGCCAGCGGAGAAACACGGTGCCCTGCAGCAGAGCCGTCTTCGTCACGATGAAGTCGGACAAACGGGACAGACAAGTTGAAGGTGTTGGAACGCATCAGAATCCTCCATGGCGGAGACCCAAACCAGGACGCTCTCGATTTGAAACAATTGCCACTCGCCCCCTTCATGCGACTGACAAACGTTCTCAATCTCGAGCTTCCGAGTCAGAACCCCCAAAAAATGACCACTTGACCGAACAGGCGTCCACGCACCGGGATCATCCTTGATCCCCTCCACACCATTCTTGCGGACGCCCCATTTATACGCCCGGCGGAGCAAGACGGTTCGCCGGACACTTGATTTTCTTGAAGCGTTTTCCTGCTGCCATCATAACCGGCAGAAACGCCTCGACGCGAAGCAGACGTAACCCCATATTTTCCAGTAACTTACGCAAAACAGCCAATGCCATGACCGTTCTCAAACAGAAGCTGAGTCTTCCTACAAAAACCTTTTTTCAAAACGCTTTCTCTTACTGGACAGTTAGTATTTCAGGCCGCCTGCCAGCTGTCCTTCCGCCAGCTGTCCTTTTGAGACAGCTTGCGGGGGTAAGCCTGGTGGAGTTGCAGGGTTGGGGAAAGATTGTCTGCGGCAGAATCTTTTCCCTGTCGATGTCACAGAGATCCGTGCATTTGCGGTGAGGCGGGTGCTTTGTTTGCAGGGATAACGAATGATTTGCGGACATCTGAAAACCCGAAATTTAGCAGTAGCGGACCTTGAAGATCGTCTGCCGCCGCAGGCCACGGCGACCGGCAACTTCAATAATGCTCGGCGTTTTCAGGCGTTTCCCGATTGGCCTGGAGTTCGCCCGTATCCTTGGGCAAAGGCTCTAGCCGGTTTTTTCTCCGGAAAGTACCTCGGATCGGTTGGCGGGGCCCTTGGCATCGCATTGCTTGCAGCAGTGGCCGTGAAAGCGGCTGAATCCGTCCCCACCGCCCGGAACATGGGGCGGGAGGTACTGACGCGGTTCACCGCCAGCGGCAGCCTGCGGGCGACGGTGGCCACAAGCCTCGCGACCGACGAAAAAGTGGCTGAAACAGCAGCCGGAATGATTGACGTGGTGGAGCATGGGGTCGCCGCCGACGCGACCCTCCACTACACCGAGCAGCCAGTCAATGCTGGCTCCACCGGTGAGGCTGGGCGGACGGCACTGCGGCACTACACCGAGGCGGAGGCCCATTTGCGGATTGATGGCTCAACTGTTCACAGCACGCTACCGGCAGAAGCCAGAACGTTATTTACCGCCACGACGGCCGACGGACTTTGCTTCTGGCTTGCTGACGGTTTTGTCACCCGAGAAGAACGAGACCTTCTCTCCCTGCCTTTTGACACTGCTTGGCACAGCCTTCTCGAGCCTCCGTCTACTGCCGTCGAGGGAACAACATGGACACTCACCAACGCTGGCCTCGCGGGGCTTCTCTGCATCGACACCATCACGGCAGGCGCGGTCACCGCCACTGTCGAAGCACTTTCGGCAAACCACCTCACAATCGGCCTCACAGGCAGTTTGCGTGGTGGCGTCGATGGTGTGCCCACTGAGATTGAACTGAGCGCGTCATATCAGTGGGATACCAACAGTACGAATCCACCCGGGCTCCGTTCTCTTCGGTGTCAGTTCCATGAACGGAGGCAAGCCGGCTATGTCACTCCCGGCCTCGATATTGAGGCCACGGTGGAACAGACCTGCCGCCAACTCAACGCTGAAGAGTTGTCTCAGCAAGCCTCTCCAGCCGCTCGTGCTGACGGAGAGATTCCCAGGCGGGGGCCCGGCAGACCCGGAAACCTCTGGCTGGCTGACCCTTACGGGCGATTCAACTTGGTGTATGACGACGGTTGGCGGATAATTGAGCAGCAGTCCGACCAGACAGTGCTTCGGCTGATTGACCACGGTCGCCTTCTTGGCCAGGTCAGTATTGTTCCGCTTCCGCCCACCGCCGAAGCCCCCGGCCTGGCAGCCTTTCAGGACGACATCGAATGCTCCCTTGCCGGGCAGTTCAATCATCTCGTCGAGGCAACTGAGTCGAGGCGAAGCAACGGCACACGCATTCTGCGGGTGGCCTCCGACGGCGAGGCAGACGGCCTGCCATTTCGTTGGATTCACTATCACGTGGCCACCGGGAATGGTGCCCAGGCGACCCTTTCATTCATGGTTGAGTCGGGCCAACAAGAGCGGTTTGGCGAGGCGGACCGGCTATTCGTCGACGGCTTTGTGATCACCGAGACATCGGATTGAAGACGCCCTCCCGTACGGCCCAACTGCCCGCAAAACAGAAAACCGGCGAATAAGTCGCTGACCGCTTGACTGCCCCCCACCTCCGCTGAAATACTAGCGATCTTCGCCAACGATCGCCGGGGGTGCCCCTGGTCGGCTGGCATCAGCTAATGGTTGATGCCGACTGGTATGGCGGAAGAAGGAGCTGAGCCGTGGTGGAAGGTCTGTCAATGAGCCAAGCCTCCCGGCAGTAGCCTTTGCGGCTTTGGAGCGTCTGGCCATCGAGAAACAGCACCGCATCAACGAGCAGATCCGGATCTCACCGGTTCGAGTGATCACCGCCGACGGCGAGCAACTGGGGATCATTCCGACCGACGAGGCGCTGGCTCGCGCTCAGTCCAACGGGCTTGATCTTGTGGAGGTCGCCCCCAACGAACGACCGCCAGTATGCCGAATTATGGATTTCGGCAAATTCAAATATCAGCAAAAGAAGAAGCAACACAAAACCCACGTTCATCAGACCAAACTTAAAGAGATTCGGCTTCGGCCCAAAACCGGCGAACACGACATCGAATTCAAGATCAATCAGGCCCGAGGCTTTCTCTCTCACAAGGATAAAGTGACGGTTTCGGTAATTTTCCGCGGTCGTGAGATGGCCCACATCGACGAGGGGCAGCGAATCATGCGGCAGGTGATCGAACAACTTGAGGACATCAGTAAAGTTGAATCAACGCCCCAGCAGACCGGCCGTCGGCTGATCTGCACGCTGGCCCCGCGATAGCGGCGAACAGGTTCAGCGTTTTTGGGCCATTGCCAGTCTCTGGACGAAATTGAAACAGGAGCAGGAACAACTCATGCCAAAGCAAAAGACCCACAAAGGAACAAAAAAGCGTTTCCGAATGACCGCCAGTGGCAAGGTGAAGCACCGCCGCAGCGGCACGAGCCACCTTCAGGTCCGGCTTTCAGCGAAACGGAAGCGAAACCTGCGTGGAACGGGCGTGCTCGCCAAATCGGACACCTCAAATATTACGGAAGCCCTTGGCTCCTACAGTTATTGATCATTCCGACAGATCAGAGCTACCACCGCTTGCAATGGCTGTCTTGCGGTGTTTAATCACGATCGACGGGCACCTTCAGTGAGCCAGCCAGACCGCAGCCGCCGTTCAACAAAATAAGTCCAAGCCGAAAAACGAGGATTCGATGCGTACGAAAAATGCTGTCCCCCGATTGCGGGCCAAGAAAAGGCTTTTCAAGCGGGCAAAGGGCTCGGTTGGCGGTCGCAGTCGCTTGCTGCGAACGGCGAAGGAGTCTGTGATCAGGGCGGGCGTGTTCGCCCATCGCGACCGCCGTCGCCGCAAGCGTGACTTCCGTCGCCTCTGGATCATCCGGATCAATGCGGCCTGTCGTGAGCGAGGCCTGCGGTACAGCCAGTTCATTGCTGGCCTGGAAAAGATCGGCTGTGAACTCGATCGTCGAACGTTGGCGGAAATGGCCGTCCTTGACCCCACCGGATTTGATGCCGTTGCCACCCGGGTTCGTGAAGGACTTGGCTTGGCAGAACCGGCTGTCAACTGACTGGGTGGTTTTCTAAGGCACCCTCTGGATCGGTTCGCCGCTTGTGACGCACGTTTCGCTCGAAACCTTCGTTGCCGAACTCAATGAGTTGCGCGTCGGGGCTGAGCAACTGCTTGCTGAAGCCGCTGATGCTGCCGCACTTGAATCAGCGCGGGTTGCACTTCTTGGAGCCAAAAACGGCCGACTCAAAACCGCTCAGCGTGGATTGGGGCAGCTGGCAAAGGCTGATAAGCCTGCGGGTGGCAGGCACTTCAATGCCGTCAAACAGGAAGTGGACGCGCTGTTCACTGCAGCGCACGAGCGGGTTAACGCACCACTCGACACCCAGCGGACCACCGCGATCGATGTCACGCTGCCCGGCGACTCGATTCGGCTTGGTCGGGTGCATCCACTCACCCAGACGATCCGTCGGGTTGCAGCCATCATGAGCCACCTTGGCTTCGAGGTAGTCGAGGGCCCGGAAGTTGAGGATCAGTGGCACAACTTTGAGGCGCTCGCCATTCCAGCCGAGCATCCTGCCAGGGATCCACTCGACAACTTTTATCTATCGGTTGCTTCTCACGTCGATCCGCTGCTGCTGCGATCGCAAACCAGCACGGTGCAGATTCGCGTGATGGAAGAGCGCGACCCGCCGCTTCGAATTGTCTCGCTTGGCCGGGTCTATAGGCCCGACACTGCTGATGCAACACATTACCCAATGTTTCATCAGGTTGAGGGCTTGCTGGTCGAACCGGGGATCACCATGGCCCACCTCAAGAGCGTGCTGCGCAGCTTCGCCTCGAGCTTTCTTGGCGGCGATGTCCATGTGCGATTTCGTCCTTCGTTCTTTCCCTTCACTGAACCAAGCGTGGAAGTTGACATGGAGTGGAACGGCCGTTGGATCGAGATGGGAGGAGCCGGCATGGTTGACCCGGCGGTACTCGCGGCGGTCGGCTATGACCCAGAAACCGTCAGTGGGTTTGCCTTTGGGCTTGGGGTCGAGCGAATTGCTGCCCGCCGGTTCGGAGTCGCTGACATTCGGGACTTCTACCGCAACGATGTTCGCTTCCTGGAACAGTTCAGCGATCGGGGGCAGGCATGATCGTCTCGATCGATTGGCTCGCAGAGTATGTCGACCTGCCACCGGTCGACGAATTGACCGAACGACTGCTGCTTGCCGGGCTCAACCACGAGTCGACCGAGACAGTCGGGGCTGACCAGGCGGTAGATCTCGAAGTCACCAGCAACAGGCCCGATTGTCTGGGGCATGTTGGCGTGGCTCGGGAAGTTGCTGTTCTCGCCAACCGGCCACTCCGGATTCCCACGGTTGAACTTCCCGAGTCAACTGCAGAGGCCGCAGTCTCGGTCGAAATTGAGGCGGGAGACATCTGCCCGTACTATTCGGCTCGAGTCATCCGGGGAGTGAGAATTGGCCCCAGCCCCGACTGGCTCGTCCGGCGTTTGGCAACGGTCGGCATCGCCAGTGTCAACAACGTCGTCGACATCACAAATTATGTCATGCTCGAGTGCGGCCAGCCGCTACACGCCTTCGACCTTACCCAACTCGCAGGTCGACGAATCGTCGTCCGCCGAGCCCGGGCTGGCGAGCAGTTTCTTGCAATCAACCACAAGCAGTACGAACTCACCGATGAGATGTGCGTGATTGCCGATGATCAACGGCCAGTTGCACTCGCTGGCGTGATGGGTGGGGCCAACACCGAGATCACCACAGCGACCACCGATGTGCTGCTTGAGTCGGCTCAGTTTGCACCATTGCCTGTCCGGACGGCAGCCCGCCGCCTTGTTTTGGGCAGTCCATCATCGTACCGGTTCGAACGCGGACCGGACCCGGCGGCAGTCGGCTGGGCAAGCCGACGGGCGGCCACCATGATGCTGGAAATGGCTGGCGGGCAGCTTGACGGTCCGGTCGTCGAGGCGGGCCAACTGGCCTGCCGACCAGCCACAATTCAGTTGCGCCCCGAACGCCTGGGGGAAGTACTGGGCGTGGAAATACCCCGTCAACGCCAACGCGAGATCCTGCAAGCCCTCGGTTTTGTGGAACAGCATGCAGGTGAACATGAGTCGCAGTGGCTGGCGCCGACATGGCGTCGCGACTGCTGGCGGGAGATCGATCTCGTCGAGGAGATTGCCCGAGTGGAGGGTTACGACCGCGTTCCCGAGAATGTGCCGATTGCGGCCCGTCCGGTGGAGCGATCGGCCCGGGAACGGCTGGTCCGCATGGCCGCCGAGGTCTGCGTTGCTGCGGGTTTCTGCGAGGCAATGACCCGCAGTGTCGTCGCCGAGCCACTTGAGGGCTGGGGCAGCCCTTGGGGTACCGCCACACCGCTGGTCTGTCGCCCCCCCCTCGTGCGGGCCGCTGATCGGCTGCGGCGGACGCTCCTTCCAAGCCTGGCCGAGGCCCGGTCTGGCAGTCTGGCGGCCGGGGCATCCCACGGTGACCTGTTTGAGATAGCGCGGGCTTATATTCAGCGGGTAGATGCTGCCGGGGCCAGTGAATCGCCGGTGGACGAGCCGCTTTTGCTGGCCGCAGTAACTGGGGGTGATTTCTTTCGAGCCAAGGGACTCGCTGCCGCCGTCATGCGACGAATCGGATTGCCAGAGTCTCCTGCCGCGGCGCTGGGTGACGATCTCAACGGAACAACCCAAGCAGTTGTCGGCTACCGTCCGCTGGCAAGTGAGCTCTTTGCCGCCGGTCGGGCAGCCGAGATCGTCCTGTGTCGTCCCAATTGTCCGAGCCGCCGAATTGGTGTCGTTGGTGAGCTTGCTGGCCCCTTATGTGATGGGCACGGGCTGGCCGTTCCGGTGGCGGCAATCGAACTGCGACTCGACGGGCTGGAATTTCTGGCTGATACCGATCAGGAACGACTGCCCTTGAGCAGCCTGCCCGCAATTGACCGTGACATCAATCTGGTAGTTGACGAGTCAGTGCCCTGGGCGGCTGTTGTTACCGCAATCGAATCGGTTGGCTGCCATGAACTCGAAACAGTCCGGCTCGGGGACATCTGGCGGGATGCCGAACGGCTTGGCCCTGGGAAAAAAAGCTTGGTGGTTTCATTGCGGCTACGCAGCCACGAGGCGACCCTCTCCGCAGATCAGGCCAACAGCCTCGTTGCCAACATCGTGACAGCCTGCACCAACGCGACTGGCGGCGTCCTGCGTGGCTAGCCGCCTGCGGAAAAGGCCGACCATGGCCTACTCTCGCGGAATAATGCCGGGCTGTTCGCGAGACTGACGGGGCCACTCCTTACCGTACGCTGCGGCTGCGACCAGCCGAGCGGCGACGGTATCGTCGCTGCTCGTAAGCCTCGCGACGATCGACGAGTTGCTCGACCCGAGCGGAATGCACCACATAGACCGATGGGTCGTCGATCACGAAAGGTGTTGACCAAGTCCTGCCATCATCAAGATTGCAGACATTGAAGAAGAACGAGTTGAGTCGTTCGGCACGAAAGCCGTAGGGATATTGACTGGTAAGGTGGTCAGCGGCGGTGAGGTCGTCTACACCGGGACTGCCAAAGTAATGCACCTGGCCGTCAGCCGTGAGTGACATCCCAAAAGTCCACCAACCAAACTGTTCGGCTGGGATATCCCTGACGGGAAAGTCGATGCCTCGCCGGTCGCCCCGCACCTTTATGAGTGCCGAATCAGCCTCGACGCCCCGTGATGTCTCGCTGCGAAAATGAATCCACATGCCCGGCCAATAGGGCTCAACGACTGCCGACGTGCCACTGGCAAAAAAGCCCTTATTGGCTTCTAGCGTCGTCGTCCGCACACCGAGCCGGATGCCGAAGTGCGGTCCGCTCCGATCCTCCCACTCGGCAGCAGGCGGCAACCAGACTCGAACAACGCAGCTGGGAATTTCCTGGACGGGAATCTGCGACCCCAGCCTCGTGGTGATGCCACAGATCAGATCATCTTGGTGCACAGCCCGTGAGTACGTTCCGGGTACACCACTGTGAAGGGTCCGCAACAGAAGTGCCCGACTGCTACCAGCCAGGCCATCCGGCGGCGTGGCAATTGTTTCAAGCAGGTCAGGCTGGCCACGCTCCGGCCCCTCCTGCATCCGCCGATTGGTCGATCCGCCCAGCGGCCCGCGTGCCTGACCATCCTCCTCTCTCGAGCTCTTGGGGTGGTTGTGAAAAAACGCCCAGTCCTCGTCCTCAAAAGTGTCACCGAGAAATTCGATCTGCTTTCCTGCTCCAGGAACCGGTACCGAATACGACAGCAGCGGGTCGGCCGCTTGGCAGAAAGCAGGCACCAACAGAGTTGCGGTAACAGCCGCAGAGAAGAAAACAGTAGATTTCATGGCGGGTGGGAATGATGGGGTGCTGTGGTCGTTCGCAGCAGCTAACGCCGAGTCAGCCGACATCATGATCAATCGGCAGCCACCACTCAATCAGTCCAGCCTCATCCAGGCATCGCTGCCGCCCGCACAATGCATTCATCCCGACCGCAGCCGCCGAGCTCGTTGATCGAGCGTTTGTAGCGAATCCACGCAACGCTTCACCAACTCCCGTTCACCAAGCTCGGCAACCTCGGCAGCGGTAATTACCGGACCGAACTCAAGCCGAATTCGGCCCGGCCGCGGCAGCAGCCGTGACCGCGGCCAGCACTCATACGCGCCCACGATCGCTACCGGAGCAATTGGCACTCTGCTGCGCTTAGCCAAGAGAGCAAAGCCACTTTTGATCTCCCCGAGTTGCCCATTTGCCGTGCGAGTGCCCTCGGGGAAAACAATCACTGCAGCACCGTTACGCAGCCGGCTGATGACCATCTTCATCGCCTGAACAGTCGAAGCCTCACGGTTGATCGGAATGGCGTCGAGTGCCGTAATGACGCGACCAAACGGCCCAAATTTGAATAGCGAACTGCGGGCAAGACTCGAGAGCCGCCGATCCGTTGCCAGACCGAGGAGCAACGGGTCGAGATGGCTTTGGTGGCTTGAAAGGACGAGTACTCCACCGGACGATGGCAGTGGCTCAGCCCTTCCCAGCCGGAATCCCAACACCGAAACGGCAAGTGTGCGGCAGAGCACCCAAAGCAGGTCATAGAGCCATCTGCCCCACCGGATCGGATGACTCATGGTATTCGTCAGCCGCAATTCGCTGTCGGCCGCTGGAGGCTGCGGGTTCATAAACCGGGTCACTATGAGGATGCGATGGCACTGCCGTCGCCGGCTTCGGGCAACTGCCGCGGGACGGCAGGCGTCACCCCCCGCCGGCGGGCAAGGGCGAGGATTTGTTCCACAACTTGGTCAAGGGAAAGCCCATCTGTTTCGACCCTGATGGCATCAGCCGCCGCCTCCATCGCACCGACTGGCCGGTGACGATCGCCGTCATCCCGGCGGGTTTGGGCGGCCAGAATATCCTCGACCGACCGGCTGCTGTCGCCGCTTTCAAGCCGCTCGCGGTGTCGGCGGCGGGCCCGCTCTTCGGGCGAGGCGACCAGGAAAATTTTCAACGCAGCACCGGGGAAGACCACCGACCCCTGGTCCCGACCCTCGGTGACCACATCAAGCTGCTCGGCCATCGCCCGCTGCATTTGTTTCATAGCCTCGCGAACCGGTGCCGCATCAGCGACCGGCCGCGTAGCAGTCGTGACTCGGTCGGTGCGAATCTCGACAGAGACGTCGCGGCCGTTGAGCAGTACCCGACCATCCGTAAACGTAATCACCAATGCTGCGGCAAGAGCGGCAAGAGCATCTTGGTCTTCAAGCGGCAGTCCACGTTCCAACGCCGCCAACGCAACGGCCCGGTACATTGCACCCGTATCCATGTAGCACCAGCCGAGGCGGGTAGCCAGCCGTCTGGCCGTTGTGCTTTTACCTGCACCAGCCGGTCCATCAAGCGTGATGATCATGACTGAACCAAATCTCCAACTCGACCCATTCGTTTCGTGACAGGGAATACTCCACCGTCGTGCCCACTACGTTCACACCTTCGACCCCAGGACGTTCACTCACAGCCGGGCTACGGCGGCTGGCCCGTGCAATTGGTCGTGACCAGTCGAGCTGCAAATGCTGCGGGCTGCCTGTCGATTCAAGCAGCCGCAGCCGCACCCCCACGAGACCGGCCGAATCGGTCAGGCGGCACGCTGCCGTCAGCCGAACATCGCCGGGTAGTCCCGGCACCGTGTAAGCAGCACTGAGCGGTCCACCGGCAGCCCAGCTAATGCCCCGATCAGAAGCACCTGGGAGTTCAATTCCGAGTGCCATCCGGAACTCAAGCCGGTCAACAGTAAAGTCTGTTGCCAACAACGTGTCGACGGTATGAGGGCTGCTGCGGATGTGCCAGGGCAACCCCCCACAGAAAAGCTGCAGCCTGCTGCTGCCTACCTCGGCTTCGCTGCCGCGACCACCACGGGCGAGTCCACCACCCTCACTGGCAAGCACCATGAGCCAGGGCGAGCAGAACCGCTGGCGTTCTGTGGCAACAAGCTGCGTCTGAACACTGCGAAAAACATCGCAGAAATCATTCTCGTTCCAGGCGAATCGGCAGGACAGATACCTGTCCCAGGCATCGCCATCGTTCTTCGGAAGACGAGCCGCAGCAGGAGTTGGCTCAATCACAAGCCGAATTTCCGCTGCGGTACTCTCAGGCAGAGGTGTGACCGTCTGCGTGAAGGCTGCCAGCGTTTCACCTGCGGCATCGAGCAGCCGACCCCGGCTTAGAATTGCCTGCTCCCTCCGGTCGACACTGTCAGCCACCATCTGGCTGTAGGCTGCCGGAGCTGGACGCCATGCTGTGGACGGCCCAGCCGAGGCATCAGGCCAACGAAAGGCCAATTGCTGTGAAAGCAGATTTCGCCCAGTCTTGCTTCGGCGAACCGAAACGATCCCCCCCGTCCCCTTGTGAACACGCAGTTGCAAGCCGTCGGCAATCAGCGCGAATTGATCATTTTTGCTTGGCTCACGCCGCCACCAACGGCTGAGCCAGCCCGGCTGCCCTGAAGGAGCCTGCCCTTTGGCGTTGCGGATGGCTGGCGTCACTGCCTCGACCGAACCGGGCCCGCAGCCCATCGCCGCAAGCTCCCGCATCGCCGCCTCTTTCCCGTCGAGCAGTTGCCTCGCCTCATCTCGCAGTAGCTTGAGTTGGCTGTCCAATGGTGTTTCGGGGACCAGTCGTAGCGGAAACGCATCTGACGGAAACCGTACCGTTCCGGCTGATTCAGCCGTTTCAGTGAGGAGGGTATCTGGGGTGACAAAGCGGCCAAAGACACTCGACCACGATGCCACCCGACGAAGCAGCTCAAACCAGGGGGCGGCCGTTCCGGCATGGTGGCAGAACATCACGATCACTGTGTGATCATGGTCCATTGCATCACCGAGGACTGTCGGCAGAGAAAGAATCGTGGCTGCGGAGCGGACATCGAGCAGCTTGGGGGCAGTCGCTTCGATCTGCGCCTCGGCGAACTCCCACTGAAAGCGAGTCATCCCAGGCTCAGGGAGAGACCGGCCATCGAAACTGTTCCAGAGCACTCCCCGGTAGCCAACCCGTGAAAGAACCTGTGGCAACAGCGGGGCAATCGGTCCGGACTGCTGGGCGTAGACGTTTGGCTGAACACCGACCGCCGCCTCCCAGGCATCCCGGCCCCGCGTTACCTCGGCTTCGAGATGTTCAGGAGAAATCAGTGCGACCGGGACGTTCGCCGACATGCTTCCAACTGCTGCCAGGCTATCCGCTTCAACCCGTCGCCGGAGAGAATCGCGGATGCCTGTTGGCTGGGTGGCCAACTGCTCCAAAGTCTCCGGGGTGGCCAGAACAGTGAGGGCCGTTGGCGAATCCAGTTCAACCGCAAGACCAGCGAGTGTCGACTCAGTGAGCAAGACGAGGTCAAGACACCAGCTGTCGACTGCATAATAGTGGTCGCGGACGGCCTCTAGGCAGCCAAAGGCCTCAGCAAGCCTTGCGCGGGCACCGACTTCATCCCCACCTCGCCAGGCCGCGGCCGCGGCCAAAACAGCTTCCGCAAAGCCGGTGGTCTCGAGATTAGTTTCAGTTCGCATTCGTCGCGCGAGGCGTTCAGAGAACAACATCGCCAGTCCAAGGCTGCGGAAATCATCAACCTGCTCCCACTGCCAATCGGTCAAGGCTGGGGCATCAGCGGACGCCGCGTCACAGGCAACCAACAGGGCCTGCTGCAATTGATCGGCATCGTGTTCTTGAAGAAATTCTTGATCACTATGGGGAGACGGTGATACTCCCGCCTGAAACCGTTCCGACATGCCAGGCGGAACGAGCCCAACGATGCGACCATCACGAGTCCAGGGCAGGTCAAGGCTGGCCCAGTCAGGAAGACCCGCAGCACCACAGAGCACGGCTGGGTGCCAGGCTACCGTCCACGCCGACAGCACGGCGTCGGCCTCATGCTCATCGAGCCAGTCGGGCAGGTCATCAAGGGCATGACAGGGCAGAAAAACGGTCACCTGCGGCTTTAGAGGGGGCATGGTCTCATCCATCGGCGGATCTGCTGCTGGGTAATTGTCCCGCCGCTAAGCGGCCCTTAAAGCAGCGTTGCCCGACAGGGACAATTCCGGTCGTTCGGTGCCGGCTAACGGAAACGCCATAATTTGCAAACACGACCGTTTGACTCGGTTTCCAACCACTTTCTACAGTTCTCTATGGTACCCTACGGAATGAGTCGCGGTGGATACCGAGTCAGCCGCCCTCACCGTCAGGCTGCCACCGGCGGTATCGATCGAAAACACGCTGCGAAAAGGCGGCATCTGTATGGCACGCAGTCAAAACGTCTGGGGCATCGATATTGGAAAGTGCGGGCTAAAGGCCCTGCTTTGTAGCCGATCTGCGGATACGGGCAAGCTCGTTGCCGAGGCCTTTGACTACATCGAATACCCGATGCTGCTCACGCAGCCGGAGGCTGATCCTGCCGAACTTGTCAGGGACGCCGTCGAGGAATTCCTCAGCCGCAATGAAGTTGCTGGAAATCGGGTCGCCGTTTCTGTTCCGGGCCAAGCCGGCCTGAGCAAGTTCATCAAACTGCCACCAGTAGAAGCAGCCAAAATCCCCGACATCGTCACCTACGAGGCTCGGCAGCAGATCCCTTTTCCACTTGACCAGGTTGTCTGGAGTTGGCAGCGGCTGGAAGGGGGAATTGAGGAGAGTGGGTTTGTCATCGATGCCGAAGTCGCCCTCTTCGCAATGAAACGGGATCAGGTCGACAAAGCCCTTGAGCCTTTCCGCCAGGCTGACATTGACGTCGATATTCTGCAGCTCAGCCCAGTGGCTCTCGCCAATCTGATTATGGCGGACCGATTACCGCCTGCTGCTGAAATCGACCCCGATTCGCCCCCGCCTTCGATTGTTTTGGCATCGATGGGGGTTGATTCGACCGATCTGATCATCACCAACGGGCTGCGGATCTGGCAGAGAACGATGCCGATCGGAGGAAACAACTTCACCCGCTCCCTCGTGCAGGGTTTAAGGATGACGTTTCCAAAAGCTGAGAAGCTGAAGCGAAACGCCGCCAGAGCCGAGGATCCCAAGAAGGTTTTCCAGACCTTACGGCCCGTCTTCAATGATTTCGCCAGTGAAATGCAGCGGTCGCTGAATTACTTCACTGGCCAGCATGCCGCCGCGAAGATCGGCAGTGTCATTCTCGTGGGTAACGCCGCCAAATTGCGGGGCCTGAGCGACTTCCTCTCGAAGCAGCTTCAACTGGAGGTCCATCGGCTGCACGAATACCGGAACCTCGAGGGTGAGATTGTCATGAAGGCTCCCGCCTTCAAAGAAAATCATCTCGCCTTCGCCACAGCATACGGCCTGGTACTGCAGGGGCTCGGCCTCGGCTCACTGCGAACAAACCTTTTGCCCCCTGAGGTGACTCGTGACCGGCTGATCGAATCGAAGAAGCCTTGGGCGGTAGTGGCCATGCTCGGTCTGTTGGTCGCCGCACTGGTCAATTTCCTTGGAATCTTCGTGGCCTGGAACAGCTATTCGGAGAATCTCTTTGCCAAAGCATTCCAACAGATTGACCAGGTTGCTGCGGAATCAGCATCCATCCAGAGTGGTGTTGAGCAGGCCCAGGCCCAACAAAACGAGATCGTCGCGACACAACAACGAATGCTGCGGCTTGCTGACCAGCGATTCCAGGCCCTTGAACTCATGCGGACCATCGAGCAGGTGCTTCCCCGCGACGAACCTGACAAGACCCAGCCGGTAGAAGCCGCAGCCGAAACCGAGGAAAAGCCGCCCGAAAAACTTGTGGCAATCAACTATGACGAACTTCATATCGAGTCAATCGAGTGTGAATATTTCGAGGATCTTACAACTTGGTTTGAACCCCTGCAGTCTGAATGGCAAAGGACCGTTGCTCGCGAGCAGCCTGCCGAGGAGGAGACGCAAGCGACTGAAGAAGTTCCGGCAATCGACGCAGCACCAGATGCTCAGCCATCAGCCCCCGACGATTCAGCGGAAGTAGCAGTCGATGATGAACCTATGGCTGAAGATCTTGAAGATACTGAACCTATTACGCCATCTGGGAGTGGCTGGGTCGTTCAACTTGCCGGCTACCACTTCCATAATGAAGACCGGCACAAGCCTTATGAAGGCCGCTATTACCTGCGAACGACAATCGTCAAAAATCTTCTTAGCGAAGGCGTTGAATTAACGGTTGCCGCTGGCCCCAACAAAGGCGAGCCAATTTCGGCGGCCGAACTTGGCATCGGTTTTCCCGTTATTATCTCTTCTAGTAGGATCCGAAGGGACTGGCTCGATACGGATGCTGGCGGAACCGCCGGCGGGCAATCTGCTGCCGGACGAGCCCCAAGCATGCGGCGCGGCCGGCGACAGCGTGGCCGCGACCAGTTCGAAGCCACGGAACAAGATGGCATCGAACTGAAACGCTATGAATTTGTCCTCCAATTCGTCTGGCAGCCGCGATCACCCGGCGCCCTTGAATTGGTGCCGACTGGCTCGGATTCTGACGGATCAGCCGACTTCTGACAGGGAGTCCTCCTCAATGCAACCCTTGGGATGCCCAGATGGTCGAAATTCCTGACAACATCCAGCCTGCTCTGAAGCTGCTGGGCAAATATCACTTTTGGCTCTTGGCCCTGCTGATGCCACTGGTGCTGGTGCCGCTTGCCTTCACCGCCGATGCCACGCTCATCAATCAGATTGACCAGCGGCGGACGGAAGTCAGAGGAAAGCTCGACGCTGTGGAAAAATTGACTCGGGCCGAAGCCACTGGCTTTGAGCAACTTGGGCACCCACAGCAGGAATGGGCGGCCAGAATCGACCAGATGACTGACCGCCTGAGGCAACAGATCTACCAGCAATGGAATTCGTTCTGGCAACAGCAGCAGGATCTGCGGGTGTGGCCACGAGAACTTCGTGGGGACTTCATTGGAGCAGTCACCAGGCTCAAACCCGGTGACAAACTTGCCACCAGGTTCATCGACCGGTACCAAAACACCGTGCGGCAGCTAGTTCGTAAATTGCCCGAGAGGGTTGATGCCGCCGAGGAGATGCAGGAGTCAAATGAACTCGGCGGGCGAGGTGGCAGGCAACGCTTCGTGCCAGGCCCAGAAACAGGCATGCCTGAAGGCGAACTTGCCGATCAACACACAGTGACCTGGGATCCCACAGACCAGTCCGAGTTGTATGCTTCATTCAATTGGCAAGAACCTCCCTCAACAACTCAGATTTTGCTCGCCCAAGAGGAACTCTGGTGTTACGAAACACTATGCGATGCCATCGCTGCGGCCAACGCCGAAGCAACCGGATCACATAATGCGACCATCGCCAGCATCAGCCAACTCGCAGTCGGATACCGGGCAGCTCAAAGTAGTTCTTCCGGGCGTGGTGGTGGCCGTGTTCAACGCCTTCAGTCTGCAGCAGGAGGCATGGGGATGGAAATGGGGATGGGAATGGACGGCAGCATGGATATGGGAATGGGGATGGGAATGGACGGTGCCGAGACGCTTGGCGCGCCATCTAATCCTCGGTTTTCCAGCGGTGGCCAGATGACGGGGATGGCGTTTGAAGATGGGTTTCCAGGTGATGAGTTTGGCGGTGATGCAGAGGCTGACGATGACGCATTACGGAATTGGATTTACGCCGATGCCAACGGCACTCCTTTGCTGGCGGAAGAAATCGAAGCGTCGCCTGACACGAAACTGGCCCATCTGATGCCATTCGTTGTCCGCGGCCAGGTTGATCAACGAAAACTCGACCTTCTCCTACGCGTCTTTGCTACCTGGCCGGTTCCCATCAATGTCCGCCAAGTACGAATCAACCCGGAGAACAGTCTTGGTTTGGAAACATCAAACCGCGGCATGATGGCCAGCGGTATGGGGGAAACCTACGGTATGG
>Ga0114919_10000447_pt1 | contig 31813 bp, 28 predicted proteins | sample BlataG_FD_88682 | JGI IMG/M metagenome (GOLD analysis project Ga0114919, IMG submission 88682) | Deep subsurface microbial communities from Black Sea to uncover new lineages of life (NeLLi) - Black_00105 metaG | ecosystem: Environmental > Aquatic > Marine > Oceanic > Sediment | place: Atlantic... | reverse complement strand
ATTATCGATTTCCCGATGGCTCGGTTTCCGATTCAACCATCGATAATACCCACTGCGAGACACCTCAAAAACTCGGCACATCTCCGCAACACTCCAAAAAGTGTGGTGCTCGCTTATGAACCCAAATACCGATGTGGGTCCGTCGAGAAGATGGCCACTGCTTTTTTTAAGATGTCACGCTCCCGGCGAAGTCGTTCATTATCCCGTTTTAACTTACGTACAAATTCATCATCAGGTTTTAGATGGCCCTTTCCTGGAAAAGCTTGTTCACCGTCATACTTGAACTGGCGTTTCCATCGACTGATAACCCCTTGTCCTATGCCAAGATCTCGCTCTATCTTTGAAGCTGAGTTTCCTGGCTCCATGGCAAGGCGTATGGCTTCTAATTTAAACTCTTTATCGTATTTTTTATTACCCATTGTGTCACACCTCCTGCTCTCTTATATAATTTTGCTATTCGGTGTGTCCACTATTTTGGGGTAGGTTCATTAAGCCGGTTCCAATACTCATTCGCCTGCAAGCACTTTAGGTAGGCCTCAAGGTTATTTGTGCCTTTAGCAGCCGTTCGGACTTGCTCGCCCTCGGTCAGCTTTACCTGCATGGCTGTGATGATTTTTTTTGTGATCTCGTCTTGAACTGCAAATATGTCGTCTATATTTCGGTCATACCGTTCCGCCCACAAATGGTGCCCATTAAGAGCATCAATCAACTGGGCTGTTATTCGTATCCTGTCTCCGGCCTTTCTAACACCCCCCTCTAAAACATACTGAACCCCCAATTCCTCACTAACTTGTTGAACCTTCACGGGTTTGCCTTTGTATGTGAATGTGGAGTTTCGAGCAATCACAAAAAGTTTTGGAACCATGCTAAGTGCAGTGATGATCGCCTCAGTTATCCCATCACTGAAATATTCCTGCTCAGGGTCGCCGCTCAGGTTAACAAAGGGCAGCACTGCAATTGAGGGCTTATCAGGAAGTGCAAAAGCCATTTTCTTCGTGGAGACGACCTTGATCGACGACTCCGGTGGACGCAACCAGAAGTTCCATATTCCCACTCCCCCTGCCACCAGAAGAAGTATAATCACCACCGCGAGAGCCACCTTCTGCCCTCGCTTCGGTTCAGGCTTTTTCTCACCGATAACCTTGCCGGCGGCTTCGGGCTCCATCAGGACGCGATACACTCTCACAGGCTCTACAATGTTCTTAACAGCATGTTCTCCCAGATATTCATAGCCTAAGGATAGCTTGTTCTTAACCTGATCATAGGCGGGTCTTGTGATGCAGATGCCTCCTCCCTTGGCCAGATTCTCTACTCGGGCCGCGATGTTGACCCCATCGCCGTGAAGATCCTCGTCCTTTTCGATCACATCCCCGAGATTGATCCCAACGCGAAACTCCACCTTGCGATCTTCTGAAAGTTCAGTATTTCTGGTCTTGAGTTCCTCCTGGATCTCCACAGCACACTGCACCGCATCTACCACACTGATAAACTCAGCCAGCAGGGAGTCCCCTGAACCATGCACTACCCGGCCTCGATGCTGCCGGATGAGCACGCCCATAACCTCCCTGTAGGCGGTTAAGGTGCTAACGGTCGCCTCCTCATTATCGTCCATAAGACGACTGTAGCCCTTGATATCGGCATGCAGGATAGCGACGAGCTTGCGTTTTAAACTTTTATCAGTCATGAGATTATTATATGTTTGAGTGACTTCATTAAAACTCACAAGAAAACGTGAAAAAATATCGGAAGCGCAAACAAAAAGAAGTTTAATAACTTTGAGGTCAACTGATAATTTTATTGAATAAATTGCGAAGCGTCAATCAATTTTATTGATAATAAAAGAGGAAGGAGAAATGCGGGTTAGACTGTTATCTTTTTCATATAAAGATTTTGGATATCCATACGCCCCAGCCTATGTTCATGGGCAAGACGAATATGTTTAATTTGACTGGGTTCAAAGCGCTTCCCATACCATTCACACATCTGAATTGTTTGAGCATCTGCTGCAACCATATCTTTCGATGCGATAATGGTATCCATGCGGATAACTTTTCCCGGACCGTTCGGTCCATTATCTGAGAGCACTCTGGTTGCATCTATCACTACAAGTTGAGGTCGGAGCAGAGAACACAAGTCAACGATGGCTGAATCGAGGTCGTGATCCCGGTGCATGATTATACGATCCCATATCAGCCCCATCATTCCTTTCATGGATAGGCTCACACCCGTCGCAAAATGAGACTTGGCCACAGGTGTTGCAATGAGAACATCGGCCTCCAAGACGTCCTGCATGACATCTGTCTTTTTTAAAGTCAATCCTTTGGGGATTTGGGCCGGTTTGTAGAAATCGAACTTGGTAAGTGCCCGAACTATACCTTTGTCGAAAACTTCACAGGCTTGTTTTATGCTTTGAATACAACGTTCATTCTGTGCATAAGGATGGTCAAGGACCCGTATCCTGGAGGCCCCGGCTTCCCAGCTCATTGCCACTAGTTCCCCGACAATTTCGGGATGCGTATTGGTCGTACTTTCCGGCTTATGAGGATAACTCATATTGGGCTTTATCACGACCTTGTTTCCGGGTTTGATAACAGATTTCATGCCGCCGAGAAGCTCCACGGCAGCACGAGTGGCAGGTCCGGGTCGGCCTTTGACAATACCCAGATCAGGAATTGCTGCCTTTACAGGTGCAGGCTTGCCGGCAAGAACCGATTTAGGGAGGTAAAGTCCAGCTGCTCCTGCTGCCATGAACAGGACTCTTTTTAATTGTTTTATTAAAAACTCTCTGCGGTCCAGAGTTTTTCCCGCCAATGCCTTCTCATTTGACAGAGAGTCAAGAAAAGATTTTTTTTGCATAAGGTCAAACTCTTTTCGTTGTGGCTGATACGCTATGCGCTATAGCACATAATGAGGGTTGCCGAAGTCGCCAAAATCGATTTGGGTGAATATGGCAACATTGGCAACCCTGTTGTTAGGCAACCACATTTCTTGGTTAATAACAGAATTTCCGCACCGCTTAGCTCTTGGTTAATCATTTTTTAAGCAGGGTTGAATGACCCTGCCTTTGTTTATGCATGCATCACGTTCAGTCTTTTATAACTTAAACTTTCTCCTGATGCCAAGATGTTCTCCAAGCCCAGACCCTAATAGAATAATGGTGACCGACTATGGAAGAAACACCTGCCGCACGCGACAAGGATTTACCGAGATGCCAACGAGCTGCTCAGACCCATCGAACATCTTACGAAGCTCGGACATGGTCGTGCGGAATTTATAGTTTTGCACCCTGTCGATGCCAGCCGGGATGCTTTTGACCACGTCACTGGCATAGTCATCTCGGTAGATGCGGAAGAAATCCGGCTCAATACTAGAGCGGACTTTAAGTTCTTTCTTTGTTCGCTTTGGGACGGCCCGCTGGTAATCCATCCGAAACTCCAATATCCCCCCAGCACTATCCTGCACCTTCCACACCTCGCTACCCGCCCCAGATTCCGAGGTCGCGCCTTTAATCGTGGCCTCTCGATGCACCGTGGCCTTGACTGCGTTCTTGTAGGCATGAGGATCGTCATGAGGCCAGTATATCCGAATAACGAAGGAAGCAAACTCTCCGGTCTGTGGATTCTTGCCAAAAGCCACAAGAACCGCTTCGCAGTATATCCCTCCCATGTCCGGCTTTCCCTCAGGGTCTTGCTGAATCAACTTGTCGTCGAAAAGAACAAGAAGATTTGACCCCTTGAACGGTCCCTTTAGCACCGAGGCTGCCTTCCAAGGCGCAGGTAGCCATGCCTGAGCTGCTTTCTGATCAACGTTGAACGCCACGTAAATTCGGAAAAATAGAGTAGACTCAACCAATGTCTCTGCCCTGGCCCGTGTGGCAGGTACCAGAAGCAAGGCCGCGACGAAAAAAATGCCTATACAACCCAAAATGGTAGTTTTCATTATACTCTTTCTCATGATTATTTCCTCCTTTTTAGTTGTAAGGTTTGTAAAATGATGAGTTTAGGATCCGAGCCAACAGTGGCTTTGGATTAATAAATATGACGGCTTCGTAAAAAGTCCAACTTCTGCGTTGCGCTGCATTCTTCGTCATTGCAGCGTACTATAAGTACGCCTCATTTCTCAGGATTTGCGCGCCTTGAATTTGGAGCTTTTTACTTTGCCGTCGGATTTCGACTTTTTACGAGATTGTCAAATATGATCGGCCTTAACTTTTAGCTCCTGAGAGAAAACAAGACTTCCTATCAGGAGCATGGCCGGCACAATTTAAGTTTTCCTATTATAGAAGAAAGATAAAAATTAACTATTTGAAAAACTGATTCTTCTTTTCTCATGATTTTTTCCCTTTACTTGTTGAGTTTTACTATTATTATAGCAACCACCGTGCCAACTTGCTGAAAAACATACTAAAACAACTCAACTGGTTGATTTTACTTAAAATAAAATGTAATGCTCAATTCCTTTCTTGGCCTGAGCCCCTTCAAAAAGTTATTATATATGGCCAGAATACTGATATTACGGCAATTAGCCGAATTGTTGTTATTTCCAGTATGGATAGCGATATAACTGTTTGACTTTCAATAAAATCCTGAGAGAATAATCTATAATAAAGGATGATGAGAAATAAATGAAAATTTCTCTTGTTTTTATGTTGATGTTACGATATTTAATCATAATCGCTATATGTCAAAAGACGGATAATGAAAAATCGCAAAATAATTGATGGCAAAATAATTAAATCAAAGAATTATTTTATCAATGATATATGACCACGGCCAGAATACGGGGTTTTCCAGGACTCAACACAATAGGAGGATTACTCCATGGGTGAGATTGACTTGGATTTTTACAAAGTACTCTTTGAAGATCTCGATCCTGAAAACCTGAAGAAGCGATTTCTAAAGTTGCTTTTGAGAATCCAGAATGTGGATCGTGGATCTATCTGGGTCAAACGAGAAAACAGGTATGTATGTATCGAAGCCCTTGAGAGTCCTACAGATACAGATACCATTAAAGGAGCCAGTATCAGCACTGACCGACCAAGCATTGTTGGCTGGGTGATGGAAAACGCTGAAATGACTGTGGCGGAGGCCGGCAAGGACCCCCGTCATTATAAAGAGTTCGAAGAGGGATGGAAAGTAAAGAGCGTCTGGATTCTTGCTTTTCCGCTAATTTTGAGAAATGGGCAAATTTACGGAGTCGTCCATCTCATTGATACAAACAAGGACAACAAACGTCTCAATATTGATGAAAAATACCTAAAACTCCTCAAGAGCATCGTGGATATGGGTTCCATCGCCTTAAGCAATGCTCTGAACTATGCTGAGCAACTCGAAAGGAATCTTGAACTCGAGCAAACCCTTGCAGAGATTCAGAGCAAGGTTCAAATTATTGGCCAAAGCCGCCCCTTTATTGATGTAATGAAAAGGGTCCGTGAATACGCACGAAGGGACTTTCCAGTGCTGATTACCGGCGAAAGCGGGACAGGTAAGGATCTCGTCGCTATGGCGTTGCACAATCTCTCTTCCCGAAACAATAAACCGTTTGTTGTGCAGAATTGTAGTGCCATCCCGGATACGCTGCTGGAAAGCGAGCTTTTTGGATACAAAAAAGGCGCTTTTACCGGCGCAACAGAAGATAAGACCGGCCTTTTGAAAGCCGCTGACGGCGGTACAGTTTTCTTAGATGAAATTGGAGATATGTTCCTGCACCTCCAGTCGCGTATATTGAGAGTCATCCAGAACAACGAAATTAAACCCCTGGGGGAGACCAGGACCAGCAAGATCAACATAAGGATTATTTCTGCCACCAATAAGGATTTAAACCAAGCAATTGCCAAAAAAGAGTTCAGAGAAGATTTATTCTATCGTATCAATGTTCTTCCGCTCCACCTTCCACCATTGCGGGAGCGGAAGAAAGATATACCGCTTTTGCTAAATTATTTTCTCAAAAGAGAAGCTCTCAAACTAGGAGTTTCTCAGAAAAGAATTTCAAAAAAAGCCCTGCAGTATCTGGAAGATTACCAATGGGAAGGAAATATTAGGGAACTTGAAAATTTCATCAAATATATTCTTAGCACAGTTGATAATGATATTGTAGGTGTGAACGAGATACCAGATCATTTTAAGAAAAAAGAAATTTATAAAAGGGACGTTATCAACACCTTTGATTTTCAAAAGGAACCGATGTTTTCAGACAAAAGTTTTTCTCCAGCAACAGCTGAGTCTCCATTTGCCGGTTGTTCTTGGGAAGAGCTTGAAAAAGATTATGTTCTCTATCTTCTTAATAAAAACAGATGGAACATAACTCGTGCTGCTAATGATGCAAAGATAAATAGATCAACTTTTGATTCAAGAATGAAGAAACTTGGCATTAATAAAAGATAAAAGATTTGACAACGTTAGCTCTTGATTTATTAAGCCTTGCAAGCCTGGTATGATTCAACTCGTTAGTATTTGACTTCTGTTCTCCATATCAACATTTTTCCAATTTGTCGAGGATGTCTCCTATAGTAAAGGATGTCCCCTGTAGTAATGCTTGATTTTTTGTCACATCTACAATAAATATAAGTCAATTAGAACAACCGTGACATCCACCATAAAAAAGATAGGGAATAGAACAATGAAAAATAAGATTAATTTGCTTGTTTGTTTGACCGTTTTTTTTACCATCATTTTTGCAATTTTATCCTTTGCAGGAGTGGAAGGAGGAACCATGGAATTAATAAGCTCGGCATTTGATGAAGGTGCGATGATCCCAGGCAAGTATACCTGTGACGGGGCGGATGTGTCTCCACCGCTGAAGTGGGGGGCACTACCTGCCGGCACAAAAAGTCTTGCGCTTATCTGTGATGATCCGGATGCTCCGGTGGGCACTTGGGTTCACTGGGTATACTATGATATTCCGGAAGGGGCAGAAGGCCTGCCGGAGAAAGTGGCAACCGATGAGCACCCGGCACAGGGCGGTACACAGGGGATCAATGATTTTCGTAAGATAGGCTATGGCGGCCCTTGCCCACCTGGCGGCACTCACAGGTATTATTTCAAACTATACGCCCTTGATACAACCCTGAATTTATCTTCCGGAGCCACAAAAAAGCAACTTTTAAAAGCAATGGAAAATCACATAATCGGCCAGGCCCAGCTTATGGGGAAATACAGGCGCTGATTTAAGCACTAAATGATTGCATAAAAATAGAATATCGGTTAACTATGGGCAAAAAATTACAAAAAATCAAAGGAATGGATTATGAAAAGCCTTTTGTATTTTGTTTTTATTTTGCTGGTGATGACCCAAACCATGGGTGCAGATGACAAAGATGTCGCAAAAGAATTATTAAAAAGCAAGATTGAGGCAGCAATTGCTGTTTTACAGAAGAACGATCTTGATCATCAGGAAAAGAACAAACAAATCATCGAAATTGTAACGCCGATGTTTGATTTTCCACTCATGTCCAAACTCTCTCTGGGGAGAAAATACTGGCCCGGCCTGGCCAAAGAAGAGAGACGGAGATTTACCGAGCTTTTTACAAAACGATTGAAGGAGTCGTATCTCGACAAGCTGACGCTTTATACCGATGAAAAAGTGGTTTTTAAAACCCCTGTTCATGTAGAAAGAAAAATTAATATTCCGACCGAATTGATTTCGAAAAACAACACCATATCCATGCTGTACAAGCTTCATGAGTCAACGAACAGCTGGTTGATTTATGATATAGAAATCCAGGGTGTCAGTATTATTTCGACCTACCGGTCTCAGTTTGACCAAGTCCTCAGCAAAGGCACTATTGACGAGCTTTTAATCAAATTGGAAAAACCGGAAAAACCGGAAAAAAACTAATTCGTGCCCATACATAAATTCATAATGGGCACAAATTAAGTTTCCAATGCAGAAATGAGCAATTTTTCGTAAGATCAAGGAAGTCAAGGAATACCGCGGAGGCGTACAAGCGGTACGCCGCACAAGGTATTCCGCAGATTGACGCAGAGATTGCGGAAAAGGGCCATTTCTGGATGGAAACTAATCTGCCTTACCTGAAATATTCTTAATAACGATTAATATGGCAAAACTTCACTCTCTGACTGTCTCTTTTTTCGATAAGGTCATATTAAAGCGGCCCGGACTCGCCATTATCTTTATTTTGGCGGTGGTCTCTTTCCTCGGTTATAAGGCTAAAGACTTTAAACTTGACGCATCAGCAGAAACTCTGGTTCTCGAAAATGACGAAGATCTGCGTTATTCGAGGCTTATCGATTCACGATATGGTCTGCAAGATTATCTGGTGATGACCTATGCTCCTGAAGGTGATTTGTTTTCAGACCAGGTACTGTCAAACCTAAGCCGGTTGCGTGATGAATTAAAGGGGATGGCAAGGGTGTCTTCAGTGGTTTCAATACTGGACGTTCCTTTGCTGGAAAGCCCGCCGGTGCCGATTAAAGAACTGGCCGGCAATATCCAGACATTGGAATCCCAAACGGTTGACAAAAAACTGGCAAAAATCGAGTTTAAAAACAGTCCTCTTTATCAAAATCTTTTGGTCAGTCCGGATCTTAAAACCACCGCACTTCTTATATACTTTCCAATCGATGATATTTACCGGGATCTACTTGCCCGTCGCAATGGTTTTCAGGAAAAAAAAGCTGCCGGCTCCCTTACTGCTGCGGAAGGTGCTGAATTCAGGAACGTCACCGAGCAATTTAGAAATTACCGGGAAAAGATGAAAAAGGCCCGGCATCAGGATATTGCTGAAATCCGTTTGATTATGGACAAGTATCGTGAAGATGCCCAACTCTTTCTCGGGGGCGTCAGCATGATCGCGGACGATTTGATCAGCTTTATCAAAAACGACCTCAAAGTATTCGGACTTGGGGTGCTGTTTTTTCTAATCCTCACATTAGGTATTATTTTTAGAAAAATACGCTGGATCTTTTTGCCGATACTCTGCTGTGCTTTTTCCGCAATTGCCATGATGGGACTTCTGGGATTGTTTGACTGGGAGGTTACGGTCATATCGTCTAATTTTATATCCTTACAGCTTATTATCACTATGGCCATAACGATCCACCTGATTGTGCGATATCGCGAACTTAGTTTGAAAAATCCTGATGCCGGGCAACGGGAACTTATTCTCGATACGGTTCATTTGATGATGAAGCCGTGCCTGTATGCCGCGCTGACGACAATCGCTGGCTTCGCTTCGCTGCTGCTCTGCGATATCCTGCCGGTTATAACATTTGGCTGGATGATGAGTGCCGGGATTAGTGTATCCCTGGTAATGACCTTTCTCCTGTTCCCATCCGTATTGATGCTGACGAGTAAAGAACCTCTGCGTCCCGGAAAAAAATCGCGCTTTTCACTGGCACCGTTTTTAGCCGGGTTCACCCAGGCACACGGCACATTTATACTCATAATAAGCTGTATCGCCTTTATACTCAGCGCAATTGGAATATCAAGGCTGACGGTTGAAAACAGTTTTATTGATTATTTTAAACATACAACCGAGATCTATCAGGGTATGAAAGTTATCGATCAGAACCTGGGCGGCACCACGCCACTGGATGTGATTGTTGATTTTGAAAAGGTTGAAGCATCAACACCTGCCGCGGCATCTGAGACCGCAACGAAAGATGGCGATGAATTTGACGAGTTTGATGAATTTGATAAAGCGGAAAGCAAAAACAAATATTGGTTTACTTCCGCCAAAATGTCCCGGATTGCCACTATACATAATTATCTTGAAAGTCTGCCTGAAACCGGTAAGATTCTGTCTCTGGGAACCATGATGAAGGTGGCTGAAAAATTAAACAACGGCAAGCCCCTGGACAATTTTCAACTGGCCTTGCTATACAGTGATCTGCCGGAAAAATTCAGAAAAATGGTGCTGACACCTTACGTATCTGTTGAAAATAATGAGGCCCGTTTATCAATCCGTGTCAGAGATTCTGAAAAATCATTAAGGCGGAACGAGCTGCTTGAAAAGATCCGGCATGATCTGGTAAATAAGCTGGAGTTAAAAAAAGAACATGTTCATTTAACCGGAATGCTGGTTTTATACAACAATATGCTGCAAAGTCTCTTTAAGTCCCAGATCCTGACGCTGGGCGTTGTCATATTGGCGCTGATGGGCATGTTCATGATCCTTTTCAGGTCGTTGAAAATTGCCTTGATCGCCATTTTCCCCAATCTGCTTTCCATTGGCGTTGTCCTTGGCGTCATGGGCTGGTTAAAACTCCCTCTGGATATGATGACCATTACCATAGCGTCAATTAGTGTTGGAATTGCTGTAGATGACACGATTCACTATATACACAGATTTACAAATGAGTTTCAAATCGACCGGAATTATATTATGACCATGCATCGGTGTCATGGAAGCATCGGCCATGCAATGTTTTATACGTCGGTGACAATCATTATCGGTTTTTCAATTCTGGTTTTGTCCAATTTTATTCCAAGTATTTATTTCGGTCTGTTAACAGGATTGGCAATGTTGATTGCCTTAATCGCCGCCCTGACGCTTTTGCCGCAACTGATAGTGGTTTTTAAACCGTTTGGGCATGAAGCCATAGAAACTTAGCTCAGATTGGGAAGCTGGTGTCAGTGTACGGAGTAATTGACTTAGCAGAAATCCCAAATAACAAATATCAAAAAACAAACAAACTACAATGACCGAAATTCAAAATTCCAAACAAAAAAAACAATTACTCTGAACCGGTTTGGAATTTGAAGTTTGAGATTTACCCGCCTAAGGCGGGTTAATTTGGAATTTGGTGCTTGGAATTTGTGATTTCAAAAAAATGTGAACGGTTACGAAAGGTATTTGATAATATGAGAACAAGACAACTGACTTCTATATGGGTGCTTTCTTTGTTTTTTATTTTTTTGTCCACCGGATGTGCCCATAGACCGGTGACCTCTCCCCAAGCAGTATCGGAAGATCTGCAAGGTGATCAGAACCGGCAAATCACAACTGGTGAGACGGAACAGATTCCATCAGATCTGGATATGGAAGATAATTCTGATGAAGATTTTTTTGAAGAGGAATTTGAAGAAAAAAAATTACAGGTGGCAGATCCCCTTTCCCTCTGGAACCGGGCCATGTTTCATTTCAATGACAAGCTTTACTTCTGGGCGCTTAAACCTTTGGCCAGAGGATACAAGGCGGTTGCTCCGGATTTTATCAGAACCGGTGTAAAAAATTTTTTCCGCAACATTACAACTCCGATAAGACTGGTCAACTGCATCCTTCAGGCAAAAGGAAAAGGTGCGGCGGTTGAATTTTCAAGGTTTATTGTAAACACAACCATAGGTGTTCTTGGATTTGGGAGTCCGGCTGACAAATATCCTCTACTTGCCCCTCCTGATGCAGAAGACCTGGGCCAAACCCTTGGCAACTATGGCCTTGGAAACGGGTTCTACCTTGTGTGGCCGATACTGGGGCCGTCCACATTGCGCGATTCAATAGGGAGGGCAGGGGACTTTTTTCTGGATCCTGTAAGCTATGTTGAGCCGGCTGAAGCGTCTATGGGCATCAGGGGGTTCGATATGGTCAATAACACCTCATTTCGAATAGGGGATTACGAGTCCCTCAAAAAAGCGGCCATAGATCCATATACGGCACTTCGTGATGTCTATCTTCAGGTTCGGGAAAAGAAAATAAAAGAATAGTCAAAGGTTAGGGCTAAGCCAACTTCCAGTCTGTTTTGCCGAAAAAAATAGGAAGTTCAGCAGCACATACCGGGCCGACTTTCACAGACCGACCGCTTTGCTCAGCCAGATTGTCACGGATCATCGCCGCGAAGCCCGGCAGGAAAAGGGTTGATTCTGGAGCGATTTGATCCACTTTTTCTCTGGTGAGTATCTGCATAACCCGTTCGGCTGTGAGAACTTCGTAGACGATAGCCATATCCACCGTATGACCATTCGTATCCACAACCAGGTACCAGAACGGGCTCACGGTCGTGGAGAGTATGGCAGTAAGAACCTCACCGGTGAGTTTTGAGTTGCCCGACACCAGGATCGGTGAATCCTTTTCCGGCTGGTTGATGGGAAAGAGCCCGGTAGGTCCGGGATTCGGGAGCTGTAACACCTCTATTTCGGGCAGGACTTCATCCGGCTTTGCCGCCCAGAGCAGGGAAAGAAAACGCTTCCTTGCAATTTTGCAATGGGAGGGTTTGAGTTGTCCGGAACGAAGTTTGTTCAAAAACTCTTCTCGAGTGTGAAACCCGCAGGCCTTGAAGTCGCTTGAAGAAATATAAGTGTTTATCGGAATGCTTTTTTCGTAAAGGTCTGCCCGTAACATTGATTCATCCTTTCTTTCCTAACCAATTATAAGTTGCTAAAGCAAACGGTCGATTTCGGACGTTAAGCGTTTCATTATTTCTCCGGCCTTTCCCATAATGATATAGTCACTGGTTCCTTGTGAAAGCGGTGTTCTTTCCGTATTGATTTCTATAATTTTTGCGCCGGCATTCTTTGCAATAATAGGCATAAAGGCGGCAGGCTGAATAAGGGCGGATGTTCCGATAACCAGCATGATGTCACAATCCGAGGCGACCTTTTGGGACCGATACAGATGTTGCGGCGGTATCATCTCACCAAAGAACACACACTCGGGTCTGTAAATCCCGCCGCATTCACAGCGGGGAGGAATTTGGGTGACATCGATTTTAACTGTTTCTAATCTTTTGTTACAGTCCATGCACCGCTGCCATGCAAAATTTCCGTGAAATTCGATAACATCCGTATTACCGGCCATCTGGTGGAGTCCATCTACATTCTGAGTGATAATGGTTTTTAATATCCCCAACGCTTCAAGCCTGGCCAAGCCGTTGTGGGCGTTATTGGGTCTGGCAGTGTCAATGATTTCTTTCATTCCTTTGATCAGAACATTCCAGACCTTGGCCGGATCTTTTATAAAGGCGTCGATATGGGCATATTCCATTGGATCGAATTTTTCCCATAATCCGCCTTTTCCTCTGAAAGGGGGAATTCCGCTCTCAACAGAAATCCCTGCGCCGGTCAATGCCACAACATTTTTTGCATGAACCAGATCTCTGGCCGCTTTATGAATCACGTTAGTTCGCTTCGCTCACAACTGGAATGTCCGAGTTAAAAATTAAAAATCATATCACAGGCCACGGCGAAACATTCAAGTTTGTTTCCTTTTTCAGTGATACTTTGCCGGCAGGTTTCGACAATTTCATCCATCTGCCGGTCTGCCCGTTCCTGGTTTAAATGAAATAAGCCCAGCTGCCCAACACCGGCTTTAAGGGCAAGATCAAGGGCATGGGTAAATGCCGAGTGCCCCCATCTCATTGTTGATCCATATTCTTCCAGCGTGTATTCGGCATCATGAATAAGGAGATCAGCGCCTGCGGAAAATTCGAGATAATCTTTATACGAAAGACCCCCGGGGTGCACAAAACCGAGTTCATTGTCTGTCAGAAAGACAAAAGATTTACCATCTTCTGTAAATTTGTATCCGCTGCCGTTGTCAGGATGATTGAGCTGAATGGGTGTTACGGTTACGGAGCCTATTTCGAATTCTGTAGTGAATGCTCCCTGATATTCCATCTTTGCTTTTATCTCGGAATATCTCACAGGGAAATACGGCGGGGCCATAAGCTTGGAGAGGATAGTTTCCACGAATTTTCTGTGAAAGGGACATCTATACAACATAAGTTCGACTTGTTCGCTGTAAAGCGGTTTGAAAAAGGGGAATCCCATTACATGATCCCAGTGGGCATGAGTAAAGATGAGATTATATTTATACCGGTTTTCATCCATTAACCTGTTGCCGAGCCTACGTATTCCGGTTCCGGCATCAATGATTATGATATCATCACTTCTGGTTCTGATTTCAATGCAGGTTGTATCACCTCCGTATTTAATATAATCTGTCCCTGAAACAGGAATGGAGCCTCTCGACCCCCAACACTTGATATACATAATAACCTTTCAAAGCAAATTAATTGGGATTTTCAACCTGTCTTTCCTAAAAAAGTATGCCAGATGCCGTCACGTTCCCATTTTTTTACGATTCGGAGTCGGTTCCGAGATAATTCATAAAGCAAATCCCTTGCCTGACTGCGCAACAGGCCGGACAGAATAAACCACTTATTATTAAAAAACCCAGGCGAAGTTATGAGATGTTTCATAACATCATAGTGTATGTTTGCTATCACAAGATCTGAAGGTGAGTCAATAAAATCCTCGGCACGCCCCTGAACAATTATAATCTGATCTTGCAACTGGTTTAAACGAACATTTCTCAATGCCGTACTCGCAGCTAAAAAATTAAAATCCACTGCAAGTATATTTTTGCAACCCAGCCGGGATGCGGCCAGAGCAAGGAGTCCGGTCCCTGTTCCGAGATCGAGAACCGACTCGATCTTTTCCCGACTGAATACCAGTTCAAGGGCTTTAAGGCAGTCCTGTGTTGTAGTATGGGTTCCGGCGCCGAATACAACCCCTGGATCCAGAATGATGGACAGTTGGTTGCGGCATGAGTTCATTTTTTTGCATTGTTTTTGCCAGGAGGGCACGATACTGAACCGACCGACCTCAAAGGGAGTGATCTTACCTCCCTGCCATTGGTCGTACGTCATATAAAATTCGTCAACAAGGGTCAGCTCCGGGTGTGAGGTTAACATTTTTTCCACTTCACCACGGGAGGGTTTGGAGAAGAGAAGAAAAGAGAACTCATCTTCTTGCCAGTTGCCGATAAAATTGTTGCCGAATATTTTTTTGTACGGCTTCAATCGGCCTTGAAGATAGTATATATAAAGATCTTTGTAAGGGGTATCCGGAAATTTATCGTGATTTTTGGATCTGTGTTTTTCTTCAGTCATTTTGGGGTAAATGATCCATATACCAGTCCATTGGGTCCAGCAATGTATAGCCCATCTTTTTTAGTTTTCTTTTCAACGGGGCAATGTTTTGAGTTAAAAGGTATGGAAAAACAGCCCGTTTTCCTTTTTCCCAGTATCTGGCAACCAGAACACTGCCAAATGAAACATGCTCCTCAGTAATGGCATCGACAATTTTTTTCATTTGCCCGATTTTATTTTCCGCGATAATACATAAAAGAGTTCCGGGTTCTTCTAACCCCAGAACATTGACAAATTCGCGTAAAAGATCACGGATGGAAACGATACCTATAAGTTTTTTTTGCTCATCGATAACAGGAAACGCTCCGAAACGTTCTTTTTGCAATAGGATAAGGGCGTCTTGAAGGGTATCTAACGGAGAGAGGGCAACCGGATTTTTTGTCATGATATCTTTTATTTTAATCCCTGAAAAACGTTTCAATGCTTCCATGCCATTGTCACCAGTTATATGGGAAGACGGCGAGACGCTTCTGATATCACGATCCGTAACTATTCCGATGAGAAAATTACTGTCGTTGACCACGGGAAGGTGGCGAAAGTTATTTTCGGACATTATTTCCCGTGCTTGCGAGATATTAGCGTCTATGTCAATGGTGACGGCATTTCTGGTCATTATTTTGCTGATAAACATTGTATCCTCCAATGGTTAAAGATATTAGGCATTCAATAAAATTTTAACATGGTTTGCGGCCAGTTCCGGAAGGCGTTTTAGGCAGTATCCCCCCTCAAGCACGGAAATCAGCCTTCCGTTTGAGTACATTCCCGCAAGCGCGACAATCCTTTGCATTAGCCTTGAATATCCTTGTGTTGAGAGATGAATATCTGACATATCGTCGTCAACATGGGCATCAAAGCCTGCGGATACCAGGATCACTTCAGGACTGAACGCGCTCAAAACCGGCACAAGATCTCTTTCCACAAGACCCTGGTATTCTTTATCCCCCTGACCCGGCAAAACCGGATAATTCCGGGTCGTTCCGACCCCTTCGCCATTGCCGGTTTCAAAAACGCGTCCGGTTCCCGGAAAAGCAAATGTCGGGTGCTGATGAATGGAATAATAGAATACCGTAGGATCTTCCTCAAAAATATGCTGGGTACCGTTACCATGATGCACATCGAAATCCACGATCCCCACCCGTTGAATGCCCCATTCTATTTGCAGATATCTGGCGGCTATTGCAACGTTGTTAAAATAGCAGAATCCCAAGGCTGCGTCATATTCAGCATGATGACCCGGAGGTCTGATCGCACAAAAAACATTATCCAGTTTGCCCGTCATGATAAGTCGCACCGCATCCAGTATGCCTCCCACGGCCAGAAGGGCGGTCTCAAAAGTTTCGGCGCAAATTTGGTTGTCCGGATAGTCAAACGTGGAATTTCCCGAACGACAGGCAGCTTCAAAACGTTTAATATAATTTTTTGAATGGATCGTTTCAATCCACTTTAAATCTGCCCGTCTGGCCTGAATTAAAGTCAGCTTAGGGAGAAGATCGGCGTCTTTTATTCCCTGATAAATCGCCTTGAGTCTTTCGGGTGATTCAGGATGGTTGGGACCGGTGTCGTGGCGCAGATATCTTTCATCATACAGAAAACCTGTTTTTTTCATATGTTAACCAAAAGATTTACTTGATGATTTTCTCAAATATTTCAAATGCAGCTTTAACAGATTTATTTTCCTCAGGCAGCTCAATGGTTGGGCGTCCCTCCAAGTCGTATTCGTATACCATATTATCTTCAGGTATGATTCCGGCAAGTTCCAGGCCGTCATCTTTAATGAGGTTCAGAACCGTATCGGACGGTGCTTCTTTCGCCTGATTGATAATAAGATAACTTTTTGCGACACCGATGTTTAGATCTTTTGCAAGATCATTAATTCTCATGGCCGCCTGAAGCCCGCGGCGGGATGTATCGGAAATCGTCAGAAGAATGTCCACATTGTTGGTGGTCAACCTGCTGATATGTTCCATTCCAGCTTCGTTATCCATGACGATATACGGATAATTTCCGACCAGCTTATCCAGAAAATTTATCAGAAGCGTGTTTGCCGCACAGTAGCATCCAGGGCCTTCGGGCTGACCCATAACAATAAGGTCGAAACCGTCGTCCTCGACAATAGCTTGCTGGAGTTTCATTGAAATAAAAACGTCTTTAGTCATTCCACCGGGCACGATCCCTTTTTTCATTTCTTCACGGGCGTTGCCGAGGGTGTCGGTCACTTTAAGGCCGAGGACTTCATTTAAGTTTACGTTACTGTCTGCATCCACTGCAAGGATCGGTGTTTTGTTGTTCTTTACCAGATATTTAATGAGCAGTCCGGCCACGGTGGTTTTCCCGGTGCCTCCTTTTCCTGCAAGAGCGATTGAAAACGGCATGTTATCTCATTTCCTTTCTAAGAGGATAAGTTAATAAAGTTACTATTTCTACAAAAACAAATTAAGTCAGGTGAACGAATCAGTCAAGCACCTTTTATTTTGCCCTTAAAAACCTGGTCCTTTGGGCCAGGTCAGAAATAGATGGCTATGCCTTGGAGTTTGGTGTCTTAAATCACAAATCCCAAGCACCAAATTCCAAATTAACCCGCCTAAGGCGGGTAAATCTCAAATTCCAAATTCCAAACCGGTTCAAAGCGATTGTTTGGGATTTTGAATTTCGGTCATTGTTATTTGTTTGTTTTTTGGGATTTGTTATTTGGAATTTCAATAAGTCAATGAAGTTTCAATAAAGCAAATTCCCACTGGGGATAACCAAAGCCTGGTCCTTTGGGCCAGGATTCTTTACTTATGTAACGTTTGAAACCGTTGAACGGTTTGAAAAGATTCAAACTCCTTGCAATAGATCAGGGGGTATGCTAATTTTTAAAAAAATAAAGACCATCAACTAATGGAGTATCCCGATGGATTTTGAGCTGACCAAATCACAAAAAGAGATTCAAAAAGCGGCAAGAGACTTTGCCAAGGGTGAGTTTGCCAAGGAACTCGCACTTGAGCTTGACAGAAAACACGAATTTCCGGAAAAAATATGGAAAAAAGCTGCTGAACTTGGTTTTATCGGCATTCACTTTCCGGAAGAATATTCCGGTCAGGGTCTTGGCGTTCTGGAGAACATCCTGGTTGCCGAGGAGTTTTGCAGCCGGGATTCTACCATTTGCAGTGCGTTGATCCTCGCCGGTTTCGGGTCCGAATGCATTTTACGTTTTGGGAGCGATGAACTTAAAGAAAAATATCTACCGCCGGTGGCAGAGGGTGAAATGCTTTCTGCAGGTGCTTTCACAGAAGCCGATCACGGCTCTGATATTACCTCCATGAATACATCGGCGGAGCAGGATGGGGATGAGTGGGTTATAAACGGCTCGAAAATATTCATCACCAACGGCGAACTCGCCTCCTTTTTCTGTGTTCTCTGCCAGAGCGATCCTGAGTGCAAACCGACTTACCGCGGCATGAGCCTTTTTCTTGTGGAGGCGGATCGAAAAGGAGTATCTGCTACAGATGTTGGGGATAAGATGGGTGTTCATATGATGTCCACGGCAGAGATAACCTTTAAGGATGTCCGCATTCCGGCTTCAAATCTTATCGGGAAACAAGGAAAAGGATTTTATCATGTGCTGGAATTTTTTGATGAAAGCAGGATACTGATCGCGGCTCAGGCACTGGGAACGGCTCAAGGGGCTTTTGATCGCGCATTGGCATATGTAAAACAAAGAGAACAGTTCGGCAGAAAAATTGCTCAATTCCAGGTGACACAGCATAAACTGGCGGACATGGCCACAAAAATTGAGCTTGCAAGACTTATCACTTACAAAGCTGCCTGGAACTTTGACCAGGGCCGCATCGATCCCAAGCTGACATCCATGGCAAAGATGTATGCGGCCCGGTCTGCCGTGGAAGTTGCGGACGAAGCCATCCAGCTTCTGGGAGGGTATGGATACATGGCAGAGTATGAAGTGGAGCGCTTTTACCGTGATGCCAAGATTACCGAGATTTATGAGGGTACAAAGGAGATTCAGAAAAACACCATTGCAAGTGCTGTTATCGGGAAGTTGAAGTAGAAATTCAAATTTATTGTATAGGATTTTTTTTGGGGGACACAGACCCGCCTGCCATTGCAAGGCACGAGCGGGCAGGTGAACACAGATTCTAAAGATTTTCAAATTTATGGATAAAAATATTATCTGTTATATCTGCGAAAATCTGCCTGCCCCGTAGGTCCGGAAGATCGTACTGGGGCGTCCTATTAACTTAAAAACTTAATGGAGGATTTTCATGCTTAATATCATAAAGAAATCCATGTTAACCGGTATCGGCCTTGCTCTAATCGCAAAGGATGAGGTCGAAGATCTGGCCAAAGAGCTTGTAACTAAAGGCAAAATGTCTGAAAATGAAGGGATGAAATTTCTTGAAGAGCTTCAGAAAGATCTTCAAAAACGGTATGAAGAAACTCAAAAGAAACTTGAAGACAGGGTACAACAGACCGTTAAAGATTTTATGAAAAAGGCGGATGTTGTAACCGGAGACGAATTGAAGGGATTGAAAAAGGAGATAAGAGAACTGAAAAAAGCGATTAGCGAAGGTACGGATACATCCAATAAATAAAGTTTCCTTTCCCAAACTAAACAACATTTTTGCCCAATGCTTAGTATAAGAAAAATAGGCGTGGTCGGCCGAACATACCGCCATCTTGCCCGTTATCGCCAGATATTAACGGTTTTTTTTAAGTATGGCTTTGGAGACCTGATAGAACTTTTAAAGATAGAGCAGTACATTGAAATCGGTCTTCAGCTGATTTCAAAAAATCGGCGCAGCCGTCTTGAAAAGCTTTCCAGAGCGGAAAGAGTAAGAATGGCTTGTGAAGAGCTGGGGCCTACTTATATAAAATTAGGGCAAATTCTTTCCACCCGTCCCGATCTTGTGCCGGTCGATTTCATAAAAGAATTGTCAAAACTTCAGGATAATGTGCCGTCCAGTCCTTTCAGTGAAGTCAGTAAGGTTGTTGAATCAGAACTGGGGGCTCCACCGGAAGATATTTTTGATTTTTTTGAAAAAACTCCCCTTGCGTCAGCCTCCATAGGGCAGGTATATAGAGCAATATTAAAAGACGGCGAAGAGGTGGCGGTTAAGGTTCAGCGTCCCGGCATTAAAAAGATCATAGAAGTCGATCTTGAAATTATGCTACACTTGGCAACCCTTATGGAACGTCATATAGAAGAGGTGTCCCTGCACCAACCTGTTAAAATTGTTGAGGAATTTGCCAGAACGCTTGAAAAGGAGATAGATTATACTATTGAAGCAACGAATATGGAACGGATTGCGCGTAATTTTTTAAATGATCTTTCCATCTATGTTCCAAAGGTTTTTCGGGATACAACCACTGAATCTATACTGACCACTGAGCTTGTGGAAGGTATCAAGGTATCTGAAATCGATCGCCTGGAAAAAGCGGGGCTTGACAGAAAATTAATTACCGTCCGTGGCGCAGATATTGTTTTAAAGCAGATAATTAAACACGGCTTTTTTCATGCAGACCCGCATCCCGGCAATATTTTTGTACTCCCCGACAATGTGATCTGTCTGCTCGACTTTGGTATGACAGGATCTGTTGACCGGCGCACCAGAGAAGACTTTATCGATCTGGCCGAAAGTGTGGTGAACCGGAATGAATCTCGGGCAACGCAGGTTCTTCTGAAATTAACCTATTGGGATGAAGATCCCGATATTCGTTTGCTTGAAAAGGATGTTGCCGACTTCATGGGTCGGCATCTTTATAAACCTTTAAAAGATATTAAAATCGGTAAATTGCTGAATAATCTTCTTGAGCTGACTTTCCAACATCGCCTCAGTATCCCGCCTGATATTTTCCTCATGCTAAAGGCGTTCAGCGCCATAGAAGGCGTGGGTCTTATGCTCGATCCGGACTTTGACATGATAAAGCAGGCGGCACCGTTTATAAAAGAGATAAAACTTGCCAGACTGTCTCCCCAGAGGATTACCGGTGATATCTTAAGACTTGCAATAGAGTTGTTTCAATTTGTGCAGAATTTCCCCAAGGATATACTATCCATCACCCGGCTGATCAAACAGCAGAAACTTTCCCTTAACCTTGAATACAAAGGTTTGGATAAAATGCTTTCTACATACGACCAGATAAGCAACAGGATATCCTTTTCGATTATAATCGCTGCCTTAATTATCGGATCCGCTCTTGTTATTATGTCTAAAGTGCCTCCCCTTTTTTACGATATATCGCTTTTGGGGATTGTCGGGTTTCTGGCAGCTGCAATCATGGGGATATGGCTTTTGGTCGCTATTTTAAGGAAAGGAAGATTATAACACCGTATATCCCGGACCTTCCCCGCCTTCCGGGCACGTCCATGTTATATTCCGGTATGGATCCTTAATATCGCAAGTTTTGCAGTGAAGACAATTTGACGGGTTCAGTTTGAGCCGGCGCAATGATGTGTTTTGATCCGTCTCGATTTCATATACGTCACTCGGACAAAATCTGGTGCAGGGGCACCGGTAGGTCTTAAAACATTCAGTAACGCACAGATTCCGGTCATGGATGATAATGTGGCTGGGTTGATCCTCCCGGTGCATGGTTTTAGACAGATAGACGCCGGTAAGTTTGTCAACATACAAGACCCCGTCCAATGTCTTTTTTTCAGGGGTCGTGGGAATATCATAATCGCTTTCCTTTACCGACTTTAATGTTTTGTAATCTTGTTTAATGGGCATGTTATCATATACACCCCGTCCCTTTGTGACATACTGAGCTCCCAAATGAATAAACTTAATCAGGCCTTTTTTTGAGAGGGCCTGTGAAAAATTTCTAACCTCGAAAATTTCTTTTTTTGCCCAGCTTTTTTCAAACAGATCATGGTAGCCGCTAAGAGTTTCCCGAGTGAAATTGTTCTTCTTAAAAGCATTTGTGATGGCCTCTGCCGCCAGTATGCCCGATTTCATGGATAAATGAATACCCTTTAGCCCGGGAGTATTCTGCATTGCTGCGCTACCGCCGAGAAACACGCCACCGTCAACGGCGAGTTCGGGGATTGTAAAATAGCCTCCGGTTGAAACCGTTCGGGCACCCTGTTCCAGGACCTTGCCGTCCTTGAGTATGCCTGCTACAAATGGGTGCTGTTTGAATTTTATGAATTCATCATAAATATCGAGGCCGGAGTCTTCATAGCAGAGCCCTAGGAGAAACCCCAGGGCGACCTTGTTGTCTTTAATCTCGTAAATAAAGCCGCCGCCCGGCGGGTTCAGACCCAGGGGATATCCAAAAGTATGGATTTCGTTCCCCCGGCTGGAGGTAAAATAATTATCTTCAGGAAGCTGGATAACTTCTTTGATTCCGGTTTCAAACACCTGTGGCATTTTTCCGGAAAAGAGGTTCAGTTTTTGAGAAATATCCTGTATCAGGTTTCCCCTTGCTCCTTCGCCGAATACCGTAACCTTTGCCAGCAAATCTATGCCGGGCTCAAAATTACTTTTGGGCTTTCCGTCTTTCCCAAGGCCTTTATCACCGGTACGAACTCCGGTTATTATTTTTTGATCTTTGGCGTATAGAACTTCCGTACCTGCAAAACCAGGGAAGATGTTTATGCCAAGGTCTTCGGCAATATTGCCAAGCCACCGTGTAAACTTTGAAAGGCTGATTATAAAAAAGCCTTTGTTATGCATGTATCGGGGAATAATCGGAATTCGATACTGTTTTTTGAGGGTTAAGAAGAAAAATTCGTCTTCTGTCACGGTCCCTTCTATGGGGCACTGTATTTCCAGGAAGTCCGGGAGCAGTTCCTTTAAGGCCACAGGGTTCAGAACGGCGCCGCTCAAGGCATGTGATCCGATTTCCGCTCCCTTTTCGATGAGTGCAACTTCAAGGCTCATATTTTTCTTTTTGGCGATCTGCATCAACTTAATGGCGCCTGCCAGACTTGCAGGCCCGCCTCCGACAAACAGCACATCAAAATCGATCTTTTCACGTTCAATTTTCATTTCAGTAATCCTTTTTGGACCTTTCAAGATCTCTTTGCTGGTCGCGTCGTCTGATGGCCTCCCGTTTATCATATTTACGCTTCCCTCTGGCAAGAGCTATGGTAAGTTTGGCCTTTCCGTTTTGAAAATACACCCTTAAGGGTATCAGGGAAAATCCCTTTTCATTGATTTTACCATACAGCTTCTTGATTTCATTTTTATGCAACAGGAGCTTTCTTTTTCTTAAGGGATCATGATTGTCATAATAGGCAAAAGGATACGCTGCGATGTGCATCTGGTGAATAAACACTTCGCCTTTTTTAATTCTGGCATACGAATCTTTCAGGTTAACACGGCCGAGTCGAAGCGATTTAACTTCGGTTCCCAAAAGGACCATTCCGGCCTCGTATGTATCTTCGATAAAATAGCTGTGTCTGGCTTTTCTGTTTTCAGCCACAATTTTTATGTGGTTTGTGCTCAAATTCTGTTTTCACCTCAAACTTATAACATTTGCAAAAAGGAAGAACGGAGAGTTTATATTCCGGTATATCCGGTTTCAAATAGAATGTTTCCGTAAGTACTCAGCACCAGTTCCGTGACCCCGGTGTCAGTAGTCTCCTTCAGAACCTTTTTGATAAACAACCTGGTGTTTTTAGCATCAAGCGATTTTATTATATTTTTAATTACCGGTATTGATTGAGGATTTATACTCAATTTTTCTATGCCCAGACCTAAAAGTATGGGTATATTGACAGGATCACTCGCCATCTCACCGCACATGAAGAGATCCACACCCTTGTCTTTGGCAACATCGGCAACATGTTTAATCATCCAGATAATGGCAGGATTAAGCGGTTGATAAAGATGCGCAACCTTTTTATTGACTCTGTCCACTGCCAGCGAATACTGAACAAGATCGTTGGTTCCGATACTGAAGAAATCGACATCCCTGGCCATCACATCCGCCAAGATTACAGCGGAAGGGGTCTCTATCATGATTCCGATCTTAATATTTTCGTTGAAATCTAAACCCTCTTTTTTCAGAGAATCGGCGGCTTCGCGTAAAATCCTTTTTGCATGAAGGACTTCGTCATAGCAGGATATCATGGGGAACATAATTCTGACGTTGCCGAATACAGAGGCTCTTAATATCGCCCGCAGCTGGGTCTTGAAAACATCCTGTCTTTTTAAACAGTATCTTATACCGCGAAGTCCTAGCGCAGGATTCTTTTCAGCAGAATTGGAAGCATAGGAAACCGCTTTATCACCGCCGATGTCCAGAGTTCGAATGGTTACCGGTTTGGGCGCCATTACTTCAATGACATCTTTATAGTTATCAAAAAGCTCATGTTCATAGGGGAAATCGGGCCTGCTTAGATATTGAAACTCAGTTCTGTAAAGGCCTATCCCGTCTCCGCCGTATTCAATAACAGATACCACCTCTTCAGGAAGTTCTATATTACCCAAAACCTGCAGACGGATACCATCTAGTGTTTCAGCCGGAATGTAGCTTTCCCGGGTAATACCCGCTTTGTATGCTTCGTATCCGGCTTTTCGTTCTTCGAACTGAATCAGAGTTTGTTCCGTCGGATTAACGATGACGATACCGGCGGTACCGTCCACAATGATAATGTCATCGTTTTTTATGATACGGGTTGCATTATCAAGACCCAAAACAGCAGGAATTTCAAGACTTCGGGCGATGATGCCGGTATGTGAAGTCTTGCCGCCGTGATCGGTGACAAATCCCTTGATTTTTTCGAGTTGTATTTGGCTGGTTTCTGCAGGGGAAAGGTCGGCGGCAACAAGTATTACCCGTTTGTCAATAGCAGCAATATCCACGACTTTTGCACCAACCAGATATTGCATGATACTGCTGGACACATGTATAATGTCATCCACCCGTCCCTACAGATAAGGATCTGTCATATTTCTAAACATTGCCTTGACGTTGGATACCACTTTTTTAAGGGCCCATTCAGCGTTAACCCGTTCTTTTTCGATGGTTTCGATGGTTTTGCCGTAGAGCATCTTGTCTTTGAACAGTACCTTGTGAGTTTCAAGAATGTGGGCGTGCTCGTGCAACTCTTCAGGTGTTGTCTCAATGATTTCACTGAGGTTATCTTTAGCATTTTTTACCGCGGCCTTGAATCGTTTGATCTCGTTTTGCAAATTATCTTCACTGATAAAGTATTTATCAACAACATCAACGCCTTCCTTGCCGACCAGGTACGCCTTGCCGATGCAAATACCCGGAGATGCAGTAATACCGCGGAGTTGCAATTCTATTTCGTCTGTATTTAACATTCCTGATTATTCTCCAAAGCCGTTTTCAATCAGCTGTGCAAGATCATTTAAAATTCCAATATCCGATGGATCGTCAATTAATAACGTTAATTCTGAATCTCTTATACCGGCCAGGCTAAGAATATCTATAATTCTGGAAGCATCGGCCTTGTCTTTGCCTTTAATGATCCACACTTTTGATCTTGCTTTTTTAACAAGTTTTGCTATTTTGGCCGCCAACCTTGCATGAAGGCCAAGAGGGTTTGTAATGGTAACATTTTTTGAAAGTACAATAGCCGAATTGTTTTTAACCATAAAAATTTCTACCAATCCCCATGATTTTTGTCAATCTGTAATCATTGACAAAACACCAAATAGCTGTTAGGGCTTTTTCGACTATTACATGCAATATCTTGAATTTGTATGAAATTAATTTATATCTTATCCTCTCATAAATTTTAATTCAAGGAGGTGGGAACAATGGCTGATAGCATATTGATTTATGGCAAAGATACGTGACCTTATACTAAAGCGGCTCGTGAAGCTTATACCAAACAAGGGAAAAAGGTTGAGTACTACGACGTTCGACAAGATGACGATAAACTGAAAGACATGCTGGAATATTCTGACGGTATGCGAAAGGTTCCGGTGATTGTGGGCCAGAATAATGTTACCATCGGATTTAACGGCGGGACATGAGGCGTTTAAATAGTCGGCTGTATGCCGATAAAATTGGACCCTGTGGTTTTATATGGATAAACAATTTCTTGTTGACGACTTTAAAATAGGTGAAGCGTGGCGTCTTTTCAGAATCATGGGCGAATTCGTTGAAGGGATAGAAACGCTCCATGATATAGGACCTTCTGTGTCGATCTTCGGGTCAGCCAGAGTTCAGCCGAATGATCCAATTTACAGAAAAACCGAAGCGCTGGCCGCTCTTTTTGTAAAAAACAATTTTTCTGTTATCACCGGCGGCGGCGGCGGTGTGATGGAAGCGGCAAACAAAGGCGCGGCAGAGGCGGGAGGAACTTCCATCGGCCTGAATATTATCCTGCCGTTTGAGCAGAAACCGAATCCTTTCGCGAATGTTAGACTCGATTTTAAATATTTTTTTATTCGTAAAGTCATGTTCATTAAATATGCCGCAGCCTATATTATCATGCCCGGCGGTTTTGGCACGCTGGATGAGCTGTTTGAAGCGGTCACACTGATTCAAACACACCGCATAAAGCCGTTTCCATTAATTCTGGTTGGCTCCGATTACTGGACAGGGCTTATTGACTGGATCAAGGATAGATTGCTTGCCGAAAAACGGATATCTCCGGAAGATTTAGAAATTTTGCAAATTATGGATGAGCCGGATGAAATTGTAAAAGCCGTAGAAAAAATAATTATTTTATAATACTATCTCTTCAAAATAAATAGATAATTCTCAGAGCGCAGATCCTTGGCTCTTTTTTTATAAAGGAAGGTTAACAATATTGGCAGTATCAAATGCAATCAAAGAACAGGACGTTCTGCTGGAGATAGAAGACGTTCATATGAGTTTCGGAAAGGTTCTTGCTTTGGCCGGCGTCAGCCTGAAAATCAGACAAGGAGAAATACATTCTGTAATCGGGCCCAACGGAGCCGGAAAGACTGTGATGATGAATATTATTAACGGTCTTTACATGCCTCAAAAAGGTAACATCTACTACAAAGGAAAAAAGATCAATAAATTAAAACCGTATAAACGGGCAAAACTGGGTATGGCCAGAACTTTTCAGAAAGTCGAAGTGTTCGGCGGAATGACGGTATTGGATAACATCCGTCTGGGCCGTCACATTCATTCTAAATCGGGCATAGCCAGTGGATCGGTATATATTGGTAGAACTGCGCGGGAGGAGATTGAACACCGGACATTTATCGAAGAAAAAATAATAGATCTTTTAGAGATCCAGCATATTCGGAATAAGCCGGTCGGAATGTTGCCGTACGGCCTTCAAAAGCGGGTAGAACTGGGTCGTGCGCTGGCCCTGGAACCCGAGCTTTTAATTCTTGATGAACCACTGGCCGGACTTAACCTTGAAGAAGTTGAAGACATGGCCCGCTTTATTATAGACATTAATGAAGATGAAAAATGGAAGGTCACCTGTCTTCTGGTGGAGCATGACATGGGCGTGGTCATGGATCTTTCCGATCATGTCTTTGTTCTCAATTTTGGCAACATGATCATTGACGGCAAACCTGTGGAAGTACAGAATAATCCCGAAGTGATCAAGGCATACCTTGGTGAAGAGGACCTGTATGCAACAAGGAGATAAAACCGTTCAAAATAATAGCCAATACGGCATTGAAATTACAAAACATCTGACGATTCCCAAACTTTTTTATGAAAAGGCGCACCAGTATGGCCAAAACAGGGTGGCCATGCGTGAGAAAGAGTTTGGAATCTGGCGCCCCATCACATGGCACGATTATCTCGAGAACGTTAAATACCTCGCATTGGGCCTCCTCAGCCTTGGACTCGAAAATGGAGACAAAGTATCCATGATCGGCGACAACCGTCCTGAAGGCCTGTGGGCGGAAATGGCCACCCTGTGTGCAGGAGGAGTGGGCGTGTGGCTGTTCCAGGACAGCTTGATCGAAGAAGTCAAATATATAATCGACCATTCAGACACAAAGTTTTTGTTCGGTGAAGGTCAGGAAGAGGTCGATAAAGCCATTTCAATTTTTAATGAATGTCCAAGGTTTGAAAAGATCATATGGGATGATCCCAAAGGGATGCGAAATTATGATCAGGACTATCTGATAAGCCTAAAGCAAGTTCAGCAGTTGGGTCGGGAACTTGAACAGCAACAGCCACAATTGTTCAGGGAGATGATCGAAAAGAGCCATGGCGATGAAGTGGCACTCCTTTTCTATACCTCGGGCACCACGGCGCTGCCCAAGGGAGCACTGCTCTCCCACAATAACATGTTGACCATGGGAAAGCACCTCATGGCGGTGGATCCATGCCTTGCCACGGATGATTATGTCTCTTACCTGCCCTTTGCATGGATCGGAGAGCAGATGATGTCTATTTCCTGCGGTCTGCAGGTGGGATACACCATCAACTTTCCCGAGGGACCTGAAACCGCCCAGAACGACATCAGGGAGATCGGCCCCCATGTGATGTTCGCTCCTCCGCGAATGTACGAGCAGATGACCCGTACGGTCCAGGTCAAATACCTGGATACCACCTGGATAAAGCGGAAACTCTATGAGCTTTCTACCCGGATCGGTTATCATGTGGCCGACCTTAAGTTTCAGAAAAAACCAATTCCCTGGTACTGGGCGTTTCTGGATTGGCTGGCGTATATTACGGTGCAAAAAAAGCTGAAAGACCACCTGGGTCTTTCCCGAGTTCGCAATGCCTATACCGGTGGGGCGGCCATGGGGCCGGACCACTTTCGTTTTTTTCATGCATTGGGGGTAAACCTCAAGCAGATTTACGGCCAGACCGAAGTTGCCGGCATTTCAGTGGTCCATCGTAGTGGAGACATAAAATTTGACACCGTGGGCCATCCAATTCCGGAAACAGAAATAAAAATTACCGAAGATGGAGAGATCCTTACCAGAAGCCCGTCGGTTTTTCTGGGTTATTATAAGAATCCCGAGGCTACGGAAGAGACCTTGAAGGATGACTGGCTCTATTCAGGTGACAGAGGTTTTATTGATGATGACGGTCACCTTGTTGTTTTTGATCGTACTAAAGATGTATTTACTCTCAGGGACGGGAGACCTTTTTCTCCCCAGTATTTGGAAACCCGCTTGAAATTCAGCCCCTATGTGAGAGACTCGTGGGTGATCGGAGATAAAAGAGATTATATTGCTGCCGTCATCTGTATCGATTACTCGGTGGTAGGTAAATGGGCGGATGAAAAAAAGATCAATTATACGAGCTATCAGGAACTTTCTCAGTTAGATCAGATCTACAACTTGGTGGAAGCGCAGATACATAAAGCCAACAAAGACCTGCCGGAAACGGCAAGAGTGGTAAAATTCGTTAACCTGTATAAGGAGTTCGATGCCGACGATGATGAACTTACAAGGACCAGAAAATTGCGTCGGGCATTTGTGGAAAAAAGATATCATAATATAGTGGATGCCCTTTATTCTGAAAATAACATGGTACATATCGATACCACGATCAAGTATGAAGATGGGAGACAAGCTCATATTAACACCGATCTTCATATTAGAAAAGTAAAGGATTGACAATTGAAGATTGAAAATTGAAACAATCTTCAATTTTCAATTTTATAGGAGAGCTAAGCATGGAACTGTTTTTGATGACGATTACTACGGGCATTATGGTTGGCGGTATCTATGCTCTTGTCGCCCTTGGATGGGTGTTGATATATAAATGTTCGGGCGTGCTGAATCTGGCCATGGGAGAATTGACTCTCATCGGCGCTTATACTTCCATGAGCTTTTATTCCATGGGGATCCCCTTTCTGCTGTCGCTCTTTTTTTCGCTGATCATCGGGCTCGTTTTAGGAATTCTGACGGAAAGGATTTTTTTGGACAGGCTCATTGGTGAACCTGTTTTGACGGTAATTATGGTCACCGTGGGTCTCTCTTTTTTCTTTAAAGGTACCGTTGAACTCATTTGGGGGACGGATACCCGGGTATTCACCCCTCCGGTTTTTTCAATTGAGCCTATTCACATAGGACCCGTCATTGTTGGTCAGGCGTATCTCTGGAGCTTTGTTGCAGCCATTATTCTTTTAATTATTTTTGTCTGTTTTTTTAAATATACCCGGTGGGGCCTTGCCATGCAGGCTACAGCCGACGATGAGATGGCCGCCCTTTCCATTGGTGTGAGTGCAAGATTTGTCTATGCGGCAGCCTGGGCCATTGCTTTCATGGCGGCCGGCGTGGGCGGAACCCTTTTGGGCAACATCAACGGGCTTAACATATCCGTAGGATACCTCGGTCTGCTGGTTCTGCCTGCGGTGGTGCTGGGGGGGCTCAATTCCGTACCGGGTGCCATTGTCGGTGGTATTACCATCGGCATATTACAGAACCTGTGCGGGGCTTATCTGGACAAATACTTTCCCGGCGGTGTCAAAGAGGTAGCACCTTTTGTTTTCATGGTCGTATTCCTGCTCTTCAAGCCGCATGGGCTCTGGGGCTGGGAGCGGATTGAACGAGTATAATGCAATTGACGATTGATGATTGACGATTTTTGATTTAAAGAAAAAAGCATTTTTTATTCAAATTTTCAATTTTCAATCGAAATTTTTCAATTAAAAACGGAGTTTTTTTATGTCAACAACCTGGCTTCCCTGCGGTGTTTACCATCAAAATTATGCTCAGGATCATGCCTAGTGGCAGACCAAGTTTATCAAGGGCAAAATGATCCTGCTTTTCATCATTTTGTTTGTTGTTATCCCGCTGTTTGCAGATTCCTATTGGCTAAGTGTTTGTAATCAGGTCGGCTATACGGTTTTAGGCGCTTTGGGGGTGCAGCTTCTGATCGGTTTTTGCGGCCAGATAACCCTGGGCCATGCCGCATTTATTGCCGTGGGCGCATATACAAGCACCCTGCTTATCCTTGAATTCCCCTGGCCCAAATTCATGATGGATTGCGGTATCGCTTATCCTTTCAGCATCCTAATTGCCGCATTTGCAGCCGGTATATGGAGTGTTTTGTTCGGGCTACCTTCTGCCAGGGTTAAAGGATTTTATCTTATATTAACCACCATGGCCGCCCAGTTTATTACCGTAGATTTTATTATTACAGGATATGTGAGCCAGATCGGCGGGCGAGGACAGGCCTTTTCTTTGCCTCCGGGGACCATCAAGGTTGGACCGTGGGTCATCGACAGTGACCTTAAAGTATATTTTATGATGCTTGTCCTTGTGATCCTCTGTGTTATAATCATGGTCAACCTGCTCAGGTCGAGAGTCGGCCGGGCCTGGGTGGCCATACGTGACAATGACATTTCTGCGGAGGTCATGGGAATTAATATTGTCAAATATAAGCTTCTGGCCTTTTTTGTGGCCGGATTTATCGGCGGCATTGCCGGAGCGTTTTGGATCAGCAACCTTGCCGCCATAAGCCCCGAACACTTCCCCTGGTTTTGGTCTTTGTGGCTGGTGGGTGTGATCCTTATCGGTGGGGTCGGCTCTATCCACGGGACTATTTTTGGATCCATATTCATGGTCGTGGTGATGGAGGTTTTACAATTGGCCATCATGCCTCTTGCAGATATTTATCCCAAACTATTGATGGATTTTTTGTTTATTAAAGAGGCTGTATTTGGTCTGGCCATATGCACGTTTATGATATTTGAACCTAATGGATTGGCCTATCGGTGGTGGCAAATTAAAAATTATTTCAACCTGTGGCCGTTTTCGTATTAGTACCTAACGCGGACAAGCACGCCCTCCTGCCAAGCGGAGCAAGGCGGACGGGCCGGAACCAAAAATATTTGCCAGGCACTAAGACACAAAGGCACAAGGAAGGGGTATGTATTATAAACCTTTATCAAAAATGGCATTAAAAGAATTATATTATAATCTTTGGTGTCTTTGTGTCTGGTTTATTGTTGTCAAGTTTTATTTTTAAAAAACCAGCAGAAAATTATCGTGTGCGAGAATGTGCCCCCATTAAGCTCGTCGGAGCACATGATAATT